>Ga0102928_1000024_pt1 | contig 72483 bp, 61 predicted proteins | sample SalPonR1_B_D1_MG_FD_78504 | JGI IMG/M metagenome (GOLD analysis project Ga0102928, IMG submission 78504) | Salt pond soil microbial communities from South San Francisco under conditions of wetland restoration - Salt Pond MetaG R1_B_D1_MG | ecosystem: Environmental > Aquatic > Marine > Intertidal...
CTCGTATTTTGCTATTACATAAGCAATAATGAATTTATGTGCCTGTTTGGCCATTTCGGTGAATTGTGCAGGCCTTGGGTGATCATTCCATCTTTCTATGTTTGAGGCTGAAAAGATCCTTTCGATCAGAGATCGTGTAATCAAAATCCATTTCACTCCTGTCCTTTATATCTTAGCAGTTAAAACTTTGACATAGGGTTTGCTCGAAAAAACGGCATCTAATAAAAAGATTATATTGTCATTTCATTTAACATGCAAAATTACAGTTTTCCGGTTTAAAAGTGTATGTGTTTTAAAATAGAGATAGCAGATCGTGTTATTGAGGTCCTGTTTTCAGGGTTTATATTCACCTGTAAAATATTTAATACGATGACAGTAAAGACTGGTAAAATTAGAAGGAGGCAATGAATGGAGGAATCTTCAATGGACGAGACAGATCCAAAACTCGAAAATGAGGGAAACGGAAATTCTAAACCACCCGTAACAAAAGAAATATCAAGGAATTTCTTTGCAGGGATTCTTGTTTTTATCCCCTTAATATTTCTTTTGCTTATTATCAGGTTTTTTGTTGAGACAGTTCTTATGATAGGCACGAATATTCTTGGTATTACCAAATCCTTTGAAATGACCGCCATAGTTGCAGTTATAACAATAGTGTTTATAACGTATGCAGGATACAAGTTCCGTAAAAGGGAACAGTGGCTATTAAATTACCTCGAAACACTGATAATATCCATACCATTTCTTGGTTCATGGTACAAGATCATGAAAGATCTCATATCTTCTTTCAGCGGTGCAGGGCAGGTTGAGGGAAAATACCTTGGTGTGGCTAAAGTTCCAGTAGGTAACGGTTATGTGATTGCTTTTGTGACCAAAAGACAAAAGATCAAAGAAAAAGTTCATGTTACATTATTCATGCCTACATCTCCCAATCCGACATCCGGTATAGTGCTTTTTTTTGAGGAAGAGCAGATAGAATATTTGCCCATGACTGCGGAAAAGGCTTTTACAAAAATAATTTCACTTGGTGTAAGAGAGTAATACTAATATCCAAATGGCATATGGAACCGAGAATAATTTCAATTACCGACAATATGTTGATCAATTGCAGGAATTATTTCATTGTTACATTTCCGTTACATTAGTGGAATATTATTGTTACACGTAGCAGGTAGACTTCCATTTGTCCACTGAGACAAATATAAGGGAGGTTTTTTCAAGTTATGAAAAAAATGGCATTGGTTATCGCAGTTTGTTTAATGGTAATGGCTTTTGCGGGTGTGGCTTTTGCAGGCGAGCTCGTTATCAAGGGGTCCACCACTGTTCTTCCTATCGCACAGGCTGGCGCTGAGAAGTTCATGGAAGCAAACAGCGACGTGAAAGTCAGTGTTTCAGGCGGCGGAAGCGGAAATGGAATCAAGGCCCTTATCGATGGTTCCACCGATATCGCTGATGCTTCCAGGTTCATCAAGGACCAGGAAGTCAAGGCATGCTGCGAGAAGGGTATCTATCCAGTCCCTCATGCAGTAGCAATGGACGCAATTGTTCCTGTTGTACATCCTGACAATCCTGTTAAGAATCTGACCCTGGATCAGATGAAAAAGATCTACATGGGCGAGATCACCAACTGGAAAGAAGTTGGCGGACCTTCAATGGCTATTGCTGTTGTTGGAAGAGATACCAGTTCCGGAACCTATGAAGTATGGGAAAAGCTCGTAATGGACAAAGAGCGTGTAACCGAAAGAGCTCTTGTGGTTGCTTCCAACGGTGCTATGGTGCAGACCGTAACTAAGAACAAACTTTCTGTTGGTTATGTCGGGATTGGGTATCTCAGTGATGAAGTAAAAGGTCTTACTGTTAATGATATAGAAGCCACAGTTGAAAATGCCAAAAATGGTGTGTACCCTGTTTCACGCTACCTTTACATGTTCACTAACGGCTGGCCAAAGGGTGATGCCGGTAAATTCATCACTTTCATTCTCAGTGCAGCCGGTCAGGAAATAGTAGCCAACGAAGGTTATGTGCCTGTACGTTAACAAAGCCGGTTTAGGCAAGGATAATATTTAACGCTGATGTAAATTAAATCCTTTAAAAGCTCTGATCCCAGAGTCGTAACTCTAATAAACCTGCTGTATGTCCTTCATTTAATACCCATGAACAAAAAGAAGGTCGCAGCAGGTTTTTTAAATTCACGTAAAAGGTGTGGATATTAATGAAAGGGGAAAAGATTCCGGCTATTATTATCCAGGGTATTTCGAGTCTTGGTGTAGTGGTCATGGTATTCATTCTGTTCTTTCTTGTGAAAGAAGGTGTTCCGGTGCTATCCGAGGCTACCATAGGAGATCTTCTTTCAGGAAAATACTGGTATCCTACAGAAGAACCTGGAGTATTCGGGATGCTGCCATTAATTCTGGGGACACTTAGTGTAACATTTCTCTCTTCACTGATTGCCGTACCCTTCAGTCTTCTCGTTGCAATTTTCATAGCTGAAGTTGCACCTGACTGGATGCATGATGTTCTGAAACCGGTTTTGGAAATTCTGGGCTTCTTCCCTTCTATTATTCTTGGATTTCTTGGAATGATCCTTATCGCACCCTGGCTTCAGGATAAATTCACCCTCATTACAGGGCTCAATATGTTCAATGCTTCATTACTTTTGGGAATAATGGTTCTCCCTATAGTAAGTTCTCTTTCTGAAGAAGCCCTTTCCTCAGTACCCCGGGAACTTCGTGATGCTGCTTACGCTTTAGGTTCGACGAGATGGGAGACTATAAGTAAAGTTGTTTTCCCGTATGCCCTGCCGGGTATTCTGGGAGGTACCCTGCTTGGCATAATGAGAGGTCTTGGAGAAACAATGGTCGTCCTTATGGCTGCGGGAGGCGCGGCTATTATCCCAAGGTCGATCTTTGATCCTGTCCGTCCGCTTACTTCTACGATTGCAGCTGAGATGGGAGAGACACCTGTTGGTTCCGTTCACTACCATGCACTTTTCTTCGCTGGCCTGATCCTTCTTATAATGACCCTTATCATTAACTTTCTTTCAATGTGGATAGAGTCAAAGGGGAGGCTGAATAAATGATGAAAATGCGACGTTTCTTCGACAGGATAATGACAGTTATATTCTGGATGTCAGCCATTTCAGTAGTAATGCTTGTTATGGCAATAGTGATGTATATTTTTGTCAATGGATACGAGTCTATCTCATGGGAATTTATCACCCAGCCACCAAGGGATAGTATGACAAAGGGAGGAATAAGTACTCCCCTGATAGGTACCATCCAGCTTGTATTGGTTTCCATGTTTTTTGCAATGCCTGTCGGGGTTGCTACTGGACTGTATTTTGCAGAATATTCCAGAGGAGATGCTTTTACCCTTATGCTTGGTCTGGCAGTCAGATGTCTTGCGGGAGTCCCGTCTGTGGTGTTCGGACTTTTTGGTTTATCTCTTTTTGTTGTCCTGTTGAAATTCGGTTCCTGTTTGCTTTCCGCGGGTCTCACTCTCGGTTGTCTTGCATTACCTTTAATAGTTACAGCCACTGAACAGGCTTTTCTTGCAGTCCCTCAGGAATACAGGGATGGTTCGTATGCTCTTGGGGCGACGAAATGGCAGACAATATACAAGGTTGTATTTCCTGCTGCTATGCCTACCATAATTACTGGTGCTATACTAAGCATAGGCAGAGTTGCCGGTGAGACAGCGCCAATAATCTTTACGGGAGCTGCTTTTTTTACTCCGGATATCGCTAAAAATATTTTTGATGAGGTGATGGCTTTACCTTATCATATTCTCGTGCTTGCAACAGCAGGTACTCGTATAGAACAGACAAGGCCAATACAGTATGGGACTGCGCTGGTCCTCTTAATAGTAGTTCTTGGAATAAGTTCGGTAGGTATATATTTCCGTAATCGTTTCAGAAGATCGACAAGAGCTTAGAAAAGGAGAAAATTCATGACGGATATACAGTTAAAAGTTAAAGATCTGAACCTTTATTATGGTGAGAACCATGTCCTTCAGGACGTTTCTCTTGAGATATTCAGGAAGAAAGTCACCGCTCTAATTGGTCCTTCAGGTTGCGGAAAGAGTAGTTTTTTGAGGTGCCTTAACAGAATGAATGATTTTATAAGGGGTGCAGGTGTAAAGGGACTTATCGAACTTGAAGGTAAAAATATATATTCCAAAAATACTGATGTAATATCTCTTAGAAGGAACGTAGGAATGGTATTCCAGAAACCTAACCCATTCCCAATGAGTATTTACGACAATGTAGCTTATGGCCCGAGGCTTCATGGAATCAGAAATAAGGAAAAACTTGATGAGATAGTTGAAGATAGTATCAAGGGAGCTGCTCTCTGGGAAGAAGTTAAGGATAAGCTTTCCAGTTCAGGCCTGGGATTATCCGGGGGGCAGCAGCAGCGTCTCTGCATTGCAAGGGCTATAGCAACTCAGCCGGAAATTGTTTTAATGGACGAACCTACAAGTGCTCTTGACCCACTTGCCACAGCCAAGATAGAAGAACTTATCCGTCAGCTGAAAGAAGATTTTACTGTAATTATTGTTACACATAATATGCAGCAGGCGGCAAGAATATCTGACTATACTGCCTTTTTTCTCCTTGGGGAACTTGTAGAATGCGGTTTGACTACTGATATATTTACCAGTCCGAGTGATAAGAGGACTGAAGACTATATTACCGGGAGATTCGGTTAGGAGTGGAGGACAATGAACACGATCAACACACGTGCATCTCTGGAAGAAAGTTATAACGAAGTAAAAAGAAAAGTGCTCAAACTTGGCAAAATGGCCGGTGAAGCACTTTCCAAATCTGTATGGTCACTCAAGAACAAGGATTCTGAACTCGCAAAAACTGTGATTGAGATGGATGACAGTATTGATAGTCTGAGGTACGAGATCGAGAATGACTGTTTAAAATTTATTGCAAGGTTTCAGCCTTTCGGAGAAGATCTCAGAGCGGTTTCCTCCTGCATGTATATGGCGAGTGACTTAGAAAGGCTTGGAGATTATGGGACCAGTATATCCAAAACAGCGATAAGATTATCAGAAGAGGAATACATTAAGCCTCTTATCGATATACCTCGAATGAACGATGTAGTTAAAGTTATGCTTGACAAAAGTCTGGAGGCATTTGACAGACGTGATATAGACCTTGCAAAAACAGTTTTTGCCATGGATGACCAGGTAGATGATCTTGAAACGCAGATACTCAGGGAGCTTGTTCTTATGATGATAGAAAGATCCAGCAGGATTGAACAGGGGTCAGAGCTGTTTCTTGTTGCTCGCAGCCTTGAAAGAGCTGGAGATCATATTACGAACATTGCTGAAAGGATCCTTTACATCTCTACGGGGGAATTTGCTTCCGCTTCGAAGTTCAGGCGGCCTATAGAGAGAAAGTTCGATTAGGGGTTGCTGCCTATGGCTGGGGAAAATATATTAGTTGTGGAGGATGAAGGGGCTATTGTTGAAATAGTTACACAAGCATTCCGCAGGCATGGTTTTGAAGTCCAGTCAGTGAATAACGGAGATGCTGCTCTCGATCTTGTACAAATGCTGCGCCCCGATCTTATAGTACTTGATATTATGCTTCCTGAAATGGATGGGTGGGAAGTCTGCCGAAGGCTGAAGGTAAGTTCCGAGACTAAAAATATTCCAGTTATTATGCTGACAGCCAGAAGGGAAGAAAGGGATGTTGTCGAAGGTCTGAGTCTTGGGGCTGATGATTATATCAAAAAACCCTTTTCTCTTCCGGAACTTGTTGCGAGAGTCAAAGCTATTCTGAGGAGAAGTGCAGGAGAAGATCCCGTACCGACCATTGTTAACGGGGATATCCTTATAGATATCGAAGAAGAAACTGTTTATTTAAGGGATCGAGTGATAGATCTTAGTCCTACCGAGTTCCAGCTTCTTGAGTCTTTATGTCGAAAACCGGGTAGAGTGGTCTCAAGGGAAGAACTTCTTGCTAGAATATGGGGTTTATATGGCGGAGATACCAGAACCGTAGATGTCCATATTTCCCGGCTGAGGCAAAAACTTGACGATCTCAATAAACCCAAACTGATCATCCAGGCTTTAAGAGGCAGGGGATACAGACTTTCATGGGAGGAATGATTTGTGAAAAATCTAAAGAATCAGCTCCTGTTTATCTTTGCAGTTATCACGGTATTTGCCTTTGCCATCAGCTGGATCATGCTCGGTGGAATATTGAAGGACAGAATAGTAGAAGAGGCTCGAAGTGAGATAAGCAGGCAGACTGCTGCACTGGGAAACTTTATCGATGCTAATGGATTAGAAAGCCTCAAAGTTGATCTTGATAACTGGAGAGCAATGATAGGGGGCAGGCTGACAGTAATTAGAAGGGATGGCAAGGTTATTCTGGATTCAGATGTAGATCCCTCTAAACTTGATAATCATTTCAATCGTCCCGAAATACAAACAGCTTTTAATGAAGGAAATGGTACGAGTCTGCGCTATAGCAGAAGTCTGAATGCGGATCTTTTGTATGTTGCCCAAAAGTCAGAAATTGATGATGAGCCTGTGGTCGTTAGAATAGCATATCCTATGGAAACGCTTAAAAAGGCGTTTCTCCAGGCCCGGAACAGGTTGATAGTATATATTCTTATGCTTGTAGCTGTAGTAATATTACTTGAACTTTGGGTAATTCGCCGTTTCTTCAGGCCACTTGAAAATATCATAAAAGTCGCATGTCAGATAGCAAGAGGTGAGAAAGGCCATTTTCCTCTAATGAAAGATACTGAACTTCAGAAGCTTTCCAATGCACTTGACAGTATGTCAGAAAACCTCAGGTCAACAATGGATGATCTTTCGATGGAACGTGAAATGTTAAACAGCATAATCACTATAATGCCTACAGGCGTGATCCTGTTGGATAAAGGCAGAAAGATCAGGTTTATAAATGAAACAGCCATAAGTCTTCTTGGAATTCAGTCGAATGTCCAACAGGGTGAATTCATTGAAAGGCTGATCCCCTATCATGATATGTATTCTGTAATGGATAATGCAGATAATGGCCTAGAAAAATATGAATATCTCAATATACCTGAAATGGGGAATAAATATCTGAGAGTTTCAGCAAGTCCCGCAGGTACGGGAATGTTGATAGTACTTAATGATCTGACCCACGAAAGAGAGCAGGAAGAAGCCCGAAAGAATTTCATAGCGGATGCAAGCCATGAACTTCAGACGCCTCTAACCACCATAAGAGTTACCGCAGAATACCTTGTTGATATTCTTGAGGATAATGAAGAGGCTGTAAAATATCTTAATACAGTCATAAAACAGCAGGAAAGAATAACAGGTCTTGTTGATGATATGCTTTTACTTTCCCGGATGGAATCTCAACCTCCTTCCGAAGATAAGGAAAACATCGATATATCATTACTTCTGCAGGCTTCCATGGAGGAATATGCAAAACATCCTTTTGCAGAGAATATAAAGATCAATGACATTATCGAGAAAGAAGTGGTAGTTAACGGGAGAATCTCTGATATTACTCGTGCGATCAATAATGTCCTAGATAATGCAGTTAAATATGTACATGAAAAGTTTAAGGATGAACCTGGTGGGGAGATAACTCTCATTCTTGAAAGTAAGGGAGACAACCTTTCACTCAGGATCTCTGATAACGGGGTAGGGATAAGTCCTCCGTCTGGGGCAAGGATATTTGAAAGATTCAGGCGGGGAGATCAGCATAGAGCAAGGGGCAGCTGGGGTAACGGTGGCTATGGACTTGGACTTGCTATAGCGAAAAGAGTGTTTGAAGCTCATGGTGGATCGATATATCTCCTGAATGGGAATGACGGGGCAGATTTTGAGATAAATCTTCCTGTTATTCAGAACAGATCTGAAGGGTAGATATCCTTAACAAAAATCCCTGATAAAAAAGAGGAAGGGCTTAGCCCTTCCTCTTTATTCTTTATGGTAGCCCCAACGGGATTCGAACCCGTGTCTCCACCTTGAGAGGGTGATGACCTTGACCACTAGTCGATGGGGCCTTTTGGCTGGGGGACAGGGATTCGAACCCCGACTTTCTGATCCAGAGTCAGACGTCCTGCCATTAGACTATCCCCCAAAGATATGCTGCAAACACAGCATTGGGTATATTACCATTGCAGATTCGAAACTTCAAGTCCTGTATAACAGAAATCAGGCAATATTAATCAATTTCTTTTCGATTTTCAGGAATAACAATTTCTGATAAGTCTTTCTTTTTTGAGATACTCTTGATTGACAAGACTGGCTCGGGGTAGTATATTCCCTGATTATTACAGTGATTCTAATAATTCGCGATGAAGAGGAAATTAACCTGATCAGATCCATTCAGAGAGAGGGAACCAGGGCTGAAAGTTTCTTCAGGACAGATCAGGTGAAAACCACCTCTGAGCGGGTATCGAAGCCTGCTAAAGGATAAGATGCCGGGGTAAGCCCCTTAAAGCTGAATTGAGTGTCCGGTTGTTAGAATGAGATCGGGAACTGGAGTGGAACCACGGTCAAGCCTGTATCGTCTCCAAATGACGTTACAGGCTTTTTTAATGGAGGTGTAGTTCATGTCTGGAGGAATTCTTGATAAGTACGAAAGGTTATTACCTGTAGGTGCAGATACACCAAGGCTGTCTTTATGTGAGGGGAATACCCCTTTGATCTATCTCAAAAACCTTAGTCAAAAGCTTGGGGTAGATCTAAGAGTTAAATTTGAAGGGCTCAATCCGACCGGTTCTTTCAAGGACAGAGGAATGGTAATGGCTGTAGCGAAGGCAGTAGAAAATGGAGCAAAGGCTCTGGTCTGTGCTTCAACAGGTAATACATCAGCTTCAGCAGCTGCTTATGCTGCTCATGCTGGTATACCATGTTTCGTTATTTTGCCTGCTGGCTACGTCGCAATGGGAAAGCTTACACAGGCCCTGGTCTATGGAGCAAAAGTAATTTCAATACAGGGGAACTTTGACAAGGCTCTTGAGTTTGCAAGACAGGCCTCGGAAGAAATGGGGCTTGCTATTGTCAATTCGGTAAACCCATATCGCCTTGTTGGCCAAAGGACAGCTTCCTGGGAGATATGTGATGAGCTTGGAGATTCCCCAGACTGGCTTCTTATCCCTGTTGGTAATGCAGGCAATATCAGTTCATATCATGCAGGTTTTGAGCAGTATATAAAAATCGGAAGATGTTCAAGTCTCCCACAATTAAAAGGTATTCAGGCAGAAGGTTCAGCACCCCTTGTAAATAAATGTAGTGTCGATAATCCTGAAACTGTAGCAACAGCTATCCGCATAGGACATCCTGTTAGCTATTCAAAAGCATGCAACGCAGTCAAGAGAAGTCATGGTGAATTTATGAGTGTTTCCGATGAAGAGATCCTCGAAGCTCAGAGGATACTTGCTGCAACTGATGGTATTTTTGCTGAGCCGGCTTCATGTACTACCATCGCTTCACTTTTAAAGCTTGCTGACAGGGGAATTTTGCCGTGTGGTAAGAAGATCGTTTGCATTTTGACAGGCAATGGGTTAAAGGATCCTGATGCCCCCCTTCCAGGTCTTAAAGGTCCTCAGGAGATCGAGGGTTCATGGGCAGCTCTGAAAGAGGTTCTTTCCAATGAGACTTCCTCTTAGAGTTAAGGTCCCGGCCTCAAGTGCGAATCTTGGTTCTGGTTTTGATACGGTAGGTCTTGCTCTTTCGCTTTACAATTTCTTTGACGTTCTTGAGACAATGCCGGAGGGCGAGTATTCCATAGATATAATTGGAGAGGGAAGTACTGAGCTGTCAAGGGATATTGGTAACCAGTTTATCCAGAGTTATGAAAAGGCATGTGATAGCTGGGGTATAGCTAAAAAAGGACTTCGCGTAAGATCGTCAAATGCCGTACCCCTGGCCAGAGGGCTTGGCAGTTCTTCCACAGCTATTGTTGGTGGTGTGATGATCGCAAATCTGTTCCGGGATGTTCCACTGTCCAGGGAGGCTCTACTTCCTCTTATGGTAGAGGCCGAGGGGCATCCGGACAATGTTGTTCCATGTTGCCTTGGTGGAATGGTTGTCAGTTGCTGGGATAATGGAGAACTTAAATTTGTAAAAATGCCCCGGTTACCTCAAGATATCGTTGCAGTTGTTGCGGTGCCCGACTTTAAGGTAAGTACAAAAGATGCAAGAGAGGCGCTTCCGCAAAACGTATCTATGAAGGATGCAGTTTTTAATCTAAGCAGATCTGCGCTTCTGGCTGCTTCATGGGCTACTGGAAAATTTGATAATCTTCCATGGGCAATGGGTGATAAATTGCACCAGCCTTTCAGATCCAAGCTCTTTCCTGGTGGAGAGACTATTCTCAGGGAGGTAAAAGAGATCCCAGAGTGTACTGGAGTCGCAATAAGCGGTTCAGGCCCAAGCGTAATTGCTTTTTCAAACGGTTCAGGGAATCCAGTTGCCAAATTAATGTGTTCAATATTTACGAAATATGGCGTCCGTTCTCGATTTTTTGTGTTGGATGAGGATTACCAGGGTACTGTAATTGAAAGTCTACCTGGCTTGAGGAGGGAAATCTGATGAGAATGCGTGTTTTAGTAATCAGTCTCGACCTTTTTTCAACTCAGGAAAGAGCCAATAATATCATTGAACGTCTTAAAAGGATCCATAAAGAGGAAAACCTTGTTATCGTCTTAAAGAATAATTCAAACCAGAATCAGTCATTTGGAAGCCCTGGTATTTCAGACGAGGTATTAAAAACTGGAAGGGACATATTACATCAAATTCATTCCGGTCTGTTTAACGTTTCTGTAATATATTCACAACTGATGGAACAGTACGGGATTTCTTCTGTAGCGATCGGGGATAGTGATATTGGATTGGAGATAGATGACCGGGACATAAAGGTAGCAGTTTCAAAAATCGATACCAGTTTATTGACTCAAAGTATTCGGTCAGGTCAAGTTCCAGTGATCAGTGGTGGTTTTACCCAATTGTCAAGGGATGGAAAGATATCTGGGAACAAAGGTGCGTCGGATCTTCTTGCCGTTGCTATTGCATCCAGTCTGGGAACAGAAAGATGTGAATTCTGGTCGAAGGATACAGGAGTATATTCAGGAGATCGTAGTATTGTGGTAAATTCGCAGAAGATTGATGAGCTTAATACTGATGAATGTATGGAAATGGCTGTTCTTGGTTTTGTATTACCGGATATGGAGGCTCTTGAACTTGCTCGTAAGACAGGAGTAAATATATTTTTTACAGCACCTTTTTCTGAGGAGGGGACCTGGATAATGGCAAACAGGGGAAATGAAAACAATAATGTAAAGGCTGTTGCATATGACACAGATACCGCCAAGATTGCCGTTCTTGGAGTGCCTGACAGACCGGGAATAGCTGCAACCATATTCTCTGCTCTTTCTGAAAATGATATTAGCTCTGAAATGATAATCCAGAGTGTTATGAGAGGCCAGATTAATGATATTGCTTTTCTGGTTAAAAAGGCTGACATAGAAAGGGCAATAACAGTCTGCCGTAATCTTGCAAGGGAGACCGGGGCTCAGGGTGTAACATTTGACACCGAAATAGCGAGAGTTTCAGTAATTGGTGCCGGGATATCCAATCGTCCTGATATACCCTCCAGGGTATTCTCAACACTCGCGGCACATGAAATAAATATTGATATGATAGCGGCTACTTCCATATCCATTATATGTGTAGTATCCGAGCCTCAGGCTCAGAAAGCGGTACAGGCACTTCATTCAGAATTTATCGAATGATCATTGATGTATGTTCTGGGGTGATCACAGGAAGTCTTTCGGGATCTCATTAACAGTATATTCAGGTTACGGTATTTTATTTCCTGTTTGTTTCAAATAATGTAGAATAACCTGGGAATACAGAATAAAGGAGATGAATTTATTGAAAAGACACATCCCTTTTTTAACTGTTATATTGCTGTTGTTTTTTCTGGTCTCTTCAGTTATGGCGGAAGAGATGAAGCTTGATTCAGACCGAATGGAGTATGATCCTGATAAGGGCAGTGTATATGCTTCTGGTAACGTCCTTTTCACAAGGAACGAGCTTGATATCAATGCTGATAGAGCAGAGGGTAAGATAGACGGCTCATCAGCACTGTTCTGGGATTCTGTAAAAGGAGAAGGTTTTCTAAATGGTGAGTCTGTGAACTTTGTCTGTGACAAATTGCAGGCTGAGTTTAAGGACCCTGTATATTATTCTCTTAATGGTAATGTTGATGCAAAGATCGGGACCAGGCATATTATTGCAGATTCTCTTGATCTTTCTGGTAATGATCTGGAAGCATTTAAGATCAGTCACTTTAGTGATTCCGAATCAGGAATAACTGTTTCAGGTGAAAAAATGGAAGGGACTATCGTGGAAGATCTGATAGAAGATATGATAGTCGAAAAAAATGTTCGCCTTACTCTTGAAGGTAATAATGATCAGAAAACAGTTATTACTGGAGACAAGGCTGTATATTCAAAACAGAGGGGTACGATCGTTGTTTCAGGAAATGCAAAAGCTGTTCAGAGTGACAGGATAATCACCGCCAGCAACCTTGTATTTTTTCCTGGTACACAAAAAATAGAAGCTACTGGTGATCCCCGGATTGTTTTCAGGATGAACGGAGATAAAGAAAAGGAATGACTGTACAACTCTCTGCAGTTAAACTTGAGAAGTCATTTAAGGGCAGGACGGTTGTATCTGAAGTCGATCTTCAGGTAAATATGGGAGAAATAGTAGGGTTGCTTGGTCCAAATGGAGCCGGGAAAACTACTACTTTTTATATGATCGTTGGCCTGATAAAACCGGATAATGGAAGTATCCTGCTTGATGAAAAGGATATTACTCCTCTTCCTGTCTATCGAAGAGCGAGGAACGGGATCGGCTATTTACCCCAGGAAACTTCTGTGTTCAGAAATTTGAGTGTCAATGAGAACATTACTCTTGTGCTTGAAGAACTTGGATGCAATGCTCTGGAAATTCGAAAAATACGTGATCAGCTCCTGAATGACCTTGGGCTTTCTGAAATTGCAGATGTTCCCGGTTATGCTTTAAGCGGAGGAGAGAGAAGAAGGGTTGAGATAGCAAGATGCCTGGCTATAGCACCCGATTTCCTTCTTCTGGATGAGCCTTTCAGTGGTATTGATCCGATAGCGGTTTACGATATTCAGCAGATAATTCTGAGTCTCAGGGCTAAGGGTTACGGGATCCTCCTTACGGATCATAATGTCCGTGATACTCTTGCAATTACAGACAGGACATATCTTATCCATCGAGGGCAGATCGTTATTGAAGGATCCCCGGAATATGTAGCTGAAAGTGAAGTTGCAAGAAAGTTTTACCTCGGCGATCGTTTTTCCTGGTGAACAGAAAGTATCCGGTTCCATTCTTTTTGTTCTAAAATGTTACAGAGCTCTTTTACAGCATTAGAGACCGGAATACTCAATGATTCTGAAGGTCCTCGATATTCGGGTTGAACACCGATAGTGATGATCTTTGGTATATTAAGATCTTTTAGAAGCAGATCAAGTGGGAATCCATGAGTTGTAAAAGTTATATTCGAGAATTCTTCAATGCTCATTTTTCTGTATTCTCCCGGCTCAAGTCCCATATCTGCCGTATCAATGATTATCAGAGTTTCAGGGCTGAGCCTTTTTAGTGGAGCGACATAATTTTCTGGAACAGTTTCGCAGTTATAGATCGCCAGCCATGGCAGATTACGTTCAATTAATTCGTTTGCAATTCTGGGTCCGGTACCATCGTCTCCGATGATAGAATTTCCAATTCCCCAGAATACAATAGATTCTGTCATTATAGATTACCCCTTTTCAGATTATGGAGGCAAGAATGCATAACAAGCTTCCTCGAATGGTCCGCAATGCAATGATAATGATGATTGGAACTTTTGCAAGTAGAATACTCGGACTTGTGAGGGAGATCATTATAGCTGCCTTCTTCGGTGCTTCAAGGCAGCTTGATGCTTTTTATATTGCTTACACTCTTGCAAATCTGTCAAGGCAGCTACTTGCGGAGGGGGCTTTATCTGCGGCATTTGTACCTGTTTTTTCAAAAACCCTTCATAAGGATGGAGAAAAAAGGGCCTGGGATCTGGCAAAACAAGCTACTGCAGTGCTTTTCATTGCCGGATCAGTTACAGTAATTCTTGGTATCCTGATTTCACCATTGCTCGTTTCTCTTATGGCACCTGGTTTTGACGCGGGTAAACACCATTTAGCCATGTTATTTACCCGCTCCATGTTCCCCTTTCTACTTTTTGTTTCCATGGCGGCACTTGCTATGGGTGTGCTGAACAGCATGAACTATTATTTTATTCCTGCAGTAGCACCTGCCTTAAGCAATGTAATATTTATTATTACGGTTTTGCTTTTTGCATCCCGTACAGGTATATGGAGTCTCGTATTTGCCGTCCTTCTTGGTGGTTTTTCCCAATTTGCTCTGCAATGGTTCTGGACATACAAAATTGATATTTTCCTCTGGCCGGCAAAGCCGCGCCGTAATGACAGTGAACTCATCCAGATGATGAAACTCTTTTTCCCCTATGCCGCGGGTCTTTCTATAAATCAGTTGAATCCTGTGATCAGCAAGATCCTGGGCTCATTTCTCGTCGATGGAGCTATATCTGTTCTGAACTATGCCAACAGGATAATTCAGCTTCCTCTGGGGCTTTTCGTGGTAGCTATTTCACAGGCAGTTCTGCCGGAACTATCACGAAGTACACTGGATAGTGAAGATACTTTCGGGACTCTTATGGCCCAATCGGTTCGTTTCACACTATTTATTGTTTTACCAGCCACGGCAGGCCTGATCTTTATATCCAGCGAAATGGTTAATCTTCTCTTTCTGAGAGGTGCATTTGGGGACTGGGCATGGAGGGCCACTTCCTCGTCGCTTATGATGTATACTTTAGGACTTCCAGGGATGGCATGCAATACAGTACTAATGAGGGGGTTATATGCTAAAGGATTGCCAAGAGCTGCTGTTGCAGTTACTATGACAAGCCTGGTATCCAATATATTTTTCAGTCTGATCCTGATGCAGTTTATGTCATACAATGGTTTAGCCCTCGCAAATTCTATTGCATTTACGCTTTCTGCCTTTACAGGGTGGATTATAATTCATCGCCAGCTAAAAGGAGATTTTCACGTTATTTCGTTGAGCTGGATCGTCAAACTGTCATTTTGTCTTGTAATTATGTTTACTTTTATTATGCTGGTTAAATTTTTCCTGCCCTTCCCTCCTTATGGTTCTACAGTCATAAAAATGGTCTGGATTGTGACTACTATCAGTATTTCAGTTGCTGTTTTCGGGATATTGACAATGTTCTTAAAGTTTGATGAGCTTGATTGGATAAAACATGCTCTCGGAAAATAAATTATTTAAGAATCCCAATATATTTATATTCAGGTATTAAGGAGGTACAAGGATGGATAGATCCGTAAAAACTGTCCTATTTGTTGTTCTACTTGTTTTTTTTGTTTCATTTACGATCCTGACGGGAGTAACTTCTGTCTTTTCAGAGGAACTTCAAGAGGCGCTTGATGCCAGGACGTGCCTGATATGGATAGAGGGGCAACAACTGGGGGAAATGATAATTGGAGCCCGGGCCCAGATGGGTTTTATACTTGTAGACTCAAAGCTTAAAGATCTTGTTGCTGGAAATCCGGACGCTCCGGACTGGCTCAGGTGGCACAGTTCCCATTTCGGTACAGGTCCCGCAGGCAGGGAGCTTTTTATAATTCGTTACAAAACATTTAAACCCTGGGATTTTGATCCTGAAAAAGTATTCATAAATGGATCCCAATTGCAGCGGGAAGATATTGTTACCAGAAAGGCATTTACAAGACAGGGGCTTTTGCCGTCCGACGTTTCGGGTACTATAGCTGTATTTGCTCCACTGGGAAATATGAAGCAACAGGATAATGTAAAGCTTTTACCACTTGCTTATGGTGAATATTCGGGAATATTGGAAATTCCCTTGAGTGTGGGTAAGTGACCATGAACAGGGGATTTATTACTCTTGGCATAGAGACCAGTTGTGATGACACTGCTGTTGCTGTACTTGAGGGACAGAACAATGTCCTTTCTGAATTTGTCTCCAGTCAGGTCAATGATCATGCACCATTTGGTGGAGTAGTGCCCGAATTTGCTTCAAGAAAACACATGGAGGCTATTCTTCCATTGATAAGGGCTGTTTTGAAGGAAAGCGGTATTTCCTGTCCTGAAAATGAGATCGATCTTGTTTCAGTAACTTCTGGTCCAGGTCTGATGGGTTCTTTACTTGTTGGAGTTATGGCAGCGAAAGGTCTTGTTCAGGCATGGGATGTTCCGCTAATAGGAGTTAACCATATTGAAGGGCATATCTTCGCTAATATAGTAAATCATCCAGAGCTGAAACCTCCATTCCTGAGCATGGTGGTTTCTGGAGGTCATACAGAAATAATTCTTGTCAGGGCTTTTGGCGATTACAGAATACTTGGAAATACAAGGGACGATGCTGCTGGTGAAGCTTACGATAAAGTAGCAAAATTACTGGGACTTGGTTATCCGGGTGGTCCAGTTGTAGACAGCATGGCCTCAATAGGTTCATGTTCCAGATACAATTTCCCGGTGCCAATGAAAGGGCGAAATGAAATATCTTTTAGTTTCAGTGGTCTGAAAACAGCAGTATTATGGGAAGTTAAAAAGTTGCAGGAAAAAGGTTCAGAAATACCCGTAGAGGATATTTGCGCATCTTTCCAGAGGGCTGCTGTGGATTCACTGGTTGAAAAACTTGAACTTGCACAGGAGTTTACGGGAATTGATCAAATAGCTTTATCCGGTGGAGTAGCATCAAACAGTCATTTAAGGAAAACTCTCAGTGAAATTTCTCAAAGGAAAAAGGTTGATTTTTTTCTCCCTCCCCCGGGGCATTGTACTGATAATGCTGTAATGATAGCAGCAGCTGGATACAATGCTTTTCATAGAGGTGAGAGGTCTGATCTGACGCTTGCTCCCTCCCCATCCTGGCAAATATCAAATCATATGTAATCATGAATAAAAATGATAAAAACAAAGAAAAGTAAAAATAATAATCAATAAACGCACTTATTTAGGCCTAAGCGTTGTTGAGGAAAAAACTCACAGCAACTAATATCAATTGCGATGATTAGCACTCGATGGTTTTGAGTGCTAATACTTACAAAGTCAATAAATATTCACAGGAGGGATGTTTTAGATGAACCTGAAACCTTTAGGCGATCGAATAGTAGTTAAAGTGGTCACACAGGAATCAAAGACCAAGGGAGGAATTGTTCTTCCCGATACTGCCAAGGAAAAACCCCAGGAGGGTGAAGTAGTTGCAGTAGGAAGTGGAAAAGTTCTTGAGAATGGCCAGAAGCTTCCTCTCGAAGTCAAGGTTGGGAACAAGATAATCTTCAGTAAATATGCTGGAACTGAAGTCAAGGTTGAAGGCGAGGAACTTGTTATTTTCAGTGAAAGAGATGTTCTTGCAATAATTGAAAATTAGTTTTTTTGAATAATATTTACAAATCCAGGGAGGTCATTTAATAATGCCAAAAACTTTATGTTTCGGAGAAGAAGCCCGTCGTGCAATGAAAGGCGGAATTGATAAAGTAGCAGATACTGTAGCAGTAACCCTTGGTCCCAAGGGCAGAAATGTAGTTCTTGAGAAGAAGTTCGGTTCTCCAACCATTACCAACGACGGAGTTACCATTGCAAAGGAAATAGAGCTTGAAGATTCTTATGAGAACATGGGTGCCCAGCTTATCAAGGAAGTTGCTTCCAAGACCAACGATGTAGCTGGAGATGGTACTACTACTGCAACAATTCTCGGTCGCAGGATCATTACCCAGGGAATGAAAAATGTAGCAGCTGGAGCCAACGGTATGTTCATGCGTTCAGGTATTGAGAAGGCAATTGAGCATGTTGTTGATGAGCTTAAGAAAAAGGCCATTGATATCAAGGATCGTGAAAGCATTGCTCAGGTTGCTTCCATTTCTGCGAATGATAAAACAGTTGGAAATCTTATCGCGGATGCAATGGACAGGGTTGGTGAAGATGGTGTCATAACTGTTGAGGACAGTAAAACAGTTGGAACAACCCTTGAAGTAGTCGAGGGACTTCAGTTTGACAAAGGGTATCTTAGCCCGTACATGGTTACTGATACAGAAAGAATGGAAACAGTTTACGATGATGCATATATACTTATAAATGATGGTAAGATCAGCAACATCAAAGATCTTCTGCCTCTTCTTGAAAAGGTTGTTCAGACTGGAAAGCCACTCCTAATAATCTCAGAGGATGTAGAGGGTGAAGCACTTGCAACTCTGGTAGTCAACAAGATCCGTGGAGTTATGCAGGTCGCAGCAGTTAAGGCACCGGGTTTCGGCGAAAGAAGAAAAGCCATGCTTCAGGATATTGCTATTGTTACCGGTGGTGAGGTTATAACTGAAGAACTTGGCAAAAAGCTCGAGAATGCCGATGTCGACATGCTTGGTCGTGCTAAAAAGGTTAAGATAACCAAAGAAGATACAACCATAGTTGAGGGTGCCGGAGATTCTGAGCAGATCAAGAGCCGTGCAGCCCAGATCAAGACTGAGCTTGAAAATTCCACTTCAGATTATGATAAGGAAAAACTGCAGGAAAGACTTGCCAAGCTGGTCGGCGGCGTAGCAGTTATTCAGGTCGGTTCAGCAACAGAGACAGAGCAGAAAGAGCTTAAACACCGTATCGAAGATGCTCTCAATGCGACTAGGGCTGCTGTTGAAGAGGGGATCGTAGCAGGTGGAGGAGTTGCACTTGTAAATGCAATACCAGCGCTTGAAAAATTTGTCGAATCCCTCGAGGGTGATGAAAAGACCGGAGCTGATATAGTTCTCAGATCTCTCAGTGCTCCTCTCCATCTTATATCCCAGAACGCCGGTTTCCAGGGCGATGTAGTCGTCGAGAAAGTTATGAACCTCAAAGGCGGAGAAGGACTTAATGCTGCAACTGGTGAGTATGTAGATATGATAAAGGCTGGTATCATCGACCCAGTCAAGGTTACAAGAAGTGCACTTCAGAACGCCGGTTCAATTGCAGCAATGGTACTTACGACTGAAACCCTTGTGGCTGACAAGCCGGAAGATAAGAAGGATCAGGCCATGCCCGGCGGTATGGGCGGCATGGGCGGCATGGGCGGCATGGAGGGAATGTATTAATTCTTTCCGGATAGCTCGTCATTGAGTTACTATATATGATCTCACCCCCCTGGTAATTGACCAGGGGGGTTTTTCTTTCTTCTCTTTTATCTGGTAAGATTATTTCTAAAATCAGTAAAGAAGACAGTGTCGTTTTTTCTGGAGGTTTTTTAATTATTTTAAAAGATATGATCTCTGAAGGAGTTGAAGCAATGGACAATATATTGATTCTTGACTGTGGATCACAGTATACCCAACTCATTGCCAGAAGAATAAGGGAACTGAAGGTTCATAGTATGATCCTGCCCTGGGATACGGAATTTGAACGTATCATGGAATTGGCCCCTTCCGGTATAGTAATATCAGGAGGTCCCCAGAGTGTACTTGATGAAGGAACAGCATCGGTTCCGGTAGAGTTGTTCAAAATGGATATTCCCGTATTAGGTCTCTGTTACGGTATGCAGCTGATGGCTAAACTTTTAGGTGGAAAAGTCGTTTCAGGATCTGGAAGGGAGTATGGCAGAACAGCAATAACACTCGAGAAAAACTTTAGCCCTATCCTTGAAGATCTTCCAGGTTCCTTTGAAGTCTGGATGAGTCATGGTGATCATATAATGGATCTTCCTCAGGATATGAAACTTCTCGCAAGTACATCAGATGGGGTTCCGGCTGCCATGGGTACGTCTAATGGAATGTTAAGCGGACTGCAGTTCCATCCGGAAGTTGTTCATACGCAGAACGGGATGGATATCCTCTCCAATTTCCTTTTTAGAGTGTGTAAATGCAGGGGAGACTGGGACCTTGAGGACTGGATCGAGAATATGAAAGGACAGATACATGGATCAACAGGAAATACTTCCATTATCTGCGGTTTGTCAGGTGGTGTTGATTCGACAGTGGCTGCGGTGCTTACTCATGAAGCAGTAGGAGACAGACTGGAATGTATCTTTGTAAACAATGGTCTTTTAAGAGAGGGTGAAGCTGAAGAAGTAATAGAGAATTACAGGAAGCTTAACCTTAAGGTTCATTATGTTGATGCGTCGGATAAATTTATAAATGCTTTAAAGAATGTTACTGATCCTGAGAAGAAAAGAAAGATCATAGGTGAAACTTTTATAAGGGTGTTTGAGGCAGAGGCTAATAAATTCGGTCAGGCTGAGTGGCTTCTTCAGGGAACACTTTATCCCGATGTCATAGAAAGTGGAAAGATAGGTAAAGGTTCTGTTGTTATAAAAAGTCACCACAATGTTGGCGGTTTACCTGAAGATATGGACCTCGAAGTACTTGAACCTTTGAAAGACCTTTTCAAGGATGAAGTCAGAAAAATTGGAAAGATGCTTGGAGTTCCTTCGGGAATTTTATCGAGACATCCTTTTCCCGGTCCAGGATTGGCTGTCAGGTGTCTTGGCGAAATTAACAGTGAAAGGCTTGAGACACTTAGAAAGGCAGACAGGATCTTTGATGAAGAAATAAGAAAGGCTGGTCTTTATGAAAATATATGGCAATCTTTCTGCGTTCTGCTTCCAGTAAGGACGGTAGGTGTTATGGGCGATTCAAGAACCTATTCCGAAGTCATTGCTTTACGGGCGGTTGAATCGCAGGATGGCATGACCTCCGACTGGGTCAGGCTTCCTTCAGATCTTCTTGATACTGTTTCAAGGCGGATCTGTAATCAGGTACCTGGAGTGAACAGAGTAGTTATGGATGTGACAAGTAAGCCGCCATCCACCATTGAATGGGAATAACCCTGACATAATAAAGGGGTGGATATTTGCAAATATCCACCCCTTTATTATGTTAACTTTAAAGTAGAAAGTAGTATACTCTATTCATGGCAGAAGTCTTAAGAATCTGTTGATCCGGAGGTGAATTATCCTGGAATCCGAGAATGACAGAAATGGATTCGAAAATGGCAGAAATATGATCCATAAAGTTAAAGGCTGGTTTATTCCCTTTCTTGTAGTTTTTATCTTCCTTGCAGGGCTTTCTTATATTATCAGTATCAATCTATTGAAACCTCTTGCATGGTCGGCGCTGCTTTCATTCCTTGTGTATCCTCTATACAGATTGTTATATGAAAAGATCTTCAGGTCCAGGTGTGCAAATATAGCAGCAGCTTTAACAACTACATTCTTAATATTCTTAATAGTTGTTCCTGCTATAATGGCGGGTTTTGTAATGGCAAGGGAAGGAGTCAGGCTTTATTCAGAGATCGCTGATTTTATGGTGCATACAGGAACAGAAGAAATTAATATTTCTAAGATGATCTTTCCGAAGTTCATTCATGATTACTTAAGACCTTTTCTGGAGCAGTTTAGTTTCCTTGGCAATATTTTTGAACAGGCTGGCAGATGGGTTGCTTCATCAATAGGAATAATTTCAAGAGGTTTTCTCGGCAATGCCATAAGAATAGTTCTTCAACTTGTTGTTATAGCTGTTGCGACATTCTTTTTGTTGAGGGATGGTCATCTTATAATGGATTTTGTTAAGGACATAACACCACTTCCTTATAATGAAAGAGAAGCGTTTTTCGACCGGGCCAAACGTATACTTCACAGCGTAGTGTACGGAATAACATTAACTGCAATATTACAGGGTATTCTTGGAGGACTTGGCTGGAATTATGTAGGGCTGCCTACACCATTGCTTTTCGGAGCACTTATGGCTGTTCTGGCAATGTTTCCTCTAATAGGGACACCTCTTGTGTGGATCCCTGGTTCTCTTTATCTTTTATATTCAGGTGACTGGAAGGGAGCCCTTATCCTTTTTGTATGGGGTGCTCTCGTAGTAAGCCTTATAGATAATCTTGTTCGTCCATTAATCGTTTCTGAGGGAAGCAAGATCCATCTGTTGATAATATTTATAGGTGTTGTTGGTGGATTGACAACATGGGGCTTCATTGGACTTTTTATGGGACCCCTGGTAGTCTCACTCTTTGTTTTCATGCTTGACAATTACAGGAAGCAGTGGAAGTTTCATCTTAACAGAGAGTAAAGTTTTCAAAGTGAAGAAAGGAGTTTCACAATGCCACTGGTTATTGCGGTTTCAGGTTTTAAAAACTCCGGAAAGACAAGCCTTTCAAGGGAACTTGTGCTTAGACTTTCTGAAAAAGGTTTTAAAGTCGCTTATGTAAAACATACTCATGAAAAAGTTTTTTTATCAGGTAACGGTAATGATACAGGAGATATTCTGTCAGAGAGTGTACCTTCTTTTCTCTGGGGTCATGAAGGGATCATCTCTGAAACCCCTGGTATGGAGTTTTCGGAAAACAATCTGAACTCGGAGATATTTCACCCTTATGATATTGTTATACTTGAGGGCGGAAAATCCCTGAACCTGCCTAAAATATGGGTTGGCCCATATTCTGAGGACAAAGATATTCCCGGGATTATCTGTTTTTTTGAACCTGTTGAACCATTACCGGGGGGAAAATGTTTTTATAGAGGTCAGGAGCCAGATCTGTCAGATTTTATTGCAGACCTTTCATGCAGAATTAATACTGGAATAGAGATCTACATTAAAGGCAGGAAAATACCTGTTAAGAAATTCGTTGCAGATATCTTTACAGGTTCTATTATTGGTATGCTAAGTTCATTGAAAGGGGTTAATTCACTTGAGGATATTTCAGTTTTTATAAGTAAAAAACGGAGTTAGGATTTTCTTTGATCTGAAAAGTTTTTTTACCTGTTTAGCTTGTGTTTCGGTGCAGTCGTGTCTATAATTATGGTCGCTTTATTTTTTCAGGCTCGCCCAGGTTGCGGTGCTGAATTGGTTTTATGTTTTAAAATTAAAAGGAGGTTTCGTTTATGGCGTTGCAGTTAGTGTTCCTTGTAGGCGGTGCTGCTTTTCTGGCATTAGCCTATTCCTTTATTGCCTACAGGAAAGTTGATCAGTTCGGAGTGGATGACAGTAGGGTTAATGAACTTTCACAAATTATTCAAAAGGGTGCCATGGCTTTTCTGTCAAGAGAGTACAGATGGCTGACTCCTTTCGTTATTCTTGTTACCATTCTTCTCTGGCTGAATATAGGAATGTCTACAGCGGTTTCTTTCCTGTTCGGTGCTCTTGCCAGTGCTCTTGCCGGTTACATTGGCATGAAAATTGCAACAAAGGCAAATGGTAAGACTGCTTTTGCCGCAAAAAGCGGTATTAATGAGGCCCTTGGCGTTGCGTTCAAGGGAGGAAGCGTAATGGGTATGGCAGTTGTAGGACTTGGTGTTCTGGGTATCCTTATCTGTTATGCTCTCTTTCGTGACCCTTCAACGATTACCGGTTTCGGTTTCGGTGCAAGTTCAATAGCTCTTTTTGCCCGTGTTGGTGGGGGGATCTACACAAAGGCAGCTGATGTTGGAGCTGACCTTGTAGGTAAGGTTGAAGCAGGGATCCCTGAGGATGATCCCAGGAATCCTGCTACCATAGCGGATAATGTTGGCGACAATGTTGGTGATATCGCAGGAATGGGTGCAGATCTTTTCGAATCGTATGTCAATTCAATAATTGCTGCTATGGCAATTGGACTGACGATCTTTGGCGGGCAGGGTATTCTGTTTCCCCTTATGCTTGCTGCTATTGGTATAGTTTCTTCAATAATTGGTGTCTATTTTGTTAAGGTCAAGGAAGGCGGTAATGCCCAGGTTGCGTTGAGGATAGGAACTTTTGTTACAGGTGGGCTTATGATCGCAGGTTCTTTTGTACTGACAAAAGCCATTTTCAATGAGCTTAATCTCTTCTGGGGAGTACTTTCCGGCGTAGCTGTCGGTGTTTTGATCGGTTTTATCACTGAAGTCTATACTTCCTCAGCCTATAAACCAGTTCAGCAGATAGCAGCTTCAACTGAAACAGGTTATGCAACAACAATACTTTCCGGTGTTGCTGTAGGCATGAAATCTACTGTTATTCCTGTTTTGCTTATTTGTACCGCAATACTTGTATCCTATTTCTTCTCAGGATTGTACGGTATCGCCTGTGCAGCTGTTGGTATGCTTTCTATCACAGGCATGAGTCTTAGTGTTGATGCTTATGGCCCAATTGCTGATAATGCTGGTGGAATAGCTGAGATGAGTGATCTCGATCCTGAAGTCCGCAAGATAACTGATAAACTTGATGCTGTAGGAAATACTACTGCTGCAATGGGCAAGGGACTTGCTATTGGTTCAGCAGCACTTACAGCTCTTGCACTTTTCGCAGCCTATGCACAGGCTGTTGAACTTGCAGTTATAGATCTCAATAACCCTAAAGTTATGGTAGGACTTTTCATCGGCGGAATGTTGCCTTTCCTTTTCAGCGCTCTCACCATTCAGGCCGTAGGTCGATCAGCACAGGCTATGATTGATGAGGTCAGGAGGCAGTTCCGGGAAATTCCAGGAATCCTTGAGGGCAAAGGAAGACCTGAATATGAAAAGTGTGTTGATATTTCTACCGCAGCTGCTTTGAGAGAAATGATAATTCCAGGTCTCCTTGCTGTAGCCACACCTATTTTTGTCGGTTATGTGCTTGGTGCTGAAGCTCTTGGAGGTCTTCTTGGCGGATCTATAACCACTGGTGTTATGCTTGCTATCTTTATGTCAAATGCTGGTGGAGCCTGGGATAATGCAAAGAAATATATAGAGGAAGGGCATCATGGGGGCAAGGGAACAGAGAATCATGCTGCTTCCGTTGTTGGTGACACTGTTGGGGATCCTTTTAAGGATACCTCAGGGCCGAGCCTTAATATACTGATCAAGTTAATGTCAGTTGTTGCTCTGGTAATTGCCCCGCTATTGATATAATCTTTAAAAAACAATAAATCTATTTTCTGTTAATGATAGAATCAGAGGGGTGGGCTTTAGAAGGTCCACCCCTCTGATTCTACAGGAGGAGTTAAAATGAAATCTGATTCTGTCAGGGAAATAAAGGACAGATTGGACATTCTTGAACTTATAAGTGATTATGTGAGACTTAAAAAAGTCGGCAAGAATTATCGTGGGTTATGTCCTTTTCATAGTGAAAAAACTCCATCATTCTATGTCTCACCTGAAAGACAGACATATCATTGTTTCGGATGTGGAGCAGGAGGAGATCTCTTCAGTTTTATAATGGCTGTTGAAAACCTCGAATTTAGAGAAGCTCTTGAGATGCTTGCTTCAAGGGCAGGAGTCACTCTTGAATCTTCGGCAAACCGGACCTCTCGACGATCTCTTTTTGAAATCATGGAAAAAGCTGCTGGTTTCTTTTCCAACTCTTTATTATCTCCAGGCGGTATATCAGCTCAAAAATATCTTGAAGGAAGATCTGTAAATAAAGAAATGGCTAAGGGTTTTGGAATAGGTTGGTCTCCTGCCGGATGGGATAATCTGTGGTCTCTCCTGAGATCTCAGAGTATATCATTGAAAGAGGCTATGGATTGTGGACTGGTTATCGAAGGTACAAGCGGTCCATATGACAGATTCAGGGGTCGCGTAATGTTTCCTGTAAGAGATATCTCTGGACGTGTAATTGCTTTCGGTGGCAGACTTGTAGATGGAGAAGGGGCTAAGTATATTAACAGTCCTGAAGGAGTTCTTTTTCATAAAAGAAGTACACTTTATCTTATTGACAGGGCCAAAAAAAACATACAGAAAAAAGGTTACGCAATTGTTGTTGAGGGTTATATGGATGCCGTAAGAATGCATGATCGTGGTTTTGGGGAAACGGTTGCATCTTTGGGAACATCACTTACAGAGGAACAATCGAAATTATTAAAGAGAGTAACAGATAAGGTCTATATTTGCTTTGATTCAGATTCAGCAGGTCAGGATGCAACTATAAGAGGGATGTATGTTCTTCAGAAAGAGGGGCTTGAAGTAAAGGTCGTAGATATTCCGAAGGGAAAGGATCCTGATGAATTACTTCTCTCCGATAATGGCCCTGACCTTTTTAAGGAATCTATCAAACAGGCTCGCCCTCTTGTTCTCTATCATCTTTATGTACGTAAACCCAGGTTGTCCAAGGATGGGTCCTACAATGTTGCAGTAAGAGAACTTCTTGAAGGAATTGCGAACCTGCCCATGGAAACAGTTGTTCCTTATATTAACCATCTATCCAGAGAGCTTCAGATCCTTCCTCATCTTCTTCAGGAAAGGCTTATATCCATCAAAAAGGAATCCCGAAATAAAATACGTTCAACAAAAGATACAGATGTCAGAATAACTGAACTATCCGCAACATTACCGGTTGAGGAGCAGATCGATAACCTGGAGGGAGCTTTATGTTATCTCTTATGGAAAGACAGATCCTTTCGAATGAAAATTAATGCAAATGAAGTGATTCCTCTTATCCGTAATGAAGAGGTTAAAATGCTTGTTCATGCCCTTGTTTCTGGAGATGATCCTGATGATCTGGAAGCTGTCTGGCATTCTACCGGCGAACAGTTTCCCATGCAGGTGATTGCTGCTGGAGGAAGTTTTCTTGAAGAACTTGAGGGTAATGATGATCATGGAGAGATTATAATACAGGCACTGAAAAAGAGAAAAACAAAGAATCGTTTCAGAGAAATAAGTGGACGAATGATAAAAGGTATAGCTACTGATAATGAGATAAGGGAATATTTCAGGATAAAACAGGAATCTAAAGATATTATATTATAATTAAGTATATTATTGAAAACTTCTCTGAATATCTGATATACTCTCTCTGTTGTCATGAACTGGAGGTATTTCATGAGGATTGATAAGTTCCTCAAATTGTCAAGACTGGTTAAAAGGCGCTCTGTGGCTCAGGAAAAGATCTCAATCGGTGCTGTCAGAATTAACGGTAGGGTCTGTAAATCTTCCAGCCATGTTCATAAATCTGATTCTGTAGAGGTAGCTTATACAGCAAGGGTGCTACAGGTGGAAATATTGCTTGAAGATGAAAAAGAATTAAAAAAGCGTGGAAGTGAGCCATACAGGTTAATTAGTGAAACCAGGGTTGATCCTGATGAAAGACCATGGTAAAAAGGGTTGTGAAGAAAAACACAAAAAGGGGGTAACTGTAAAGATGAGCTCAATTATAGGTTTACATGCTCGTGAGATTCTTGATTCTCGTGGGAATCCAACAATAGAGACAGAGATATGGCTTGAAAGCGGAGTAATATCAAGAGCAGCAGTACCTTCAGGGGCATCTACAGGAACCTATGAAGCTGTTGAATTGCGAGATGGTGGCGAACGGTTTATGGGCAAAGGCGTACAGAAAGCCGTTACCAATGTCAATGAGGTTATCGCTCCTGAAATAGTTGGACTTGATCCTGTTGACCAGGGATATATTGATAATCTGATGATAGATCTTGACGGGACAGAAAATAAAGAAATTCTTGGTGCTAATGCAACTCTCAGTGTTTCTATGGCTATAGCTCGAGCTGCTTCTCTGGAACATGATCTTCCTCTCTGGTCATATATTGGCGGGCTCGGTCCTTTTCTTATGCCAACACCATTTATGAACGTTATTAACGGTGGTGAACATGCAGATAATAATCTTGATATCCAGGAGTTTATGATAGTCCCTCACGGGGCTGATTCTATTGAAGATGCGATCAGGATGGGTGTGGAGACATATCACTGTCTTAAAAAGAATCTTAAACAACAGGGTTTAAGTACTGGCCTTGGAGACGAAGGCGGCTTTGCTCCCAATCTTGATTCGAACAGGCAGGCACTTGATATAATAATTCAATCAATTCAGTCGGCTGGCTACCAGCCAGGTAGTGATATCAGTCTGGCTTTAGATGTTGCCGCAACTGAGATATATAAAGAAGGCAAATATCTTCTTTCAGGTGAAAATAAACAACTTTCTGCTTCTGGCATGATAGATTATTACAAAGAACTTTGCGGCAGCTATCCCATTATATCAATAGAGGATGGTATGGCTGAGGAGGACTGGGATGGATGGAAACTTCTCATGTCAAAGCTTGGTTCGGAGGTCCAGGTAGTCGGTGATGACCTCTTTGTAACTAATAAAGGCAGACTTTCAAAGGGTATAAATGAGGGATCAGCAAATTCCATTCTTATTAAACTCAATCAGATTGGAACTGTTACCGAGACTTTAGAAGTGATCAGACTCGCCTCGAATAAAGGTTTCAGTTCTATGATTTCCCATAGATCCGGAGAAACCGCTGATTCTTTCATAAGTGATCTTGCAGTTGCAATGTCTGTTGGCCAGATCAAGACAGGAGCACCTGCAAGAGTCGACAGGATCGAAAAATATAACCAGCTCCTCCGGATATCTGAAGTATCTGTAGAGGGTATACCTTTTGCGTCACTTGAGATGATCAAATGCCGCAAGTAAGTGGAAAAATTTTTTCAGGATCGACTGATTACTGTAATTCGACCGTTCAGCAACTAACTTTCGACAGGGGAGTTTCTAAAAATGTATCTCTGTAAGATATTATATTCTGATGGGTCGATCTATATATGTTTTTATGGGATCAGTATTCTTTTTAGAATCAGGATGAGATAAATATGAAGATAGCAGAAGCTACAGTAGCAAGGTTAGTACTTTATCATCGTCTTCTTGCAAAATTGCATGCCGAGGGACAGAAAGTCGTATCTTCTCAGGAAATGGGGAAATTGCTCAGCCTGAAAGCGAGTCAGGTCCGAAAGGATCTTTCATATTTTGGTGAAATTGGTAAAAGAGGTGTAGGGTACCACGTAGCAAAACTATATGAACACCTGGATGATATTTTATCCCCTCCCCAAAAATGGAGAATGGGTCTTGTTGGGGTTGGGCATCTGGGATCTGCTCTTCTCGGTTATAAAGCATTTGATACAAAAAAGTATGGTATTGAGATTCTTTTCGATAATGATCTCGAGAAGGTAGGTAATGAAATTTTCGGGATTCCCTGTTACCATATAGACCATGCTTGCCGGATAATCAACGAAAATAACATAGACGTAATTATTCTTACTGTTCCGTCAAATGCTGCACAGGACTGTGTAGATTCCATTGTCAAATGTAACGGTCTCAAGGGGATCCTTAATTTTTCACCCACATCCATAATAGTACCTGAGGACATACTGGTATATAACGTTGATATTTCAGTTGAACTTGAAAAACTTCTGTTTTATGTGAAGCAGATAATGTAGGGAATTTAAGCCAGTAATATTTCCGGAGATGTTTTTCCATGTTAGAATGTCTCTTGGCGTAAGATTTGTTTAGTGAGAAGGAGATGGTTTCATTGCAGGGCGGTCAGGGTAGTTTGATGGGGATGCTTTTCCCTCTCGTAATTTTTGTGGTAATCTTCTATTTCTTTATTATCAGACCTCAGAAAAAGAGGCAGAAGTCGCATGATCAGCTTATTTCTTCCCTTGGCAGGGGAGATCAGGTCGTAACTGCAGGTGGTTTCTGGGGCACTGTGAAAGAAGTAAAAGAGGATAGTGTTATCATTGAGATAGCAGACGGTGTCAAGGCAAGAGTTCTCAAAAGTTCAATTGCCAATAAACACGCTCAGGAGAACGAAACGTTATCAGATGCTAAAAAGTCACAACCAGAAGAATCTCCCGAAAAAGAGGATGAGTGATCCTCTCAAGATAATCTGAAAAAGCCGGAGTGGATGGCTCCCTGGAGCATCCGCTCCTTTTTCTGTGATCTTATAGATCCTTACCTGTCTTCATTAATTTTAAGAACTTATAACTGGCATACTTATGTAAGCTAAGGAGGTAGTATTTAGATGGTAAAAAGGGATCGCTGGCGGTTGATTATTGTATCTCTGGTTATAGTAGCCGCACTGGTGTCCGTCTTCCCAATAAAAGGGCGTATTAATCTTGGGCTTGACCTGAAAGGGGGAGCTCATATTCTGCTTCAGGCAAAAGGTACTGAAGCCAGTCCTCTGACGGACGACAGCATAGACAGACTTTTAGCAGTGTTGAGAAACCGTGTTGATCAATATGGTGTAACTGAGCCTGTTATCCAGAGAGAAGGAAAAGACAGGGTCATTGTTGATCTGCCTGGTGTAGAGGATCCTGAGGCAGCATTGGAACTGATAGGCAAGACTGCACTTCTCGAGTTCAGGAAAGTTATCCAGGCAACCACTTCTGTACCGCCGGGACCACAACGGGAGAATTATGATTCAGATGAGGAATTTCAAGAAGCATCTCTCAGGTGGGAAGCTGCCAGAGAAGAGATCCAGGCAATGGAAAAAGAACTTATAGCTCGCTCAGAGACAATGGAGGGAACACTCGTCACAAAAGATGATGAAGGAAGGTATTATCTTCTTGGATCTCCTCTTGTGAGTGGTAAAGATCTTCAGAATGCTCAGACACAGTATGATAATCTTGGTAGAGCTATGGTAACTATCGATTTCAATAGTGAAGGAACAAAGCTTTTTGACAGAGCTACGGCTGATAATGTTGGGGAGCAGATAGCGATAGTTCTTGATAATGTAGTCATATCTGCGCCTGTTGTTCAGGAAAGAATATCTGGTGGAAAAGCACAGATCTCGGGTGATTTTAGCCCTGCGGAAGCCCAGAGGCTTTCTATAATGTTGAGGGCTGGAGCCTTGCCTGTAGCAGTTGAAGTTCTGCAGAATAGATCTGTAGGTCCTACTCTTGGAGAGGATTCGATAAAAAGTGGTTTAAGGGCTGGTCTTATAGGATCTGTCCTTGTAGTTCTGTTTATGCTTCTTTATTATCATTTATTGGGAATTGCCGCAGATATCTCCCTTGGTGTCTCTCTGCTTCTTGTTTTTGCGGGACTGATAAGTCTGAAAGCTACATTGACATTGCCGGGTATAGCGGGAATCATTCTCACGATAGGTATGGCTGTGGACGGTAACATTCTGATCTACGAAAGAGTAAAAGAGGAGCTAAGCTCCGGAAAAACTCCGAATGCCTCAATTGAGGCTGGATTCAGAAAGGCTTTCACAACAATTCTTGATGCAAATGTTACTACACTTATAGCTGCAGCCGTTCTGTATTATTTCGGGTCAGGCCCTGTGAGAGGGTTTGCTGTAACCCTTAGTATAGGTATTGTAGCGAGTGTTTTTGCTGCGGTTGTTGTAACGAGGGTTATGCTTCAGGTCATGATGCGGGGGAAACAGACTTCTTCCCTTGTGCGCAATAGATAGGCAGCTAAGGAGTGTGTGAAGCATGTTTAAAATAGATTCTTTAAATTTGGATTTTATGAAGTTCCGACGGTATGCCTTGATACTCAGCGCGATCCTTGTCATTTCAAGTTTAGGTATACTTATGACCAGGGGGCTTAATCTGGGTATTGATTTTGCAGGTGGGAACCTGCTTCAGATCGCATTCAAGGAAAATGTAGAAGTTGCTGAAGTCAGGAATGTCCTTTCTGAAGTGGGACAAAACAATGCAGTTATTCAGGCATATAGTGATAAAGGCGTTATGATAAGGATAAAAGCCGGTGAGGAATCCGTAAGAAAAGACGTCCTGTCGGTTTTGAGAGAAAACTTTCCTGGACTTGAGCTGCTCCGTTTTGAGAAGGTCGGTCCGACCATGGGGGCACAGTTCAGGAGTGAAGCTTTTATTGCTGTGATTCTCGCACTCCTTGGTATTCTTATTTACATTACAGTGCGATTCCAGTTCAGATTTGCAGTAGTAAGCGTTCTTGCACTTCTTCATGACTCGATAATTACACTTGGGATCTTCAGTCTTACCGGCAGAGAAATATCTCTTCCGTTCATAGCGGCCATTCTGACAATAGTCGGTTATTCGCTCAATGATACCATCGTTGTACTTGACAGAGTCAGGGAGAACTGGAAGAACCTAAAAAAATGGGGTATCGTTAACCTTTTGAATGTGTCACTTAACAAGACTCTTTCTAGAACAGTTAATACTTCTCTCACGACCTTTCTTCCAGTACTCGCATTCTTCCTTCTTGGAGGTCCGGTTCTTGCTAATTTCTCTCTTGCTCTGCTTATAGGGATCGTGGTTGGGACTTACAGTTCAATTTATATTGCTGCATCAGTTCTCTCTGAGTGGTATCTGCGAAAGCCTCAGAGTTGATTCCTTTTTTTCAGAACAATAATAAAAAGCAAGGAGAGGGGCTATAGCCCCTCTCCTTGCTTTTTATACAGATATGACAATGGTTTACTATCATCCAGCGGGGTATTAAAATAAATTCTGGTAACCATGATTATAAAAGGGGGGGGTTCTATTATGGAGGCAATTCTTGACCTATTGTCAGAAAGTTACAGAATTGATGAGAGTGCTCTTGCATCCTGTAGAAAAAGGCTTTTGGTTCTGACCGATAGAGGTGTAATTACAGAATCTGAACTGGAGGATATACTTGAGGGAATTGCACAGGACCTGAATAATCACAAGACACGGCTGCTTTCAAGATTCAGCTCTGAAGTTGAAAGATTTTCTTCACTGCTTTCATCGGTTGTTTCCGGAGAGTAACTTTTCTTTTTAAAGGATGGGAAATGATATAGAAGAATATAGATTCTTTGGTTAGTCTGGATAAAACGTATATAATATAGGTCTTTTATCTTGTTTATATCTGTCAGGAGGGGTAATAATGAGAAGTTATGGTCTTGGTATTGCATTTGGTATGATTATGGCGGCTATTTTCGCTTTTCAGAATACCGCAGATGTTGTGGTTCGGTTTCTGGTATGGGAACGGGTCCTTCCTCAAGGTGTCTGGGAAGTTGCTCTTTTTGCTGCTGGAGCTGTAGCTATGTGGGTTATTTCCCTTTCTGCTTTTTTTGAGATCAAAGGAAGGAACTCACGACTTCTCAAGGATCAGAAGGAAACTATTGGAATTATGGAGCAGGAAGTCAAAGATCTTCGGGATGAAAGGAACACACTTATCATCGCATTGAGAAAATCCGGAGAATATTCAGATACAGAAAGACAACGATCTGGTGAACAGGGGTATACGTGGCAGCAAAATGTAGAATGCTATACCTGCGGGGCTGAAGAAACACTGGAAGAGTCCCAGGTTGAGTCAGCATCAGATGATGAAGCAGAAATCAAGAATGATAAAATCTGCTTTTCTGATGAAACCCCTGAAAATGAAAATCAAGCTGCAAATAATTCCTTTACTTATGAAGAAGAGTCGAAGGATACTTTCTAAGATTGCCTTCGTTATGTTCTTCTTCCAAACTTAAGATCTTCAGGCCATCAGAATCTTCTGTTGCTCTGGCCCGGAAAGTTCGATGTTCTCCACTTGTGGCATCCCTGTTAGAAATGTCGCAGTTCTCTGTATCCGAAGCCGGGCTAATCCAGGAATGGATAGATCCGAATCTGAGGAATGCTCTTGAAGATCTGAATCTTGGTAAAACTTCTGATTTTGGATATGAATCCTGGTTAAATAATCATGGATCTTTTGGCAATGTGGTGATCTACGGTGATTACGACGTAGATGGCATATGTTCAACAGTGTTGGCAATGGAGATATTCATGGCTATTGGTTGTCCAGTCAGGTTTTTCATCCCTCATAGACATAAACAGGGCTATGGTCTTCACCCGGATGTGATATCAGGGATAGCAAGCAGCAAATGCAATACTCTGGTTGTTGTTGATTGTGGTACTGGATCAGGGGATTTGCTGGATCAGCTTGAGGTTTCAGGGATTTCTGTTCTTGTGTTTGATCATCATATGCCTGGAAGGGTAATTCACAGACCTGGTCTGATAAATCCCCAGAACGATGGAAATATCCCGGCTCGTAACCTATGTGCGACTTCGGTCTTGTGGTCCTGGGCCTTTAAGCACAGGATCATGCCTGAAGAATGGTTGTTTGAAAAACTTGATCTGGTTGCACTTGCTACGCTTTCGGACTGCATGCCTTTAGGCATATTGAATCGTGCGTTTGTCAATGAGGGAATGAAAGTTATTTCCAGAAAAAAAAGGTCCGGACTTGAATGTCTGATCCGAAAACTCGATCTTTCATCTGATCATTTGACAGAGAATGATCTTGTAATGAAAGTGATTCCTTCTTTAAATGCTCCTGGTAGAATGGATTCAGCGGACCACTGCGTTAAATTGTTGGCGGCTTCCGGTCAGCATGATGAATATGTTAATGCAATTCTGGAGTTCAATAAGATGCGCAGGGATATTTCATCTACTATTTCTACGGATCTGCTTTCGAATCCTGATACGGATAAGGGACATGTTTTCTATTCAGATGAGTGGCATGCAGGAGTCATAAGCAGTGTAGCCAGCAATTTGTGCAGCGTTAAAAACAGGCCGGTAGTTCTTGGCGCGCCCGCGAATGGTTCAATACGAGGTACAGTCCGTGTACCTGAAGGAGGAGATGCCCTTAAAGCTCTGGAAAATGTTTCTTCTCTGCTGAACCGTTGGGGAGGTCATTGTTATGCAGCCGGATTTTCTGTAGCTTTTGAAAAATGGGAGCAGCTAAGGTTAGAGCTTGAAAACCAGTTTTCCAGCTATATTAATGAAGAGCCATTAGTAATTGCAATGGAACTTGATCCAGCGACTATTGATCTTGAAACTTTTTCTGATATTTCAAAACTTGGTCCATTCGGCAAAGGAAATCCCAGGCCATTGTTTTTCATGCAAAGGGACGGATCAGAAAGTTTAAAACCTCTGGGGAAGACTGGACTGCATTTCAGGATCAGTTCAGATTCAGGGGATTTTCTTGCTTTTAACTCTTCGGGATTGTGGGATCAGTATGATGATATCCAGGGGTGGATATATTACCCTGACCTCAATTACTGGCGTGGTAAGATTTGTGTCCAGTTTATCCTTGACAGGATACTGGTTCGATAAAATTGGATTGTTGATAATTTGATTTATTTTCCAGTAAAGCCGCAATAAATATTCTTCCAGATTAAGGGTGAAAATATTGCCGGACAGGAATAAAGAAAAGCACGGGGCTAAGCAGCCTGTACAAACTGAATCAAAAGTCAATGTCAAAAGAGAGCTGAAAAAGCTTCGTGACAGTTTTATGGGGCGAATTCCTCAGGAGCAGAGATCTGTTGCTGTAAAATTTGCATGGCATGAAGTCTGGTCAAAGATATCCCGATATCTTGAAAAAGAAGATCTTAAGTTGATCGGTGAATCACTTGTTTACGCAGCGAACGCACATGGTGAACAAAAGCGTTCTACTGGAGACCCCTACATTGTTCATTGTCTGAATGTCGCATCTATTCTGGCAGAAATGGAAATTGATGTTACAACAATTCGTGCCTCCCTTTTACATGATGTACTTGAAGATACAGATATTTCCGAAGATGAGTTTATATCCACTTTCGGAAACGAGATTTATGTACTCGTTGATGGAGTTACTAAACTGGGTAAACTTCATTTTCAATCTTTTGAAGATTATCAGGCTGAGAATTTAAGGAAAATGTTCCTTGTAATGGCAAAAGATGTTCGTGTAGTTCTTATCAAGCTTGCAGATCGTCTTCATAATATGCGAACTCTTGGTGTACTCCGAAAGGACAAGCAGGAACGAATAGCTAAGGAGACCCTGGAGATATATGCACCCCTTGCTCACAGGATGGGAATTTATCAGGTAAAGAGGGGGCTGGAAGATCTGGCTTTTAAATTTTCAAATCCGGATGTTTATTATGAGATCAAGCGAAAAGTAAGGCAGAAACTTCCTGAAAGGGAGAAAACTGTCAATCATGCGATAGAAATGCTTAATAACAGCTTGAAAAATGACAATATTCCTGCCCGTGTAAAAGGCCGGGCCAAACATTTTTATAGCATATATGAAAAGATGAACAGAAAACATCTTTCTATTGATCAGCTTTATGATCTGCTTGCGGTTCGAGTTGTCGTGAATTCTGTAGCTGATTGTTACACTGTTCTTGGAAGAGTTCATTCCATGTGGAATCCTATACCGGGGCAATTTGATGATTATATCGCCAATCCCAAGAACAATCTCTACCAGTCTCTTCACACAACCGTTGTTGGTCCTACAGGTGAACCTCTTGAAGTCCAGATCCGTTCGTGGGAGATGCACTGGCTTGCAGAATATGGAATTGCCGCTCACTGGAGATATAAAGGTGGTAACCATAAGCCGGATCAACTGGATGAAAAACTTACCTGGATACGTCAGGCTCTTGAAGGAGAACAGGATGACCGGAAACCCTCCGATTTTCTTGAAAGGGTGAAAGAAGAGGTGTTTTCTAACGAAGTTTTTGTTTTTACTCCTAAAGGGGAGGTTTTCAACCTCACTGTAGATTCAACGCCAATAGACTTTGCGTATGCTGTGCATACTGAAGTTGGACATAAATGTGTTGGAGCAATGGTCAATAACAGAATTGTGTCTATGGATTACAAGCTCAAAAATGGCGATATCGTAAAGATAATAACTTCTCCTCAGGGTTTTCCATCTCTTGACTGGCTTAAGATCGCAAGAAGCAGTAAGGCAAAGACCAAGATAAGATCATATTTCCGGCAGAAAACAAAGGAAGAAAGAGAAGGACATTCCCAGAAAGGGAAAGACCTTTTCCTCAGGGAAGTTCGTAAAAGAGATCTTTCCCGGGATATAGATATGGAGAAAATGACTCCTGCTTTCAATAAAGTTGCCAAGGATATGGGTTATGCCGGATCCGAGGATCTTTTTATAAGTATTGGATCAGGTAATATTACTGCTTCAACTGTTGTTCAGAAAGTCATTTCTTTTGTGCCTCATATTTCGTCGGTAAAACATGATATTGAGGTACCTGAAGAAGCTAAGAATAAAAGTGCAGGTAAACAGGACTCAGACATCATAGTGGAAGGTGCTGAAGGTGTGTTCGTGAATATGGCAAACTGCTGCCTTCCTGTTCCTGGTGACAAGATCATAGGATACAGTACCCGGACACGCGGGATAACTGTACACAGGACTGATTGTCCTAATATTAAGAACTCATCAGATGAAAGAACTATTGAAGTAAGCTGGGGAACTGTTTTGAATCGGAAATATCATGCTCGATTGCGACTTGAGGGGATCGATCGTTCAGGTCTGTTTTCGGATGTTGCCCAGAATCTTATGGCAGGAGAGTGTAATATTATAGCACTGAAGGCTAACGTGGTTGGAAATAATCAGGTGAGAATGAAGATAGAAATAGGTGTCAGAAACCTTGAACATCTTTATCAGGTTATTGCCAGACTAAACAATATTAAAAACGTTATATCTGTTTTCAGGGGGTAGGAAATTATGAGAGCTGTAGTCCAGAGGGTAACACACGCAGACGTTACGGTTTCTGGTAAACAAGTGGGGAAAATAAATAATGGACTTTGTATCCTCTTGGGTGTTAAGGAAGATGATACTGAAAAAGATGCTGTGTGGTTGGCAGAAAAGTTATCTGTTATGAGAATATTTGAAGACGAAAACGAAAAACTTAATCTTTCAGTTCAGGACATAAATGGTTCCATGCTTGTAATATCACAGTTCACTCTTTATGGAGACTGTAGAAAGGGAAGAAGGCCTTCCTTTATCAGGGCAGCTGGTCCGGAAAATGCCAGCTGGCTTTATGATCTTTTCGTTGACCAACTGAGGAGCAGGGATATAAAAGTAGAAACGGGCATATTCCAGACATATATGCAGGTCAATATATGTAACGACGGCCCAGTTACCCTTATTGTTGATACACCGGAGAGTGATTGATAATGAACTATAAACGATTTCCACTTGGTCCGCTGTTGACAAACGGATACCTTATTTCCGATTCAGGACAGAATGCAATATTTGTTGATCCTGGTGGTGATACCGGAGAATTACTCGAGTATATAAAATCAAGGGATTTAATGCTTATTGCTATATTGCTTACGCATGGCCATCTTGATCATATTCTTGGCATAGAAGGCCTTCTCAATGATAAAGGATTTTCATTTCCGTGTGTTTACATTCATCCCAATGATAGAGAGAAACTCTCAGATCCTGATAAGAATTTATCTGAATGGATGGACATTCCTTTCAGTACTCATGTAAATGCAATGGATATCAATGATAATGATATTCTCAATATAGGTGGAATGACTATCAAAGTAATCCATACTCCTGGACATACGGCTGGTAGCGTATGTTTTCATATTTCCGAGGGTGATGAAGAAGTTCTCGTTTCCGGTGATACACTTTTTGCATCAAGTATCGGAAGAACAGATTTACCAGGAGGAGATCATGAAGAACTGATCCACTCAATTGCTAAACTCGATCTCCTGCCAGATTCTTTGCATGTATTGCCTGGTCATGGTCCCGAAACAACAATTGGCCGGGAAAGAAAAATTAATCCCTTCTGGCCGAAGGGTTAAAGAAAATGAAAGTTGCAGAACTTCCCATGAATGACAAGCCAAGGGAGAAGTTGTTCAGACTCGGACCGTCAACTCTTTCATTATCTGAGCTTGTGGCAGTAATATTGGGGACAGGGGTACACAAAACAGATGTCCTTGAGGTAGCTGACTCGATTGTTAAAGAATATGGGGGAGATCTGAACCGTCTCTGTGTTTCCTCTGCAAGTGAATTTGCTACAATACCGGGTATAGGTCATGCTAAGGCTGCGGCTTTGAGTGCTTCACTGGAACTTGGAAAAAGGATGGCTTTTGATTCTGATTCTGAGGGGAGATCCTTTACTTCGCTTAAAGAAAGTCTGAAGAACTGGAGTGAAAAACTGCGTTATGAGCAAAGAGAATTCTTTGTTGCTGTTTATCTTGATATAAACAAGCATGTTATCGATGAGGACAGAGTTTCCTTTGGAGGTACCGAGGGGGCTTTTATCGACAGTGGATTTCTTCTCAAGCGGGCAGTGCGTCTTGGAGCAAAAGGGGCAGCCGTCCTGCACAATCATCCCGATGGTACACTTGAAGCAAGCAGGGAAGATGTAATGGTAACGGAATTTCTCTGTAGACAATTCAGGATACTGGACATACAATTCTTTGGACATTTTGTTGTAAGTTGTGGGAAACTCAAAAGAATATGCGGTAATAAAAATGATTAACATTTAACCAGAAGGTGAGTGAGGCCAGGTGTTCAGGTTATTTTCGGGAATTTTTGGTTCAGATGTAGGAATAGATCTTGGAACTTGCAATACTGTTATTTATGTTAGTGGACAGGGGATAGTATTTAATGAGCCTTCCTCTGTAGCTGTAAGAAAAAGGCAGAACAGTGGAAATTATGACATTATCGCTGTTGGAAGAGATGCAAGTCTCATGAGAGGTAAGACCCCCCAGGGTGTAAGAACTCTCCAACCCATTCAGGATGGAGTAATAGCAAACTTTGAGATGACTGAGGCTTTAATCAGGCATTTTCTAATGAAGGTCAGTGAAAATAAAGCCCTTTCACATTCCAGGGTTGTTATTTCAGTACCAGCAGAGATAACAGAGGTGGAGAGAAGGTCTGTAATAGATGCCACTCTTGGTGCCGGAGCGAGGGAAGCCTATGTTGTCGAAGAGCCGATAGCTTCAGCACTGGGAGTAGGGCTTCCCATACAGGAACCGAGAGGGAGCATGATCCTTGATATTGGTGGAGGTACGAGTGAAGTTGCAGTTCTATCAATGGGTGGTGTAGTGGTAAGTAACAGTATAAGGTCAGCAGGTAATAATATGGATGATGCCATATTGACCATGTTGAGGCAGAATCATGGCTTGCTTGTTGGAGAGGCAAGTGCAGAGCAGATAAAGATCGAGATAGGATCTTCTCTTCCGCTTGATGAGGAGAAGGAAGTTTATGTAAAAGGCAGGGACCTTGCAAACGGGCTTCCAAAAGCTGAAAAAGTGTCATCTGTGGAGGTAAGGGAAGCAATTAATCCAATAATCCTCAAAATAGAGGATATGGTAAAAGTTGCCCTCGAAAAAACCCCTCCGGAACTTTCAAGAGATATTGTAGACCAGGGTGTTATTCTTACTGGTGGTGTAAGCCAGCTTTATGGTTTAAATGAGAGAATGGCGAGAAATCTGAATTCACCCGTTATTGTGGCTGAAGAACCGCTTCTTTCCGTTGCCAGAGGAGTTGGTAAGATCCTGGATAACCTTGATGAAATGAAAAAAGTTTTAATGTCAGTAAACAGATCTTCCATGTAATTTAATATATAGCTAAGACTGGAGATTATTCAAAGTGATCAATGAGATAGAAAAGCAGTGGATTCATGGACTTTGTGCAATATTGATCAGTCTTTTATTGCTTGTATTTTCATCGCAATTGAAATATGGCGGAGTGGTAGCAGATATGTCAACAAGAATTCTTAATATTCCAGAATATCCCGTCCGTAAACTAAGAGAGGGTATAATAGATCTCAGTATGTGGTTCCACAGTAAAGACAGGCTTTATTCCCGAGTAAGGATCCTTGAAGAGGAAAATACTCATCTCAGGACAAAACTTAATATCTCTGAGGCTGTTTCTTTGGCGAGGCAGATTGATCAGTCTTCAGATATTGCGAGGGTAACGTTCAGGGCACCTTCAAGCTGGTGGTCTGAATTCAGGATCAATAAGGGTCTTTCCGATGGTCTCGTACCGGGTCAACTGGTGCTTCAGGACGGAGCTTTAGTTGGACGGATCGCCGCGGTTGAAAAAAGCTTTTCATGGGTTGAACTGATCAGTTCTTCCTCTCTCCTTGTACCTGCAGTGGTGGAAGAAACACGAGAAGTAGCAGTTGTGGCAGGGGATGACATGGGGGATATATGGTTGCTTTATCTGCCTGATAACTCAAATGCATCAGAGGGAATGACGGTCAGTACAGCTATAGTAAATGATATGTCACCTCCGGGTATCCCAATAGGTACTATTTCCGGAACTGACAGCTATTATCTTGGTGGGGCAAAGGCTATACCGCTGGAAATGAAGGCTGACCTTTCGAGATTGTATGAGGTATCAGCAATTTCATACGAGGAGAACGTTAATTGATGTCATACCTTTGTTTCTGGTTCCTCCAGGACTTTCTACAGGTTTTTCTGGCTGGAAATATACTTGTACCTGAGTATTTTCTCCTCTTCCTTCTTTACAGGTCTCTTTCAACGGAAGAGAGTTTTATCTTTTTCCTGTGGATTGCTTTTGCAGGAGGGCTTTTGTGGGATATCAGATGGACAGGTTTAATTGGATTGACTTCAGGTATATACGTATCAGGTCTTATTATGGCGAGATGGGTGTGGAGTTTTATTCCGGATACAGGAAAGACTGGCTTTATGCTTTCTTTTTTCATATGGTTTCCCATTTTTTTCGTATCCCTGGCCCGCTTGGTTGTCTGGGGAATGGGGAGGGATCTTTTGTTCCAGGCTTTTATGATACAGCAGGCTTGCATTATCCCTGTCCTGGTAATATTTGCTGTATTCCATTCCAGGAAAGTGGCCTCTGATAATGCCTGATCATAGAGAACAGGTTGATAGAAGGCTTACTCTATGTCTTTACTCAATGTCCCTTTTATTTCTAATGTTATTATTCTCTCTATATTTCTTTCAGGTTTTCAAAACGGACAAGTATGTAGAACTTGCCTCAGAAAATCGCCTCAGGATCCTGAGGCTTCCTGCTGATAGAGGGGAGATCTTTGACAGGAATGGAGTCCCCCTTGCCCTTGATGTACATTCGTTCAGTATAATGGGATACCCTCTTGATATACGAACTCATGACCTAATTCCGCAAGTAAAGGATGTTTTTGTAAGCCATGGTCTTCCATTGTCAGAATTACAGATCGAAAAGTCAATAAATGAGCAATTCCTTGTTCCTTACAGGGCCGTAACACTGGTAAGTGATCTGACGTTAAGTCAAATGACAGATATTATAAGTGATCCCCGTTTCCCAAAACAGTTGTTCCCAATGCAGGTGAGCAGAAGAACATATCCCGCTGGTGCCATGGTCTCGCATATACTTGGTTATGTTTCCGAGATCAACCAGAAAGAGCTTGTTGATACTGAAGGTAATTATCGAGGCGGTGACATTATTGGGAAAGACGGGGTAGAAAAAGCTTATGAACAAGTTCTGAAGGGCAGTCCGGGCAAGCAGGTCCTTGAGGTTGATGCAAGAGGGAGGAAAGTTCAGACACTTGAGTTTAATCCTCCCTTACCAGGTAACGATCTCGACCTTACCATTGACCTGGGAGCTCAGATGCTTGTTGCACGCCACTTTGAAAATTTTAAGGGAGCAGCTGTTGCTGTTGATGTAACAAATGGAGATGTTCTTGTCCTTTATTCATCACCTGCTTATGATAATAATCCCATGGCAAGGGGAATATCCCCTGAAGAATGGAGGCTGCTCTCAGTCAACAGAGATAGACCATTGATGAACCGTGCAATCAGTGGTCTCTATCCTCCAGGTTCAGTCTTCAAGCCTGTCGTGGCACTTGCGGCTCTTGAGGAAAAAACAGCTGATACAAGAACAAGTTATTACTGTAATGGCAGTTTTACACTGGGTAACAGAAAGTTCAGGTGCTGGAAGAAATATGGACATGGAAATGTTAACATGATATCTGCGATAAAAGATTCATGTGATGTATATTTTTACCAGGTTGGGTTAAAAACAGGTATAGATGTTCTCTCTGATTGGGCAACATCCTTTGGAATTGGTGAAAAGACCGGTATAAATCTAACCGGAGAAAAAGCGGGCAGCATCATTGACAGGAAGTGGAAAAGAAAGAATATTGGTGAGAAGTGGTATCCAGGCGATACAGTTAACTATTCCATCGGTCAGGGCTTCCTCTTGATGACCCCTTTACAGATTGTAAGAATGTATGCTGCGTTGGCGAATGGAGGAAGAATGTTAGTCCCACGGTTAGTCAGGAATGAAGAGGATTCTCGTAAAATTGAAATTACCGATTCGAATCTGGAAATAATTTGTAAAGCTTTGGAAAGAGTAGTTGAAGATGGTACTGCTACCTACGCAGGCGAATTCGGTGTTTCTATTTCAGGTAAAACTGGCACATGTCAAAATCCGCATGGCCTTGATCATGCTCTTTTTGCAGGTTATGCCCCTGTAAAAGACCCCAGATATGCAGTGGCAATAATTCTCGAAGCGGGAGAACATGGAGGTTCTGTTGCTTCCCCTGTAGGTGGGGAACTTCTTGCATATCTGGTAAAGCATGGCAGTAACTGATATTTCCCAAAGGGGGAGAAACTTTGAATAACAATTACGATGACAACAAAATATCTCTAAAGGGAACCGGAGGTTTTCTTAAACTTGTTATACCTGCTGATATGGAACATGATGATTTATGGCGGGGGATGGAAAAGATCATTGAGGAAGCTGAAGGCCTCCTTTCCAACGTGGGGATTATCGTTGACTTCAATCAAAGAAATGTAACGTTTGAGTTGTTATCATGTTTTATTAATGATTTTATCCTTAAATACGATCTAAAAGTAGGTAGCTGGTTAAGTAAGGATACTGAGACTCTAAACTTATTCAGGAAACTTGCTTTAAAATCTTCAGAAAACGATACGCCTGCAATGAGATCTTCAGGTAAAGGTAAAGAAGCTCTGATAATTAAAAACTCGCTGAGGTCTGGGCAAAGAATAGAACATCACGGAGATGTTATAGTTATCGGACATGTTAATGATGGTGCAGAGATACTTGCAACAGGCAACATTTCCGTATTTGGTAAACTGAAGGGGCTTTTGCATGCAGGATATGAATCAGATGAGGAAAACGTCATTACTTGCAATTGTTTCGAGGCAAAACAGGTCAGGCTGGGAGGAAAGCTCAGTACTGTGATCAATCACCAGAGTAATCTCTGGGGGAAACCGGTTATTATTTCACTTGAGAAAGACTCTCTCCATATGAGAGAGATCGAATGTTAAAAGAATAATTGAATGGAGGGATTTCCTTGGAATCAAGAGTGATAGTCGTTACCTCTGGAAAAGGGGGCGTTGGAAAGACAACTACAAGTGCCAATCTTTCAGTGAGCCTTGCCAGGGCAGGATATAAAGTGGTTGCTGTGGATGCTGACATAGGTCTCAGAAATCTGGATCTGGTTATGGGCCTTGAAAACAGGGTTGTATATAACTTTGTCGATGTCATTGAGGGTAGTTGCAGATTAAACCAGGCTCTAGTAAGAGATAAGAGAGTTGAAAATCTTTTTCTCCTCCCGGCTGCTCAGACCCGGACCAAGGATGCAGTTAATCCTTCACAGATGGTAGCTCTTACAGAAGATCTGAAAAAGGAATTTGATTTTGTAATTATGGACTGCCCTGCAGGTATTGAGGGTGGATTCCAGAATGCAGCAGCAGGTGCTGATGAGGGACTTATAGTTACTACACCCGAGATCTCTGCAGTCAGAGATGCTGACAGGATCATTGGTATGCTTGAATCGCTGCAGAAAAGTCCCAACAGATTGATAATCAACAGGGTCAGACCCAAAATGATAAAAGGTGGAGATATGCTTGAAGTAGAGGATGTCCTTGATGTTCTTGCAGTCAAGCTTATAGGTGTAGTCCCGGAGGATCCCAGTGTAATAAGGTCGACAAATAGCGGAGAACCCCTTGCTTTTGCAAATGATTCTCCTGCTTCTAAAGCTTTTGAGAATATCGCCAGCAGATTGACCGGAGTTGATGTCCCTTTTCTTGATCTTGAAAACATGAATGGATCAGGGTTTTTTACTGGTTTCAAAAAACTCTTCAGGTTCTCCAGATAGGAAAGAAGGTGTATTATGGGCATTCTCAAAAAATTGTTCTCGAGAAATTCATCCCGGGAAAAGGCCAAAAAACGACTCCAGCTTGTTCTCGTTCATGATAGAGCAGATATTTCCCCTGCTTTGCTTGAAGAATTGAGGATAGAGCTGATAGGTGTAATAAATAAATATATGGAAATTGACAGTGATAATATTGAGATGGACCTGGACAGGGACGACGGATCCGTTGCATTAGTTGCCAATATCCCGGTTCTGAGTATAAAAAGGAACCAGAAAAACAAAAAAGAAAAATAGAATAATGAGAGATTCTGTTCATGGATGATGTGCAGGGTAACCTGATCGATTATTTAAAAAATATTGACAAATTCTTTTGCCTATCTGTAATTATCCTGGTTCTGGTTGGCATTTTCAGTATTTATAGTGCTGGTAGTGGAGCTTCTGGAATAGGAAAGTCCCTAGCATTAAGGCAGAGTATATGGGCTGTTGTGTCAATATTCTCCAGCTTAATGGTCCTGATGATAGGCTATAAATGGTTTATGGACTGGGCATATGCTATATACGCAGTTTCTTTATTTTTTCTTGTCCTGGTTCTTGTTATCGGGGCAGTTACAAAAGGAGCCCAGAGCTGGCTTGCTCTTGGTCCTTTCCATCTACAGCCATCAGAATTTGGCAAAGTTGCATTTGCTTTAGCAATGTCAAAACATATGGTTAGATATACACCGGATAACCCTGTCAGGCTTGCAAAAGTTACAGCATTAGGAATACCTGCCATAATACTGGTACTTATTCAGCCTGACCTCGGCAGCGCAGCCGTATATTCTTTCATGCTGTTTACGGGGATATTAGTGGCTGGAGGGATCAACAGATATTCATCCAGCCTTTTTGCCGGGTGTTTAGCAATGCTTTCTGTCGGATGGCATTTCCTCAAAGATTATCAGAAGCTTCGGCTCACAGTTTTTCTGAATCCCTCAATAGATCCCTTAGGCGCCGGATATAATGTTATTCAATCCAGGATCGCTGTAGGTTCAGGAGGGTTCTTCGGTAAAGGGTATCTCCAGGGTATGCAGAGCAAACTTCATTTTTTACCAGAACCACATACTGATTTTATCTTCAGTGTCTTTGCGGAAGAATTTGGTTTTATGGGGACTTTACTGCTGATCGTTCTTCTGCTTCTTGTTTTATGGAGGATCTTTAATGCAGGCAGGAATGTTAGAGATATAAGAGTAAAATATTTTGTGGTTATGATAACGGCCTGGCTTTTCTTTCAATCAACTGAATGTATTGCTATGAGCATTGGATTAATGCCTGTTACAGGACTACCTTTCCCGTTTATAAGCTATGGAGGCAGTTCTCTTTTATCTATATTCCTGTCTTTGGGTATTATCGCAAGTATTCAACTTTCAACAGTAAAGATATTTAAATAGTTCAAAGAAAACTACTCTGGTGGGTGAATTTATGAAATATACCGATTTTCCGGAATTCAGTAGTCCTCAATGGGATCTGCTTGCTTCAGTACAAAAGCCATCTAGATATACAGGTTCTGAATGGATCGCTCAATCAAAAGACGAAAAAAATTATTCGGGGCAGCATTTGTCATTCTGTCTGGCATTCCCGGATGTCTACGAGATAGGTATGAGCTATGTAGGTTTTCAGATACTTTACTCATTCCTTGCTAATGATATAAGAGTTAATCCTGATCGTGCCTATTGTCCCTGGATAGATATGGAAGAAAAAATGAGAGCTGAAAGACAGCCTCTTTTTTCAACAGAGGGTAAAGTACCCCTGAAATCTTTTGATGTACTCGGTTTTACATTGCAGCATGAACTTACATATACAAATATTCTTACCATGCTCGATCTTTCCGGGATCCCGTTAAGGACGTCAGACAGGAAAGATGATGATCCTCTGGTAATTGCCGGAGGTCCCGGTGCACTTGTTCCTGAACCCTTAGCAGATTTTATTGATGTATTCTGCCTGGGAGATGGAGAAAGGTTTCTTCCTGATTTTATTGAAATGGCAGAAAAAACGCGTGGGGCATCAAGAGAAGAGCGTCTTAAAGAAATCTCTTCCATTCCAGGTGCATATGTTCCCTCTTTCTATGTGCCTGAATATTCAACTGATGGCGTAACTTTTTCAGGTAAACCCGTTCTTCCCGTTTCAAGAGTTATTGTTAAGGATCTGGATGATACGCCATATCCGGAAAATATGATAGTACCCAATGTACCGATTGTTCACGACAGGATACCTATAGAAATATTCAGAGGTTGTTCAAGAGGATGTCGTTTCTGCCAGGCTGGAATGATCTATAGACCAGTTAGAGAAAGAAAACCTGAAACGGTCTTAAACCTTATGAATAAACTTCTGGAGAATACTGGCTGGGATGAAGTAGGACTGGTTTCACTTGCTTCCTGTGATTATTCGGGAATACTTGAAATAGTGAGACAGTCAGAGCCCATTTTAAAGAAGTGGAATGCCAGATTGAGTCTTCCAAGTCTGAGGATGGATTCATTTTCTGTAGATCTGGCAACTCGGCTTGAGAACCTGAAAAGGGGCAGCATCACGTTCGCCCCTGAGGCAGGTTCTCAAAGATTAAGAAATGTCATCAATAAGGGAGTAACTGATGAAGACATTGATTCAAGTATTCACTCAGCTTTTGAGCATGGATGGCAGAAAGTAAAACTTTATTTTATGATGGGTCTCCCTGAAGAGACTTATGCAGATCTTGATGGCATTGCGGATATTTCAAGAAGAGTCTTCAATATAGGAAGAAAATATACCAAAAGGGTCAATGTTAATGTCTCAGTAGCCGGATTTATTCCTAAACCACATACACCATTTCAATGGGAACCTCAGAATAGTATGGATGAATTAGCCAGGAAGGGTAAATATATCAAGTCACTTGTTAGAAATCGAAGGATATCTATTCATTATCATGATCCTTCTCAGTCTTTCCTTGAAGGAGTTCTGGCAAGAGGAGACAGGCGCTTATGTCAGGTTATTGAAACTGCATGGGAAAATGGTGCAAGGTTTGATGGTTGGACGGAGACCTTTTCTCTGCAGATATGGATGAGATCATTCGACCAGTGTCAAGTGGATCCCGGTTACTACAATGAACGGGAAAGATCTTTTTCCGAGAAGTTACCGTGGGAACATATTGATACAGGAGTTTCACGTGATTTCCTTCTGAGAGAGAGGAAAAAGGCTTCAGAATCAAGCTTGTCGCCTGACTGCCGATGGAATTCCTGTAATTCATGTGGGCTGGAAAAAGTCTGTTTTTCTTCGGATAAGGGGGATATGTTTTGCCAAAGTTGAGACTTCTCTTTACAAAAAGAGGTAAAGCATGTTTTATACCTCATGTTGCTCTTCCTCAGGTTTTTGCCAGAGCAGGTAAAAGAGCTGGCCTGGAATTTAATTATTCGGAAGGGTATTCTCCAAGACCAAAGATCAGTATAGGCCCGGCATTGCCTGTTGGGGTTATAGGTCTTGAAGAACCAGTGGATGTGGATGTACTTTCATGGGAATCCCCCATTTTGGAAAGGTGGAACTATTTCCTTCCTGTGGGTATAAGGTTTATGAAAGGCGAGGAATTTGAGGGCAGATCTCTCGGGAAAATATGCAAGGCTGCGTCTTTTTCTCTTTTTATTCTAAAAGATTTTGAGCCTGATGGAATTAAAGAACTCTTGATTTCAAAACTTCCTGAAGGTAGTATTCTTAAAGTGGAAACAGATACTGTGGACAAGGAAATACGAATAGATCTCTTAGATCCTCAGCAGAATAGCCCTGGCTTATTTGTTAAGGCGCTTGTTTCAGAAGGGTTGATCGGGGGTTGGAAAGACATCAGAATGGTCAGAAGGGTTATTGGGTTCTGGGAAGATTCCAGAGTCAAACCTGTCATTTAACATTGGGACTGAGGTTGGTGAAAATGAAGGGGAGAGTGTAGCCTTTGGTAATTGATAGAAAGATCATAGCGAATACCCTTGAAACAGAAGAAATGAGGGTTGCTATACTTGAAAATGGAAAGCTTGAAGATATTTTTTATGAAAGAATGTGGGAAAGACAGAAGACCGGAGATATTTACAAAGCTCGAGTGGATAGTGTAGTCCCAGGTATTCATGCGGCTTTCGTTAATCTTGGTGATGGAAGAAATGCTTTCCTTTATCTTAATGATATCAGGGATACGCAGGTTAAACCTAATACTGAACTTATTGTTCAGGTTGTTAAGACGGCAAGGAAGAACAAAGGTGCAAGGGTTACCGGGAGGTTATCTTTACCTGGAAGATACATGGTGCTTGTCCCCAATGGCCATGAGATAGGTGTTTCCAGAAGGATCGCAGATGAAGAAGAAAGGGAAAGACTGAGGTCCATTGCAAGGAAGATCCGTCCGGAGGGTTCTGGACTTATTATAAGAACAGCTGCTGAGGGTGCAAGTGAAGATTCACTTGTTAATGATCTTGAATATCTTCTCCAAAGTGCTGCTGAAATTGAGCATAACTCTAAAGTTCAGACTTCGCCATGCCTTATATATAGAGATCTTGGTCTGGTCGGCCGGATACTCCGGGATGAACTTGATGAGGATGTTTCCGAGATTATTGTCGATAACAGGGATGAATTCGAACGTATAAATCATCACATAAGCGGGATATTCAGGGAGTCAAGGCCTGAAGTAAGCCTTTATGAGGGCAATGTCCCTATCTTCGAATTTTACAGTATTGAGAAAGAACTTGAGACTCTTCTGGAAAGGAAAGTCTGGTTGAGTTCAGGGGCTTACCTTATCATAGATCAGACTGAGGCATTAACGGTCATAGATGTTAATACAGGGAAATATATCGGGGATACTAATCTGAGGAATACGGTTGTCAAGACAAATCTCGAAGCTAGTGAAGAAATCGCCAGGCAACTCAGGGTCAGAGCTATCGGAGGGATTGTTGTTATAGATTTCATTGATATGGAACATGAAGAGGATCGTAAAGAACTTGTGGCCAGGATGGAAAATCTATTTCAGAAAGATCGGTACAAAGCCAAGATATTCGGTATTACACAACTTGGTCTGGTCGAGCTCACCCGTAAAAGAGCGAGACAGGATATCCGATCCATACTGACAAGAGGTTGTCCATTCTGCGGAGGATATGGCTGGGTATTAAAGGAAGATACAGTTGCAGTATCCATAAAGAGATTTTTAAGGAAAGTAAGTAAATCAAATCGATCTGAAGCTTTATTACTGGAAGCACATCCAGCTATTGCTGCATATATATCGGAAACCTATCTTCTTTCGTGGGAAGAAGAACTTGGAAGACGTATTTTTATAAGAGAGATCCCCGAATTCTCATGGGATAAATATAGAATAGAATACCAGGGTCCTTTGGAACAGATAGAGCATAAAATTGAGATACTTAAAGAACGAGAGGCAAGTGTAGTTGTACATCAGTCAAGTCCGTCTTAAGGGTTTCAAAAGTTTTGGAGGAACCCATGAACTAAGTCTTTCTCCAGGTTTTACGGCAATTGTAGGCCCAAATGGCAGTGGTAAGAGCAATATTCTTGATGCCATAAGATGGGTTCTTGGGGATAACAGTCCTGCCAGACTGAGGATATCCAGGCAAAGTGACCTGATCTTTAAGGGAAGTCTGAATTATTCTCCTTCCAGGGATGTATCATGTTCAATTAAGCTTATGGATGATAAAAAAGTTTGCAATCTTTCCAGAAGTTATTCATCTGAAAACGGAACATCGATCCATGTCGATGGAGAGAGGCTTCGCCTTTCAGACCTGGAATGTGTAAAAAGAGACTGGAAATTCGAAAGTGACCAGTTTGCATTTATAAGTCAAGGTGAAGTTGCAGATACAATAAGACAAAGGCCCTACCAGAGACGTCTGCAACTTGAATGTCTTTTCGGGATAGATAAGTACAGGAAAAATAGAGATGAGGCAAATGTCAAGCTAAGCTCAGCCAGGGAGGAACTACTCAGGCTTGAAACACTGTTGAGTGAACTTGAAAAAAGAAGAAATGAGATCGCACCTGAAGTAGAGAAAGCTGAAAAGGCAAAGATCCTTGAGATCGAAGTGAATGAACTCCGTGGTATCTTTTACCACATTCAGAGAATACAACTTCAAAATAAATTACAGAACGTGAAAGGATCATTGTCAGATCTTGAAACAGGATATAGACGGAAAAGTTTCTGGGCCAAGGCATGGGACAGATCTTTAAAGAATTGCAGAGAAAGGATCTCGGTCCTTCAATCTGTTGTATCTACTGCTGAAAAAGATGAAAAGAATCTCGAATTACGCAGAAATGAGATCCATCGCCAGAGTTTTTTATCTTCTACAGCTGTGAAAAATAACAAAGACAGGATATTTTCTATTGATAAAATCAATCTCAAAGTCGATCAGGAGATAAAAAGTCTTCAAGAAGAAAAACAACAGGTAATTGAGGATCGATATGAATTATCATGTAATTTGCGATCCTTGAGTGAAGAACTTGAAAAGAGAGAAAAAAAGATCGAAGTTGCGAAGAAAAGATTCGAAGAGAATGTCTACAGGCGTAATCAACTGGAGAAAGAACTTGCGTCTGAGATAACAAGGTCAGATACCCTCAGGAGTTCAATATATTCCGGATTGAATTACATAAGAAATCTTCGACAACAGAAGGCCGGTCTGGTAAAAGAGATGAGTAGCCTTGAGAAAGACATTATCTCCCGGAATGATGAGCTTATCATAAAAAAGGCCAGATACAATGATATAGTTGAAAAACACAGGAAAACCTACGCTGAATATCAGAAGATAGCTTCTGATATTCAGAAGATCAGACGTGAATCTCATAAGCTCGAGTCAAGCATAGAAGAGCTGAAGAATGTTACGGAAGATAAGGCTTATCCTGATAGCGTACGATTCATTGTTTCTGCAAGCAGGTTGGGGAAGTTGCCTCCTGCTGTTCCCGTAGCCGAGATATTTTCAACTCCGCAAAAACTTTCTATGGCAATAGATTCCTACCTTGGTAAACGTTTGTTCTGGATTGTAGTGGAGACTGTGCAGCAAGCCGGTACTTGTATCGACATGCTCAAGGAGAAGAATATTGGAAGAGTTACATTTCTCCCTGTTGAAAGATGCAGAAACAGGTCTCCAAAGGTAGGGATGGATCACACTGAAGGAATGGTAGGCTGGGCAATGGACCTTCTTTCAGTCAATGATAAATGGAAGAGAGCTGTCCGTCATCTTGTCGGAGATCTAATGATAGTTGATACATTTCATTCGGCTAAGAAGATCGTAACAAAGGAAACCAGGTTTCCGGTTGTTACTCTCGAAGGGGATATATTCGGGACCGGTGGGACTGTTTCCGGAGGGCGTTCAAACAGGGGGCCGGGTCTTGTAGAAAAGAGAAATCAGCTGGATTCTCAATTGAAAGATCTCGACGAAATGAGATCTCATAAGGAATATCTTCAGACACAATATTCTGCACTGTCCGAAAAGGAAGCAGAGCTTGGTGAAATGAAAATATCCTTTACAAAAAAAATTGACTCTATTGAAGCAGATCTTAACAGGATGAAAAATAAAAGAAATTCTATTTCAAAACAGATCAAGGACCTCGATGGAATGGAACATTCTCTGGCAGGAGAGATATCCTCTTCAAGGGATAAACGTCATATTACCAGAGAACGGATAAGAGAAATTCGGGTTTCGCTGGATGGTCTTAAAGTATTAGATGAAGGTGGGAATGAAGATCAGGATATTTCCGAGATCACTAATGAAATAAATGTTAAGAAGGAGAAACTTAACTCTGTAAATGGTATTCTGGGAAGAATTGGAAAAGAATTAGATCGTTCGAGAAGTATTCTTGACGATAATCTTTCGGAGAAGAGCAGCCTTTTGATTTCCAACAGAGACCTCAAGATACGCCTTAAGGCACTTGGTCTTGAATCTTATGAACTTTGGAAAAAACTGATCGATACCCGCAGAGAACATAAAACTGCATCCGAAGATCTCAGAACTGAAAAGGTTCATTATTCACATAAGGAATGGCATTACCAGCGTACAGCAAGAGATCTGGACTCAATGGAAAATAAACTGGTTATTTTCCAGAAAGAAGAAGAATCTCTTCAGTATGAACTGGAAGAACTAATTAATACCTGGGAGGAAAGATATCCTTTTGATAATTCTGATAAAGACAAGTTTATCCAAGATCTTGAAACTGTCAAAAGAAATATAAGAAGACTGGACAGAGAACTGAAAAAGATCGGAGAATACAATATTGGTGTTTTATCGGAAGAGGAATCACTTGAGAAACGGATCACTTTTCTTCATGAACAGATGGATGATGTCAATTCAGGACTGAAAGAACTCAAAGATATTATAGATGTTGCGGATCGCCAGGTTGACCGGGTATTTAATAAAGCTTTGGGAAATATCGATAAGAACTTTAATCTTCTTTTCAACAGACTTTTTGGAGGTGGAGAGGCACATCTTCGCCCGGAGGAATCAGAATCACTTTGGGATGCTGGAGTGGAAATATATTCCAGGCCTCCAGGAAAACGTCTTCAGAGTCTCGCCCAGCTTTCAGGTGGGGAGCAGACGCTTACAGCAATATCATTACTATTTGCATCTATGGAAGTTGCTGAGGTACCTGTAGCAATCCTTGACGAGGTTGATGCAGCACTGGATGAGGTAAATCTCAGAAGGTTTGTAGATCTTATAACGGAGTATTCTTCATCCCTGCAGATACTTATAATGACCCACAGGCGTATTACAATGGAAAGGGCCCGCTTGATGTACGGTGTTACCCTGACAGAACCAGGGCTCTCAAAAATTGTTGGAGTTAGGGTTGATGACTGGAAATGAACAAAGAAGATAAGACGGATGATGTCCTTTATGGCAAGCTTAAAATACTACAACCTGAAGAAGGGCCGAGGGTTAATGTAGACACAATTCTTCTTTCAGCTTTTGCAAAGATCAAACAGGGAGAAAAAGCGCTTGAGCTTGGTAGTGCTCATGGGGCAGTTTCACTTATACTTGGACTCAGGTTTCCATTTGTTTCTGGAATAACGGGTCTCGAGTTACAGGAAGATCTCGTTCATATGAGCAGGACAAATGCAACTCTTAACGGACTGGAAAAGTTAGTTGAATTCAGGAAAGGTGATCTTAAAGATATACGATCTATCTTCCCGGCACAGAGCTTTGATGTTGTTGTAGCAAATCCTCCTTACTTTGAATACTCCTCTAAGAGACAGTCTGATTCCCGAAGTAGAGCCTTAGCAAACCATGAAACTGAATGTTCCCTTGCGGATGTTCTGGATGCTTCAAAACATCTTTTAAAAAATAGAGGAAGGTTTTACATGATCATGAGAACATCCAGACTTTCAGAGCTTCTGGCCCTGTTACTTGATAAAAGTCTTGAACCCAAGTTAGTCAGGCCGGTATATCCGTCAAAAAATAAGGCATCCAATGTAGTTCTTGTATACTCGTGCAAAAACGCAGGGAAGGGGTTGCAGATGAAAGAGCCTCTCTTTATTTATGATGAAAACGGAGAATATTCATCTGAGTTTCTCAATGCCTATGATCTGGGGGAAAGTCCATGTCTCTAGTTATAGTTCCTACGCCTGTAGGTAACCTTGAGGATATTACCATCCGTGCCATAAAGGTTTTAAGATCAGCTGATCTTATCGCATGCGAAGACACAAGAAAGACTTCGATACTTCTAAAAAGATATTCGATTACAACAAAAATGATCTCCTATCATGCTTTTAATGAAAAGGCAAGAACTCCAGTGATCCTGGCAAAGATAATGGATGGTGCCAGAGTAGCTCTGGTTTCTGATGCTGGGACCCCGGGTATTTCAGATCCAGGAGCAATAATTATAAAAGAAGCCATATCCCTTGGTATTCAGGTTGAGGTACTTCCAGGTCCAACTGCTTTTGTCCCGGCACTTGTAAGTTCCGGTATCCCCGCAGCAAAATTTATCTTTGGAGGGTTTTTACCAGACAAAGAAGGCCCGAGAAAGAAATATCTTAAAGAGCTGTTGTCCCCAGGTTTTGTTACCTTGTTTTATATTTCTCCGCATAAGGCTTACAGGCATATTTCTGATATTCTGGATGAGTCGGGTAATGTTGAAGCGTCACTCTCAAGGGAGATAAGCAAGTTTCATCATGAAACTATAAGAGGACCTCTTTCGGAGATACTTGAAAAGATCGAAGCCGAAGGGATAAGGGGAGAGCTGGTCCTTGTAGTTTCAGAACCTGAAATTCATGATGATAACAGTTGGCTTGAGGAAGCTGAAACCCTTTTCAGAGAAGAAATGACAATAAAAGACATTGTTAATACAATTATTAATAAATACAACGTAAGGAAAAATGAGGTAAAAAATTATTTAACATCACTTGAAAGGAAAGATAGTATTTAATATGAGGTTTTGAAACAATATTTTAACCAGGGGCTTGCCCATGGAAACAGTAATCTCAGGGAGGAAAGATCAATGAAGGAAAAGAAGAATTATTACATAACAACACCGATATACTATGTTAACGATATACCGCATATCGGCCATGCATACACTACTGTAGCTGCTGATGTAATGTCAAGGTACAGGAGGATGTGTGGTTACGATGTATTTTTCTGTACCGGGACAGATGAACATGGGCAGAAAATTCAAAGAACAGCGGATGCAAAAGGTATAACGGCAGAAGAATTAGCTGATCGGACTGTTGAAAACTTCCGGGACCTCTGGAAAGTTCTCAATATATCCAATGACGATTTCATCCGTACTACTGAAAAAAGGCATGAAGATACAGTAAAAGCCATTTTCTCAAAACTTCTTGAGCAGGGTGACATTTACAAGGGTACTTATGAAGGCTGGTACTGTGTCCCATGTGAGACATATATCCCACAGAACAGTCTGGGAGAAGGAAACACTTGTCCAGACTGCGGACGTCCTCTTGAAAAAATGACAGAGGAAAGCTATTTCCTGAGGATTTCAAAATATCAGGATAAACTCCTTGAGTATTACGAAAAAAACCTGAAAGCTGTGATGCCACGATCCCGCTATAACGAGATCTTGAGTTTTGTCAGATCAGGATTGAGGGATCAGTCTATCTCCAGAACCAGTATTACCTGGGGTATACCGGTACCTGGCGATGAAGAACATGTCGTATATGTATGGTTCGATGCCCTTATTAATTATTTGACTGTTTGTGGTTATCCGGACGGGGAATATGTCGGGAAATTCTGGCCAGAAGTCAGGCACCTGGTAGGTAAGGATATTATAAGGTTCCATTGTGTTGTCTGGCCAATTATGCTTATAGCTCTGGGATTGAACCCGCCTGTAACAGTTTTTGGCCATGGATGGTGGACAGTTGAAGGGGAAAAAATGTCCAAGTCAAAAGGCAATGTTGTTGATCCCTTCGAAATGGCGTCTCTTTATGGGGTGGATGCGTTCAGATATTTTCTTTTAAGAGAGGTTACTTTTGGCCTTGACGGAGACTTTTCAGAAATGGCATTGGTAAACAGAATAAATTCAGATCTTGCAAATGATCTTGGAAACTTGTTGAACAGAACACTCCAGATGATAGAAAAATTCAGAAAAGGCATTGTGCCAGTTCCCAAAGGACTTACTCAGATCGATAGCGAGATCAAGGATATGTCATCCATGATATTCCAGAGCATAGAAGGGCATATGGATAATTTTGCATATGACGAAGCGTTGAAGGATATATGGCGCCTTATCTCGAGGGGCAACAAGTATATTGACGAGACAATGCCATGGAAATTAGGAAAAGAAGAGAACGGTGACAGACTTGATACTGTCCTGTATATACTTTGCGATATCCTCCGAAGTTCTGCTCTTCTTATAACCCCTTTTATGCCCGATACTGCGCTTAAAATCTGGGAGCAGCTTGGCCTTGAGGGGAACCCGGCTGATAATTGTCTTTTGAAAGAGAGCAGGGGAGATTTCCCAGAGGGGATATCCGTTAAAAAGGGCAGGGTCCTGTTCCCCAGGATAGATATTGACAAATGGCGGGAGGAAAAGAAAGATCGTGATCTTGAAAAGAGTGTTACCATGCCGGATCCGGGAGATCATGAAGATCAGGTTGGGATAGAAGATTTTGCGAAAATTGAACTCAGGGTTGCTGAGGTCTTGTCCGTAGATGATGTTCCAAAGGCGGACAAACTATATAAGATCAGTATCAGTCTCGGATATGAGACACGAACAATAGTTTCCGGGATCAAGAATTTTTTCAAACCATCAGACCTTGTTGGGAAGAAGATAATTGTTGTCTGTAATCTTAAACCAGCCAGACTGAGAGGTGTCGAAAGCAACGGGATGCTTCTTGCTGCAGGTACTGATGATAAAAGCAGTTTAGCACTTCTTGTTCCTGACATTGATATTCCGAATGGTACAAGGATAAGTTGAGTATTGCCGAAAACCTGGATATAAAAGGTATCAGGATCTATAAAATATTTATTAATCAAGTAAGGTGGAGTTGAGTTTTATGTCTCTTGTAGATACTCATTCACATATAACAGCAGAAGAGTTCACTAATGATATTACAGAAATACTTAGGAGAGCCGGTGAACACCGGCTCTCCAGGATTATGGCAGTTGGTTCGGATGTTACGAGCAGCCAGAAGGCTGCTCTGATGGCGTCTGAAGATATTTCCCCTTTAATTTCAGCGTCTTCAGGTATACATCCTCATGAATCTGGTGGATTTTCAGAAGGACTTCCCCGTGTTATTGAGGAACTTGCATTCAGTGATCATGTTCTTGCTATTGGTGAAACTGGTCTTGACTATTACTATAACTACTCTGAAAGGGATATTCAGAGAAAAGTTTTTGAGTTGCATATCGAACTTGCCAAAAGGTCAGGTAAACCACTAATTGTTCACGTAAGAGATGCTTACGATGATGCTTTAGAGTTGCTTAACAGGCATTCTAAAGATGGTATAAGTGGAGTTATACATTCTTTTTCCGGAACATGGAATGATGCCTGTTCCGTCCTTGATCTTGGGTTTTACATTTCATTTTCAGGAATGCTTACTTTCAAGAAAAGTGATCAACTAAGAGAAATTGCCTCCCGAATTCCCCATGACAGGATCCTGTGTGAAACAGATTCACCTTACCTTGCTCCTCATCCTCTGAGAGGGAAAAGGAATGAGCCTTCTTATGTAAGATATGTTTACAGTGTGATTTCCGATTGTTTAGATCAGGATCAGAAAAGAACTGAAAAAATCATTTTTGAAAATTCTGCAAGACTCTTTGGCTGGGAGTGAGATGGCTTGTTCAAATTTCGTTTAGTAGCTGAATGTCCAGTCTCAGGGGCTAGAGCTGGGATTATCTCAACTCCTCATGGTGATGTCGAAACACCCGTTTTTATGCCGGTTGGTACGCTTGCTTCGGTCAAGGCCATGGCTCCTTTTGAGCTGGAGCAACTTGGAGCTCAGATAATTCTTTCAAATACATATCACCTTTATCTCAGACCCGGCCCTGATATTATTGATTCTGCTGGTGGTATCCATAACTTTATGGGTTGGAAACACCCTGTTCTGACTGATAGTGGAGGATTTCAGATCTTTTCTCTTTCCAGACTTAACAATGTTTCCAACGAAGGAGTAGAGTGCCAGTCTCATATAGATGGCAGCAGACACTTTATGTCCCCTGAATGGGCTATGGATGTGCAGGCAAAAATAGGTAGTGACATTGCCATGAGCTTCGACCAGTGTGTAAAGTATCCATGTAGCAGGGAAGAGGCTGAGGTTGCTGTTGACAGGACAACATTATGGGCTCAAAGAGGATTAGATGCTCACTCAAGGAAAGATCAGGCTCTTTTCGGAATAATACAGGGATCGACCTTTGCTGATCTCCGTTTGAGATCAGCTAAGGAGCTCATCGACATGGATTTCGCAGGGTATGCGGTAGGTGGACTTTCGGTTGGAGAAGAACATTCAGAAATGTATCGCATTCTTGATGTTCTTAAAGGAATCCTGCCTGAAAGAAAGGCAAGATATCTTATGGGTGTAGGCTATCCTTCAAATCTTGTGGAAGGTGTCTGGAGAGGTATTGACATGTTCGATTGCGTTCTGCCTACAAGGAACGGACGAACCGGTACTGTTTTTACAAGAAATGGCAGACTTAATATCAAGAATGCGAGATACTCTAAGGACTTTAGCCCTATTGATCCTGAATGCGGCTGTTATGTATGCCGCAATTTCACCAGGTCTTATCTCAGGCATCTTTACAGATCAGGTGAAATACTCGGAGCAAGATTATGTTCATGGCATAACCTTCATTTTCTGGTCAATCTTATGAGAGATGCCCGGAATGCCATTATTGCCGGGACATTCCCGGAATTCCATGGTTCATTCCTGGCAGAATTTCTGAGAGGTGAAGTTTCAAGTTGAAGGCGAAACTATTAAAAGTTGACTGGTATGACCCAGAGCTTTCCTTTATATCGGAGGCTGCTGGTGTTTTAGAGAGAGGGGGGCTTGTAGCATTTCCCACGGAGACTGTCTATGGTTTAGGAGCTGATGGCCTGAACGCAAAAGCTGTTATCTCGATTTTTAATGCTAAGGGCAGACCTGTGGATAATCCTTTAATACTTCATGTATCGAAACCGTCAGAAGTATATAAGATTGCATATCCAACCCCCCTTGCCAAAAAACTTATGAAAAGTTTCTGGCCTGGCCCCCTCACCCTGGTTATCAGAGCAAAGGATATAGTTCCTCTTGAGGTGACAGGTGGGCTGGATACAGTTGCTGTTCGAATGCCATCCAATCAAGTGGCAAATCAGCTAATACGGTATGCGGGGGTTCCTGTTGCGGGACCAAGTGCTAACAGGAGCGGGAGGCCAAGCCCAACTGACGCAGAGGCTGTTTGTAAAGATCTTGGTGATTTCGTTGATATTATCCTTGATGCAGGCCCAACCCATGTAGGCGTTGAATCAACCGTTCTTGATGTAACGGGAGATAAAGCAGTTCTTCTTAGACCTGGCGGACAGTCCGTAGAAGCTATTTCTGAAGTTGCAGGTGCTATAGATCTTATAGGTACAACTGATCAGAAGAAAATGTCACCTGGTACACGTTACAGGCATTATGCTCCACTTGTACCGTTATTTCTAACTGGTGGGGGAGAGCCGGATCCTGAACCTTTGCTTAAATCTTTTTCCAGGGTCGGTTATCTTGGTATTTCAGATCCTGAAATTGATGTGACTTTTCGGATTATCTTTCCAGATATCGGATCTTATGCAAGAGGCCTTTTCTCTGCAATGAGAGATCTGGAGAGTAAGGATGTAGATGCAATAGTAGCCGAGTTCCCCTCAGAAAAAGGAATAGGTCTTGCACTCAGGGACAGGCTCAGACGCGCCTCAGGCAGGTAGGTCTGAAATAATATGAAGGAATTGTCAAAGAGAAGAGAATGCGGATTTAAAGAGTCTTGCCAAAGTCAGCCCCCCTTGTTACAATGAGCGCTGGATTTCAAATGTGCCGGGGTGGCGGAATTGGTAGACGCGCTAGATTCAGGTTCTAGTGGGCATACTGCCTGTCGGGGTTCGAGTCCCCGCTCCGGCACCATAGTAAGAACCTACGTTTAGATTATTTATGCGTGATGGAAGCATATATAGCAAGGGTTGTGTCGTGTCATTGACATGATGCACCCTTTTTGTTATCTTGGATGTTTGCTGGAACTAATAGCCCTTATATTAATTCAGGGAGGTCAAAAGACGCATGGCCGAATTTGTAGCCGTTGGGAAAAAACGTCAGAGGTTAACTTTTGGTAGAGCACATGATTTGTTGGAAATTCCTGATATGATCGAGATTCAGAAGTATTCTTATGAGTCTTTTTATCAGGAAGAAATCGATTCGGATCTTCGTATCGAACAGGGATTGGAGGAGTTGCTTCAAGAAGTTTTTCCCATCGAAAGTTATGATGGTTCTTTTGCTCTTGAGTATGTAAGGTATTACATTGATGAGCCCAAGGTTAATATTTATGAGGCGCGTCAGAGAGATCTGACATGGTCTAAACCTGTAAGAGCAACAATTCGCCTTGTGAATAGAAAAACAAAGGAGATCAAGGAAGAAGAGATCTACCTTGGGGATTTCCCTGCCATGACGGACAGGGGAACTTTTATTATTAATGGTACTGAAAGAGTAGTTGTGAATCAGCTTGCACGTTCTGCAGGTGTTTATTTCAGTGCAGAGACTGAGATACCCGGTCAGGAATCATTTGCCGCAAAAATAATCCCGGACAGGGGGGCCTGGCTTGAATTCAGTTTAACCCCTGGTGATGTACTTTCGGTAAATATTGATAACAGAAAGAAATTACCCGCCACTATACTCCTTAAAGCATTTGGTATTGAGGATAATGACCATATTCTTGAACTCTTTGAAGCTGAGCAGAAAGAGATCGATATTACTGAGGATGAGGTAAGAGGAAAACTTATCGCCACATCTGTAGTTGACGAAGAGGGTAATATCCTTATACCCAGGAATGACAGACTCACGAAAGAGTATCTTGAGATACTCTGGGAAAGAGGAAGGACCAGGATCCTTGTGTGGGATGTCGATGCATCAATTGCTGCAACTCTTGAAAGGGATAATTCACGGAATAGTGATGAAGCTGTTCTTGAGCTTTTCAGGAGATTGCGTCCAAATGAACCTGCCAGAATAGAGAATGCCCGGGAATATGTCTATGGACTTTTCTTTGATACCCGCAGATATAATCTTGGCAGGGTTGGTCGATACAAGCTCAATAGAAAACTCGATCTTGAGATCCCTGAAACTAACAGGCTTATTACGGTAGAAGATCTAATGTCAATAATTGGAAAACTTCTCAAGCTTAAGGCTGGAGAGGGTAATCCTGATGATATAGATCATCTTGGTAACAGAAGAGTCCGGTCTGTTGGAGAACTTCTTCAAAACCAGATCAGGATAGGTCTGTTGCGTATGGAAAGAATAGCCAAAGAGAGAATGACCACAGTTCCCGATCTTGAAAAAGCAATGGCGAGAGACCTTATCAATGTAAGACCAATTGCAGCTTCAATAAGGGAATTCTTTGGTTCAGGGCAGTTGTCACAGTTCATGGATCAGACCAATCCGCTTTCCGAGATAACACATAGAAGAAGGCTCTCAGCTCTTGGGCCTGGTGGTTTGAGCAGGGAGAGGGCTGGTTTTGAAGCAAGGGATGTTCATTATACTCATTACGGAAGAGTCTGCCCGATAGAAACGCCTGAAGGGCCGAATATCGGACTTGTAACGTCTCTGGCGACTTATTCTAAAGTAAATCAATATGGTTTTCTTATGACCCCCCGAAGAAAGGTTGTCAATGGTTACGTTAGTGATGAGATCATTTCACTTTCAGCCGATGAAGAAGATGATTTTTATGTCGGAAGGGCTAATACACCGCTTAATGAAGACGGGCAGATAGTCGATGATGAATGTCACGTAAGATACCGTGGGGCAATTTCGACAATCCCAAGAGAAAAAGTAGATTTTCTTGATGTTTCACCCAAGCAGATAGTATCGGCTTCTACAGCCCTGATACCATTTCTTGAACATGATGATGCCAACCGTGCTCTTATGGGATCCAATATGCAACGTCAGGCGGTTCCTCTGATCTGTCCTGAAGCCCCGAGGGTTGGTACAGGTATTGAATATAAAATTGCAAGGGATTCTGGCTCATGCGTTCTTGCCAAACGGGAAGGTGTTGTCACATATTCTGATTCAAACAGGATAGAGATACAGACCCGTCAGGGAACGGATACATATGAAATGGTCAAATTCAGAAGATCCAACCAGGGTACTATCATCCACCAGAAACCTGTCGTTGAAAATGGAGATAAGGTACTCGCCGGGGATATTATTATTGACGGACAGTCGGTTGATAATGGAGAGCTGGCGTTAGGAAAGAATGTTCTTATCGCTTTTATGGCATGGGAAGGCTATAACTATGAAGATGCCATCCTTGTAAGTGAAAGACTTGTAAAAGAGGACTTTTATTCCTCTATACATATTGAGGAATATGAAGTTGAAGCTCGTGATACAAAACTCGGAGCAGAGGAAATTACCCGTGATATTCCGAATGTTGGCGAGGATGTCCTTAAAAATCTTGATGAGAACGGGATCATTCGAACGGGAGCAGAGGTCTCAGCCGGCGATATACTTGTAGGTAAGGTTACTCCTAAGGGTGAATCAGACCAGACTCCTGAAGAAAAACTGCTTAGAGCGATCTTCGGAGAGAAAGCAAGAGAGGTCAGGGATACTTCTTTAAGAGTTCCTCATGGTGCAAGAGGCAAGATAGTTTCCGTTAAAACTCTCACCAGGGCAGAGAACGGCGATGCAATGAGCCCTGGAGTTAATATGGTAGTGAAGATCTATGTGGCACAGCTCAGAAAGATAACAGTAGGGGATAAAATGGCCGGAAGACACGGCAATAAGGGTGTAGTTTCCCGCATAATGCCTGTTGAAGACATGCCCTATCTTCCTGATGGTACTCCTGTAGATGTTGTTTTGAATCCACTTGGGGTACCCAGTCGAATGAATCTGGGGCAGGTTCTTGAAACTATAATGGGTTTTGCCGCTGTCCATCATGACTGTTATGTTTCTACACCCGTTTTTGAAGGGGCAAAGGAAGAGGAGATCGTTGATCTTTTAAACGATGTTAAGATTTCCAAATATCCTGAACTTGAACCCGATGGAATGATAAGTCTTTATGACGGGAGAACCGGAGAAAGATTTGAAAACAAGGTAACTGTCGGTTATATGTATATGCTTAAACTGATCCATCTTGTAGATGACAAAATACATGCAAGGTCAATAGGTCCATATAGCCTTATAACTCAGCAGCCTCTTGGGGGTAAAGCCCAATTTGGAGGACAGCGTTTCGGAGAAATGGAAGTCTGGGCGCTGGAGGGTTATGGTGCTGCAAACATTCTTCAGGAGATGCTAACTGTAAAGTCTGATGATATTCGCGGACGTCTCAAGACATATGAGCGCATTGTCAAGGGGCAGAATCTATCACGTCCTGGAACTCCAGAAAGTTTCAGAGTCCTTGTTAAGGAACTTCAAGGGCTGGGGCTTGATATTGAGATTAATTACAGTGATGGGACCAGGGGTGAACTGGTCATTGAAGATGAGGAAGAATATATGGGTTTGGTTAAACCTTCTGTTGAGAAACCGGAAAAACCTGCAGCTCCAGTGAAAAGCAAAAGATCTGGGGGCGTTACGGAAGAAATGATCTTTGGAACCGGGGCGGACAGTAATGAGGATGAAACGTCAGAGGGGGTTGAAGAATAGATGGCCCAGAGAGAAATAAAGGGAGTAAGGATAAAACTTGCAAGTCCAGGCAGGATAAGGGAGCTATCAAGTGGAGAGGTTAAAAAACCTGAAACCATAAACTACAGGACCCTTCGTCCCGAAAAAGATGGCCTTTTCTGTGAGAGGATCTTTGGTCCTACAAAAAGTTACGAATGTGCATGTGGGAAATATAAAAGAAGCGGTCCCAAGTTTAAAGGTGTTGTTTGTGACCGTTGTGGGGTAGAAGTGACGGACAATCGTGTCAGAAGAGAAAGAATGGGACACATTGAGTTGGCTGCGCCGGTAGTTCACATCTGGTATTTGCGCGGAATCCCGAGCAGACTTAGTCTCCTGCTTGGCACAAGTACCAAAGATCTTGAAAAAGTCGTTTATTTCGCGCCTACACGCAGGAGAGAAGTCGCATATAAAGTAGTTATGGAGGGTAAACGGCCGGATCTGCTCAAAAGAGGGGATATTGTTTCGGAAAGCGAACTTCGCATACATAACCTGTATGATCCCAAAATCCGTGCAGAAGAAGCATACAAGATCGTAAGTGTTGATGATCTTCCCCTTAACGAAGGTGATGTTCTGAGTGCTTCTCAGGTAGCAAGATATAAGACTGATTATGGAGAATCTGTTTTTCGTATCGAGCCGGCGTTCAGTATAAAGTCTGCACCTGAGGGTTTGAATTACAACGAGGAAGACGTTATATCCCAGACCGAGTTTATCAGGCTAAAGGATCTTGGGATGGAAATCGAAGCCGAACGTGCTTTGGTCGGCAAGCAGGAGGCATTCCTGGTTACAGCTGCTGCTCACCTGCCTTTTTCTAAGGGAGACGTTATATCGACAAGCGAATTCCAGCTTTTTCATGAAAAATATCCAGGCAGATTTATGGCTCAGCTGGAAACCATAACTATTGAAGATCCATGTTACATAGTAAATGATCCTTCCAATTCAGGATTAGAGCAGGCTCAGATAATTCTCGAAAGAGAACAGGAACTCTGTTCCGCATATGATAAAAAATTTAAAGCCGGGATAGGTGCTGAAGGAGTTCAGGAGCTTCTTGATGAGATAGACCTGGAATTTCTGACCTCTTCCCTCAGGGAAGAACTCTCTGAGACCACAGGTCAGAAAAAGAGAAAAATAATCAAGAGGCTTCAGGTAGCTGAAGATTTTCGTCAGAGTCTCTTCAGCCCCGGAAGCATGGTACTTGAAGTTTTACCGGTGATACCTCCGGATCTCAGACCAATGGTACAGCTCGATGGTGGTCGTTTTGCAACTTCTGATCTTAATGATCTTTATCGCAGAGTTATAAACAGAAATAACAGGTTAAGAAAGCTTCAGGAACTAAGAGCTCCGGAGATAATCATCAGGAATGAAAAACGAATGCTTCAGGAGTCAGTTGATGCCCTTATAGATAATGGTCGTATGGGTAAGGCTGTTCTTGGAGCAGGTAACAGGCCTTTAAAGAGCCTGACAGATCTCCTCAGGGGCAAAAAAGGTAGATTCAGGCAGAATCTGCTGGGTAAAAGAGTTGACTATTCCGGAAGGTCAGTAATTGTAATAGGTCCCGAACTTAAGATATATCAGTGTGGACTTCCCAAACAGATGGCTCTGGAACTGTTCAAGCCTTTCGTTATAAGACAACTTGTAGAGCGCGGTCTTGCTCCAAACGTCAAGAGTGCCAAAAGACTCATCGAACGTGGCAGAGAAGAAATATGGGGAATTCTCGAGGAGATAATAAAGGATCATCCTGTTATGCTGAACAGGGCGCCTACTTTGCACAGGCTTGGTATACAGGCTTTTGAGCCGGTACTCATGGAAGGTAAGGCTATAAGGCTTCACCCAATGGTATGCTCCGCATTTAACGCTGACTTTGATGGAGACCAGATGGCTGTTCATGTACCACTTTCTATTGAGGCTCAGGCTGAAGCAAGGATGCTCATGCTTTCCGCAACAAATCTTCTCTCTCCGGCAAGTGGTAAGCCGGTCGTAACTCCTACACAGGATATAGTTCTCGGGATATTTTATCTAACTTCTTTGAGGAATGGACTCGAAGGTGACGGGAGTTATTTCAGGAATATTGAAGATGCTCTTTCGGCATTCGATCATGGCAAACTGCATGTACAGACCAGAATATATATCAAGAAAGATCCTGAATGGATATCAGGGGAAGATGAAGATGGTAACTGGATAGAAACAAGTCTTGGAAGAGCTCTTTTCAACAGCAAACTTCACAAGGATTTAAGGTACATAAATAAAAGGTTTGGGAAAAAAGATCTCAGTAAACTTCTTGACGAAGCTTATGACAGGATCGATCGGGTAAGCATGGTTGCAATGCTTGACGAGATCAAGTCTCTCGGTTATCACTGGTCGACTAAAAGTGGTATCAGCCTTGGGGTACAGGCTATTATTATCCCTCCTCAAAAAACACAGATCACAAATGATACCCTGGAAAGTGAAGACGACTTGAAGTCGCAGTACGAGATGGGGATCCTTACAGAGGATGAATATCTCAGAGAAAAGGAAATACTCTGGTCGGAGGCATCCAGGAAAATTGCTGATCATATTGTTCAGAATATGTCTGCGGATAATCCGGTTAAACAGATGATAGAGTCGGGAGCAAGAGGAAGTCAGAGTCAGGTTGCACAGATGGCTGGAGTAAGAGGGCTCATGTCGGATCCCTCTGGTAGAATAATCGATTACCCGATCACGGCGAATTTCCGTGAGGGGCTTAACATGCTTGAGTATTTTATTTCAACCCATGGTGCAAGGAAAGGATTGGCTGATACAGCTCTCAGAACTGCAAAATCAGGTTATCTTACCAGGAGACTTGTTGATGTAGCACAGGATATCATCGTTACCGATTCTGACTGTGGTACTGTCAAAGGAGTCAAAATAACAGCTCTTAAGCAGGATGATAAGATAATGATTCCTCTCCATGAAAGAATAGTTGGTCGTACGGCCCTTAACGATCTGGTTGACCCTGTATCAGGCAGGATAATTGTCCCTGCTAACGACTATATTACTTCTCAACTTGCAGTTGAGGTTGAAAACGCCGGCATAGAAGAAATCTGGGTAAGGAGTCCCATGACATGTGAACTTAAGCATGGGATATGCCAGAAATGTTATGGTATGGACCTCGCTACACGTGAACAGGTAGCAATAGGGGAAGCAGTCGGTGTTGTCGCGGCCCAATCCATTGGAGAGCCGGGTACTCAGTTGACCATGAGAACTTTTCATACTGGAGGAGTAAGGCTTACAGGTGAGGATATTACTCAGGGTCTTCCTCGAATCGAGCAGCTATTTGAGGTCAGAAGACCTAAAAAAGTAGCGTATCTTGCCGGTCTTGATGGTAAGGTTTCAGAAATCCGCGAAATGGAAGGAAAAAGAAAGGTAATTATCAACTCTGTTGATTCCGGACAGGATCAGAAAATATCTTATAACATACCTACGTCTCAGAACCTGCTCATCGAAGAGGGACAGGATGTTGCCAAGACTACCAGGTTGACAGAGGGTAATGTTGATCCCCAACAGCTTCTGGAAGTGCAGGGTATCGTTGAGGTACAGAAAATGCTTGTTGACGAGATCCAGAGTGTTTATATGTCCCAGGGTGTAGCCATAAATAACAAGCATATAGAAGTTATCCTCAGAAAGGTGGCACCTGTCAATCGCCTGAGGGTGGTTGAAGAGGGCGACACGTCCCTGGTCGCCGGACAGCTTGTCTGGACCGATGATATCGATAGTGGACAAGTTCTGATAAAAGAAGAAAACGAGACAAATGTCCAGGAAGCTATCAGTATCTTTTCGGGTAAGGTCCTTCAGAGCGTACTTGCTGCTAAGGGTAGTGATAACAGTGGACTGGAGCAGGGAACTGTTCTTGATGAAGCATCAGTAAGACGGCTGTTAACTCCTGGCTCCATGATACAGGAAATAAAAGTTAAAGATCAGGATGGAATGCTGGATGTAATAATCGGAGAAGCTGCTTTCAGGAAACGTCTTGAAGGTATGGAACTCATTCATGATTATGAAAATGAAGATGGCAAACTTATACATGCCGGAGTTCCATTGACTCAGGGGCAGATATCGATCCTTACTTCAAAAGGTCCCGAGCCCGTCCTTGTCCGTGATGTGGATGCTTTGGCCAGAATGGTTGATAATTCGTATCTTGCCGAAGACGTGATAATAGACGGAGAATCTGTAGCAAAAGCTGACAGGTTGATCACTTCAGAAGTAATGGACATTTTAAAGATTGCGGATGTTGATTCGGTTCGTGTCTGGAAGCATGTTGAAGAGATCCATATACCTGATGCGCTACAGGAGAAACTCATAAACCAGATATGGGGTAAACCCTTGTCTCAGGCTATCGACAAGGAAGGTAATGAAGTTACCGACATTTCTCATATGGTGGATGGTAAAGTTGTAAGGAACATCATAGAAGGTGAGTTTACGGCGGTAGAAATTGATGGCAATATTATAACCAGAGATAAATTAATTGAAGGTTATTTATCCGAAGCTGTATATGGGAAAGTTATCCTTGATCCTGTCCTTGATGTTGAAGGAAATGTTGTTGCCGGCTCAGGGCAGGAAGTCAACAGGGAGATACTTGAAAATCTTGTGAGATCCGAGTGCGAGAATATCGTTGTAAGGCATATTTATTCCCATTCAGAAGAAAAGCGGCTTGTTCACAGAATTACATTTATGAGAAAGCTCAGAATAGGGCCAGACTGTAAACCCTTTGTACATGGAATAACCAAAGCGGCTCTTGCAACAGAAAGTTTCCTGAGCGCAGCATCATTCCAGCAGACGGCACAGGTTCTTGCTGGAGCTGCAGTTAAAGGCCAGGTTGATGATCTAAGAGGCTTAAAGGAAAATGTTATAATCGGTCATTTGATACCTGCAGGGACAGGTGTTAAAGAATTCAGGGAGAATGATATACAGGTTATCGACAGCATCCCTGCAATTCTGGATAGGACAGAAACAGGATCACACAAGGGATATGAGGCAGAAATTGTTTAAAAAGTCGAACTTCTTCTTTGGTAAATAAGAAGGATTCAGGATTATGTACGGGAATGTTTTGCTCTGGTACTCCAGAATGAGAAATAGCTTGACACTACTTAAAGGATTTTGGTATTATCTTCCGGTGCGTCTCGCACCAGAGGTATAGTTATGTCTTTAAGTGAACTGGCTTCTCCAGAGAGGGTTGCTGGAAAAAAACAGGTTTCAAGACTACTTGCAAGAGGGAAACTTAAAAAAATCTTTATAGCGGAAGATGCTGATATTAAAGGGCTTGAACATATAATCACAGAGGCTGAGCAACAGAATGTTTCAATTGAGTATGTGGGATCCAAGCTTTTTCTGGGCAGGGCCTGCGCGATCTCAAGATCCGCTTCAGTTGCAGGACTTAGGCTCAAAGGTAAATGAAATAGTGATAAATATAAGGAAGGAGGGAGCTTCGTGCCGACAATCAATCAACTTGTAAGAAATGGTCGTAAGGCAAAGAAACCGAAGAGTGACGCACCGGCACTTCAGGCTAACCCGGCAAGAAGGGGTGTTTGTACCAGGGTTTATACAGTAACCCCCAAAAAGCCCAACTCAGCTTTGAGGAAAGTTGCGCGTGTGCGATTGACCAATGGGATCGAGGTTACATCGTACATTCCAGGAATAGGTCATAATCTTCAGGAACACTCTGTAGTGTTAGTCAGGGGAGGGCGTGTAAAAGACCTTCCAGGTGTCAGGTACCACATAGTAAGAGGTACTCTCGATTGCGGGGGTGTCGAAAACCGCATGAGAGGTCGTTCCAAGTATGGAACAAGACGGCCTAAATAGGACATTTGAGGGAGGAGTATAGCCATGCCGCGTAAGGGGCATTTACGAAAAAGAGAACTTTTGCCGGATACAAGATTTAACAGTACATCAGTTGCCAAGTTTATTAATGGCATAATGAATGATGGTAAAAGAAGCATTGCTGAAGAAGTTATATATAATGCGCTTGATATTGCAGCTGAAAGACTTAATGCTGAACCCTTTGACGTTTACGAGAAGGCACTTGAGAACGTAAAACCTTTGGTGGAAGTACGTCCAAGGCGTGTTGGCGGAGCAACATATCAGGTTCCTGTTGAGGTAGCTCCAGAAAGAGCACAGGTTCTTGCTATCAGATGGATGTTGCAATATTCACGTTCCAAAAAAGGTATGCCAATGAGTGAAAGGCTTGCCAGAGAAATGATCGATGCATACAGGGGTGAGGGTGCATCCGTCAAACGAAAAGAAGATACACACAAGATGGCAGAAGCAAACAGGGCGTTTGCGCACTATAGATGGTAATGAGCTCTGTGATTTCGCTTCGGTCTTCATCTTGTCAGGTGGTGAGATGAATGGACGTTAAAGATCTGAAAAAGATACGTAATATAGGTATAGCAGCACATATTGATGCAGGAAAGACAACTACGACTGAACGAATACTGTTCTACACCGGAAGAAGTTACAAGCTCGGTGAAGTTCATGAAGGTGCAGCAGTTATGGACTGGATGGAGCAGGAAAGGGAGCGTGGGATCACCATAACCTCGGCAGCTACAACATGTATCTGGGAGGATCATGCTATTAATATAATTGATACACCCGGCCACGTGGACTTTACTGTTGAGGTAGAACGATCCATGCGTGTGCTCGATGGCGTCGTTTCACTCTTCTGCGCTGTTGGAGGTGTAGAACCTCAGTCAGAGACTGTTTGGCGACAGGCAGATAAGTATAAAGTTCCGCGGCTTGCCTTTGTCAACAAGATGGACAGGGTTGGGGCTAATTTTGATTCAGTTGTCAATGGGATCAGGGAAAAGCTTGGTGCTGTCCCTCTCCCCCTTCAGGTGCCGATCGGAGCAGAGGATACATTTGCTGGAATAATCGATCTTATTAATAATAAAGCACTAACCTATTCCGATGCTTTAGGCAATGAAAGGGTTTTTGTTGATATACCTGATGCAATGGTTGCAGAGGCAGCAGAAGCAAGGGAGAATCTCGTAGAGACTCTTTCTGATTTTGATGAAGATATCATGGAACTTTATCTCGAAGGTAAGGAAGTTTCTGCGGAATTGCTCAAGAAGGCCATAAGAAAGCACACTATTTCTCTCGATGTTGTTCCTGTTTTATGTGGATCAGCCTTCAAAAACAAAGGTGTACAACCTCTTCTTGATGCGATCATTGAATATCTTCCAAGTCCATTGGAAATGCCGCCTGTTTTAGGGATTTCTGCAGATACCGGGGAGACTGTTGAAAGGCAGCCAGAACCGGAAGGTTCTTTCTCCGCTCTTGCCTTTAAGATAGCTGTTGATCCTTTTGTTGGCAGGCTGGTATATACAAGGATCTATTCCGGCACTGTAAATAAGGGAGATAGTGTTTTTAACCCTGTCACTAATCGCAAGGAGAGAATTGGGAGAATACTGCGAATGCATGCAGATAAGCGGGAAGCTCTTGACACGGCATCCGCTGGTATGATAGTGGCACTCCCAGGGCTTAAAAATACAAGGACTGGAGATACCCTGACCTCAGAAGATTCTAAGGTAGTACTTGAAAACCTTGTTTTCCCTGAACCGGTTATTTCCCTTTCTGTAGAACCCATGACCAAAGCCGACAAGCTTAAGCTTACCAAAGCTCTGGCTTCCCTTGCCGAGGAGGATCCAACATTTGTTGTTAGATCTGATGAGGAAACAGGGCAGACAATTATTTCAGGTATGGGTGAACTTCATCTTGAGATTATCGTTGACCGGCTTAAACGAGAATTTAATGTTGAAGTCAGGGTTGGAAGGCCACAGGTAGCATATAGAGAGGCCATAACAAAACCCTCTACTGCAGAAGGTAAGTTTATACGCCAGAGTGGTGGACGCGGACAGTTCGGGCATGTCGTTCTTGAAGTTGAACCCACTGAAGATAATAAAGGATTTGAATTTGAGAATAAAATAGTCGGAGGTTCAATTCCAAAGGAGTATATACCTGCCGTACAAAAGGGTCTTGAAGAGGCTATGACTAGTGGGATCCTTGGGGGATTCCCTGTGATCGGAGTCAAGGTAAGACTTGTTGACGGAAGCTACCATGAAGTCGACAGTTCTGAAATGGCATTCCATGTTGCCGCTTCCATGGGCATCAAGGAAGGTCTCAGAAAAGCAGGTCCAGTACTTATGGAACCTATAATGTCAGTCGAAGTTGTAACCCCGGAAGAGTACGTCGGGGATGTAATGGGAGATCTTTCTTCACGGCGCGGTCATGTTGAAGGTATGGAAGTTCGTGCAAATACAAGGGCAATAAGAGCGTATGTACCTCTTGCTGAAATGTTCGGGTATGCTACTGAGTTAAGAAGCAGAACATCAGGCCGGGCTACATATTCCATGCAGTTCGATCACTACGAGACTGTGCCCGCAAATGTTGCAGAAGATGTATTAAAATCTTAGAAATTGTTCTTAATTGTAAGGAGGTAAGGAAGAAATGGCAAAGGAAAAATTTGACAGATCGAAACCGCATTTGAATATTGGAACAGTAGGACACATTGACCATGGAAAGACCACATTGACAGCAGCGATAAC
>Ga0102928_1000025_pt1 | contig 72277 bp, 43 predicted proteins | sample SalPonR1_B_D1_MG_FD_78504 | JGI IMG/M metagenome (GOLD analysis project Ga0102928, IMG submission 78504) | Salt pond soil microbial communities from South San Francisco under conditions of wetland restoration - Salt Pond MetaG R1_B_D1_MG | ecosystem: Environmental > Aquatic > Marine > Intertidal...
AGAAAAGAATTGTAACTTTTCTCTTTCAGAAGTCATCTCATTAAAGAATTCTTTAGGAGTCAAAGTAAAAGGTCTAGCTTTAGATCTAAACTTATCTCTCATCTCTTGTTGAGATATATCCCAATATTTACCTTGGGGGGCTGCTAATCCTTGTAATATAGCTGGTCTATCCTCATGCAATGAAATGCTCATTATTTGAGCAACATCTCTAGCTTCTAAGCCTATACCTTCAGCATAAGTTTTGGCCTTCATTTTATATTGTTTGATCTGTTCATCGTACATGTCTTTTGTACTACTGAACATACCTTTGGAAGCCTTATATATGTTCTTTAGATCGGCTTTTAACTCAGCACTAAATTGTAGTAGCCTTTCTTTTTCTGCCTTATACTCTCTTATTAACTCTCCTTTGGCAGCTCTAAAGCCGGTTGATAACTCTGCTTTTTCAGACTTAAAGTTATCATGGATTTCTTTAATGTCTTGAGAGTATACATTTTTAAGTGCCTCCTGTGCTGTACCAGATCTTAAGTCTAAAGTAATAGATTCAGCAGTCTGTCTAGTCCATCTTAGGAACGGGGATATAGAACCTTTGTTACCAAAACTATCAAGGAAAGAAGAGAATGAAGTTAGTCCAGTTGTTCTTCGAAACTCTTCAGCTTCAGAAGATTTATATAGAGTCTTACCTTTAAACAGACGTTGTATGTTCCCAACCATTCCATTAGAAAAAGAATTATCTTGCATAACTTGATAAGCATTCTTGTGAAGAAAAGATAATAATTCTTTCTGACTTAATTCTCCTTTAGACCTAAACTTGGACAACAATACATCTAAAGAATTAGTGACAAACTCATCAGGTAACATTCCTGTAGACTTTATCCTAGACTGTTCTATATCATAAGCATTCATTAAAGGTTGCTCTGAAGTACCATAAATACCTTCGTATAACGATAACCCTGTAGCTAAATTAGACAAAGATACTCTGGTTGTGAATGGTAGTTTATTTGTAGTAGAGGGTTCGAAATCACTACTAAGAGTTTTGAAGATAGCAAAGTTTAGTCTAGATATATTATTAACTCTATCTTTAAAAACTGGACTAAAGGCAGATCCACTTTCATATTTAACTCTAAGTTCTTCTAATTGAATTTCCCTTCTAGTTCGTAAATCATTTACATTAGCCTGATGTCCTAAATTCAGGTCTGCCATATTAACTTCTAATTCAGCATTCAAACCTTTACGTTCTCTTATACTGCCTTTAATCCTACTTTTATAAGTGTCAATTAGAGACGTAGTGTCATCTTTCAATTTAGTTAGTACTGATTTTTTAGTATCTATTAATCCTTGATTGTCATAATATCCACCAATGCCTTCAGATAAAAAGAAGTCCGACATCAAAGAACTTTGCAATTCTCTTAAAGAAATCACTGCAGTCAATCTTAAATGTTCGTCCCCTTTAGCATCAGCACTTATCTTAAAAGATTCATACTTTCTTATCTCATCATTTATAACTCTGTTTAGTCTTAGTATTTCTTGTTCAGTTTCAGGTTGACCTCTTTTAGAAAGGAGTCTATTTATTTGAGATTTATAAAGTTCTACTGAATTACTTAAATTGACTAATCCCTTATAACCAGTCTCACTCATACCCTGAGTTAAAGCCGAACCCATAGTTTCTAGATATTTTCTATATAAAGGATCATCTTGAGTGTTATCTAAGTCAAACTTACTTAATGCCTGTGTAACAGTATTCAAAGCTTGAGCCCTTTGAGATGTATAACCCATACTATGTCTTCGCATAGCTTCTTCAGCCTGTACTATGTAACCAGGGGGTACTAACCACGAAGGAGTACTGACTTGTACTGCGCCAGGATATGAATTCTTACCAGCCAACATACTTTGAGCATTACTAGCAGAAGCAGTAGCTGCCATCAATCTAAGAACACCTGATTCACCAGCTGCCTCTTTATACCATCTTTGTAAAAGAAGCATTTCATCTTTATCTAAAGTCACCTCATCAGTACCAGACATTCTAGCTCTCATCATCTTATCTCTAACATTAGACAATTGAGTACCAGGAGTAAAAGCACTTGCTAAGAATATAGTCTTACTTATCAATGCATCCACATAAGTACCATATTGATCCCCTAAAACTTTCAAATCAGATCCTGACAATAAATAACTATATACTTCGTTATCATAGTTAAGCTTGACTCTTTGACCCCCTCCCTCAGATGATGGCATAAAGTCAAAGGTAGGTAAAGAAAAGGCGAAGGACTTATAATTTAATCCGTCTATAACAGGTGAAGTAGCACCGATGCCGAAAGGTTTGTCACTATCTAAACCATATAGTCTATTTACATCAATTGCCTCTTGAAGATCTAACTTATTTAAAGTACCAATAGCTCTCTCTTTAAATTCCTTAGATATTATATTCTGACTCTCTAATTCACTATATATTTCTGATAATACTTGTCTACCTGAATAAGATCTTTGTTCTAAGCCAACCCCTAATTCTTCTGAAAGAACAGTACTGGATGGATCTACAGTTAAAAGATTCTGTAATAGTTGAATATTAGTATTTAACTGTTCAGAGTTTCGATATTTATATTGTCCTAACAATGGATCAGAATCTTGCTTTTGTCTTAATTCAGCAATACTCTTCATTAATAAAACTGATGTCTCAGAAACTATTTGACCATAAGCTTTATACTCCTTCTGTATTCTTGATAAAGCTGCACTGCCCTCTACACTATTTGAACTATATAATCCTAGAAACTTGTTTCTTGATACTTGGTTGGCAGTTCTTATATCACTAACTGAATATATGGAAGATCTATCAAATCCAGCTCTACTGAGTTCCCCTGAAATAGATGCTACAGTCTCCCCTTCACCTACTATAGCCATAACCTTAGAAAGAGTTGTACGGAGTTCACTTAGTTTCCCTCCCTGTTCAAAAGCTTGAATATTTTGGTTAAGTGGTTTTATTAAGTGTTGAAATTCTGTCTTTGCAGTTAATTTAGATCCAATAGGCTCTTTACTTTGAGATGCCATTAAATGAGTAGACAATCTTACTATTGGTGAAGATTGTATTGCTCCTCTTATGGCGGCTCTTGTTAATTCTAGATATTGAATTTCTTCTACAGCTTCTGAGTCTCTACCTTCTCGTCTAGCTCTAACAGCCTTTTCTAAAACGTCCATATTATAATCATTACGTATAGAAGCTAATAGAAGAACTATACGGTCATCTTGAAAATTAAACTCAGTAGGAACTTCTATTAATTTATTCTGATTACTTAACTGTAAAGTTAAGTCTAAAGAAGTAGCTAACATAGCTGCTTCTTTCTGATCTCTAGCATTGATATTTATATAATCTTGTCCTATTAATCCTCTACCTCCATTAGCTTCTTTGAACCGGTCAAACAGCATGAACTTTAATTCTTTCTGTATAGCTAATAAAGAATCTCCTTCACCTCTTAATGCTTTGTTTAATAATTCAGGATCAATTAATGTAGGAATGGAAGGCGTTTGATGAACACTGAAAGCGTCTTTAGCTTTCTTGATAAGGTTACCACCAAGTTCGCTAGATAAACCTAACCATACTTTCTTCTCATAATCTGTAAGAGTCTCTACGTCTTTAGTGAATAATCCAAGTAAAGAATCTAAAGATCCATCCTTACCCACATCTTTAATTACTTTAATGGCTGAATCACTAGATAGAAAACTAACTAAAGCTTGATTTCTATACCATACCCCTAAATCTCCCTTCATTGCAGAGTGAAAGAGAGACGCTTTTAATTCTGTTTTTATATTGGGATTGGAAGACGAACTTATCCATGAATCTCCAAATGCAGTTAATATACCAGCCGCTAATTGTTGTGCTTTCCTTTGACCTTTACCAGTATCTACTTCATATTTTAAATAAGCAGTACCAGTGGTTTCATTAATAGATAAATCTAATAGATTAGAAAGTAATCTTTTATCTCTTATAATTGCTGAGCCATGAGCAAACCCTGGATAACTTTTAAAGTTAGCAGTACTAAATAGACCGAATACATCTTTCAGTTGTATATCTCCATAAGCACCACCTTTCTGATTGTTAAGTTGATGGAGTAGATAAGAGAAGAAATCTAAGTTCATACTACCATCTTGAGATTTATAGAACGCTTCAGCACCAGCCATTTTCATAGGGGCTTTAGCAAGAGTTCCTACACCTTCTATACGACGAGAACCACCTAACTCAAAGGCTCTATTGTATATAAATTCCCACATCAATTGATTGTTATCCGCGTTAGCCATAAGTTGTTTAGAACTTATAACATACTCAATACTATTCTCAGCATTCCTATACCAAGTCTGTCTTTCTAAGGTGGATACATTTGGTAAATCATCTACTGTCCTAAAGTTATCAATAACTCCTACAATAGCTGATACTTGATCCCTAGAATCCATAGAACCTTTCACAAAATAACGGCCTGAATCAGAGACTTCTATTGAAGTATTATATCTATCTGTACCTATAATACTCTTTAATAAATTAGTCTTATCTTCATTAGTAAGCCTAAGCATATCTATAGTCTCTCTTGGCATCATACCATTACTTTTATCTAAAGATCCTATATCACCCCAAACTAATATACGGTTACTGTCATGATCAAAAGTGACTATATCCTTAGCATTCACTTTTATATTACCGACACTATAATCTTCTGCCATCATAGACGCCTTTTGTCTCTTCTCTGCTCTCTCTATAAAACCACTCATAGTCCCTACTCTAGCTTTTTCATCTTCAGTAAGTGAACTGTAAGTCCTCTTACCTAATTGAATGGATCTTGCTATGGCAGTATCTGTTCCATAATATGGGTTACCAATACCAAAGTCGGTATAATCTCCTCCTAGTCTAACTAAAGCTATTGGATTTAAATCAGCCCTAGCTCCTGTATAACCTTTTTTACCTGTAGCTATCATGTCAGCTAAGCGGGCGTTAGAAAGTAATAAGAATCTTGCTATAGAATTCTCTTTGTAAAAGTCTTCATCAGAGAACTTAAATTCATCTCTAAGTTGCTCTTTATAACGATTAATAGACTCAATTAAATCAGAAGTTAAAAAGGATCTGAATCCTGCACCACTAGCTAAAGACACAGAAGTCATATCGTTTATATATTGATTTGTATAATCAAAGACTTTAGTTAAACTACTTATTAGCTCTTTCTTATGTTTCCTCGGTACTCTAATATTACTAACCGCTTCCTCAACAATCCTTAAATTAGAACTAGAAGCCGCAGGTATTGTTTCATAGGCTAATCTAATTTGATCTAATAATTTCTGCTGATCCACTCCATAAGAGTCAATTGAAAATTCACTTCTTCTTTCTATTAATAGATTGATTAGATCAAGTCTTCTATGATTAACTAGACTATCTGTATAAGCTCCAATATCCCCTTTAGTTCTCAGTCTATAAGCAATCTCTTGATCCAACTCATACATTGGTCTGCTACCTAATACGTTCTTTAAACGTTGAGGGATTTGACTAGCCTTTTTACTGACATTAAACTGATACGCTAGTAAAGTATGATTAGTTAATACTCTATTATTACTATCATCCGTAGTGTAGAAAGAACTAGATTTAAGTGTATTGGTAACTTTCCTTACTATATCTAAAGATGAATAAGCTCCGGATTCTACGTAATCGTGTATCTTGTCTATATCTAAAAAGCTATTATCTTGAGGAGATTTATTACTATCCCACATATCAGCTAATTTAAGCTCTTGAGGTCTTAGAATAGATCCTTGCATCCTAGCTTCTGAAGCTTGTCTGGCTTTATTTATAATAATTGCATATAGGCTATTTCTATATTCGTCATATCTTAATAGTCCACCTACTCCAGCACTTTCACCAAAGTCAGACGTAGTAACATCTCCTACTGGGGTCTTCTTTAGACCGTACATAGACAAGCCAAAATCCTCTACTCCTTCACTAACACTTCCTCCATCAGCAACTCCCCTTATAGCCCCGGTTAATACATCTCCTAATGTGTCCATTGGTCCGTAAGTTAATCCTTGAGCCAAAGAATATTTGAATATTGAGAATAAGTTGTTTTGAGTGTCTAATGATTGTTCTAAAGTATTTGTAAAAATAGATTGACTTGCTGATATACCGTATAGAGGAGTTCTAAACCAAGCTTGAGAGGAGCCATAAGTAGAGCCTTGACTAATAGATATAAAGGGTTCCATCAAAGCAGATTTAACCTGTTTAATCATGGTATTGAGCCTGTCTTGATACATGAAATCCCTTTTCATTTGAAGAAGTCCTAGACCTATATCAGCTTGATAACTAGTAGGATCACTACCTACACCTAAATGAGTATCAAAAAGCTTTTTAATTTGTAGAATAGTTTCTTCTCTCTCAGCTCTAAGTTTTCTCGCTTCTAGAGATGATATAGGACTATTGGAACCCTTGATCTTTCTATTTAAAGAATGGAGATTTATTATACTTCCTTGTAAAGCTTTTCTTAATATATAGTCTCCATTATTAATATTAGAACCAGGCCTTAACAATAAACCTTTATTAATATCAGAGACAATATCATAACCTCCCCTCAATTGGAGCGCTTGTATACCTGCATCATTTCTACCTGGGATTAAGTGTTTTTGTTTAAATGCTTGACTAAGTTGTAGAAAATCAGCATCAGTCATATTTCTTAGAAAGTCTTCACTACTAGAGACAGAACCGCTTCTATGGCCTTTACTAAGAAATTCCAAATACTGAATACCTAAATCTCCAAGCTTTGAAACTCCAGTCCTCTCGTCAATTGTTCTACTTAATTGGGTTAGATATTCTAAAGGATGACCTATTAAAGCTCTATAACTAGTCTCACTGCTTAATGTAGACATTACACTAATTAAATGATCAATAGGATTGAGTTTTAAGGATGCTCCTTTCTCTAAAGTAGTATTATGAAATTCGTATTCCCCAGTACTTTGATTGAGAGTCATATAATTATCCCCGAACGGTAACCCTCTTAATGCACTATTAGAATTATTTACAAATACCGCATTTCCTATCACTTTGTTTTGGTCTATTAAATAGATGAATCCATTATCAGCCCTACTTCTTGGATCTTGAGGATCTGTTATTTTACTCTTAGTATTCAATCCTCCATTAAGATAAGTTACCCTAAATTTCATAGTAGGACTAGAAGCTTGAACTCCACCCGGTGTTGAGTCCATAAGATTAGCAATATTAACAGATAACTGCAACGAGGTTAGAATTCCTCCTTGTCCATATATAGGAGTATAGTCAATTAGTTTAGAGCTACCTCCTGAACTTACATCTCGATTTAATCTATCTAATCTGCTCTGTAGCTCATTTAGACCAACTCTGTTTACTCTTGATTCCCATACAGCTCTTGTTGAGTTTAAAGATGTATTAACAGCTCCGGCTTGAGTACCAGTTAGTCTACGCCATTCTTTCTCTGCATATCTGCCATACATAGACAACGCAAAGTTCTCCATATCAGCTGACATACTAAGATCGTTATCTTCTCTATTAGTAACTGAACTGGATAACAAGTTTAATCCTGCTTCAGTTGAAGTAGTCATCGAATCATCAGTAGTAAATTTAGTTGACTCTCTACCAAAGTTCGAAGAACCTGATATCAATCCTTTAAAAATCATTGATAGGTCACTTCCTATACCTCTCTCTACAGCAAATACATTCTTAACGTGGGACATAGACTCGGTCACACCTATAATACCACCTCTAGCCATTGCTAATAATTGCTTAGTAGTTCTATTAGCGTCTGACTCATTAAGATCATTTATTCTATTAGTTAAGTCTTTGTATCTTGTTTCTCTAGAACTTAATTGATTTATTCCGCCTTCCCCTAATCCTAACTTTTCTTTTAATCTAGTATTATCAAATCCGACTGAAGCTACAAGATTATAAATACTTCCCCCATAATCTTGCAAATATCTCATTCTACCTATCTTAGATATTTGCTCATTAGTAAAGTCTGTAGGGGAAATAGATATCCCATTTTTATCAGTACTAAAGTAAGATCCTTCTGATATGGCTAATCTTCCTATTAAATAATCAATCTTGGATTCCATAGGTTTAACCACTCTATCTCTATAGTTTCTGATATCTACTGAGACATATGCTTTACCTTCGGCCAATAAGTCAAATAATTTATCTTGTACATCTCTTCTGTAAATAATACCTCTATTAGTAAGACTATTTAAAGAAGGATCAGAAGTTCCTCTTATTCTATTTAATATAGAACTACCTACTTTGCCAGCAGGAGTTTCTAACATTTCGTTTAATACTTGTGTAGATATTAATTTATCTTCATTATAATATCCACCAAATTCACCACTGTAGTCCCCTTTATCTCCGTAGTAAAGACTATTGTCCAACTGCAGCATCCATACCTGATTCAAGTTAGCGTATAATTCTCTTACACTTGCACCTGTATAAGGCTTAGATACATAGTCAATTAAATTTCTTAATGCAACTCCTGTATCTCCTGCTAAACCTACCTGCCCTCCTGTAAATTCTCTTCCATCTAATCCTTCAAAGGCGAGAGATCGTGTCTGTAAAAATAAGTGGCTCTCTATAATATCTTTTTGTATTCTTGCTCTTTCATTATCAGAAGCCTGAGCAACTAAAGAGGAATAAGATTGTCTTAATCTCTTTGCTACTGAGCGAATCTCTTGAGGATCAGTAGAAGTGGAAGAGCCAAATTTATTATTATATCTATCTAGAATCCTATTATGAAATATGTATATTTCTTCATAATTAGATCCTGCTTGGTTAGGACTATTACCTACAGGAGATGTCAAGTTAAATGAGCCTATAATACCCACTCTATCTGTAGTATATACTTTAGGGTGATACATCCCCTTATCTACAAATCGTAATGAGAACCATGTACTCAATATCTGCTCAGTCATCACTGCTGTCTGACTACTGCTTTGGTTCCCACTCATAGCATCTTCTATTATCTCATCCCTCACATTCCTTAACCTTTCCATAGCTATTATATTGGGACCAAGAATAGCATTCCCTACTTTATTAATTTTATTCAGGTCAGAAGTGGGTGCAGCTAGTCTAATAGATACCTGAAATTTACCTTCTTTAATATCTTGTTTCTTAGTTCTTAATTTATTAACTAAAGTGTCTATAACTGCCTTATTCTGTAATTGGAATAAGTCGATAGTTAATGAAGAAGTAGAACTTTCTATTATTGCTATTGCTGCTCTAATACCTGGTTTAGATACATAATCCCTTGAACTTAAATATTCATCAGCAGTAGCAGCCAATCTACTCTGTAAATCCCTAGCTGATTCTTGAGGATCACTAAATACTCTATTAGACCATTTACTCCGTATCATCTCGGGATTAGTTCTTATGAACTCACTATGAATCCTACTGACCCTAGCAGTTAAATTGTATTCATCGTCTCTAATTATCGAATTTAAAGTATAAGCACCATATTTAAGGATATTCCTTTCAGACTCATCTATTTGATTTATAGCATCTGGAGTTAAGTTTAATATACTTAAACCACCATAAAAAGATTTGCCTTGATAATCCAATGTGTCGTGTTGGAACAAATATCTATAAGTATTAGTAGCTAAATACTTCTCGTACTGCTGAGTTCTTATATCATTACTTTTACTGTAATCTTTTATTATGGGTGCCACGAACTCATCGTTAGCCCCAAATGTTGCTGCCGATGAAAAGGAGCTATCCAAACCGGTCTGAAAGTTTCCAATAATCCTTTTTAAAGCATTAGTACCACTGTTAACTGTAGAATATATGTCACCTGAAAAAGCTGTAAAAGCATTCCTAGCTAATGCTCTTCCTACCTCTCTATAAATATCTACATGACCTCCATAGCTATTGGTAGATGATCCAGAAGTGTATTTAACTTTGGACATTGCAGAGCCTCTTTTAAAATAATCCAATCTTTCACCTTCAGACTTTTCTCTGCCCAATCCAGAATAAACTCTATACAGTTCTTCATTTTTACTAGCAGTGACATCATCAGTTGCGTCTCGTTCTTTGTTAAAAGCTAGATGAAAATTAGTAGCGTTCTGTAATGAAGAACTTGTGCCAAAAGTGTAGAAGCCTAAAGCCTCATAGTTCCCTTTAGCAGAATTTCCATATGAAGAAAATGGGCTATAAAAATAATCATTAAAAGGCATAAGTAAGATTATTAACTTTGTGCATTAATAGATAAGAGGAAGGGAAAGAATAGTTAAATACAAGATATATAAGATGTAAATTTATTACTATATGAAAATATAAATTACTTTAAAACAACAACTTATTATTATTTCTTATATACTGATATATATTATAAATTTCATTCGAATATATCTTATATGCCTAATCTAAATAAAGTAATCTATCCAACCTTAACTTTACCTTCAGGTAAGAAAGTCCAATTTACAAGTGTAACCTTTTTAGATAGAAGGAGAATATTAAAAAGTTATAAGCAAGAACAGGGATACTTAATGGAAGAAATGTTAGCAGCCTATGCCTTACATACTATAGATGGTGAACCTTTAGATACTGGATTTGGTAGTCCCCAAATAATTGAAAGATTAGATACTTGGGATTACAAAGATGTGACCTATTATTTAGAAGTATTTATGAGGACCGTTATGTTAGATGACGAAATGAGGTCTCAAGCAGAATCGGATGCAAAAAAGATATCTTCAGGGGCTACCTCAACAAACCAAACCGTGACAGACAAAGACACGAGTGGTACTCCTTCAGGTCTTCCCAAGGGATTAACTGTCAATCGAAGTTAAGATGGGCTGCTTTTTGTAACTATAAAATATTAAGTTCGGAGAGATATAAACTTTTATTAAACAATGTATTATCAAAGAATAGTTCTTCGGAGAAAGATTCAATAAAAGGAAGTGTTTTAAATGGTACTAATATTATTCATTCTATATTAATAATAAGTAGACCTATAGTACCTATTGATTATAAAGATACATTGTTTGATATAGTTCAGTATAGTAAACCTATACCCTTCGAATCATTTAATAATCCTATCCCTATTGATTGGGAAGAATTGAGGGCTCATAAGGATAGTTTAATTAGAAGTATTTCAGATAATATAAGAAAGAAAGCTAATCTACAAAATTGGATTGTTATAAATACAGTAGCAAATGGTGGAGTTCCTTTGTACGAAGGAATGAACTGGCTAGACTTAGATGAGTTTTGGATGTCAGCTATCACTGATGAGGTGAATGACTACATCAGAGAACAAAATAAGAGTCAACAGCAGTCAATGCAAAAGATTCAAGATCAAATATCTGATAAGTCTTCCCATAATCGCAGTGTATTTAACGACATACCCAAACCCAAATTTTTGTCTTAATGTATTATAAGGAGTATCAATTCTATGATTAAGGATGCAAAATAAAACTGTAATAATCCCGCCCTATTTAAGACAAAATAGGATTAATGGAGATAGTGTTGGAACTAATGCTTATGAAGGTAGCACTATCCCTAGGCCATTTCTTTCAAATAAAGAGAACTGGGTAGAAAGTGGAAATAATAAAAAGAACATAAGATTAAATAAAAAGAAGATAGGGCAATTGGGTAGGGCTACTCCTTACTCTTCCTTAGATGGGGAGACCTTTACTACTTGTGTTCAGCCCAATAGACAAAAGTTAGCTTTATGTGATTATGCTCTAAAAGAAGAGCCTATATTCTTTGATGGAGTCCAGAAAATGACTCATTTCGTTAGAGCAAAACTAGGTGAATTCTATCATGAAGATGAAACAATAACTGAGTTCATAAGAGCAAATACTATAAAATTAAAAAGCTGGTTATCTGAAATCACTTTTTCTCTATTATGGAGTGGAAGGGGAGACTCTGAAATAGTATACAAAAGATGTAAATCAACTTACACGTCAAATCCATTTGAGATATGGATTGATAAGATAGTTAACTTTCATCCTCTGGATGTCTATTTTGTGTTTGATGAATTTAATTGTTTAAGCCATGGTAAAAAGTCACCAAATAAACAATACCAATCTGGTATATGGGTCCCAGCGCCTCTATCTTTTAGAGAAACCTATGATCTAAATAAGGACTATGATGGCCATAGAGTAAGACTACCTGAAAGTAAAGTATGGCATACGGCTATCAACAGTTATGGTAATAATAGTACTGGATTAAGTCAATTTGAATCAGGTATAAAATTCTTTTTATATAAACAACTATTCCTAGAGATGAATAGTACTGCTTTAGATAGGTATGGTAATCCCTTAATATATGCTGTAGTACCACCTGGAAATACAGATCAAGTTATAAAAGAACCAGATGGGAGTGTCAGGTATAAATCTTATCATCAAGTTGTAACTGAAATATTGGAAGATTTAGGTGGTAAGAGTTCAATAGTATTAACTCAAGTAGATAAAGATCATCCTGTTAAGTTAGATTCATTAACTACTGGTAATAACTTTAGTGGAGCTTTTGACTCGGCCATTAAATTACGTGAAGATAATATGATGATAGCAATGGGAATACCCAATCTAATACTAAAAGACAATAATAACGGATTGGGAACTGGAGGTGCTGCTGAAAGACAAATGGAAGCATTCTTATTATTAATAGATAGTATCTACGATACTGTTATGACTGATTTCATGCATGTAATAAAGTATCTAATAGAATGGAACTTTCCACCAGAAATGCATAAAGGAAAGTTTGGTGTATTTAATAGTAAGATACTAAGGGTCTCAGAACTAAATGTATTAGGAAATATAACTGATAAATTGTTAGATAAAGGAGTATTAGACACAAATGACCCTGATGACAATAATTGGATAAGAGAGACTTTTGGTATTCCTACCAGAAGATCTTTTAATCATCTAGAACAAGACCAATAGAATTAATAAATAACTATTAGACAAATGGCTACTACTCATCATCGGGAATTAACCCCTGAAGATATTCATGAACCTTATTCTTTCAGTTATAGCAATGAAATAGAAAGGAATAAAGATACTTCTATATCTTCTAAAGATGTTAATAAATTAGCTATACAACAGAACAATAGAACAATATGGCTTTTGTTAGACACAAAGCCGACTTGGAAACAAGTATTAACTGAAGGGTCTCCTACTTTACCTAGGGGAAATGCCGGTGGAGATTTAAAAGGTTCATATCCAAATCCTTCAGTTGTAGATGATAGTCATCAACATAGTCCCGGTATAAGTATACCCGCTTATCCTACTACATTAAGACCATCAGGGAGTGCAGGAGGTAGTCTTGACGGTAATTATCCTAATCCCAGACTATCTAATACAGGAGTGACAGCAGGTCTCTATACAAATCCTCAAGTAGAGGTAAACTCTGAAGGAAGAATAACGAGTATAGTTTCTAATAGAATAGGAGAAGCTAACGAAGCAATAAATATAGGAGTGGGGAAAGAAGTATATGCAGAGAAGCAAGGTTCTTCCCTTTTATTTAGGACTTTAAAAGTTGAAGCTAATAGTGGATTAAATATAACACAGTCTTCTAATGAGATCGAAATAAGTAATCTTAATCTTGCTAAACTTAGTGGAGCTAACTTCTCTGGTGATATAAGTAGTCCTAATTTAAAGGTAGATGAAAAAGTAGAAACTAAGATTTTACATACACCATTACATGATGCAGGAATAGGAGGTAGTTGGACTCCTGATGTAGCTAATGGAGTTGTTCAGAAAAGGATTATATCTGGTAATACTTTTATAAATGAGATAAGAGGAGTAGAGGCAGGGATGAGATTAATTTTAATACTAAAGCAAAATACAGTAGGAAATCATTATATTACTTTAGCAGATGAGTATAAAGTTAAAGAGGGTGAGAATAAAGTGCTAAGTCTTCCTGCAAATAGTATAGATGTTTTAGAAGTAACAGTACTTTCTAGTAATTTCTATTTAACTCTAATTCATAGGAACTTTAAGTAATTGTAATTTATAGTTAGCCCATATAGTCATTAGCTTTATTAATTAAAGCTTGGCTACCTAAAGCCATAAAAATGTGCTTACAATACTTTTTATTAAAGAGGTAATCGGCACATGTACAAGTAACAGAAGAAAGGTCATCTAGTTTCTGTTCATTATAATTAACGTCTATAAAGTATTCTTTATTAGAAGGCGTCACACATAAATAATTACCTGACACTTCTATTATTAAATAACCTTGAGAGACCATTAAGGCATAATGTTTTATAAGAAATTGTTCATATAGAGACCCCCATTGGGTTCGCGATATATCAGTTTTATATGCTTTGTCTTTATAATTAAAAGTTATCCATACTTTAGGTTTCGACTTAATAGAATGATAATCTTTCCTATCATCATGTAATGAATAAATAGCGGAGGATTTTACTAAGTTACCGGTTGGTTGTACATGTATTTTAATATCTCTTATATCCTTTAATATAATTCCTGATATTGTTTCTAAAACAAGAATTTCTTCTAAATTTCTCATTATTTATATTTACTTTTTATTTAAGATGTGTTTGATAAGAGTAATAAATTCTTAAAGAAGAAATATTTAAAGTTACTAAAATATTGACTAATAAATAGTTTGATTAAGAAATACCGACTTTATTATATTAGATATATAGAAAGAATCAAGAATACATATATACAACTGCATTTATATTAAAGTTAGTAAATATAATGTATATATAAATTTATACAAATCAAGTTCATTAAGTATGAGCAAACCAGTATTACTAGAGAAAGATATAATATTCACACCTAGTCCTAAACTAGAAGATATCACAAATACTTCTAAAGTTAAGACTGAGGCAGACTTAGAAAATAAGAAAGGTAGTACCATAAAAGTACCTTTAGCTATATTAGGTAGATGGCGTCATAGTTCTTATGGTAAAGTCGAGTTCACTCAACAAGACTTTGATTATATAAAGGAAGGATTTGAAAAAGATGTGTTAGGACATACTCCATATATTACCTTAGGACATTTAGATGAAGAGCACCACTCGACTGACTCACATAGGAAACGCGGCAATCTACTATCAATTAATCAAGAGGGAGACGTCCTCTACGGAGTATTTGACGTCAAACCTAAAGTCTATAATTGGGTAGCTGATGGTGATTATGAATATGTAAGTGGAGAATTTATTAGGGGATTCTTAGATAAGGAAGGTAAAGAAGTTGGTACAGTATTACTAAGAGTTGCATTAACTAATAGTCCGTTCCTACCTTTTGGCAAACATAAAAATGTAGCCTTATCACTAAATAATAAATCAATTGATCTTGATAATCATAAACTACAATTATTTAGTCTTAAAACTAATATAACTATGCAAAACCCTAAAAATAAAGTTAAGCCTGATGAGCCCCAGAACTTATCTTCTACCGTAATTGAACCGCCTACAAAATCCCAAGAGGAAAATAATAAAGTTGAAGAAAGTCTTAAAGAAACAGAAGATGCAGATAACAAAGAAAAAGTAGAATCAAGCGAAGATAAGGGAGAGCAGTCTGATACAAAATCTAATCTAACTAGTTCAGAAGAAAAAGAACAAAAGGGGGATGAGAAAGAAGGTGAAGATGATAGTAATCAAGAATTAAGTTCTACAGAAAGCGCAGCTAGTACTGAACTAGAAAATAAAACAAAGGAAGAAGAAAAGGAAGAAGAAGAGAAAGAAGAAGAAAAGGATAAAGAATCAGATAGTATTGATAATGAACATAAAAAAGAATTAGATAAAGAGTCTAATATAAATAATAATTTAGATGGAGGGTTAACTTCAAATCAAGAATCTACCACACAAGAAGATATGAACGCAAAAGCTGAAGAAACTAATTCACAAAATCTCTCTCAAACAGATGCTCGTAGTCCTCAATTTAGTAATGTACTAATGAATAAGGATGGCGTGAATGTAAAAGCATTATACGAAGGCATGAGGAAATGTTTTAGTCAGAAGTATCAAAATGATTTAGCTCAAAGAGATTTAGAAATAAAAGGACTACAAGAACAATTATTGTCTTTATCTCAAACTTTAGAGGAAACTAAAAATCGAACTGAAAAGCAACAACTTTCTATACGAGATACTCAAAGTCAAGCAGTGTCCGCTTTAGAAGGAATGTTAACCGAATACTTAGGTGGAGCTGGAGTACCACCAGCTTTAATAAGAAAGTTCAGTACCTTAAAAGATGCAATTAATTCTAGATTAGATACCGTCAAACTTTCTTTAGATAACAATACGGTAGAAGAAATTACTACTATTCAGTTATTAGCCGACATGTTAATAGAGGCAGTAAATACAAATAACATTCCTCTACAACAATTAGGTATCAGCAAGCATATGACTAGATTAAACAATGATCCTAGTGGACGTAATGGCGCTGCTTTACAAACTATTGAAAGGAATATAGATAAAGCTAGATCATTAGGTAGAATATAATTTCTATAATAATTATTAATACTTATATGAAATGATTAGAATAAGTAAGTATAAATAAGCTATTAATAAACTTATATAATTGATTAATAACTATTCTTAAAAGTTAGTAGCTATTATTTGTCTAATACCGAGCGTATATTTTGTCACTATTTAATTAGTATTTTTAGAATAATAATAGTAATTCTCCAAATTGATAAAGAGATATTAAACAATAGAATAATGTAGGATGTATAAACATCAGATCATTAATAATTAAAATAAATAAAACTTTATAAACATGCCAACTCAAATTCCTAATAATACAAATTTCTCACCCTATATAAGTGGCTGGGAATCTATGGCGGATGGACTATTACCTGGTGAACCGATATACACAGAGGTAGCTAGATCTTTTGTTCCTTTAGTAGGAAGAACTGCTCTAACAGAAATATTCCCTGAAGAGGTTATTGAGCAACGTGTTGTAGTAATTCAACAATCTCAAGAAGCTACTACTACCATAATGCCTCTAGTAGATTGGGGTAAACAAGATGTAGTAACAGGGCAGACAGGTGGTACTAGTAAGTTCATGATGGTACAACCTTTAGTAATCCGTCAAACTAAATTCATTGCTCATGGTGAATTGAATACTAGATTACGTCCTGGAACCATGAATGAACAGTGGTCTCCTTCTGAGCAAATTGATAGGATCATTGAGACAATGGTTCAGGAACATGCTTTAACTTGGGATGTATACAGAGCCTTAATGTTATTAGGTGGTATTCATTATACAGATCCACGTACTGGTGTATCAGTAGAAGTCAGTGCTCAAATACCTCCTCATAACTTCTGGTCTTACAATGTATCTGCCGGATTTATGGGAAGAAACGAAAGTTTAATGTTCAAGTCTGTATTAGATAGTAATACAACTAACTCCACCACAGCAGGAGTTCCATTCACAGATCCTAATGCCGACTTGTTAATGGCTATGAGAAGTTTTGCTAATTGGTTCAAAGTAACTAATAAATCCAGAGTTACAGCAATGTATTTATCTGCAGACTTGTCTCATATCTTAATGAATAACAACCAAGTCAAGTTATCTCAAGGAGGTACAGTATTTGGTATGGGATCCGCTCCAATTGTACGCGACTCAGCTGATCCTATCTCTAGTAGTCAGTTTACAATGAATGCTGAAGGTCTATCTTCTATCTCTGGTATACCCTTAAGACCTGTTGAGACTGGATTCCGAGATCCTGTAACTAACTTATATAGACCAGTATTCCCTAAGAATAAAATTGTAGCTGTAAGTGAAGTTAATTCCAACGGCGGTAATGAAGCACCAGGAAGAACACAATATTGTGTATCTGAAGAATCAGGTGGTAGACCGGGATTATGGACTAGGACTGTAGATGAAACCCAACCTCCAGCGCCTCCAGGAATGTATATTCAAATGGGTAATGCGGGATTACCTTATCTAAAATTCCCTTATAGAGTAGCACACTTAAACGTTGCTAGTCCTCAAGCTGTGAATAATAGATTGGGTATTGTTGGTGATTACAACTTTGGAGTGATCTAATATTATTAAGGATTGAGAAAAGGGGAGGAGTATTATTTATATAGTACTTTTCCCACAAAATATATCTTAATAAAAATAATATAAATACATCAATTTAGTAATCACATAATACAATTATTCTTGCTTTAGTATATATCAATATAAAATAATAGTTATTCATCAAAACTTATCATGCCAAGCTTAGGATATGGCTTAATGAACTCCGCCCAAGTTTTATGGGGGGCCAGAAAGCCAGGAACAATAAAAACTTATGTAACCTCTGGTGTAATTGAATCTCCTAGAGTATTTCTTCATAATGCTACTACTCTAGCTGCAGCTATGGCTAGTGGTAATGACTGGGCTACTCAAACCCAACAAGCTCTTACAGATGCTCATATTATATCTTTTGTAGGTGGAGCTATAGAATTTGACGGCAAGAGATTTACATTAGATACAGGGCCTGCTCCTGCTGATGGAGGTATAAATAATGTAGGTAATAGTAATATTGACTTAGATCTACTGTCTGATTATCTATGTGTAGGTGAACCTTGTCCAGAGTATGTATTAGCTGCTGTACCTAGATATGACGAGCCAGCTAGTCAAGCTGAAGCAGAAGCTATGGGAGTTAATTACTTTATAACCATGACTTCTCAAGGAGAATTTGAAGCAACCTTCTTCACCAGCTCTTCTTGTAACTTCTCTGCTTGTAAATATGGTAGCTTCTATGCTTTAGAACAAGCCGTAAGAAATGGTTGTGCAAGCTGTGAAGATGCTCAAGCTTACTACGATTGTGTAGGCGAAAGGGATTGCCCAACTCTAATGTTATGTATAAGAGGTGTAGCATTCGTCTTAGCCGAAGTCTGTGATATGTCTAACTGCTGTAATCCAGCTCAAAACTTAAACAGATGTCAATTTGAACAACTTATAGCTACTTATGGTGGTTTACCTAGTATCAGATTAAGACCTATCACTACGGCTGATACTGGAACTCCTCCCGATCCTGGTGTGACTGATGAAGGGGTTTATACTTTAAACGAATTCTTTGGTTCTACTACAAATACTCAACCTTTCACTGGAGATACCGTAACAGGAGGAAGTAACTCTTCATTCCGCAACGGTGTCGGAATAGATTATGGAAATGGTAATGGTCCTGGGTCTGAACTTTGGAGAATACAAAGTATTGAGTTTTATCCTTCTTCTAACTTAGCTACAGGATGTGAGCAAGGTAAGAGCTTAATGTATCCCTCTAGTATGTCTGAAGTTAGGGACTTTGTTAATATACTAACTGCCCCTCTAGGTACTGATCCTTGTAATCCAACATGTGGACATGGTTGGAGCGAAGCTGATATTCGTATAATAGCAAGAGAGTACGAAATGCCATGTTGTGATACTCCTCCAACTCAACAAGGAGATCAACCTGAATTAAGGAGAATGATTACTAAACAGCAAACGGGAGCAGCAGGTCCAAGTTGGTTAGGTAGAATTAATCCATTGTACAAACAGTCTAGAGGTGCTTCACTAAGACTACCTTACCGTCCTAGTGCTTCTGCATTACATTGGTATGCGGATCCTGTCTCACTAGTAAGGTTTAGAATCAGTGATATAGATCCAGATGATGATCCCCTCACCACACCTAACGTAGTAATTGATACTACTTCTGTAACTTATCAGGTTAGGCATTTAATCGGTTAAGATTAAACATTGTAGAACAAGATAAAATACAGATACCAATATTGATGTGTAGACTAACTAAGTCTACACATTTTTATGTTTTAAGGACATAATGATTTGATAAAAAGTATATTATTAATATGTATAGAATAATATAAAGTAAATTAACTATATAAAAGCCTAGATATGAGAAGAATTAGTATAAAAGCTAGAGCACCATTTAAATATAAATATAACGGAGAGATTAAGGAAATGACTGCAGGTCAAGAAATATTCTTTAATCTCAATATACCTGAACAATATAAAGAACTTCAATATATATTAGGGCCTAATTTTAGTCACAAACAATTTATATATTGTGATAGAAGTACTGCTAAGAAATATGTTGAAAATGTAGAAGGAGATAACTTTTATTATGAATCCTATAATCTAGATGAAATAAAACCACCAGAGCCTTTAGAAGAAAATCCTTTCGCTAAGAATAGCCAGGTTGTATATTCTACTATTGATGAAGATAAAGATAGTAATAAAGATAATAAAACGATAGAAGCTAGTAATGTACCAAAGAAGTCAAAACCTTTAGGAGAAGAAATAGAAGAGGCTCAACTTAAAAAACAGGAGACTGAGCAAATGTCTGCTGATGAGTTAAGAGAAGTACTGACTTTAAACGAGGAGAAAGAAAACGTTAGTACTGAGGAATTGATGGAAATAAGAAGGGAGGAATTAAATAAGACTAAATGGGAAAAAGTAAAAGACATTGCAGAGAATGATTATGATATAACTTATACTAATAAAGTTAATACTATAGAAGCTATATTAGCTATTGAGTTTAAATAAATACTAGGGCTTATCTTTGTTCATTTTAAATAGATATATGATAACGAGTTGATATTTACTATAACGGTTGCCATATATCTATTTAAATAATAACAATAATGTAATTTATAGTAAAGGCTTTATACAAATATAAATAAATAAAAATTAAATATTAAATGGTTGATTTAAGTAAGAATGAGTTCATCATAAATAGAGTAATAAATGATAACTTTACTGAAAGAGTAAGAAGGTCTTGCTTTATTATTGATAGTAATTCTTTAAAGGATGAAGAGATAATAGATATTGCTCTAAAGGATATATATCCTAGGATAATGTTTAGGATTGCTTTTGTAAAAGATAAAGCTAATAATCCTATATTTAAAGGGATAGGAGAAAACTTTGACTATAATGATACTTACTTAAACGTCTTAAAAGTTATTACTAAAGAACCTTTTGGTAGTGCTTTTCTTAGTATAGCAGCTTTACTCTGTAGTGCTCATATCATAAGAAATATACCTCTAAATTCTGATATAAAATTATTGGATTTAGCTAAACAAATAGAGGATAGAGCTATAGAAGACTTGGAAGTTATGATAGGAACTTTAGCGGAAGATCCTCAAGTCATTCAACAAATTATCAGACCTACAGGCTCTATTGGTAGTGAAGGACAAGGTTCAGTAACTACTGATCCTGCTTTTTATTTTGCCCCTTCCATTAATAAAGAAACTGTACCTCCGGAAGTATTTGATTATATTAAAGAATCAGCTTTATTAGAAGATGTTGATATAGAACCTAACATTAAAGTTCCTAGTAACAAAATAGCTTTCTGTTGGTTTTATATTACAAGTGTATTAAAGAATGGATATCAAGAAGGTGTTGTTTTAATAAAAGATGGACAGTCAATTGAAAGCTTAATAGAAGACCTAGCAGGTAATATTAATGAAGCGGCTATTAGTCTACAAAGTCCGCTTATTGCATCTCCTAATAGAGGTGAACTAAGAACCATAACAGCTAAATATACAGAAGACGAATTATATCCTGAATTAACTATTAACAAAGTTAATTCTAAAAAAGAAGTTTCATTTTATTTAACTACAAGGATTCATAGTTTAAGAATAACTTCAAGACTCCTTTCTCCTATATCTAATAGAGAAATAATTTGTATAAATATATATTCTTTAGATAAAGACTTATTTATTAATAACAGTCCTAGCACTGAAGATTTATTAAGTTATAGGAGTATAGCAAATAGAGGAATTGATGGAGTTATTTATGGTATAAAGCCTTATTACAAAGCTATGAGCAGTATTGGTCCTCATTCTTTATTAGTAGATATTGAGAAGGGTAATGTAAATATCTCATCTGTAATTAAGTCTCCTAATGACGATGACGATGAGAATGATTCAAATATAGTAGATAAAAGTTTAGACGAAATTGACACTGAGACTATAGATACATTCTTCTTCAGATTACAAGAAGGAGTACAGTCTTTGTCAGGGCAACTTAAAGTGAGAGTAAGTACAGCTCCTATCTCACCAAATATTAATGAATGGATTATCCCTATTAATACTCTTAATGCTGATCAAATAGCCTTTCAGTTCTTAAATTCTTTTTATATTAATAAGCTCCATAATCAGGTATTAGGTAGTATGAGTAGTACTAGTAGTGTACAAATGGTTAGCTTTATTCAAACAGAAGAGGAGATAAGAATTATAGTTGATATATTGGAAGTACCTAAAGGATTGGAGATAGCTATTGGGAATCCTTTAAGACCTATAACCACTTATAAAAATGGGCCTAGAAGTATAAATATAAAAGCTAGATTAGATTTTGTAAATTATGCTAGAAATACTGGTCCTGATAGTGGAAATAGTAATATGAGAGTAGGTTCAGCTGTTGCATCTAGTCCTTCTCCTGGTTTAAGTAAAGTTAATAGAATAATAGAGAATCTAAAATATCCTTGCGGTAAGCCTATACAATATAGAGATACAAATAACCGTAACTGTAAGTAATTCAACCATATGATTGGAACATTTCCAGTAGGCCCTCCTTTACCATCACTACCATATCTCTGTGAATACTTTTTTAGATTAATTGGTAATCATCCATTAATAGCTAATCCAGTAGTAAGACATCCATTAACTGACGAAAGAGTTTATATAGAAAGATATAAGTTATATAACGGTATAGAAACTGAAGAAGGTTTAGCTTGTTCAATATTCCCACATTCAACCCCTACTGATGGATTGTCTTTACCTAAACCTGCTGAAGTCTCTACGTCTGCTCTATTTGGTAGTGGAGATGATCCTACATTAGGAGTAACAGTAGAAGATGTAATTTACCATATAGGTATAAAGTTACATTATGCATGTAATATAAAAGGTAACCTTCATCCTTCTGATCCTTTTAGGACTTTACCAGTAGATGCTGCTATTCATCCTTCTCACGAATTAAAATATGATATAGGTACAAAAGTTGTACCAGTAAATATAAATCCTGGGATTTATATAATAGGTGAATATATGGAGTTAATACGACTTGCTATACATGATAGAAATAATGCAGATGTAAAAAGATTAATGGATGTTCCATATCATCCTAAAAGAGTAGAAGTATTATATTTCAATTTAAAGACAGCTCCTTGGGAAAAAGATAGATCAGTCTATTTTCATGAAGGAGAAATACTTATAAGAATTGATGATAAAGTATCTAAAGGTTGGAGGTCTAGGTTTAATAAACCAGCTACTTGTACTACTCTTACTATTGAAAGATCTTAACAGGACTATTATCTTTGAATCCACTTATATGACAAAGATTATTCCCCAACAATATAATATGTTCTAAATTAGATTTTCTCAAAGTAGCTCCTGCTAAAAATATTAGCTTATTTACTCTCAACAATACATCATTGATTACTTTATTTCTTGTTATTAAGAAAGTTAAATCTTGCTGAGGAAAATTTAACGAAGATTTAGGGCTAGATAATTCATCAAACTTAGTAGATGAAATAGCGTTACCTACTATAGAAGGATGACTTATAATAAAAGCTCTATTTAATAATAAACAAGCTATCGAGATTAATAACATATTATAACCTCCGGGAGGTGTTAAGTATTCTAGAATAAATGAACTAGTAATACTAAGATTTGATTTAGAGTTACTATCAATGTTTTGATAAAAGGCTGTAGCTAATATATCTAAGTCTGTAGATCTAGATAGATTAGGATCATATAGAAATTGTTTCCGTAGGTTAATGATTTCATTATATACTCCAGGCCAATTGGTAGATAAAGATTGATGAAGTAGATGATAACTTAACTCTTCCCTTTCATCATACATCCTATCTAATCCAGCATTAACAATAATCCTGGCTATCCTAGATAGAATTGTATATGCTTTATATTCATTGGTACCTTCAGACGGTTGTAAGGGTACTTCATAATTATTGTTAAACTGCCCAAAGTACCATTTTACTAAATCAGGAATCCATTTAGTAAAGAACTTTAAATTCCTAATTGTATCAGATGTTATTTCTTCAGAAAGAAACAATTGTTCTGGGAAGTTATATACTTCGAAGTCATACCTTTCTTCTAAATTAGAAGAAGTAGCTAATATATTGTCAAAGTTATTATTCCAATTATTTAATTTAAAGTCCCCGTAAGAATCAAAATTAACTTTAGAAAATCGATTAAATAAAAGACTAATAGTTTTATAAGCTAGTTCAGAAAAACTAATATATGTTAAGTCTATATTATTAAGATCCAAAGAAAGATAACCTAAAGAACCATAATATCCCAACCATATAGATTTATGAGATAATGAAAGTTCTTCTACTTTAGAAAAGTTCAAACTAGGACGTTCATTGTTGAGTAACAACAATCTACTCTTGAAATGATCTGTCAGTTTAGTATTATCTAAATTCTCTATAGTATTAGTAAATATTAAATAAGATAGTTGACTTTCTATAACTAAATTGACGTACTCAATGCAAGGCTCTAATTCTTTTAATTTAATTTCTATCTGAGAGTGAAAGTCTTTTATTCTTCTTGATGATTCTATAGGACAATAGTTAACTACAATAATCTGTCTCTTTTCTAACTCATTAGTAATATTATAAGGAGGCTCTATCAAATGTGCAGTATATTTTATCATTAACCTAATAAATGAAAGTCGTAGTCGTTCTTTAGCCTTATTAAACTTTCAATACTTTTATTAGAAAACTTAAATCGATTACACAGAGATGAAATAACTATAGAATTATCATTGCTAACTATGAAATTATAAATATCCATATAACCTTGATTCCAATTCACAGCCTTAGCAAATCTTGTAAACATATCATAAAATGAATAGTCTCTAATGTCAAATAAATCCTCTTCAGTATCATATAAAACTTTTAATGCTTTATTAACTCTATATATATTGTTATAGTTATCTTCTACTTCGGAAAGAATATTGATAATAATCTGGCTTAATGAATATCCTAAAGTATTCGCTGTTAGTTCAAGATGCTTAACTAAAGAAGGTATATTTTGAATTTGTATATATCCTAATTTACTTGTATATACATAAGTAATTAAACTTAAAGGTAATCTATATTTATAACTTACTAAAGGTAGTGAAAGATAAGTTGTAGGAATATAAGAATCAATTAGTTCAATAGTAGGAAATAATAAAGATAGAAAGTCTACCATATAATTATCTCCTGATTGAGAAGCTACTATAGACTCTAATGTATCTATATAATTACTAACATTAAAGTCACTAAAATTAGTAGAGCTAGTTTTTCTTACACTATAAGCTTTCATATCCTTGACAATAGTTCATCTATTTTATCTTTGAGTAAGTAAGATCTTATTTTCATCAATTTATTCAATTTATAAATATCTTCCTTCTTATGAATTCTAAGTCTATAAAGATTTCTATCTCTATATGTCTTAGCGTTAATATCTAATCTTTCTACAAGAGCTATATAACAATTATTAATTATAGTTTTTCTAGTTGAGCAGATGTCTAAATAATATTCTTGATGATTAGTTTTATTCCAACCATTTGTATAAATAACTTTAGCTTTAGCGTCTAAAATACCAGACAAATAGTTAATCAACAATGGAAGATCAATATTTCTAATATCTTTATTTTCTAATTGAAGAAAAGAATCTAGTCTAAGTTTACTATGACTTCTAATTTTGCTAGCTTGAATCCTAATCAATCCCGGTTTATATCCTTCTGTCATAAAAGAGTTCTTAGCCAAAGAACTAATTATAGAGTATATATTACTAGTTAATTGACCATCATTTGAAGTTATAGTAACTCTAGTACTATTCCATCTACCTATAATGTCTATGACTCCTAAAAGCCAGTATTCTAATTCATTATCACTAAGAGTAATTTGTTTAGCTAATACCATCAGTACCTAATTAATAAAATTTATAAGTAAATATTAAGAAGGAGTACAAGTGATAAATCGTTTCACTTTTCAACCCATACACCAAGTTAATATATATCTGTATATAAGTATGTATAACATTAAAAGTCGTTAGTAAATATTATGGTAAGAGTTCGTATATTAAAACCATTTAGATATATATATAAAGACAAAGACTTAATACTAAGTGGTATTTACACCTTAAACTTAAGCAAGAAAGAGGAAGCAGATGAATATGCTTGGATTGCATCAGATAATTTCCCCTATAAAAACTTTATATCTTTAGAGTTCATAGATTCAGGCTGTCAAAATCCCTATCCTCCTGGTCAACCTTCTCCTACACCTACGCCTACACCAACACCACCAGGACAGCCTTCACCATTTCCTATTCCTCCAATGCCTCCAATTAATCCTCAACCTACACCTGGTCCCGGTCAATCAACTCCATCTTTTATAGATATAAGACAAAGTGCTCCTTTAAACCCTTATCAAGGGTATATATATTATGACATAACCAAGGCTCTAATAAGAATATGGACAGGTCAGAATTGGATAGATCTTCCTAATAATACCAACGGTGGAGGTGGTGGAGGGAGTAACGTATTTGATGTTGTTCCTCCTTTATTTGGAGATATAACTACAAATGGTGTTACTAATGAAACTAATATATCTCCTGGCACTATTGTCAATAAAGATATATCAGAAGGGGCAGAAATATCTTTGTCTAAACTAGCTAAAAATCCTTTAGATAGAATCAATCATATTGGTATACAAACTGCTTCTACTATAGTGGATTTTGATGCCCAAGTTAAGAGAAACAGATTAGACCAATTTAGGTCTCCAATGTCTTCTATTTCTATGGCCGGTAATAGAATAGTAGAATTAGGAGAACCCTGTGAAGACTCTGATGCAGCCTCAAAAGGTTATGTAGATGCTGTTAGTCAAAACATAAGTTTCTGCGATTTAGTAGGTCCTTCATGTGATATTGATATGAAGGGCTTTAGGTTCACTAATGTAGGGAACCCCATAGCTAGTTCTGATGCTGTAAATAAATCTTATATAGACAATCTTATAAGCAATTCTTCTGTAAAAGATCCAGTAAGATTAGTATCTACAGAAAACATTAATACTTTATCAGGACTAAATCACACTATCGATGGTGTATCCATAACTAATAATAATAGAGTATTGTTAGTAGGTCAAAGTGACCCTAGACAGAATGGTATTTATATAACTTCATCCTCAGTCTGGTCACGTACTTTAGATGCCGATAGTGGAAATGAGTTACCGCCTGGGACCACCGTATTTGCTAGAGAAGGTAAATTTTATAGTGGAACTGGATGGATATTAATGTCTTCAGGGTCTCAAACTGTATTAGGAGTAACTGCTCTTAACTTTAAACAATTCACAGGTATAACTTCTGATATAGCTGGTAGAGGATTGTATTTGGAGTCTAATGTTGTACATGTAGGAGGTAAAACAGGAGAAATAATAGTAGAAGAAGATTCTATTGGAATAGATCCTATGTGGAGTGGTTCTTCTGCCATAACTACTGTTGGAAAAATCACCAGCGGCTCTTGGGCAGCTTCACCAATACCTATAGCTTATGGAGGTACCGGTGGCAGTAGTCCTGCAATGGCCAGATCAAATTTGAGTGCTGCCTCCTCAGGTATTAACTCTGACATTACTGCTTTAACTGGTTTGACCTCTCCGATACCTATATCTTCAGGAGGGACTGGAGCTTGTACTGCTGCTGATGCAAGAAGGAATCTAGAAGTATGTCATTGTAATCAAGGTGTAGCTACAGGCATAACTCAATTACCAGCCTTTATTGGACCTTTAACAGTCCAACAAGGTGGTACTGGAAGTACTAATGCAAATACTGCAAGGTACAATTTATCAGCTGCTAAGTCAGGAGATAACTATGACATTATAAGCTTGAATAGTCTAACAACACCTTTATCAATTCAACAAGGTGGAACAGGTGCTACTAATAGTACTGATGCTAGAACTAATTTAGGAGCTGTAGGCAGTGGCGCTAACCTTGGTGGAGGTTCTCAATTGTTCAGTAGTATAACGGGTACTGACCCTACAATGAACTTTAGAACTTTAACTGAAGGTACCGCTATAGGTGTAACTCAAACAGCAAACGAAGTAGAAATAGCAGTAGATCCTACTCAAATAGATATCACCCAAACTATGGGAACGTTACCTATAAATAGAGGCGGTACTGGTGCAACTACAGCAGCTCAAGCAATGACCAATCTTGGAGCAATATCTAGTGTAACAGGTTCTCCTGGTATTAATGTAACTAGAGCTGGTTCTGGAGTAACCGTAGCACCGGCCTTAGTAGCAGGTAATAATATAACTTTGACAGTCGTTGGTAATACTATAGTTATTAGTTCACCTTAATAATTCAATTAATTAATACTAAAGATTGTAAAATATAAATCAATAAATATAGAAGTTTACAAAATGAACTTCTATATTTTATTGATTTAATATTAAGACTATACTTATATGACAATCCTGAATCGTGTATTAATTAATGAAACATTATACTACTAATTGTTCAGTACCAGCAGTGGCTATCACATATGCAGGTGCTTTATCCTCTTATCAGCCAATCGTATTTACTAGTCAGTTAGGGTTTGAAGACACTGGTAATTTAAAAAGTCCAGATGGTTCAGTAATTCAAAAAGCTGCAAGTAATGATTCTAATTTAAATCTACCTACTGATTCTTTTAAAGGTAGAAAATTACGTTGGGTAATTAATTACATGCAAATAAACCTTGTAAGAGACTGGCCAACTTCTATGGCTAATATAGTTCTAATTCCTAATGTTCCGGATAAAGAATGTCCTATACCACAACTTCCTTATTTAGGAAATATAAGAGGAGGTAATAATCCTTATTTAATGTCTGATGATGAAATAAGAATATACATGGGATACTTATCTTCAGCAGTAGCTCCTATAACAAGAGATATGCTAGATGAACATCCTATAGATTTATGCCCTCAATATACAGAAGACTCTAGTGTAGGTTTTCAATGTACTCCTTATTTTCATACACCTCCAGGATTTAAACAAACTCCTTCCAAACCTTTATGTCCAGTGTTCTGGGGATTTATAGATAATATAAACTTTCAAGCTGACGAGAGTTCCGGTTATAAATTAGTAATTCAATGTAGAGATAGAACTAGAGTATTTGCTGACACAAAAATAATAGCAGTGCCATCTCTTCAAGGTAGATTAGTAGATACCTCTGATAATAGTTGGTTTGGATCAAAAGATAAATCAGGATTAGCTTCAGGAAGAAGAGAAGATATTTTAATTCAAGTAGCTAGAGCTTCTGTAGGTTCTCTTTTTGAGGGTTCTAATACAAGTAGGGTACAAAATAAAAGACCTCCTTGGAAACCTATAATAGGTGGAGGTAATATTGAAGACAATCTGTACTCACCAACTTGGAGTAATGAAAAGCTATCTCCTAGGGCTTTAGGTGTACAGCTATTTACAGCATATGAAGGAGATGGATTAAGTCACCTAGTAAAAAATAGTCCTTTAGAAGATATGGCAACTTGGGTGAGAGAAGCTACACATAAAGTCATGTTACCCCATAGTGAACCTAGATTTCATATGTGGATTATGAGACCGCCTTTAACCAAAGCTAGTGGACAAGCGGTATTCCAAGTATTGGGCAAATCCCCCATGGAAATAGTTCAATTCTTAGCAACTACTGAGGAGTTACCTACTGACTTCTTTTGCTCTCATGTAAACGGTGACTTTATGTTTGCACCTAGGATATTAGATATAAGTGGATTCTACGATCCTAATAGATTTTATAGAACTTACTTTTTTAAAGATTATCCTGGTGATGATAAACCTGCACCAAATCAAGTGATAAAGAGTATGAGAGTAGTAACTTCTACCTTAGGAACTTTTAATAGATATGCTGTTTTAGATAGTGAAACAGAAGGGGCCTTCTCTGCTTTTATTGATAACTTAAGAGTTACACTCGATGTATTACCTTGGACACTTGATGGTACTAAAGGAAGTTACGGGGGTATTTTTGATGAAACAATGGGTAGAGCTGTTTATCCTCCTTCTAGAAATCAGATTGCTTATGACGGAAATTTAAGTAGTTATGGGCCTAAAGACTTTCAAAGGATAGGTGGTGCTTTAATTGTAGCTATCAGTTTAGCTAGACAATGGTCTAGAGAATTACATGGTATACAATTAACAATTATTGGAGATCCCACCTTCTTTCCATCCGAAGGGATAAGAGTTTATAATACAGTACTACATGATTTTGGTACTAGCGTTAACCCTGGAACTCCAGAAAGTTCAAGTCTTTTCAATGAAACTATGAACAGTCTTGAAAATCTTAAGGAGGATTCCCAAAGTATATCTGAATTAACTGGCACCTATTCTCCCCAAGAACAAGATAAGGCTATGAAATCTTTTGGTACACAAGAAGCAGCTAAAACAACTGAGTATGCAAATCAAGCTTTAAGGAGTCATACTGTAGAAACTAACAAATCTAACATGGTGTTACCTACTTATAAAGTAGTAGCAGTTAGACATACCTTCCAATCTAGGGGTAGGGATCCTGGATTTACAACAACCTTAGAAGCAAATAGTGATTATTAAGAATATAAAGAAAGAATATGTTAAATGACAATAGTCCTAGAAAAGGTATACATGCTAGTAATTATAAGAAAGCAAATTATGCAGTACACAGTAACTTTCTAATAAATGAAGGGGTCATAGTAAAAACATTTGGACAAGAAGCTCATGATCATCTAACTACTACCTACCAGGTTCGATTGGTAGATACAGGTCATATCATCTCTTGTAGGTCTTTATCACCTTATGCAAGCTTTGATGGTTGTGGGGTAATATATCCTTTAGAAGAAGGAGATCCAGTTCTAATAGCCTATAAAGATGGGCTCATGCAGAATGGTATAATATTAGGCTGTCCTTATCATGAAGGAGATTATGAGAAGTTTTGTGTAAGAGGTCAAGGACTTAAACCTTTAGAAGTTGATGAAGAGGGATTACAGCCTAGAGAGGCAAATCAACCTTCTATACATCCTAATAGAATAGCCCAGCCAGATAGTTATTTCTTTACTATGGGAGGTAAAGACCATATAGAACCTTTTCATGATCCAGCTATTGCTCCTATAGATGTAAAGGAAAGGTCTCGTAAAAGATCTCAACCCTCTTCTATAGAATTTAAAAATAGATTAGGCGATTGTGTTCAATGGTCTAGTGGAGATCAAATATTAGTATCTAATAGTGATGTAATAATTCTGGCAAATTCGGGTGGTAGAGATAAATGTAGGAGGTATCAGGAGTTAGAAGAATACTATACTATGATGGCGGATGAATTGGAAAAGTATGTGGGAAAGTCTTCCAATACTGATCCTCTAAGTCGTGAGAATTCTATTAACGAAGAAACACTACAAAATGCAATAAAAGGTATAACGGGAGGTATTAAAGATATAACTGATGGTACCACTTTAATTGATGATACTAATCGGACAAACACTCTTCTACAAAATAGTTTTAATCAAAATGTTCCCACGGCATTTAGAGATTTCAATGAAGCATTCAGAACTTCATTAGAAAGAATATCAACTCCTGACGAGTTTATAGAAAGAGAGGTTATTAGATCAGGTGATACAGTAGCAAGTAAAAGATTATTACCTTATGTAGAGGGAGAACAAAATATAGATTCACTTCAATGGGCTCCCTTAATCGAATACCATATACCTCAATTGAGAAAACTAGCGGAGAGTTCAGGACAATTAGCTAAAGTCTGTTTGGAACAAGCTGCTCAGTTAAGGAATATTGTTGAGATGAGTAGTAACGCTATGAATAGTAGTAACAATACTCAATGTACTATTAATAGTGATGAAAGCATAATAGATAAAGCAAAAGCTTTGTCAGGACAAGAACCCTGTAAAAAGGGAGATATCATACATTTTAGTTTCAGCAAATGGAAAGCTAATGAATCTAATTTAGTAAGAGTAGATGGACAGCTGGTACAACCAGCTCTTAAAGAAGCTTATCTAAAGATGAAAGAAGCTGCCCGTAAAGATAACATAGAAATGAGAATAGTCTCTGGCTATAGAGGCTCTAATTATAACAATAGAACTTGTGACTCTTTATCAGAAGAAAGGTTAAAAGAGGTGGCACCTGCTACACATTCAGAACATATAACTGGGTATGCCGTTGATATATTAGGTACTGGTACAGTTACTGGTTCTATTGTTCCAGATTATTCAGGCACTCCGAATGAATTAAAAGGAGTTTGGAAATGGATGCATAACAATGTTACTAAATATGGTTTTGAAATCTCATTTGGACATAACAATAAACAGGGTGTAGCGTATGAGCCTTGGCATATTAGATATATAGGTAAAGATCTACCAACTGAGTTAGCTACTATGTTTGCTCTAACTAGAAAGGGTAACAGCACGAACTCAGAAGAAGCAATATTAAGTGACTGCAAAGAGCCTAGTAATTCAGTTCAACAGGTATCTGATATAGGAAGCCTATCAAGAGGGGATTTAGATTTAGATCAAATAGTTAATGAATTAAAAATCCACAGCATTGCGGTAGTAATAACAGCTAAAGGATCTAAAGATTCAAAGATATTAGTCAGTAGTAAAGGAAAAGAACCACCTACTAGTGCTGCATCTGTAATTAAGTTAGCAATAGCAAGTACAGTCATAAACGAGTTAATAATTGATGAACTTAATAAAGGTGTATTAGATCCAGCCTCTAATTTATTGAGAGTAGTTAGAGGAGTAGTGGGATATAGAGAGAACTTTTCAGTTGGTAGTTCTTTAACCATATCTAAACTTTGTCAGATGATGCTTGAAGAAAGTAGTAATACTGCTACCAATGTATTAGTTCATTATTTAGGTGGCCCTGGTAATTCAGGTATTAATCCTAAAATAAAAAGTATTGGATATAATTGTACTAAATTTAACAGATATCTAAATTTACCAGGTTATTATGATGGTTCATTACAGAGCTTTCCTAGTTATAAACCAAACTGTAATGATAGTTCTTTCAATATATCTAGTGCTTACGATTCAGCTATAGCTATGTCTAGATTGGTATCTTCTCCTAAATTCAATAAAGAGTTAAATCAAAGTATGTCTTCTAAATTACAATCATTTGTAACTAATTCAGTATTAACTCCCCTAACTCAAAGTCCTAGACCTTGGGGGAACACTAATTTAGCAGGTTATAAAACTTTGTATTCCAAATGGGGTTTTAATAGTCGTGCTAGTAATAATTCGGCTGTGTTTGACATACACAATAATTATTGTACTATTACTGTCTTTGATGATTCAGCAAAATCAGAAGGTAGGACTAATGCTGTATCAGGTTCGGTGCTAGGTGGTAACGCCTGGATTAAAGTTAATAAAGCTACTGAAATGGTGGTATCAGGATTAGACAAATTATTAGGATCTAATAACCAATAAATCAATATATATAATAGTATGAAATATGAAGTATGAACCTCTATTAGTCATTCATGAATCTATTACAGAGTATGAACAATTATTGGACCATATAAAAGATCCTTACAGTACTGGAGGGTATCATTGTTTCATTCGTATTGATGGGCACATTATTTATATGGCTCCATCTAATAGAACTATACGCGCTTCTTATCCCTCTTCTTTCAATAAAGAATCTATAAATAATAGTGTAGATCCTTTCTCTTATCATGTATGTCTAGAGACGCCTTTAAATACCCCTTATACAAGTCTTAGTCATAGTGGGTATACGATTCATCAATATACTTCTTTAGGGTACATTTATACGCGATTAGATGTAAAACCCGATAGAGTAGTATTGCATAAAGATATAGATTTGTCTGGAGAAGTTATGGATCCAAGAAGTTTTGACTTTAGAAAGTTTTGGGAATCATTACCTTTAGATAATAGAAATATAAAATTAATAGATCTGGGATTTTAGTATTTATGAATTAAGTTATGAGTTATAGAGATAATATAGAAAGATATAGAAGGTTAGCTTCTAATCCTAGAGTAAGGGCGATGTTAGATACTATAGCTCACTGGGAAACCTCTAATTATAGAGGTAATCCTAGTATGCAATATAGAACGATATTTGGTGGCTCTACTGTTTCTGATTTGAGTAGACATCCTAGTAATAGACCAGCAGGTAGATATCAAATACAAAGAACTACTTATAATGATGCGGTAAGAGAGCTAGGGATATCTGACTTCCAACCAGAAACACAGGATTTAATAGCTATATGGTTAATGGATTGTAGAGGTTCTTTAGACCATTTGTTGAATGGAGACTTAAGGTCAGCCATTCTAGGTAATGGTAAAGCAACCCCTTGTGGTAAATCAGGTCTAGGTTGGGAATGGGCAGTTTTGCCAGGAAATAACTACGGTCAGACTAGTGAGACTCTAAGTAGTGTTAGAAAGGTATATGAATCTTATTTAGGTTCAGGTAGTTCATCCCCTATTAATGAAAATAATACAACTTCAGAAGCCGATTCAAATAATAATAATAATGATTCATCTATTAATCAAATATCTACTTCTAATCAAGTAAGTTTAGAAACTAATTTGTTAGGTCAAATGGCTAGTGGTGTTAAAGTGTTAGGATTTAGCTTCGATCCTGATAAATGTAATTGGAGAAAGGATACAAACTCCAATATTAGAAAGATAAAAGTTTATCCTAATTGCAAGATTAGTATAGTATCTGGAGGTAATGTAGCTACTTCTATAGCAGCTGTTTCTAGTGGTAATGCTATATTAAGTAATTCTACTAATAATAAATCCTCTTCACCTACTATAGGTAATCCTTCTGCAACAGGTGGTAAATTGAATTTCATCTGTCCTGTGCAGTCTCCAAGAATGTCCTTGACTGGTAGATTTGGAGATCCTAGAAGCGGCGGTAAAAGAAGACATAAAGGCATAGATCTTTCAACTGTAGGAGGTTCAGGTAAGGGCTCTCCTTTACTAGCTCCCAAAGACGGTAAAGTAATTCGTAGAGATTATCAAGAATGCGGGGCAGGACATTGGATAAGAATAGATCATGGAGAAGGGGTCCAAACTGTATTTATGCATATTCATGCTGGAACTCTAACTGTAGATGAAGGTCAAACAGTTAGACAAGGACAAATCTTAGGCTATGAAGGAGCAAGTGGTTTAACGTGTTGGGAGGGTGGAGGTACTCACCTTCATTTTGAAATATATATAAATGGTAGTGCAGTCAATCCTTTACCTTATGTTTGCAAACAATGTAAAGTCTGTTAGTTAAATGTATAAATTAAATGAGTATTACTAATGTAGAAGAATTATTTAGAACAAGAGAATCAATAGGGGCATTAGTTATTGGACACGCAGAAGGTAATATTGATATAAATGGAAATCCTACAGAAGCTTATTATGGTCATGAGGATCCAGGAAATAAGAAAATGAATTGGGGTTGGTGTAGTGACCAAGGTAAAGGAGGTGGAACTGTAGAAGGAGCAGATAAATTCTGTTTTGAATATACTATGCGTTACTTAGGTAAATCTAGAGAAACCATGAGAGAAAATGGTTTCGATTTAATTAGAGACTTTGAGTTATTAATTAATACTATCGATTTAAGAAACCAAGCTGCTCCTGCTCATTATGTCAGATGGTTAGCTGAATATAGATGGTTGAAAGAAAATACTACCGGTATGAGTCAACATGAATTGATTGCAGCAGCAAGAGCTAATTCTTTCGTTATTAATGGTAGAAATACAGCAACTGGTCTTCACAAATTTTGTACTGGGCCTTCAGACGGTAAAGGTCATAAAGGTAATAGATATAACATAACTTATTGGGGATGTGTTTATAGAGATCAACTTAGGAGGTCAGAGGCTATTAACAGAATGCTAACTAAACATAAAGATAAATTAAGTGGCATGGTTTTGGATTCAACTAGTAGTACTGTTAATAACAATAGTAGTTCTGTTGCTAGTGAGGCACAGAATCAACTAGGTTTAATGTCAGCTGGGGTCAAAATAGGAAACTTTAGTTTTGATCCTGATAAATGTAATTGGAGAAAGGATACGAACTCTAATATTAGAAAGATAAAAGTTTATCCTAATTGTTCTATATCCTTAGTAAACTCTTCTAATCTTAGTAGCTCTTCAAGCGTATTATCTTCAGGTAATTCTATACTAAATAGCAATTCATCAAATAATGGAGAATCCAATATTCAACTAGAGAGCGTGGATATGAGCAATTTACCAAATGCTAAAAATAAAACTATATCAACTCCTATAGGTTATACCGATCCTATGCCTTGGCCCACTACTGTTCTAACTAGTAGGTTCAATCCTAGAAGAAATGGTAGATGGCATCCGGGTACAGATCTATCAGGTGGCGGGGCGGGTAAAGACATAGTAGCTTCTAAGGATGGGATAGTAGTAACTTCTCTTACTTCTGGTCATAACGGTGGATTCGGTCTATATGTTACTGTATTACATCCTGACTCTTTATATACTGGTTACCATCATCTTCATCCAAGTACAATAGTAGTTAAAAAAGGACAAAGAGTTAAACAAGGTGAAAAATTAGGTGGTATGGGTACTACTGGATTTAGTACAGGACCTCATCTACATTTTGAATTAAGAACTACAATAAGTCCTAATGATCGATCTGCTCCAGCCAATACTCACTACAATCCTGAGAAGTACGTTAAAGCTAAATGGAGTAAAGCTTAACTTTCTAATATAGAATCTAACCAATTAGAAATACTTCTTTTATCTTTACCTACTATAGTTTCATTTGTATTAGGATCGTTCAAAGCTTTGACTAATACTTCTAAAATAGTCTGTTGGTATATTGGATTGCTCCTCTCTATTAAATCTAATATATTACTTGAAAATAGTTCTATCATTTTATATCTCTTATTTATTAAAGAGCATATTATTATCTTATGGAAGTAAGACAGTTCTAGATAATCATAGACTATTTGAGTAAGTGAAGATTTAAAAGTATCACCTAATATTTTGTACTGCTCTAAAGTTATACTCCTGAAATCTATAGAATATATGCTTTTGAGTTGGTATATGATAAATCTTAACCTCTTTGCTATATCCAATATATTAATAACGTCCATATCTATAAATATATCTAGAATAAAAAATGATCAGGTAGAAATATATTTAGAGTCTTCTTTATAACTTCAATGTTAAATTCCTTGCCTCTATCACTAAGTGAATGTAGTTGTAGTCTAATTATTTCTTTGTTGTTAGTTGTACAAAATAATATAACTAATAATCTAACTAACTCTGGATTATTGGAATGTAGATAATAGCTTAACTCTACTATCAAATCTTGGTTAGTAAGAGTACTTATTGAATTACAATTAATAATTGACTTAAGCAAAAGAAGTAGTTTCTCTTCCTTTACATTAGAATAAACTAACCATTCGTAAAATACTTCTTGTTCTAAAGAATTTGTCTTTATGTATGTAGAAATATAGTATATTAATTTATTTAATAAAGTTTTATTAGATATATCTATAATACTCAAAGTACCTAATAGTACTCTTAAGTTCATACAAGTAAATATTAAAGTATTGTTTAGTACGTAACAAACTTTATATCTTTTATACTAGGTCTTTGTAGTATATTATTAGTATTTAATATAATCTTTATAGTCACCCATTCTCTTAATATGGTTATGTTGTCCTCAGTCAATTCTTTGTATGGGACTGACTCCGTTAGATTATGTAAATAAAACTTAGAAGAATCTTCTTCATCAATTAATAACTTTTCCCACTCCTGACCTTTATTAGACGAAATAAATATTTCTATTGAAGATCCCTCTGGTTGAAGATAACTTAACCATAAGTCTACATTTGTATATGGACTACCAATGTCAAATGTTTTACTTATCCAATTCCCAGACGGTAGATAATTAGTAACTATAAAATAACTTGTGTCTAGATTAACTAAGGATAAAGGATAATTCAGTTTATAACTTACTTTTATAGAACTTGCTTCATTGAATTCACTATCTAAGTTCTCATACTCACTATCTATTACTAACATATTACTAAAATCACCCTTGTCACCTATCCATTCTAAATGATCATGAATTCTTATAAAGGGTTCAATAGATTGTAAATTAATAGTCAATATATTATCTGTATATAAGGTAGTGCCTAAGTTGAGTTTTATATTTAAATCCTTATCAGATATGGTTTCCCAAACTCCTCGGCTGTTTCTACGCATTAAGTTACCTAAAGTATAATCTTGTCCATTACTATCACTATTGCTATTACACTTGAACTTCATAGATGAAGCATTAAAATAACAGATATTTATGGAGTAAAAATTAGGATCCAATACCACCATAGGATTTAAATCTATATCTATGTAAGTATTGGAAGTTATACTGTTAAATGATTTATACCCAAATGCTAAATAGTCATTAAGAGTCGGAATAGAATTATTAGATCTAGTAATAGTTATAACTATAAAAGTTAAAGGATCATTTGTAGTATCCTTTATAACTTCTTCTATAGATATAGAAATATTCTTTATTACTTTAGATTCCTCTATCTTAATAATTTGACTAAGAGTATTTGTATAATCATTGTCTATGAATAAAGAATTTTTATAAGTACTTATAGGTAAATTAAATGACTTTTTTATATCTCCATCAACTTCTATAAATAAGTCATTAGATACATCATATTTTGTACTTCCAGGTAAATCGAATTTAACTATAGAAGTGTTATCTTTAGGAATAAGTGAACTATCTTGTTCACTGCTTCTAGATCCATATAAGGTACTAAAGTTATTTATATATTCGTTTGCAACAGCAAACAAAAACTCTGAATCATTATTAAATACAAATAATAGGATATCATTTGTAAACCTATTAGGCTTACCTAAAGTTATATAAATAGTGGACTCTGTAGGATCAAGATTAATACTATTATTCCCTTTAGCTATATCTATTGACTCAAAGGTCAATTCTGGGGAAGATACTACTTCTTTATTATGTACAGAGGATATAAGTTTACTACCTTTTGTATAACTTATATCAGCTGAATTTACTTTTATATATTCATTTATAGTTTGAAGAGTAATTGCATTATCAGACTCTATATAAGATACAGAATACAAAGGATGATTGATGTCCGAGTATTGGGAGAGGATAGAAGAAGCTTTCTTATCTATTAAGTTAGTCTCGACCTTAGCAATTAATTGTTTATCTAACTCTAACTGAAGTAATCTTTTCTCTAAAGCTTCTAACCGCATAACAGCTTGAGTTAGTTCTACATTTGTGATAGCTCTGTAAGAATCCTCATTGTCTATTATAATTTCATACAATGTGGGATTCTGGGATAAGTCTTTTCTTATATTTACTGTTGCTAGTAATAAATGATTAACCCCTGTCTGACTTAATCCTAAATAAAGAGAAGTGTTAGATAAATTAATATTCTTATCTTGATTATTATCTTTCCAAATGTAAATCTGATTCTGTTGAGGATCTGTATCACTATAGTAAAAAGAATCAACAATTACATTAGAACCTTTTAAAGTTTCAATCAATGAGTAATCTTTAAGAGGATATACAGAAGAATCAACTTTTCTTATCTCAATAAGACCAATGGAATTAATTAATACCATATACTTACCTTCATTCACAAAGTATTCTTCAATAGGTAGAGGTAATGGGTTTTCTATAACTATTCTTTTACCATCTATATAGCAAACACCTGATTGTAATGTAATAGTCTTATTATTAGTAGATGTTACTTTTAACCCTTTATTTATAAAGTCTCCAGACTCCTCAAAAAAGTATCTCTCAACGTAAGGTGTAATAGAAGGTAAGGTGTAATTCTGGTTAGTAGTTAGATTTGATTTAGAATCAATATAAAGAATATCTACAGTCCTAGAAGATTGTACATTAATTAAAGCTATAGGGAAACCATCGATATACTCTTCTTTGTTAGTTTGATCTCCTACTAAACTTAGGTCACCTGATACCTTTTGCTTTATCATTCCATAAGATCCAAATATCGGACCCCCTTGTATAGGGTTTCTATATTCGTCATTTATATATTCAAGCTCTTTGTGTTTAGTATTAATCTTCAACCAATATAAACCTTCTTCTACAGGTAAAGGTAGAGTCTTATTCTGAATATCAATTACCTCAGATAGATTATTAAGATTAATATATATAGTGCCTTTAGAAATATAAAGATGTGTATTATTTATAACTACTACTTTTAATCCTTCAACTACTGAATAATAAGAAAATAAAAACTTATATGGACTATTGGCAATATAATTTATTAAATATTGAGTATCCAATAGTTCAGTAAGCTGAAGTCTTTTTCCAGATCTATATAATACTTTTACCCAATCATTTCCTTCTTTCCATCTAGTCAGAGTAATAACCTTTTCTTTCTTGTTCATTATTAAATTTAAGATTTAAGTCTATTATTTATATAAAAACATTCAATGTATATAAATAATCTAACGTAATACTAATTGATATTCGAGGTACTAACTCTTATATTTCTCACAAAAGGAGTTAATACTCTTGAAGATGAAATTAGTGCAAATCTTATAACTAAGTTATTACTATTAAAAGATCTACCAGGTATAAAAGAAGCTAAATATTCGTTAGTATTTAATAAGTTATTAGACAGTAATAACTCGGTATCGTCAAAGTTACTCCAACTTCTACCATCATCAGTACTAACTGATAGACTTACTGAGGCCTTATTAGGGATAAACGCTTCATAGTACACAAAGACTTTATCTATATCTTTATTAAATTTGAAATCTTTAACTATGAGTATACCAGTAGTACTATTTGTATAAATAGTTATTGATGAACTTTCTATATCAAGTAGTGGAGAGATTCTTCTACTATTAGTCGATAGTATAGCTCTGAGATTTAATGTAGATGCATCATGATCTAAACAATTTACTTTATTTGGTAAAATGTCCTTCCAGCTATTATTTAAATTAGTCGAATACTGATAAGTTATAGAAGTACCTTTAGGTAATATATCCCTACAATTAATACAAAACTTGTTTATAAAGGCTATCCCATCTTGTATACCATAATTCCCTAAAGAGACTATAGAACTAAAAGAAGTAAAGGATGCAATGTTATGTTCATAAGTTAAAGTAGACTTTTCATCTTCTATAATGTTATATCCATTAGGAGAGTAAAAAAGACTACCCTTATATAAAGGTTGGTTACCAATAGTATAACCGTTATTAAGATCTGGTTCCCCTAAGGTAGCAGTAAATATCTCATATCTATCAGATAGAGAATTAAGAGATAATGAATATGAAGAGCCACTATCTAATAATATTGGCATATCATATTCAAATTTAGAAGGTTCAATTGCCCTTAAATCTGATTTATAGTCTTCACATTTACCAATACCTAAAGTCTGATTACCAGGACCAAAAGAGTTAGTATCTTTAATTAATAATTCTAAAGGATATTGATAATCTAAATTTCTTAAATATATATTAGTAGATAATAGTAGACAATCTACAGGTAAATTAAACAGCTGAGATAAGCTACTATATTCTTGATTAATATATAAAGTATTACTCGTATTTAATATACTAGTTCCTGTAGAGTTAGAAGAATTCATTACTTGACTATCTATATCCTGTGCCAACGGTTGGGAAGAAGTTGGTAAATAATTTGATGATACATCATTAATACTAGAAGAATTAGCTATTTGATTAAGTAATGTACTATGAATTCTAAGAGAAGCACTAGCATAAGATTTAGTACCAATTATTTCTAGTAAATGTGTACCTACATTCATTGGTTTATCTAATTGTATAGATATTAATATTTCTCCCATTTTATTAGATCTAATACCATCTGGAGAAATACTTGCATCATTAAGAATCCTAAAATAAGACATTTCTTCGCCATCTAAAAAGATAGTGTTATGTCTATCGTTAGGTCTTATGCCCCATACATAAATTAGTATTTCTTTATTAACTTGAGTTTCTAATAAGTCGAAACATATTTGTATTTCAGTATCTTCCAAAACAGTCCCATATAAAGTAGAATTACTAAACTCATCGTAAAGTCTAATCAGATCTTTAGTGACATCTGCCGATAGAACTGTGTTATCTCCTAGTTGATTGCTATTACATGGATTAATCTTATTATCTATATACTTAGATACTCTGACATCTCTTGGATATACTTTAATACTTCCTCTTATATAATTTGAATTAGCTGATAATGCTTCATTTATTAAAGGTGTAATTAGTCTATATCCAGTTGCTCTGAGTTGGCGTACTAATGATTCTTCTATATAGGGTAATGTAACAAAACTATTCCTATCTCCAATATAAGAATATTTATGTAGTACTCCACCACTTTCATATTTAAGACTTAGTTCTTTTATAGACGTAGAAGTAGTATGACTATTATTAAGAGGAGTCCAAGATACTGTAGAGTCCGTCTTATTTAAATCTCCAATACAATTGAAAGACGATAAGTTGTATACAAGTGAAGGATCTTTATTGTCTTTAATCAACGTAATCTGATCCTCTAAATTAGATATATCCACCTCTAATTCTCTTATCCTTTCTTCTAGATTTCTAAGTTCTTTAACTGTAAATCTTTTATTTTTTATTGGTAAAATCTCAACTCTATCGGCATATATATAAATATATGCTAAAGGTAAGTAGTCTTGAGATATTAATGGAATTATAGGGTTCTCAGAACTGGAACTTAATTGATAGTTTATAGAAGTGTCAGTATCAATAAATATAACTCCAGCTCTTGCTAAGGAATAAGAGTAATCAACATCAAATGAATATCCTTTGGCAGGTCTTCTACCACCTGGTAAGAAACTAATAGAGTTTTTAGTTTTATCGAATTTATAGTCTTCATTCTCTATTAATGGTTGGGTATATAAAAAGCTTACAAAATAGGTCGTACCAATATCAGGCTCATCTCCCCCAGGTGCCCAAGATATGTATTGTTGATCAATTAAGTTAAAGTCTAATCCTTGTACATAAACTTTATCTCCCTGTCGGACTTCTAATATCTCATATATTGAATCATCTTCTAAATAATCTTCATCTTCTTGGCCTCTTATCATAGGATGATCTAATACTCTTAACTCTGCCACTACTTGAATGACTTCGTGAGCTAACTTTTTACCTAATGTATAGTCAAGCTTAGAATGACTATTCAATATCTTACTATTCTTATCTATTAAAAGGCCTCCACTTACTTCTGTAGACACTAATAAGTTTCTTTCAGAAACAGAGGTAGTAGATAAAGATAAGGATGTATTAGATAGTTTGTTAACTGAAATATTACTTTTTATTAAAGCTCTAATTATAGAAGGGCTAATAGTAAGTTTAGTAGAAGAGTCCATAGAATATGCTTCTAATGAAACATTATTAGAAACTAAAGCGTTGGACATAATTCCATTAATAAACTCAGTTAATATATCGCTTATAGAGTTAATATTTAAGTTATCGTTGATGATTAATTTATATATAACTTTAATTAACTTACTCTCAAATATAACTGGCGATAAAGTTAATTCTATGGAAGCAGAGTTATCTTTTATCTGTTGTACAGATATAGATGTAGGAATTGATATTGTTCTATTGGTAACCGCCGTATCTTCCTGAAACGTAAATCTGGCTGATATGACCTTATTAGTCTCTATATTTCTAGGGATGTTCAATATAGTATTACTCAACTTCTCGACTCTATAACCTTTTATATAAGCTACTCCAGGAGATACGTTGAATACTTCCTTCCCCTGTATATTTTGTATAGAATCTAAAGTAATACTAGAATCAATAATGTTATCTTCTTTATCTTCAACCAATAAATATAAGTTGCTAACATCCCTTTCTCTTTCATTTATAGATTCTCTGATAGAATCAATCCTAGCTAAATTAAAAGGAGTAGGTGAGGCAGCACTATCAGTCAATGCTTGAGTTAAATCTCTCCTCAAGCTGTCAAGAGAAGATTGAGTAGAGCCTAATTGACTTCTAAGTATAGATAAATTATCTAAGTCTTCCTGTATATTTTGTTGAAGAGAATTAGTTTTATTAGGTGACGATGATAAGGAGCTTTCAGTTATTGTCTTTATATGGCTAACATTAAATCCCTGAACTAGAAAATTACCATTTCTCTCATAGATATAAGAAGCCAATATATCCTGTACCAAATATATTGGATTTATTTCTTTCTGTATAATTTGTCCATCAATAACTTTACCGATAGCGTAGGCCTCTTCATCATTAATAACTAAATCAGGTGTCCAGACTAACCTTGCAGCCCCCTCAAGACCATATAAAGAAGAACCTTTAATAGGATCTCTTAAGTTAGGATCATCAAGCTCTGTAATTATTGTTTCATTTATCTTAACTCCTATTACAAAAGTGCCTATATTCAAAATCTCAAATGACTTAGCAGGTATATTAAATACAAATCCTTCTACATAAAAATTACCTTGAGTGACCTGTATTTCAATAGCCTCTTCATCAATATACTTTTGTATAATCTTCAATCCCTTTAGTCTAGAAGCTTCTCCAAACAGAATGTCTAATATCTCTTTAGTATTACCTTGTATAAGACTTTGTATCTCTATTAATTCAGATGACTGTATAGGTCTTCCAGAAACAGGTAATATCTTCGACCAGTTACTATCAGGACTGTATCTATCTGTATATAAAGGATTGTTCTTATAAGAATTTATTTTCATTTAGCGAAGGTATTATTATATAGACTATTAATTAATAAATTATAAGGTTTAATAAATTATTAAATATAATTTAATAGAATATCAATTATACCTTCATCATAATTTCTATTAAAGGAAATCCTTTTTCTAATCTATATATAGGACTACAAAAAGTAATGAAATGAGTATATCCCCAGCTTTCAATATCACTTGGGAAAAAAGTTAACTGATTAAGATTTACATAATCCTTAAAGATTATCTCAGAGTTAAAAGCAATAACTCTAAAAGTCTCAGTATTAAAATCAGAAGGTACTATATTAACAGCTACATAAATATGAGAAGGTGAAGGCACAGGTACTCCTTCTATATATTGAATTTCTTCTGGTTGAAATAGATTCCAATTTTTACCTTTATATATCAATTCACCACAAGAACTTTCATTAGCTAACAATAATCTTTCTACTCTTTTAATTATTATGGGTTCTGGAGGGATATTAGAAATACTAGGTAAAGGTGATGGAACTAAATCTCTGTTTTCACTAGACCAGGGTGTAGGCTTACCTAGTATTATTACTGGATTAGATATACCTTCTATGAACTTTATAGCCCTATAAAGTAAATGGGATTGAGTAATTGTTGAGTAACTAAGAAATTTATATTTATCCATTTTAAAGTTAGGCTTTTGTCTTTTTTATTAAAGTTCATATTTATCAATTATTATTTTGATTGATTATAAAGATTTATTTATATCCTCTAATATTTCTTGGCTAGTTAATCCTATAGAAAATAATGAATTCTGTCTAGGGCCGTCATAAAGAGTTGCCAGTACTCCTGTATAATAATGGCCATTAGATGCTTTGAATCCACTCTTCAATAAAGGATATCTTCCACTTCGACTATCTAATTCTAAATGATCATTTATAGGTAAAGCTGATATAGAGATATTAAATCCAGTACATAATACAATACCATCACATTCTTTTATCAGATTAGACAAGTTGTATGTTCTATCATATTCTTTTACTATTGTATATCCATCTTTAATAGACTGTAACTCTTCATTAATATTAGGAGTAATGGAAGGACCCCAAGCCTTAACTTTCTCTAAATAATCTATCTGATGTTTTGGGTCTATAGTCAACTGTCTATAAAAGTCACTGAAACAACTTTTAGCTTGCCAATCTTTATATGTTGGTATAGGGTATTGTTGTACTTTGATTGTTTTATCTCTAACTACCCAATAAACGTAGTTACCTTTATCCACTAAGTATTTAGTGTATTCTGCTCCAGCTTGACCTCCTCCACAAACTAATATAACTTTCCCAACTGGTGGTTCCTTTAATATTTGCTGATATCCCAATAGTTTTACATTAACTTGTGAATTATTTACCCAAGGAGGTACTATCCTTTTATAACCTGGACCAGAAGCTATAACTATTCTATTTCCAGCTATTACTTTATTAGATGATAGTCTAACTTGGTTATATTTTATTTCTATAACTCTATCCTCTTGTAAAGTAAAATTGTTATTGCCTAATATATAAACTTTATATAAGTAATTGATATAGGAATAAAAAACATCTCTTGATACATAATGATTACATTCTTCGTAATCTCTATAGGTTTTGTAATCTTCATATATAGATATATATCTGTTAAGAGAATAAGTATTTCTAATATCTTTACTACATAGAGATACTAGGTCAAATGAAGTAGGACTTCTCATATCCATACTATTTATTAGCTGAAGACTACTCCATGTTTGTAACGGATTTGGATCAATGCCAATTACTCTATATCCCGCATCTAAAAGCCTTAAAGCTACTCCTAATCCTCGAGGCCCTAATCCTATTATTATTACAGTAAGATCTGATGGTTTCATAATATATTTAGTTAATTAATTTTATTAATAGTCAAATAGATCAGGACTTATAATTCTTAACTAACAAATCCATATCTGGGTCTTACTGTTATTACTTTATACGTCTCAAAGGGTAATAGCATATCTACGGAATATACAGTCTTATCGTAAGACAAACTGAGATTACCTTCATTATCAACATTTATATAAAGCTGGGAAGATGTAGCATAATCAAGAGTTAATTCATACACAGTACTTCTATTGTAATCATATACCCCACAACATGGGATTATTGCTTTATAGCTAGGGATATAATTAGAAGTTCTAATTTGTATGTCTCCTTCTATATTGCCATCGTCCTCTATTAAATCATAGCAACCCTCAAATTGAAGTCTTGATCTATAAAAATGGTTAACACCTAAAGACTTAACTTCCATAACATATTCGTCTATAGAAGGAGTAACAGGATAATTAGTATGTATATCTATCACCGGACTAGTTGCATAGTAATTGTCTGATATCCAACTATCCTGAGGATCAGGTATAAATCTTAAGTCTTTATAGTAGTTATAAGTAAAATAAGAATCAGTAGAAGTTATATTAGGCTCTGTGACTATACTATCAATACCAAACAAAGTAATAGTGTCTACTATAGCTTCTGATACATTTGCTTCTCTTAACATATAAGCTTTTATTCTTTCTTTATAGTCATAGTCAGTTTCACCATCCCATCTAAATAAAGAATAATCTGATCCATAAAAATCAATTTCCCTATTTTTAGATGTAGTTAGATTATTAGCATCTAAAGATCTATTAAACCCTACATACCAATTAGCTAAACTTTTAGAAGTAGTGATTAATAGTTTCCCTAAGTTGCCTTTTGGAGATATTGCTTTTTCATTAAACCATCCAAATTTAGTTGGCATTAAGTCACTGACTTTTTGGTAAACAAATCTTCTTGACATTAATAATGTCTCTACGTCCGGCCAACAGTCAATATTAAATAATGAATTATTAAATAAAGATTCATTAAGACAAAAAGAAGAAATTGCTGATGTAAAAACTCTTGTGTCAATATTATTGTTGATATGTTGATGAATAATATTAGTATATTTATTAACTAATAATATAGACGGAACGTAGTAAGAAATATTCTTTACCGTGTTGTCATAATTAAAAGATAAGTCTGACAGCAATCTTTGTGTTATAAATATATGGCTAAGAGAACTATGTAAAGGTAGCTGATCCTTTATTTTATTAATAAAGAAAGGAACAGTACTCCTAGTATCTTCTACTAGCAATTGTAGATAATCAAACCGCTTAGCTACTATATCATCTCTACTATAAGTAGTAATCAAATTACCTTTGCTATCAGTAATTTCTATATTAGGATCAGTATGTAAATACTTAGAATATGTTTTAAATGTTTCTAATATTGATTCTATAGCTTCAGATTTATTCAACTCTTTACTCAACCAAAGACCATAAAGCAGCGATTCGTAAGAATAATCTACATCATCTAAATTGTCAACAAATAATCTTTCCTTATGAGAAAATAGAGAGTAGTTAATACCTTCATAAATATCAGCTCCTGTATCAAGATATTTATAATCTCTGAATAAATCGTAGGTTCTCAATAAACTTAAACACACTGTCACGTTGGTAGAGGTTTCATAAATGTCTATAGGTAAAGACTCTCTATATACTGTTGAATGGTTCCACCCTTTTCTAACTAAAGACAGTTTGGGATTATATTCGTTTATAAGATAAGAAGCAAGAGTTTCAATTGTGTCATTATATCTTACATTATTAAAGACTTTATAGTAAGTATTATAGGCTAACAATAGCCATGCAATAGCTCTATTGTCTACAAGTCTAAAAGCAAACTCATTATCCAGTACAGGTTCAAAGCAATCATCAGGACAAATAAGAGAATTGTTTAGTATAAATGAATTATTGAATATATTACAAGGAGCTTCAAAAAGATTATTCATGAAACAATCCTGTATACGCTCTTGTTGAAGTTGATCATCATATATATCTTCATAAGTTATATATGAATATAGATGTAAAGGAATACTACCTGCTCTAGGAGAGGCTCCTTCTATATCTAATAATTGTGATAACCTATCTAGGTTATACATAACAATAAGCTCTAATTGAGGATCAAGATAGTAACCAATAGAATTATCCTCACATTCCTTACTATCTTTATAACCACTAAGTATTATATTTATTAAAGATATTGATAACTCTTCTAAATTAACATATTGATCAATGGGATTTAGATTTAATGCAGAACCACCATATGTTCTTAGTAAGGTTAATCCTGATGGTGTTTCTCCATAACGTATAGCTATTATCTGTTCATCTAAATAAGATATTGCTTTTAATATAACTACTTTTATACCTTTAGGAACTAAACCTTCATGTGTATAAGATCCATCGGATCTTAACGGTATATTCTCATATATAATGCTTATTTCAGAACCGTAATGAGGAATATATCCAATATCTAATACATAAGCTACCTCACTATTTCCAGCTCCTTTTACGAAACACTCTTTACCGCTTGGTGTGAATCTACATAATTGATCGTAATCATCTTTATACGGTTTATAACAAATATCACAATCAGTATTACTAATAAATTCGTTATTAGTTAATGTAGCAATATACTCATTGTAGTAGTCAGTAATAACAAAGTTAGCTAGTATTCTTTCTTCAACTATGGGAGTTCTATAACAAAGAGAATAGCCTGAATCGGTAGGATAATATGGTTCGGAATATATAAGAGTTTTATCAACAAAAACACCAGGTTCAAATACTCCTTCTTCAAAAGGCTTAATACCGTAACTATAATGATTTATATATTTATAGTAGACAGATGGTTCATCTAAACATTTCACTTCAGTACATCCAAAGAATCTATCATTAACAATATAATCGTCATCAAATAACGGAGTTCTACAGTTTGACTCTATGCATGACTGAACATCAATTAAAAACTTAGTTCCCTCTTGATCATAAACAATCTGAGGGTAAGTATTATTTTCTTCAATACAAAATATATGATCTAGCTTAAAACTATTAGTCGAATTGTCTAAATGAGTAGCAAAGATAGGTAAAAGATTATACATACAATCTGTATAACAATCCGATTCTGCACACGTTTCCTTCAAATAAGTGATACAAGTATTATGATAAAGTCCATCTTCAAAAACTCCATATTCATATACAGAATCACAACACACTACATAATCTAGAGAATCGGAAAAGCTATAATTACAATCCTCAAATACATTGTCTTCAAAAGCTCTTTCATAAAGTTTTATTGTAGCTGATTGAGCCTCAATAGAATAACCTTTACATAGCCTATTACCTACAATATGTTGATAACTTTGTAAATTTGATATATGGTTAGATTCCTGCCTTTCTGTGTAATTTGGTATTTCTACACAGTCAGTATCTTTGTAAGTCTTTTCTATATAAAGTTCTTTTTCAAAAAGTCCATCTTCAAATACTTCTGGTTCAAAGCATTTAAATCTTTCTTTAAGAACTTCAATTTCACATACATTGTTGAAGTCTTCATAACAACCTAGAAAACAATCTAAGAAAGCTCTCTTTAATCTATCATCTTTCACAAACACTTTACTCCATATACCATTGCCTTCAAAACAATCTTCGAAGCAATCAATATATATTCCATTATCTTCTAATAAAGCATTAATAACTCTACCTCCTATTCTATTAACTGGACCAAATTGTCGTCCTTCTTCAAAAGTAAAAGTTATACCTTTGTTATTTATTGAAGGTATTAAGAATTCCTTATTAGAACCTTCTAATGTAGATAGTTCAAGGACTTGGTTATAACAATCTTTTACAGGTAACATCTAAATGTATAAATTATATGAGTATAAAGTTATTAATAACTATTAAAGGTAAATTGTATATCTTCTATAACTATTAATTCTGAGTTATTAGGTACAATGTCTGCCACAGGTTCTATCAATCTAATAGACTTTACTCTGTCAAGAGTTGATAGAGAAGAAACTATAGTATCTCTATAAAGAGGCTTATTAATAGAAAGCGAGTTATTAAGACTACTAATTATATCCTTTGCTTGGGATTGAATAAAAGCAACGGCATCTACAGTAGTTATATCTACCACTAACCTAATAATTACTGACCTTATCCTAATAGGTCTAATAAGAAAAGCAACACCTGCCGCTTTAACCCTATTTATTGTATTAGATAAACCTTCTATAAATTGGCTATCTGAAGAATCAATATAAATAGTGAAGTAACCCGTAATAGGAGTATGTTCTTGAATATACATTCTTCTACTACCATACCTAGATCTATTAATAGCATTAACAATTGCTGACTTAGTTCCTGTCTCCGTACCTCTTAATCTAGCTATTATCCTAGCCCTAAAATCTTCATCTGTTTCTCTACCTGCTCCATTTTCTAAACCACCTACGGTATTCAATGTCAAAGAGTCTCTATATCTACCAATAGTAAAAGAATGTGAAGGAAGAGTTGAAGCATACAATTTAGTACCGGCAGGTAAATTGCTTTCAGAAGAGTTAGATAGTCCCTCTATCAAAATAGATTTCTCCACATTATCTGATATCTTTATAGTACTAACAGTTCTAAATTGTAGGGATTGATTAGGAGCAGATAGTACTAGTCCTTGTGGTATTATAACTTCTTTACCCTTTACTAAAACATATCCTCTACTTACATCTCCATTACTTCTAATTAACCCATAGTCTAAAGCTTTAGCGTCAAGATAATCACCAGTAGCTGTTAATATATAAAAACTTTGAAATACAGTATTTAATCTAACATCTTGCTCAGTTATTGCGGAAGCTATAGCACGAAATATAGCGTATATATTTGTATAAGGATTAAAACCAGCTAAAGATGAGCCTACTGAAACAAGAGTAGTCCTAAAGTATTCTATTACTTCTTCTAATGATCTTATTTTCATTTATATTATGTAGGAGTTAGATTATTTATATCATCAAAGTTTACAATAGTGGAAACCTCATAAGTGAGTCCACTAATAGAATAATGAATATAAATATCAACAGAACTAGGACCGGTCAAAGCTAATCTAACACTATTAATCTTCACGTCATTAGGAGCATTAGATAAAGCTCTCTTAATATGATTATTCCCTCTACTTAACCAGTCATAAGTAACAGGTTCAGAAAGTTCTAAGTAGATAGCATTCCCATAAGGTAAATCTTTAATCCTTGATCCATATAAATCAATAATCCAAGCTTTTATATAGGTAATAGGAGTCTTTAGAACTCTTGCTAGTAATTTATAAGAAGCTCTATTAGGATCATCTTCTACTAGATCTAGAACTTGATTAGACCTTACATTTCTATTTGAAATATCTTCTTCTAAATCAATAGGTTGTATTGCCAAATCTCCTTCATATAAAAGTAAATCAGTAGCCATAAATATAAATTTTATTATTAGTTATGTTATTACCAAAGGTTGATATATAGAATGAGGAACTCCTATTATTAACCTTTTAGAGTCTTCTAAGATACCATATAATCTAGAAGTATAATGAGTGCCGTCCTTCAAAGTTAACCCAACTTTAATAGTATAAAACCCTTTATTAACGTCCCCTCTCCATTTAACAACTAACTCTCTAGCATTTAATAGAGTCTCTCGTCTCCATAAAACTACTTCACAATACTTACAGTCATATTGAGCAGTGGAAGGGTTCCTGTTACTATAAACAATAGATGTAGTTAATTTTCCCTTTTTACCCGTGTCATTCCTTATTAAAAAAGCTATACCTCTATCAATAACTTTTGGTGCACTTATAAAGTTTTTTATCATAAAGAGTTAAGAAATTATTGATAATGCTTCTATTTAACTAGATAGGCATCTAAGGGATTTATAGTATAATAAAACCCTATGTCAGATATATTAAATTGTCTTATAACATTATTCTCATCAATCAATCTTAATTTACTACAAGGACCTGATACTAAAGCCATACCTAATTTGGCTAGGTTATCCCAATCCACTACAGTGAAGTTCAATACAGTTGGGGTATAAATATCATCTCCATAATGTGGCTTTAGTTGAGTACCGTCCCTCATAAGAAAGAATTGTCTAATTTGTACTTGTATAGTATCTTTTGTCATTACTTGTAGCTTACCCTTATAGTTAAAAACTAAATAGCCACCTTCTATAAAATCTATAACCCTCACTGTAGAGTCTAAAGCATTACTTTTAGGTATAGGAAGACACAGATCCTTAGGGTAATTTATTTCTAGTTTTCTTAACTTATATAATGTTTCTTTATCCTCTAATTTATCTATCACCTCTTCAGGCATTTCTCTTATAAGATTTAAAGTCTGAGCTAATCTAGGTAACTGTTCTAATAAAGCAGCTATCTTTGTTCTCTCTTCCATAACATTCTTTGAGATGTAATTTCTATAGTATTAATAGATTCTAATCCTTTACTATACCATCTATTACTATCCTTTATAGACAATGCAGAACCGTTGATTTTTATTTCCTCTACATTATTGAGAATAAGACTTCCATCTCTTGTAGTCATTCTTAATTGTTTTACATTAGATAGAGAAGATATAAAATCAATTAATCTAATTTCACATTGTGCATCTTGGGTCTGAAGTATACCAATAAGTTCTATAGGAGACACCCTGCCTGCTGTTTTTATATTACCTGAAGAATCCTCACGTAACTCTCTACCAGCTACAGGTATTACATTACCGAGAGAGCTCCAAGATCCATCCTGCTCTGTTTGAGCTTGTCTTATATCTTCAAAATTAATTAGATTGCCTGTTCTATCAAAAACAGCTCTCAATGCTTGGTCAACTCTAGTGACTTCAATTCCATCTGCATTTCTAATAGAATCTAGAATAGAGGTAAGAGGAACTATTTCGCCACTCTCTGTCTGTCCAAGTATCTTGTCCGGATCAGGTGAGTCGTTAGTTTCGTAAGCTATTATGTCGTTACTAGAATATCTTCTACTAGTAGAATTACCACAATCATTTATTGATGAAACTATTAAACTTCCATCACTATTCATTTCTAAAGCTGTAATATTAGGATCAGAAAGGTCCAGTCTCCCTATAGATTCTAAGATGACACCTCTTACATTTCCTATTAAAGAATTCCAAGTACCCTCATTTATATTTGGATTATCTTCATAGTCAATATCTTCTATAGACGGGTCTTCTTGCTCATTAGGATTTAAAAGCTGACCTACTATGTCTTTAACAGGAGCCTTCGGTTGATAATTAAATGGATCTGATGCTATACCAATAATATCTCCAACCCTATTAACAATATCTAAGCATCCTAGAATTGATGTCATTTGAGTAAGTATGGGTACGTCATTCTCATTCATCATAGATAGTAATTCAGGTATTGTCCCTAATGCCTCAACAGTACCCATAATTGCAGAAGCATTATTTACCAGACCTTGAATTCTACCTATACTTCCTTCCCCTAATATATTATCTACTATAGAAGATAAGCTTCCATTAGTTATAAGATCAGCTACATTACCAGATTGAATGCTTTCTAATAGTGGCTGTATATTATCTAAAATAGGTAAACCTATAGAATCCCCTAAGGTGTAAAGTAATTGTGAAGATATATTTTCTATACCATCACCACTAATAATACCTGAAGCTATGGTTTTAGCTATATTGACAATGCTATTGTCTCCTATAGGTAGAGATTGTATCGCAGAAAATATGGAGTCAGTATCGCCCTCTAATAGTCCAGCTATATCCGAGGGAATATATTTACTTATTTCAGGTAATAAATTATCAGCTAAAGTTAAAATAGCATCTTCTATATTAGGAGTATCAGACATTAAACTACAACCAACATCTACTAAAGAAGATAATCCGGGGACTCCACTATCTCCTTGCCTTAGTTTCTCTATGACTGATACTGCAGAATTACCTAACCCTATTAAAGTAGATAAATTAGTAATCTGACTAGTTATATTATCTAAACCTTGGTTAATCTGTTCAGTACATTCATCTGATTCTAATGCTGATAAGTCTCTTAAACTCCTTTCCCATATAGAAGATCTTGATTCATCTACAGGTATCTCAATTGGCATATCAACATCTGTACCAATAGCCCCTAATAATATTGATGTTTCTTCGAATGACTCTCTAACAATATTCATTAAGGATGATGGTACTCCTCTCTGAGTTAGAATAGATTCAAAATCAGAGTTATGAGGATTTAAGGTAGTAGCTCCCTCCTCACCTTGCATTACTATATCGGTTATTGAAGAGGCTTCAGTTACAGTTAATCCTTTATTATTTAGAGAATTAAGTAAAGCAGATCTTGATACTCTAGCTAATAAACCAAATCTACCTTTATCATTTTCATTAGTTATATTGTCTAAAGGATCTTGATCTTCAGTACTAGCCGACTGTTCTAAATCTTCTATATCATCTGGTTCTTCTTCATCTGGATCTCTATAAGCAGGACCTATGTATACCCCAGGCATATAAGAAATAATATTATCTCTTGACATGCGTCCTTCGATACCTGATGTAGTAGTTTGTTGTTGACTTAACGTGGATGATTGTTCAGAAAGAGATATTCTATTGCTATATTCAGAATTAAAAGCAGTAGAAACTTGGTTCGGATTTTCTTCTGATTGCTCTCTTTCTAATTCCCTTGAAAGATTACTTGAACCTCTTCTCTCTAAAGAATCTAATATATCATTCTCATGAATATTAAGATCATCTTCATCAGTTCTTTCTCTACGATTCTCCCTTTTGTACTGAGGTGGTATACAACTTTCTAAATCTTCATCTCCAAAAGAAGTTAGTCTTTCAGGAAAGTGTAAAAGTGATAAGAATTCCGGCAACTCTAAGTTAGGTAATAATTGATCTACTATACTCATGACATTAGCAAAGTCTCCTAAAAATCCTCCTAGAAAACTTATACCTCCCATATAAGTAGTTGCCGGGCTACCTATATTACCTATCTGTGTATATAGGCCGTGTAGTACATTACCAGCTTGACTAAAGTTTATAGATTTACCAGTGTTATCAATAAGACTCATAGCCCTAGGAGTTACAGTTGCAACACTATTACTAGAAGTAGTAACTTGATTCCTTCCCACTATACCTACTTGTTCTGTAGATACTAGACTAGAACCTTGAGGAGAAAGACTTAGAACATTCTGTGCAGATGGACTAGTGGATGAAGCTCCAGATAAATTAGATATAAATCCAGATAGGAAAGAAGGAGACTCAATAGAACCATTAGACGTAGTCGCTCCTACAGATAAAGTCATAGTATTACCTACTCTATGAGTAGATATATTTTCTACAAACTCTTCTTTATCAGTAGTATGGACTTCTTCTCTTTGAGATTCGGTATGACCAATAGCCCTTGCGAACTGTTGACTTTGACTAGAGTAGTTACTATACCTAGAGCTTCTATCTTCATGAGATTCAGTAGAAACGTTTATACTCTTTTCAGTGACCCCTATATGTCTACGACTATTAATGACATTAGAACCAGTTGTAACATTATTAACTTCAGATTCACTATTGTTAATCTCTGTTCTATTGCTGTAAATAGTAGAATGATTTAATAGAATTGGAGCAATGTTACTAACGGGACCTAAAGAACTAGTAACTATGGAACCAGAAGAACCAATTCGTATTCCGGCTCCACGATCCATAATACTAATAGCACCTTGTCTTTCAGCTGATTCAATAAACATTTCAGCACCACGTCTGGAGAGGTCAATAGTTCTTCTTAAAACATCTGTAACTGATTCTCCATCAATAGTATCTTTTATATTTTTATTATTAGCATTATCGTTACTAAGAGAGGATACTTGTTCTACTTTGTCAGTAGTTCTATTAGTTAGATTATAAGTGGTTTGCTGTAGTTGATCATTACTTTGAATTAATGGTTGGTTTCCCAACACTTCCCTAACAGCAAATAGATTACCAAAGTCTTGTTTATTAGAACGAATAGAAGGTTGACCTAAAGAAAGACCTTCACTATCACTCTTATTATCAATAAAACTTTGAGATAAGGTATTAACATCTACAGTGCTGTTAGATAGACCTATTTGTACTGCTTTTTTAGTATTATTAATAATTGATGAGAAAGCCTCATAATGCTTTTTCACATAAGGTTCTCCTAGATTCGGAGTACTAGTAGTTCCAAAAGTATATCCTTCTGGCATTTCTCCTTTAGACAAAGATTCTATAATAGGATTCATCTATTTAATAATTTCATAAATACTAGTCATATATTCCTTATAATATAGAACATTAGAATAAACTATATTTTCATGTACTTAAGGATAGATATACAAAATGATTTGATTAGCAATACTTACTAAAAATAAATACTTATAAGGCACTATTTGTTTTACGTATTAATAAGTATTAAAAGATATAAATTATAAACTAATTCAATATTAATTAAGTCATATGAACATGCCAATACCCCGCGTTCAGTTTATTGAACAAAATGAGGGGTTTTCACCAGTTAGACCTACAGTTACTAATAGAATAGGAATCATTGGTCCTTTCAGTAGAGGACCTGCCAATAGACTGAGATTAATATCAGGCTATACTGATTTCGCAAATACTTATGGTTCAGATGGAGCAATAGGCTCATTAGCGTTTCAATCAGCTTGGGATCAAGGAGCCCGAGACTTTGGCTGTCTAAGAATATTAGGTAGAGGTAAATCAGCCGTAGGTAAAATAGATTTCAGTGGCTACTCTTCTAAAAAGAACGATATGATCTTTTTAATGAAGTTTATAGGGCCCGCTACTAAAAGATCTGAAAGAGCTTTAAGGTCTAACATAATGACCAGTGGGGATTTTACTGATGGTAATAGTGGTAGATTTTGGTTTAAGGTTGATAAGGTCGATGATGATGATTTTATATATATAAGATATGTATTTATTGCTGATGGTCAAGAAGGACTTATAAATTGGAATCCTGTTACTAGAGATCCGAACAGTATAGCTTTAGACTCAACTTTCCCTTCAACTTTAGCTAATAAAGTTTTAGCAGAAGCATCACAACAAAGTTCTATATCTACATCTGTACTTCAAATAGTAGGTGCAGAGAAACGGAATTTTGCGAATGGTTGTCTTGAATTACCTAAACCCGGTGAAGCCTGTACAGCAGCAATAGTGCAAGGATGGAGAGTTATAGTAGAAGCTGGTTCTATGCGTTGGACATATCATATAGACAACGCAGGTCAAAATATAAGATTTGATGCATCTAATAGTGGCTATATAGGTACTATTCCTATCACAGTCCCAGGTACAACTCAAGGTAATGATTCTTACAACACTGCCATATGGGGTCAAGAGATCACTATAACTACTACAGGAGTAACAAATAGTAAAGATGCAGTCTTAGCAACAGCTACTACTTCGGGAGTTATATACCCTTCAGTATTTCATGTAGAAGATTATTTTGTAGTAAATAAATCTGATACAGGGGTACCCTTTGCTGTTGATAAAGGAGTATTCTTAACGTTTGATACCTTAAATACTGGAGATGGTGTTGATCTATCTCCTGGAGATATATGGTCAGTAAGAATATTGAGTAAAGAATATACTATACCTATTCATGAAGAAGCTGTCCCTAGTCAAGTAGTAACAGCATTTGCATCAGTAATGTCTGGAGAAGATCCTGTGGGTGAAATAAAAAGAAATGAAACTGATACAGGATTATTATTTGAGTTAGAACCAGAATGGGTAGGTATAGAAGGTAATAACTGGAATTACTATTTAGATCTTGCTGAGCCAGATGGTGAAGTAGTATGCGAAGGATCCTTCTTTAGTGGTGAAAGATACATACAAGTCCCTATAAGATTTGCGACTTATATACAAGAGGGGGCTCAAGTAACCACATTAGAAAAGCCTGGCATATACGGTGTATATAATATATCTAATCCTTTCGATCCTTTATCTCCTACGTCCAATCCTAATAAGCCAGTAATTTCTTCTAATACAAAAGTTGTAAGAGTAGAAGCACCAATAACTGGTGGGGGTATGGCAGTAATATGGTTAGATAAACCTATAGAAATGGACTTTGATAGTATAGCGGTATTTCACTTTGCTAATCCATTAGGATTATCTATGACGCATTACACTCAACATCAAGCTACATTTATGCAGGGAGGTGAAGATCCACCTAGAAGAGCCACTAGAACTCTCTATACTTTAGGTGGGGTTGGTTTAATACAATTGTTTGCTAACAGTGAGGGGCAATGGGGTAATCAATTGAGGATAGGTGTGTACCCCGAAAGCAGTAGGACTATAAGAATTACTATAAGGGATCTAGATTCTGATAATTACGATCCACCATTACAAGATGAAGTATTTGTAATCTCTTTAGATCAAACAGATGATAATGGAGTTCTAACTCAACTAAATGCTTCTAAATTTATTAGAGGTATATTCATTCCTAAGGCTAGAAACCCATCGTTCAATATAAAGTACTTAACGATGAGTCCTATGAGATTAGCTCCTTCTGATCAGAATATAATTGACCCTGAAGATCCAGCCTATCCCGATAACTACGGTCCTGAATATATGTCTAGTTTTTCTTTAGAAGACGGATATGATGGACCTCCACTAAATGCAGAGGATTACATCTCGGGTTTAAATTTGATAAAAGATGAACCCATACATATGATTACCACTCCCGGCTTATATAATAGTAGGGAAGTAAAAGCTCAGATGTTAGCACAGGCAAAGTCAGCTACGGAGATAGAAGGTATGAGAATAGCTATCTTAAATGCTAGACCTGGATTAACTCCCGAAGCTTCTCATAATGAAACTTTCGGATTTGATTCTCCACATGGTGTAATGGTAGCTGGTTGGGGAACATATATGGGAAGAGTAGGTGCGCCTAGAGGAGGTCAAAGTCCTGATGCCTATCTAGCAGGAAAATTAGCAGCTACTCCTTACTTTATAGGACCTAATGCTAAGACTAGTGCAGGAGCTGTATTTGGAGTTGCGGAATTAGATACTATGCCTCATTCTAGTAAAGGTAAATTGCAAAGGTTTACTGATGCCAGATTGGAAGTTTTACATTTAGATAGAATACTTAATAGATTTAGCTTCTTAAATGGTAGGACCTTATCTACTGATACTCAATGGGATAAAGTTAGTTACAGAAGAACCTTTAATGTTATAAGGACTGACTTGTCTAAAGTAATGTATCCTTATTTGAGCGAACCAAATACTCCTAGAAATCATACGAGAATGGCCTCAGCTATAGATGCCTACATGAGTCAAAGGAAAAGGAATGGTCAAATAAGTAGTGCCACTAATGCCTCTGTAAATAGTCCTAATCCAGCATCTGGTCTTGTTGAAATAAGAGTTAGTATCATTCCTATTTATGCTATGGATTATATAGATATCTACTTAATAAGAGATGATATAGGCTCACCCACTAGACCTTTAGTTTAGAGAATTAATATATTGAAAGTTAGTAATGAAATACACACTCGCATTCACATTATCCTTGAGCTAACTATGCCTTTTGATTATTATACTTGGGTTAACGATAATTCTACTAATGAAAATACATGGTTTGGTGTATTTCAATCTTTAACTTTGTATATTAAAAATCCTAAAGAAATCCATTTAGATTCTGTACAAACAAGTTCTACTACATTAAGCAATAAAGGTCGAATAGAATGGGTGTTAGAAACAGGAATGGTATATATGGGTTTTGTTGAAAGAAGCTTTGGAGTCTCTTGTATTAGAAAAGATATTTACCCTACTAAAGGTCCTAGATTTCAAATATCCTTTGATACAGCATTCACTCCTGATATCTTAATAAGCCCTACACTACAAGAAGTTAATGAAGACTCCTTAATTATTAGTTCTAATAAAAAGGATAGATTCAATAAACTAAGTTTTGAAGAACACTTCCTTTCTAATTCCTTAGAATCTAACCTCTATAAACATCTTGACAATAACTCTAGAATTAAAGAGACAGGTAGGTATGATTTACTAAATGCTAAAGTAGATTGTTTATCTTTAGGATTAATGCCAGGTAGACGCGTAGCTGCTATCCGTTGGGAAGGAGTAGCAGAAGGAGTATGTTATCAAACAGAACCAATTCAAAAGTTCATTAGGAGTGAACAATCCAACAGTAAAATAACTACTAAATAGATTTGGATTATTAATATCTAAATAACAAACAATTTATAGATTACATTGATTTTTGTATTTTAAGAGATGATAAAAGTTCGTCTATTTAATCAATTAAAAAAATTATCAACAGTTTAATTAATTATGCCTTTTGAAGTACCTGAACATCAAGATTCGTTATATTGTTCACCAGTTAATAATACTGGCTTAGACCCATTACAAGGTTTTGACTTCTTTGTATGGGTTCAAGATGTTTGTACTGGTAAAGTAGCGTGGTTTGGTTTATTCCAATCCCTAACTCTTTCTATAAGAGATGCTACTGAAACATATCTAGAACTAGGGCAAAGGATACCAATACATCTAAATGGTGAAATTCAAATAGCCTGGGTACTGGAACAAGGAATGGTCGACATGGGCTTTATTGAAAGAACCTTTGGAGTCTCTTGTATTAGAAGAGATATGTATATTACTAGAGGTCCTAGATTCCAAATATCCTTTGACGCACATGCCGCTGAATTGGAACAAGCAGCTGAGTATACTGCAGATGGTGTATTAGATAGAACTCAAGGAGACGCAACGGGTACTGGGTCAGGAGAACAAGGTGCAGGTTATAGATGGGGTGCAGATGAATATTTTACTTGGGATAGAGGAGAGTATGCTTCTTATGGAGATTCTGATAAACCTGCAAGACCAAGAGCTACTGGTAGATACGATGTATTAAGAGCTAAAGTTGACTCTTTATCTCTAGGATTAATGCCCGGTAGACGTGTAGCTGCTATCCGTTGGGAAGGGGTAGCAGAAGGGATATGTTATCAAACAGAAACAGTCCAGAGGTTTAAGAAAGAAAGACAAAACAAAAATGCTTCTGCTGGTGGATTTATTACTGGTAGTAACGGGGAGATTATAGGAACCCCTAGAGGCTCGGCTCCTTCACAAGCCAATAATGGGAACTTTGTATGGCAATAAAATTTCCATAATAAATATATAAATTTAAATACATTTTCTTTTAGCTCATTTATTGTATATTAATTATTACGTACATATAATGAGCTATTTTAATATTCATATGAATAAACCATCTAATACCAACAATTATGATTTCGTAGTGTGGGAAGATAATCAAGATCAGATTAGACGATTCGGCTTCTTTGAAACCTTAGTCTTATCTGTAAGTGAAGTTAATGAGAATGTTCATCCTGATAAGTTAGTTATTAATTGGGTACTAGAAAAAGGCATGATGGCTACAGATAAAGTTAAAGAGATATTGGATCTAGAAGAATTAGAATTAAATGAAAGTATTCTGGTAGAAGACCCAAATGAAATAAATTTTCAAATATCATTTGATTGTATAGATAATATATTAAAACCTGGTAATAAAGTTTTAAAAGGAAATCCAGGAAGATACGACATCATAGATTGTAGTATAAAATCTATGATTATACACAATGAGATAAGTGATAAATCCTTAAGGATAAAGGAAATAAAAGGCAGTTCTACTCAATATCTATTTACTGAAGGTAAAGATATTTCTTACATATTGAATCCTAGTAAGGTTAACGAACGTTACAATTAATTCAATAAATATTGATAATCATATTATTCTTAGTAATCCACTCAAAGATATATATATGACTACTACAGTTTCAGTTCCAAAACCCCCGATAGTAGTAAGAGCCCAACAAGACAATCCTATATTGCTATGGGTTCAAGTAAAATCTGACATAAAACTTCTAGGAGAATGTAAACGGCTAAATATATACGCTGAGAGTAAAAAGGAAACTAATGTTATTGATATAGAAGTTAATGTCTTTAATATAGAATCAGATTGTAGACCATGGATAGAAGACAAAATATTAAAAGAGGGTCTCAAGTTTGAAATGTCTTTCAGTCCCTATCTTATATCTAATGAGGAGAAAGATAGAAATGTGGGTAGATACGATTTATTAAACTGTTCTATAGACTCACAAGTAGAAATATTTAAAGCAATGAGTTGGGATTGTAAAGCGGAAGGTTTATGTTATCAAACTGAAAGTATGAATAGCTTTATGGATAGCCTAAGTTATTCTTAATGCTAATCAACTATAAACTTCTTCATACTTAGACCACCAATAATCCAAATTATCATATTCTTTATGCGATTTCCTTCCAGACCAATTAGGAATAGTCATGATATTGTTTAGTATAAAATCTTGACTAACTCCTGCTTTATTTAATACGGCGGCAGCGTAAGGTATTGGTACTATACACTCTTGAGGAATAACTTTATAAGGTTAGAAATCTAGTGTTTTAGAATCAACACATAAGTACTTATAGTTAGGATAGGAATTATTTGGATTTATAGTATTAGATCCAAATATGTCAGGACAAGTGTCAACATCCCTTGGATAGACTTTATTATGTGTATATATCTCTCTAAACATTATTATCTCCTACGTTAGTTTGTCAATAGAAACTTTAGTCTGTTTATTACCTGCATTGAGACACATAGCCCAAAATAGTTCTAAATTATCTAAGTCTTCTGTAATATAAAAATCTTGAGAATTAATATTTTCCTCATAGGCTGATCTCAAAATATTCCTTTTAATAAAGTCTATAGAAAGTCCTTTATTATGTAAAACACAAGCAGCCAACGGTCTAGGTATAAATTGCATGTAGCTCTGATTACCTACAACTATAACATCATAAGTAATTGGATCAATAAGTAAATATTTATTTGCTGTTGCTTTGCTATTAACTTGATATTTTATATCGTCATGATTAAGAAGCGGGTGTATATCAGGACTATTCTCTAGAATAGCTTTATTATAATAGTCATCATAGTGCTCCCATACCTTATATCCTATAAACAGGTAGCCTCTCCTAACTACAGTGAAACTGTTATACCTTTGCGGTTCACGGTAATATTCCATTTCTACAGAATACTTCTTCATAATTCATTCTCCTTCTTCACGGTAAGTGCCATACACTTTTTTTATAATAATCAATAAAGTATGAATAGATAAAATTATAAGAATAGTTAATAAGATAAGCAGACAATAAATATAACAATCATCAATTAAATATTCATAAATGAATCGTATAGCAGTAAAAATCCTAAAGTCCTTTCGTCACATTTATGGCAATAAGGATGTTCATTTAAAAGCAGGAGGAGTTTATTACTTAGATGTAGAGAAGCCAGAGGATAGAGATGAGCTCATCTATATGATGAGTGGATCATTTCCTTACAGATTCTTCATATCAATTGAGATGAGTCCTCAATTGATGCAGATTCTGGCTGTATCTAAATTTGATGTTTATGATAGACCTCCTGCCTCTCCTCAAGTAGGTAGAGTATATTTTAATCCTATAACTGGTAAAGCTTATATATGGGATGGTACAACTTGGAAAGATATGACATGCTGCGGCTCCGGAGGTGGAGGCGGTGGCGGTGGTGGTACTACAGTAGTACCAGCCTTATTTGGAGACGTCACTTCTTCAGGTTATAGTAATGAAGTCCAAATCACTCCGGGAGTTATAGTAGATGCTGATATAAGTCCAACAGCAGCTATTAAATTAAGTAAGTTAGAAAAGAATCCTTTAGACAGAGCTAATCATACTGGATCTCAATTAGCTAATACTATATCTGATTTCATTCCAACGGTAAAAACTGTAGCATTAAACCAGATGGCCAAGCCTATTGGCAATCTGGATATGAACAACTTTAGGATTATAAATCTTCAAGATCCTCTTAATCCTCAAGATGCAGTTACTAAAAAGTATGTCGACCAGGCAATACAAAACCTCAATCTAACCTTCCCTATCCCCTTAAGTCAAGGGGGTACAGGTATAGCTGCTAATACTGGTATAGAAGCCCTAAACGCTTTAGAAGGTGTAGGTGATGGTAGAAACTTACCTATCACAGGTAATGCACCTGCAAATAGTGGGAGAATCTTTGCTAATAAAACGAGGAATACTGGAGCCACTCCTTCCTATCTAAACTTCAGAAGAATAGCTGTCACAGCACCTCTAACACTAGTAGAAAATACGGATCATATACTTATAAGTTTAGGTGGTACTGGTACTATTAACATAAATACCGGCTTAACTGGTTATCCACTAACTGTTGCTAATGGAGGTACTGGAGCTACTACAGCTCAAGGAGCTAGAGTTAATTTGGGAGCTGTTGGTGCGGGTCTTAATTCTATCCAACCAGCTACTACTGATGTAGGTAATGTTTTTAGAGATGTCATTAATAATGCTGGAGACATTACTATGCGCTTCAGGTCTCTTAAAGAAGTGGCCAATGGTGGTATAGACATAAATACAGTTGGTACTGAAGTAGAGTTTTCAGTAAGGGAAGGAGATTTAAATATTGGTAATATGGGTGGGCAAATAAACTTGGCAGGTGCTCAAGTTACAGGGATCTTACCTATCATTAGAGGAGGTACAGGAGCAAATACTATAGCAGGTGCCAGAGATAACCTAAATGTAGTATATGATGCCCGTATGATAGCTGGTGCTACAGGTCAATCAGTACTAGCAAATCCTGCAGTAGTTCAACAAGCTGGTGACGGTGGAGTCATTCAAACTAAAGGAATAAGAGCAGGAGCTAATGTAACTATTACGTCAACAGGTACTGATATAGAAATAAGTGCTGCTACTGGTGCTTCTTCTCTTGGTGCTAATGTAGGTACTACTGGAGCTAATACAGGTCAAGTTTATGTAAATAATACTGGATCTACTCTTAACTTTAGGAGTATTGTGGCAGGTCCTGGACAGAATGTGGTTATGACAGGAAGTGACATAACTATAAGCCCAAATATAAGAAGTGCTTCTACAGCGGGGGCTCAAGTATTAGCTCCAGTACCGACCGTTAATGGTAATCCTTATCAGATAAAGAGTTTAGTACAAGGGAACGGTATTACCCTAACTGACACTAATGCTTCCATAACTATAGAAGCTAATCTTCAAGGTGTAGCTAATGTCGGTACAAGACCTGGACAAGTATATAGGGATGTAACAAACAATACTATTAATCTTAGGACTATAGGGGGACTGAATAATGACCCAGTACAAGATGGTATTACAGTTACAACTACCGGGGATCATGTATTATTACAATCAAGAGTATTAGGTGCAATTAATATTGGTACAGGTAAAGAAGTTTATAATGATGCAGTTACTTTACCAGGTAGTCTTGAATTCAGAACTTTAGTAGAAGATTATGCCATAACACTTACTGAAACAGCACAAGAAATAAGTGTCAAGTTTAATCATACTCATGTTGGTGGTGAAACTGAAGTATTAAAAGCAGTAGGAGCAACACCAGGACCTGCAGAATTTAAGACCTTCAGAGCTGGCACAGGAATTATATTAGATAACACAACAGATCCTGATGTAATAGAAATTAGGTCTGCAGCTGCGGCTTTAACTCCTGACTATGCTATTGATATTACTAATAATGTAATAAAGGTTGAAGCTGAGAATTTAGCCGGGACAGGCGAGATAGTACTGTCTAATCCTGCTGGGGCTGCTGCGGATCCTATGAGGTTTAGAAGAGTATTGGCTGGTACCAATATATCGTTAGCTAACTCAACTACTAATGAAATAGTTATTGATGTTGACGGTGTAATAACAGACGGAGCTAATGTTAGTAGCATTATGCTGACTGGTTCTTATGGAAATGGAGAAGTATTTAAAGATAAGACAGGTACTACACTTAACTTTAAAACTTTATATTTTGGTTCGCCAACAGTAGGTTATCCAGGTGCTGCTGTTAATAATTCTACAGATGATGTAGTAGTAGATCTTTATATAGTAAATGCTACTTCTTTATCTACAGATGAAGACATTTACACCACAGGGAACATAACGACTGCAGGTTCTACTTTAGAGTTTAGGGGTATTAAAGAAGGTGGTGCTATCTCTTTAGCCAACTCTACTACTACTGATGTTCAAATTGATGTAGTAGCTGAGAACTTAGGTACTGGTGAAGATCTTATAATTAATCCTACTCCAGCTGTAGGTGAGAAGCTCCAAGTCAAGAGATTACAAGAAGGTCCTGGTATAGATTTAGACAGTACTACTACTGCAAATACTATAATAATTAGTGCGGCTGCACCAGTCGATGATTATGGTATTGAAATCACTACTAACGCTACTACAGGAGTTTCTACTATAAAAGCTCATGCAGTAAACTTGGGTACAGCTGGTGAAATAGTATTAGCTAATCCTACAGGCGCTGCGGCTGATCCTATGGAATTCAAACGTATTAGTCCAGATGGTACTAATGCGGGAATAACTGTTACTAGTAATGCTACTAATGTCCTTCTTAAAGCTAATGTTGGTGGTGCTATAAATGTTGGTACAGGATTAGATGTATTAAAAGGATTAAATGCTACTACCAATAACTTAGAATTCAAACGATTAGCAGATGGTTATGGTATTATACTTGATGACACTACAGTTGCCGATAGTATTTTAATAAAAGCTCATGCTGCTAACTTATCTGGTAGTGGTCAACCTGTATTAGCTATAACTCCTACAGGTAATACAGATCCTTTAAACTTCAAACATATAAGTCCAGCAGCTACCAGTCCTGGTATAAACATTACAGCTGACGCTAATAATGTTTATATACAAGGAAGAATCAATAATGTTACACAAGTTGGTACAGGAGAGTCTCTATTGACCAATACTTTACCATTAACTGCATGGGGTGAAGAATTAGAATTTAAGAGAGTATTAGGTGACTATGGTATCGATGTTAGTACCGCAACTGGCGATATAGTAGTTAAAGCTGAAGCTACAAATATTGGTACCACTACGGGTACAGCTGGTAAAGCCGCTGAGGATATATTAAATAATCCTACTGGAGGCGCAGCCGATCCTATGGAATTTAAGAGGATTGTAGGAATGGCAAATAGTGGTATAGATATTAGTACAGTAGGGGATACTATAGTTGTTGACTATACTGCCGGTGCTAATAGTTATAGTACTCCTACCCCCTTAGCACCCGCTACTGGTACTACAGGAGCTCACGTATGGACAGTTACTCATAACTTAGGGTTAACTGGTGCTTTTGATAACATAGTATTTAATGCTTATGACATGAACAATAATAGAGCAGTAATTCCATTTACAAGAATTATACCTGTGGATGCGAATACTACACAATTTGAATGGGTAACTGGAAGTAACCCGTCACCTACTACTTCTGTACACTTTAGAATAGTTAAGACTGAACAGTAAAAAGTTAATACAAATAAACCCATATGAACGTAGCAATCATCAGATCTCAAATAGCTAAGAAGAAAGGAGTAGATATTAATAGTATAGGAGTGTATGCTAGACGCCCTTATGATCCTAACTTCAGTGAAGAGCTATGGAATAAATTAGATCAAAGAGAAGGTACTGAATTGGTACAAGGTGTCTTTTATGATGGTCAGGGAAGTTTTGATACTAAATTCTACTTACTAAAAGATTCAGAAAGGGTCATTTAAACTGATAATTCTTAATTGAAATAGTATGAATAAATAGAGGAGAACAATCTCCTCTATTATTTTTATATGAGATTACTTAGAAAAATTGAATGATTAAAGAAGTATTAGATGTAATTAATAAATTAGATAAATCAAAAGTTAATTTACCACTTAGGACGGGCGGAACTAAAGTAGAAAAGGCTTTGAAAGATATACAAAAAAGATTACCTGAACTAGATCAACCTAAACAAGCTTTATTAGCCATTCTTCTTCAACATCAAAGCTTAACAAGATTTACTGATCAAGAACTAAAAAGAGTTTCTGAATTGAGACTAGAACTATTAGATAATAATGTTAATGAAACACCTGTAAGGGCAATAAAATCTAATATGGGATTTTATGATACTGGTAGTTATAGAGTAAATACTCAATTAGCTAAAGCTAACGTAAACAGCAATCATCTAAATTATCTAATAGCTAGTCGTACAAAGAATATAGAACGTTTATTATTGGAACTTATATCTTAATTAACTAAAAACTTATGACAGCAGTATATCAATTATTTAATAACTATAACTTTCAGAATCTTAGAAGAATTCAACTAAAGCTTGGAGAGGATCAACCGGATCAATATTTTAGTAATGATATTAATCTAATACCAGGAGTTACTATAGAAAAATACTCTAAGTTAACTCAGGTTTATTTTCAAGATTTAACACCATCAGGTCAAACTTCAAATAGTGCAGCTATAAATACTGTTGCAGGTCTTATATGGATAGAATGGATAACTGAAGAAGAAAAGAGACATAGCTTTAGTGTAAAGCCTTTTACTAGAGATTCTAGTACTTTAGTAATAACAGCATTAGGTCAAACTAGAGACACAGATGATGAAACAGAAATAAAAAGTATATTCTCTGCTCTTAGTTCGAGACCGGTCTCAGAGAATTTATTCACCCTCCCTGAGGCGAACATTATAATAGATAAGTTAATAGAGAAAATAAAGTCTATAAATAATAGTAATAAGAAAGCTATAGTAAACAATAATATCCTCTTCAATAATCAGGTAATAGTTAACAAAGGAGTAGAAGCTAAAATAAGTAGTATTGAAAAAGGATCCATTGACCTTCGCGATAATGAACAAATCGTTGTAGGTAAAATAGCTTATTCCGATTCGGGAATAACAGTCCGGTTTATACCCTCAGGTAATACTAGTGTTGAGGTCAAGGTATATACATCCCCTCCTATTTCAGAATATTTAAGCTTATACAACGCTCTTAGCTCACTAACTTTAGTACCAGGCTCAGCATTAGAAATAGGAGCTATACCTTTACCTTTAGAAGCTTGTAATGTAAAGATTGAAAAAAGTGAATTTGATAAAGCTTATATAGATTGGGGACAGGAAATAAAAGGTTGGATTCCTAAGATTGATAGTTGCGCTAATGAAATAGCTTATATCGCTAGGGAAACAGCAGACTCACCTGTATTTGCTGATAATGTAATGAGTATAAGAAATGCTGCAAAAGCATTAAATACGACGGAAGCTTGGAATAGTAAAAGTTCTATAGATAATATACTAGAGAAATATAAAGAGTTAGTAGATCTAATATCTTCTAATGATTTATGGAAGAGAGCCAGTGCAGATGGAGGTCATTCATGTGAAACAGCTATTAAGTGTTTTACTGATGTAATGGTTAGAAGGCCGTGTCTAGAAAAAGAAACACCTGTGGAGAATAATCCTGCACCTCCTACTCCTGGTGAAGAATCCACAGAGGGTACGACTCCTAAATGTATGGAAGTAAGTCCTGAAAGATGGGGTGTTAGATTTAGGTATAGAGATGCTGGTGGTTCTTGTTCACCTATTAATAGTTCATCAGATAGTGATATTAGATTTGATTTAGATGCAGCCCAACAAAGATGGCCTGGTCATACATATGATTGGTTCTTAATGTTATTACCTGCCATGAGAAGTGTTATACCTAATTCAGGAGGCATGGATACACCTAATGCTATGCCAGGATTACAATTCCAAATAAAGAGCAATATAGCTAAACATAGATTGCCCGGCTTTCAACCTATATATCAGCATCTAGGGGTCGATACTGTACTTGTTACATTAGTTGGTACATTTACTGGAGATGGTGGCTTAGGAGCTAAATACGGTAACTTCCAGGAGTACTCTGGATATGGGACGGGAGTTAACAGGGATGTAAGTGTTAATGGTGAAAATGAAGTATTACCGGATACTAGAAAGAATGAGAACGGTGTATCATATGGAGCTTTGACGGATAGTGGAGCTTTAGGAATAAATACAATTAGTCCTCAATATCAACCATGGGATAAAAGAGAACCAGTAAGTGCGGGGTTTGAAATTGGTAATCCTATGTCTGGGCATCCAATAGTAGAGTCTACTAATAATAGAGTGGAAACTTTAATGTCTTATAATTCCCAAACAGGGGAAAGAGTTCCAGGATTAGATATTAAAAATAGTAGAGGTGTATCTACTATGGAACAAAACTTAATGGGTGCTGGGATGTTTATGAGAGATGGGTGTCCATGGACTTGTGATACTGCTGATAACTACCAAGGTTATAGAGAAGAGAGTAGAGGTGATTATGCCGCTGGTTATCAAGATGCACTTAATCCTGATGTTACTAATACTCATTCGTTGTTAGAAATAGCTTCTTATTTAGACTCTTATCACGAGTTCAGTTCATTCTATAAATTTGCTGTGTTAGAAGGTAGAGAACTAGAAGTAGAAATTAATTTAAGAAGAAATAGGGATATGATGCAGCCTATGCCTAATTCATTCCTACAATATGGTAGAGAAGCTACTGGAGTAGGACTACGCAATGATGCTAATGGCAATCCTTCTTTCAAAGGATTAGTCAAACAAATGGAAGTCTTTCATGCTAAGAGTGATAGAACTTGGTACACCATTCAGATAGAATTAACTGACTACGGTATGTTAGGTCAAGAGCCTCTTAATTTAACTAATGATTTGACAGAAGCAGCGGCAGCAGCATTAGCAGATCAACGAAGTGCATTAGAGGTTAATGAAGAGGCAGTATCTGAGTCAGCAAGTGCCAATCTAGAATGTACAAACAGATTAAGATTAAAAAGTATAAGGTTTGATAGAGGTAATTATAGATATTATATAAGTCTAGACTCTTTAGAGGGATTTAAAATTCCTTTTGTGGCTAAACAAGAATTAACGGAGAGGGCTGAATATATGTCTAAAAGAGAGACTTATTTTTTTATAAAATCTTCAGTCTCTAATATGAGACGTTTTGAACGGGGGTTAATAGTCGCCTATATACGGCAATGTCTGAATAACGCTAAGCCCTTAGGCAGTAGGCCGGATAATTTAGACGAAGGATCTTATACTAAACTAACAGATATACTACTAGGGGGTGCTGAATGGGGTTATCATAACAGTGGTTGGGTAGTAAAATCTTCGAATAATAACAGAGAGTACAAAAACCCTTCTTCCTTAAATCTTATTCTCAATCAGTCTACCGGTACAGATTTTCTAAACGCTTTACTCCTATACTTAACAAAAGTAGATATTAACACTACTAGTTTATGTGAAATGGGTGGTGAATCTATTGATAATACTACTGATACTTCTAATACTTCTAATACTTCTAATAATCAAGAAGCAGCCCCTTCATCCTCTATAACTTCTCCTGCCAGTCCACCTGCAAGTAGAACCTCTCCCTCTAATTCTTCTAATACTACTTCTAATACTACTTCTAATACTACTTCTAATTCTTCTAATGCTACTTCTAATTCTTCTAATACTACTTCTAATAGTAGCAATACAAACAATAGTGGTGCAAGCACTTCATCAAGTGACGATTTAACTTTGATCTCAGATATTATTAGAAATACTAGAACTACTAGAAGACTAGCTTTAAGTGGATTTGACTTATTTACCAACGTATTTCAAGGTATTAATCTAAATAGTCCTGCACCTGAACTACCAGTTAATAATGACAGGTATGTTTCTTTAATAGTCAATGGACCAAACTCTATAGGTTACGATAGACAAAGCGGATGGTTAATTCAAGGGACGGGCAGTAATGCCACAGCTAAATCCTAATG
>Ga0102928_1000026_pt1 | contig 71723 bp, 71 predicted proteins | sample SalPonR1_B_D1_MG_FD_78504 | JGI IMG/M metagenome (GOLD analysis project Ga0102928, IMG submission 78504) | Salt pond soil microbial communities from South San Francisco under conditions of wetland restoration - Salt Pond MetaG R1_B_D1_MG | ecosystem: Environmental > Aquatic > Marine > Intertidal...
CGGGCCGGGAAAGCGTCGTCGCGGCTCGCGAGGCGGCCAGCGCCGTCGGGGCGGCGGCGATGCCACCAGCGACTCCACGGGCGACACCACGGGCGACGACGAGACGCGCAACGACGTCGAGCTGCCCGACCGCACGGGAGAGGGCCGACCCTCGCCGGAGGCGGCAGAGAAGGCCCTCGTCCGCAAACCGCAGATCGGTGACACCCGGCCGATGCCCGCGGCCGCTCCTGCCGCCAAGCAGGGGGCTCCCGACGCGCGCCAGGGCGACGGGCCGAAGCGCCGCCGGCGACGCGGAGGCGGCAGTGGTGGCGGCGGTGGCGGTGGCGGTGGCGGTGGTGGTGGTGGCCGCAGCGAGGCCGACAAGCAGCGCCAGCGCGACGACGGCGGCGGCAAGAAGGCCCGTCGCGGGCGCGGCCGGGCCCGCGGCAAGGGTGACGCTGCCGAACTCGACGACGCCACGCTCGAACAGCGGCGAGGGCGTGAGCGCAACGGCAAGCCGATCGGCCGGTACTTCATGGGCGTCCAGGTCCGCCCCGGGATGGCGCAGGTCGCCGTGCTGGAGGGGCGCAACCTCATCGAGCACTACGTCAGCCGGCCCGCCGACGACGTCAGCCAGATCCACGGGAACATCTACGTCGGCCGCGTCCAGAACGTGTTGCCGGGCATGGAGGCGGCCTTCGTCGACATCGCCACCCCGAAGAACGCGGTGCTCTATCGCGGCGACGTGCAGTACGACCCGGAGGACATCGACGAAAAGGGCAAGAACCCGCGGATCGAGGACATCCTCAAGAACAAGCAGCTGATCATCTGCCAGGTCACCAAGAACCCGATCGCCCACAAGGGTGCACGGCTCACCCAGGAGGTGTCGCTGCCCGGGCGGTTCGTGGTGCTGATCCCCAACTCGAAGACCTACGGCATCTCCAAGCGCCTGCCCGACGACGTGCGCAAGCGGCTGCGGGGCATCCTCGACCGTGTGAAGCCCGAGGAGCACGGCCTGATCGTTCGCACGGCGGCCGAGACGGCCACCGAGGACGAACTCCGTGCCGACATGACGATCCTGCTCGACCAGTGGAACGACATCGCGACACGGGCGGCCAAGGCGCAACGGCCGACGCTGCTGTACCGCGAGCCCGAACTCGCGGTGCGGGTGATCCGCGAGGAGTTCAATGCCGATTACCGGGGCGTGCTGATCGACGATCGGCGGCTGTACGAGGAGGTCAAGTCCTACGTGTCGGCGTTCAATCCCGACCTGGCCGACCGTATCGAGTACTACGACACCGAGGCCGACGGGCTGTCGCTGTTCGAGCGGCACCACATCCACGAGCAGGTGCACAAGGCGCTCGACCGCAAGGTGTGGCTGCCGTCCGGTGGTTCGCTGATCATCGAGCACACCGAGGCCCTCACGGTGATCGACGTCAACACCGGCAAGAACGTGGGCAAGTCGAACCTCGAAGAGACCGTGTTCCACAACAACATGGAAGCCGCCGAGGAGATCGCCAAGCAGCTCCGCCTCCGTGACATCGGCGGCATCATCGTGATCGACTTCATCGACATGGAGGTTCGCGACAACCGGGCCAAGGTGATCGACGTGTTCCGCAACGCCCTCGCCCGTGACAAGACCCGGTCGCAGGTCTTCGACATCACCGAACTGGGTCTGGTGGAGATGACCCGCAAACGCATCGGCGAAGGCCTGCTCACCGAGTACTCCGAGCAGTGCCCCGACTGCGAGGGCCGCGGTGTCCTCGTCGACTACTCACTGCTCGAGTAGCTGTAGCCTGGGAGCATGCGGATCGAGATCACCGACGAGGCCCGGCAGGTGTTGCAGAAGAAGGGCGGCACGATGTCGATCGACTTCATCCGCCCGACCGGTTGAGGCAAGGTCGCCGAGGTGTCGGTCGACACCAACGTGAAGGGCAAGAACCTGGCCCCGTACCGCAAGCTGCGACACGAGCGCTTCCAGATCCTGATCTCGCCCACGATCCTCGGGATGGCCGAGTCGATGCGCGTCGTCACCAAGGGCCGACTCACCAAGTCGCTCGGGGTGGAGTTCCACGCCTCCGACGGCGCCGGTAGCGCGAGCTGTTCGATCTGAGGCGCGACATCTAGGGTGCGACGCATGTCGGACCTGCTCGCACTGTCGTCACGGATCATCGACTCCGGGGTCGTCGACGAACCCGTCAATCGGATCACCAACGAGCTGTCGGAGATCGCCGACGGGCTGGCGATCGTCGAGTCGTTCAGCCACAGCGTGGTCCTCGACGGCGGTGACGAGCTCGCCGTGTTCGACACCTCCCACGCGAGGTTCGGGCCGCAGGTGGTGGAGGCGATCCGGGGATGGCGATCGAGCCCCGTGTCCACCGCCGTGTACACCCACGGCCACGCCGATCACGTCGGCGGCAGCTCGGCGTTCGCCGCGGCGTACCCCGAGATGGACGCAGTGGGCCATCGCAACGTCGATCGTCGGCTCGACCGCTACGCCGACACCAACGAGTGGAACCTCCGGATCAATGCCCGTCAGTTCGGGGGCGTCCGCGGGGATTTCGGCATGGGTCGCGAGGCGCAGCAGGAGTACGTCCCGTCGGCGACCCTGCGCCCGACCCGGGTGGTGGACGAGCACGACACGATCACGGTGGGTGACCACGTCGTGGAGCTGCACCACGCCCGCGGCGAGACCGACGACCATCTGTGGGGATGGATCCCCGACCGGAAGTGGGTGTTCACCGGCGATTTCGTGATCTGGAACTTCCCCAACGCCGGCAATCCCCAGAAGGTGCAGCGCTGGCCGATCGAGTGGGCTGCGGCCCTGCGCGACATGGCTGCTCACGAGCCCGAACTGTTGCTGCCCGCCCACGGGCTGCCGATCGAGGGTCGTGAGCGCATCGCTCGTGTGCTGCTGGAGACCGCCGACGCCCTCGACGAACTGGTCGCCGCCGTGGTGGGGATGATGAACGCCGGCGCGACCCTCGACGAGATCGTCCACTCCGTCCGCGTGCCCGACGACGTGCTCGCCCGACCCTTCCTGCGCCCGCTCTACGACGAGCCCGAGTTCGTGGTCCGCAACGTCTGGCGCCAGTTCGGCGGCTGGTGGGACGGGGCTCCGAGCCGCCTCAAGCCGGCGCCGGACGCCGCGCTGGGGGCCGAACTCGCCGAACTCGCAGGCGGCGCCGCCGTGCTCGCGGAACGCGCCGCGGCGCTGTCGGAGGCCGGTGACCACCGAGTCGCCTGCCACCTCGCCGACCTCGCCGGTTGGGCGGCGCCCGACGACGCCGGTGTGCACCGCAGGCGGGCGGAGGTGTACCGGGCCCGGCGGGCCGAGGAGACCTCGCTGATGGCGAAGGGGATCTTCGCCGGGGCCGCCCGGGAATCAGATGCCGTCGCGGGTTGAGCGGTGGTGAATCGCCGCTAGCATCGTTCAACGCTATGTACGCAGTCATCGCCTCAGGCGGCAAGCAGGAAAAAGTGGCCGAGGGCCAGCAGGTTCGAGTGGAGTTGCTCGACGCCGCCGAGGGTAGTGACGTGTCGCTGACCCCGGTGATGGTCGTCGACGGCGCCACCGTGCTCGCCACCCCCGACGAGCTCGAGAAGGCTTCGGTCACGGGCAAGGTCGTGGGCCGGGTCAAGGGCCCGAAGATCAACGGCTTCACCTTCAAGCGCCGCACCAACAACCATCGCCGCTACGGACACCGTCAGCAGTATCACGTCGTCGAGATCACCTCGATCACGGTCTGAGGAGGACCCACCCATGTCGAAGACCAAAGGCGGCGGTTCCACCCGCAACGGCCGCGACTCCAACGCCCAGCGCCTCGGTGTGAAGGTGTTCGGCGGGACACAGATCACCGCCGGCACGATCCTCGTGCGTCAACGGGGCACCAAGTTCCACCCGGGCAAGAACGTCGCCAAGGGCAAGGACGACACGTTGTTCAGCCTCGTCGACGGTTCCGTCGAGTTCGGGCAGAGCAAGGGCCGCAAGACGGTCAACGTCCAGCCCGTCGACGCCTGATCGAGAGTTCCCGCCGCCCCGAGCGGCGGTCGGTACGCAACACGGCCGGGGCCTTCGGGCCCCGGCCGTTGCGCGTCCGTCCCCGGACGCGCATCGCCCCCGACCTGCGCGCTCGGCGCAACGATCGGGGGCGATGCCGGTCAGCGGGTGCGGTCAGTCGGCGAGGCGGGCCTCGAGGGTGTCGACGGCCACGTCGAGCGTGGCCGGCAGCCGGTCGCCGAACCGGGCGTAGTGCTCGCGGATCTGCGGGATCGCCGCCTTCCAGCCATCGATGTCGACCGACAGGATCTCGTCGAGGTCGGCCTCGTCGATCTCCAGGCCGTCGGTGTCGAGCGCATCTCTGGTGGGCAGTTTGCCGATCGGCGTGTCGATGGCGTCGGCCGTGCCGTCCACCCGCTCGAACACCCACTTGAGGACCCGGCTGTTCTCACCGAAGCCGGGCCACAGGAACCGACCGTCGTCGTCTCGACGGAACCAGTTGACGAAGAAGATCTTCGGCAGCATCGCCGGATCGGTGGCCTTCTCCATCGAGAGCCAGTGGGCGAAGTAGTCGGCGTAGTTGTAGCCGCAGAACGGCAGCATCGCCATCGGGTCGAAGCGCAGCTCGCCCATCGTGCCCTCGGCCGCCGCCGTCTTCTCCGACGCCATGATCGAACCGAGGAACACGCCGTGCTCCCAGTCGTTGGCCTCGGTCACGAGCGGCACGGTGCTGCGCCGGCGGCCGCCGAAAAGGATCGCCGAGATCGGCACGCCGGCCGGGTCCTCCCACTCGGGAGCGATCGAGGGGCACTGCGAGGCCGGGGCGGTGAAGCGGGCGTTCGGATGGGCGGCGGGCGTGTCGCTCTCGGGCGTCCAGGCGTTGCCCTTCCAGTCGGTGGCACGCGCCGGCGGGGTGTCGGTCATGTCCTCCCACCAGATGTCACCGTCGTCGGTGAGGGCGGTGTTGGTGTAGACGCAGTTGCCCCACAGCGTGTCCATGGCGTTGGCGTTCGTCTTGTAGCTGGTACCCGGCGCCACGCCGAAGAAGCCCGCCTCGGGGTTGATGGCGTGCAGCTGGCCGTCGTCGCCGAACTTCATCCAGCAGATGTCGTCGCCGATCGTCTCGGCCTTCCAGCCCGGGATGGTCGGCACCAGCATGGCGAGGTTCGTCTTGCCGCACGCCGACGGGAAGGCCCCGGCGATGTACTTCGACTCGCCCTCGGGGTTGGTGAGCTTGAGGATCAGCATGTGCTCGGCGAGCCAGCCGTCGTCGCGGGCCATCACCGACGCGATGCGCAGGGCGAAGCACTTCTTGCCGAGCAGGGCGTTGCCGCCATAGCCCGACCCGTACGACCAGATCTCGCGGGTCTCGGGGAAGTGCACGATGAACTTGTTCTCCGCGTCGCAGGGCCACGGCACGTCCGCCGCCCCGTTGAGCGGGGCCCCCACGCTGTGCACGCACGGCACCCAGTCGCCGTCGCCGAGGACGTCGAGTGCGCCCTGACCCATGCGGGTCATGATGCGCATGTTCACCGCCACGTAGGCCGAGTCGGTGAGCTCCACGCCGATGTGGGCGATCGGTGAGCCGAGCGGGCCCATCGAGAACGGCACCACGTACATGGTGCGTCCCTTCATCGCTCCGGTGTAGAGCCGCCTCATCTCCGCACGCATCTCGGCGGGGTCGCGCCAGTTGTTGTTGGGGCCCGCTTCGTCCTCGGTGGCCGAGCAGATGAACGTGCGGTCCTCCACCCGGGCCACGTCGCCGGGATCGGAGTGCGCCCAGTAGCTGTTGGGCCGCTTCGCCTCGTCGAGCTTGGTGAAGGTGCCCGAGTCGACGAGTTGTTGGCAGAGCTGCTCGTACTCGTCGGCCGATCCGTCGCACCAGTAGATGTCGGCGGGCTGCATGACCTCCGCCCATTCGGCAACCCAGTCCTTCAGGCGCTGGTTGGTGGTCGTTCCGCTCATCTCTTGACTCCTCGTTGAGTACCGGGGGTGCGGTCGCCGCTTCGACGAACGCGGTTCACGAACAGTGGGTTCGAGAACCAGCGTAGGGCGCCCGCACCGGCGAGACGAAACGTTGGTCGCAGTCGCTGGACGGAATTCGGGCGACACGTCCGCGCTCGGAGGAGGCACCGGACCCGGATGGAGCCCTCGGGTGCCGGTGACGTCAGCTGCCGGGGGTGCTCATGTCGACCTCGGAGCCGAGGCGGAGCCGCGTGGCGCAGCCGGCATCGTCGAGGTCGAACACCACACGCTGGCCGGGGCGCAGCATGCGGAACAGCGAACCGTCGAGGGCGTCGACGGCGAGCTCGTAGTCGTTCAGGTCGGTGTCGGCCATGACGAGGCCGTCACCGGTGGCGGGATCGTAGGCCTTGATGACACCCTGCATGACAGTGGTGGGCTCAGCCGGCCTTGACGATCTTGCCCGACTTGATGCAGCCGGTGCACGCGTTGACCCGCTTGGTGGCGCCGTTCACCGATGCCCGGACACGCTGGATGTTCGGGTTCCAGCGACGCTTGGTGCGGCGATGCGAGTGCGACACCGACATGCCCCACGAGGGGCCCTTGCCACACACTTCACACTTGGATGCCATTGGATTCTCCTGCAGCGGTGCCGGGATCACCCGGCGTCGATCACGTTGGTGGGTCCGAACGGCCACACAGGGTCGTCGGGACAGCCATGGAATGCTATCAAGCAACTCACCGAGCCCCACGCCCGACACGCCGCCATAGACTCCCGAGCCGTGCCGACACTCGAACGGTTGAACACCGCTGCCCTGCGCGACTCCGTGCGCACGTTCCGCGACACGGTGAGAGAGCATGCACACGGGCTCAACCGGCTCAACGTGTACCCCGTGCCCGACGGCGACACCGGCACCAACATGGCCCGCACCCTCGACGCCGTGGTCGAGGAGATGGACGCTGCCGCCCACGACGACCACGACGCGATCTGCGAGGCGATCAGCCACGGGTCGCTGATGGGTGCCCGCGGCAACAGCGGGGTCATCCTCAGCCAGATCATGCGCGGGTTCTCGGGCACGATCAAGGACCACGCCGACGTGCACGGCGCCAAGTTCGCCGAGGCGTTGCAGGCGGCGGCGGCCGGTGCGTACGAAGCGGTGCTCAAGCCGATCGAGGGCACGATCCTCACCGTCTGCCGTGAGAGCGCCGACGGCGCCAAGACGGCGGCCGATGCCGGTGGGTCCCTGGTCGAGGTGGTGCGCGCCGCCCGAGCGGCCGGCAAGGCGGCACTCGACAACACGCCCGAACAACTCCCGGTCCTCAAGGACGCAGGCGTCGTCGACGCCGGTGGCGCAGGTTTCCTGCTGCTGCTCGACTCGGTGCTGCACGTGGTGGACGGGGTGCCGCTTCCCGAGGCCGAACCCGACGACGGCACGGGCGGAGCCGTCGGGGCGGCGTTCGAGGCGGTCGCGCACCGCCACGGCCACGACGGCGAACTCGACGTGAGCGAACAGCGCTACGAGGTGATGTACTTCCTCGAGCTGGCCGACGACCGGATCTCCGACTTCAAGGCGAGCTGGGGCGCCATCGGTGACTCGATCGTGGTGGTCGGCGGCGACGGGCTCTGGAACTGCCACGTGCACACCAACGACATCGGCGCAGCGATCGAATCGGCACTCGGACTCGACGGCCGGCCCACCCGGATCAGGGTGACCGATCTCTTCGAGGAGGTCGACGAGGAACACGCCAAGCGCGAGGCCGAACTCGGCGTGGAGGGCAGTGCCGCACGTCCCCGTGCCGGCGCTGGGCTGCCGCCCGTGACCACGGCGGTGGTGGCCGTGTGCTCGGGCGACGGCCTCGTCGAGCTGTTCGCCCAACTGGGTGTGCAAGGAGTCGTCACCGGTGGGCAGACCATGAACCCGTCCACCGCCGAACTGCTCGACACGGTGCGGCACGTGAACGCCGAGCAGGTGGTGATCCTGCCCAACAACAAGAACATCATCCCGGTCGCCGAGCAGGTCGACGCCCTCACGAACAAGACCGTCGTCGTGGTGCCGACCACCTCGATGCCCGAAGCGCTCGCCGCACTCGTGGTGTACGACCCCGAGGCCGACGCCGCGGAGAACCATGCCGAGATGTCCGACGCTGCGGCGTCGGTGGTCACGGGCGAGATCACCCAGGCGGTGCGCGACTCGAACACCCCGTCGGGACCGGTCCGCACGGGCGAGTGGATCGGCCTCGTCCGCGGCGACGGGATCGTGGCGGTCGGCGGCACCACCGGTGACGCCACCATCGGGCTGCTCGAGCACATCGTCGGTGACACGGCCGAGCTGATCACGGTGATCACCGGCGAGGACGCCGATTCCGACACCACCGCCGCGATCGAGGGCTGGCTCGGCGACCATCACGGCGCCGTGTCGGTCGAGGTCCATGCGGGTGGTCAACCGCTCTATCCCTACCTCTTCGGGGTCGAGTGACGGCACTGTCGCTCCGCGAGCTCGCCGGCATCGACGTCGAGCGGCTGAAGGGCGTCGGGGAGAAGAAGCGGGCATCGCTCGCGGCGGTGGGCGTCACCAACCTGCTCGACCTCCTCGCCACCTATCCCCGGCGATGGGTGGATCGCAGCAACGAGGCCAGGATCGCCGATCTCGTACCGGGCGACGAGGCGCTCGTCCTGGTGACGGTGCGATCCGTGCACAAGCGCACCACCCGTCAGCGGCGCACGATGGTCACCGTCAACGTGGGCGACGGGTCGGGCCGGATGGAGGTGGTGTTCTTCAACCAGCCGTGGCGGGAGCGTCAACTCAAAGAGGGCCTCCAGATCGCCTTGTTCGGCAAGGCCGACACGTACCGCGGCGGCATGCAGATGTCGAACCCGGTCGTGGACCTGATCGGTGACCGCACCGGCCGGATCGTACCGATCTACCCGCAGAGCGAGAAGGCGCAGATCACCACCTGGGAGATGGCGGGATGGGTGGACGAGACGCTGCGCCGCTGTCGCGAGCGCGGCATCCTCGACCCGGTACCCGCCGGACTGCTGCGGCGCCTGGGGATGCTCGGCCGGTTCGACGCGTTCACCCGCATCCACCTCCCCGAGACGATGCGCGACAAGGATGCGGCCCGGCGCCGGCTCGCCTTCGACGAACTGCTGCGGGTCCAGCTCGTGCTCGTGTTGCGCAAGCGGGCGATGGAGCGTGAGCAACGCGGGATCGTGCACCGGATCGGCGGCGATCTCGTCGAGCGCTTCTACCGTGCCCTGCCGTACCCGCTCACCGGTGCCCAGCAGCGCACGATCGCCGAGATCGAGGCGGACCTCGCCGCGCCGCACCCGATGCACCGTCTGCTGCAAGGTGACGTGGGGGCCGGAAAGACCGTGGTGGCGGTGGCGTCGATGCTCACCGGTGTGCAGGGAGGTCACCAGGCGGCGCTCATGGCCCCGACCGAGGTGCTCGCCGAGCAGCACGCCGTGGGCGTACGCGCCCTGCTGGAGGGCGTGTCGGTGCCCGACCCCGGCAACCTCTTCGGCGACCGTCCGCTGCGGGTGGAGCTGCTCACCAACCGGGTCACGGGCGCCGGCCGCAAGGACGTGCTGGCCGGCTTGGCCGACGGTGCGGTCGACATCGTGATCGGCACCCACGCCCTCATCCAGGAGGCCGTCGACTTCGCCGACCTCGGTGTGGTGGTGGTCGACGAGCAGCACCGGTTCGGGGTCGAGCAGCGTGCTGCGCTGCGCGCCAAGTCCGCCTCCGGAGCCGTGCCCGACATGTTGGTGATGACGGCCACGCCGATCCCGCGCACGGCGGCGATGACGGTGTACGGCGACCTCGACGTCAGCGTGCTCGACGAGCTCCCGCCGGGCCGCACTCCGATCGCCACGATGTGGGCGAACGGCCCGCTGGAGGAGACGGGCGTGTGGGCCGAGGTGCGTCAGCAGGTGGCCGACGGGCGCCAGGCCTACGTGGTGTGCCCGCTGATCGGCGAGAGCGAGAAGCTGGAGGTCGCGTCCGCCGAGGAGACGTTCGAGCGGCTGGCGAACGACGAGCTGGAAGGGCTGCGGCTCGGCCTGCTCCACGGCCGGCTCACGCCGGGGGAGAAGGAAGCGACGATGGACGCGTTCCGGGCCGGTGACCTCGACGTGCTGGTGGCCACCACCGTGATCGAAGTGGGTGTCGACGTGCCGAACGCCACGGTGATGGTGATCCTCGACGCCGACCGGTTCGGGATCGCCCAGCTGCACCAGCTGCGTGGCCGCGTCGGCCGCGGTGAGCATGCCTCCACCTGCTGGCTGGTCACCCAGCAGCAGGACGACGGCGTCAATGCCCGCGTGGAGGCGCTGGTGGCCACCACCGACGGGTTCGAACTCGCCGAGGTCGATCTCGACCTGCGCGGGGAGGGCACCTTGATGTCGACGTCGCAGAAGGGGCGCAGCGACCTGAAGCTCGCGTCACTGCGTCGTGACCGCGAACTCGTCGAGCTGGCCCGCTCCGCCGCCTTCGAGATCGTCGACGCCGATCCCACCCTGTCGCAGCATCCCGATCTCGGCGACGAACTGGCGCTCGTCGTCAGCGAGACCGACGAGGAGTTCCTCACCAAGAGCTGACGGGACGTGCGAATGCCCCGTCAGTCGCCGCGTGCGGCGTCCTCGTCGTCGTCGGACAGCACGAGGTCCCAGCGGTCGAGGCAGTCCTCACAGCGGTAGGCGACGATGTCGCCCGACTCCCACAGGCCGTCCTCCGCGGGCGGGGTGAGCAGGAAGCACCGACCGCCGCAGTCGATGCACACGATCTGTTCGGCTGGTGCGATCATCGCCACAGTCTGCCCCACCTCGTCACCGTGGGTGCGACGTCGGCACGCCGCCGAGGGTCGCAGCAGAGGGTCACCGCAGAGGGTCACCGCAGAGGTGGCTGCGGGGGCCGGTCGTAGCCTGGACCCCATGCGAGTCGTAGCGGGTGAACTGGGTGGGCGTCGATTGGTGTCGCCGGAAGGGACGTTCACGCGGCCGACCACCGACCGGGTGCGCGAGGCGATCTTCAACTCGCTCGGCAGCGCCGGACTGATCGAAGGTGCCCTGGTGGCGGATCTGTTCGCCGGCAGCGGAGCGATCGGCATCGAGGCCCTGTCGAGGGGTGCGGAACACTGTGTGTTCGTGGAACGAGACCGTGCTGCCCGACGCGCGCTCGACGAGAACCTCGACAACCTCGACCTGCGCGGTCGCAGCAAGGTCGTGACCGCCGACGCCACCAGCGCCGCCGCCACCATCGATGCCGACATCGTCTTCGCCGACCCTCCCTACGAGTTCGACGACTGGCCCGATTTCCTGTCGAGGGTGCGCGCCGACACCGTGGTGATCGAGTCCGGCGCCGAGGTGCAGCCACCGCCGGGATGGGAGACGATCCGCTCCAGGAAGTACGGGCGCACTCGGGTGACGTTCCTCGAGCGTGTGGCCGGATGACCGGTCGCCGACGAACGGCCGGCCGGTGACCGACCGATGAACGATCGACGAACGGGCGCCCCGGTGGGCTGTAGGTTCTGCAGCGCATGACCGCTCCTTCCCTGCGTGCGCTCTACCCGGGCAGCTTCGATCCGATCCACCTGGGCCACATCGACGTCATCGAACAGGCCCACGAACTGTTCGGCAGCGTCGTCGTGGCCGTGATGTACAACCACGCCAAGTCGTCGGGGCTGTTTCCGGTCGACGAACGGGTGTCGATGGCCGTGGAGGCGCTGGCCCACCTCCCGGGCGCCACGGTCGAATCGCATACAGGACTGGCCGTCCAGGCCGCCGAGAAGGCCGATGCCGACTTCATCGTGAAGGGCCTGCGCACGTCGGGCGACTTCGAGATCGAACAGCAGATGGCGCACAACAACCACGCCGTCACCGGCGTCCGTACGGTGTATCTTCCCTGCCGACCCGAACTGGGGTACATCAGCAGCCGCTTCGTCCGAGAGATCGCCAAGTACGGTGAGGCCATCGACCATCTGGTTCCGGCGACCGTCGCGGCGGCGCTCCGACGTACCTTCGACGGTCAGAACTGAGCAGACATGAGCTACGACGATCGCGACGGCGACGACTACGACGACTACGACGACATCGACGACGAGTATCCCGATCCGGGCGCGCCCGGCGGCTACGTCGGCGACGCCGAGACACTGCTGCGTCGGGCCATCGACATCGTGGCCACCGCACCCACCATGCCGCTGTCGTCGTCACCGCGCATCGACCGTGACGAGATCATCGAACTGCTCGAGGAATCGCTGCACCGGCTGCCCGAGGAGCTGCGCCAGGCGCGGTGGATGCTGAAGGAGCGCCAGGAGTTCGTGGCCAAGACCCGCCGCGAGGCCGACGAGCTGCTCGAAGCGGCCCGGGTGCGCGCCGAACGGATGGTGCAACGCACCGAGGTGGTACGCGCCGCCGAACAGCGGGCCCGTCAGGTCATGGAGACCGCCGAGGCCGATTCCCGGCGTCTCAAGCACGAGACCGAGGACTTCCTCGACCAACGCCTCGGATCGTTCGAGATCCTGCTCGACAAGCTGCAGAAGACCGTGGGCGCCGGACGGCAGAAGCTGTCGATCGGCGAGGTGCGTGACGACACCACCGGCGTCGACGCCGACGACGACGTGTCGATGGCGTTCTTCGACCAGGACGACTGACGGTCGGCCCCGAGCCCGGCCGGACGGTCGGGCATCCCGGGGCGATTCGGGGACAGGGGAGGCGGCGGTAGCGTCGACGGCATGGCCGATCCGTTGCGTGTGAACGCCGTCGAACTCCTGCGCCAGCCCGGCGCGGTGCGCGACATCGACGTGTCGCTCGATCCGGCGAGCATCGACGTGGCCCACGACCGGCTCACCGGCGACGTCACCGCTTCGATCCGGCTCGTGGCGCTCAACGACGGCATCGAGGCGTCGGGGTCGGTGTCGGCGCCGTGGGCAACGGTCTGCCGTCGGTGTCTGACCGAGATCGAGGGAGTGGCGGTCGCCGAGGTCGAGGAGCTCTACCGGCCCGTGCGCGAGGACCAGCCCGACGATCCGGAGGTCGTGCCGATCGAAGGCGGCCAGCTGGACCTGGCACCCGTCGTCCGCGAGACGATCCTGCTCGAACTCGACACCGAGCGCCTCTGCCGCGCCGAGTGCGCGGGACTCTGCCCCGTGTGCGGCGCCGATCGCAACGAGACCGACTGCGGATGCGACACCACGGTGCGAGACGAGCGGTGGGCGGCCCTCGACGACCTGGTCGTCGACGACTGACGGCGTGCCCCCGCCCGCTCGCAACACCAGGTGTCCGACACCTGACGGACGCCGCTAGCCTGAACCGGCCCTTGTGGCACGGCGGCGTCGTCCGGCGAGCCCCCACACCCCGATCGAGGAAAGCGAACGATGGCCGTTCCGAAGAAGAAGACATCGAAGTCGAAGACCCGGAGCCGCCGGGCGAGCGCCTGGCAGCTCAACGCTCCGGCGCGCAGCCTCTGCCCCCGCTGCGGCAACGCCAAGACGCCCCACACGGTGTGCCCGTCCTGCGGCTGGTACCGCGACCGGGTCGTCGTCGACGTCGGCTGAGCCAACTCGACGTGACCACTGCACCCCGACGGGCGGCTGTGCCCGGTCCGCACACGGCCCGCTGAACATGCTGCCGATCGCCGTCGACGCCATGGGTGGCGACGACGCACCCGGGCCCGTCCTCGTCGGTGCCCACCAGGCCGCTGCCGTCGGCACACCGGTGATCCTCGTCGGACCCGAGGATCTCCACGGCCGTGCGGGGCCCGACGGCACCGTGCTCGACCTCATCGTGGCATCCGAGGTCATCGGCATGCACGACGATCCGGCGCAGGGCGTGCGCCGCAAGAAGGACTCCACCCTGGTGCGCGCCGCCGAGGCCGTCCGCGACGGGCGCGCCGGCGCCATGATCTCCGCCGGCAACACCGGCGCCACGATGGCCGCCGCACTGCTGCGGATGGGCCGCATCTCCGGCGTCAAGCGACCAGCGATCGCCACCCCGATCCCCGTCCCCGGGTCGACTCCCACGGTGTTGCTCGACGCCGGCGCCAACGCCGAGGTGCAGGCCGACTGGCTGGTGCAGTTCGGGCTGATGGGCTCGGTGTACGCCCGGCACCGCTTCGGGATCGACGCCCCACGCGTGGGGCTGCTGTCGATCGGCGAGGAGCCCGGCAAGGGCGACTCGCTGCGCAAGGAGGCCTACGAACTGCTCTCGCAGGCGAGCCACATCGACTTCATCGGCAACGTGGAGGGCCGCGACGTGATGAGCACCAACGTCGACGTGTGCGTCACCGACGGATTCACCGGCAACGTGGTGCTGAAGACCCTCGAGGGTGGCATGAAGGCCGTCGTCGCCGCGCTGCTCGACGCCTTCGCCGCAGAGGAGCACTACCGCCCGCACGCCGACGCTCTCATGCCGGCGCTGGTGCCGCTCTACGAGTCGCTCAGCCCCGACACCTACGGCGGCGCGGTGCTGCTCGGCGTCGACGGCGTGTGCATCATCGCCCACGGCTCGTCGGGTCCGACGGCGATCGCCAACGGCATCGGTGTGGCCCGCGACATGGTCGAGCACGACGTGGTCTCCGAGATCCGCGCGGCGATTGCCGCCAACGCCTGACCGTACCCAGGGCTACACTCGGTCGCCGTGCCAGCAGAGACACATGTGGAACAGGGCCCGCTCGGCCGAGACGAGATCTTCGAGATCGTCCGTGACCGGCTCGCCGACATCCTCGAGATCGAGCCGTCGACCATCTCCGAGGGGCAGTCGTTCGTCGACGACCTCGACGCCGACTCGCTCGCGCTGATCGAACTCGTCGAGGCGCTCGAGGAGGAGTTGAGCGACCGCACGGTGGGCTTCCGCATCGAGGACGAGGACCTCGAGGACCTCAAGACCGTCCGGGACGCGGTCGACTACGTCCACGAACGCGCCACGGCGAGCTGATCCGGCGATGGGCTCGGCCCGCGCGAGCTCTGCCGACCCGGCGCTCGGGGCCCTGGCCGAGCGCGTCGGCCACCGCTTCACCGATCCCGCACTGCTGCAACGCGCGCTCGCGCACCGCTCGTGGTGCGCCGAGACGCCTGGTGCGGCCAGCAACGAGCGGCTCGAGTTCCTGGGCGACGCCGTCCTCGGGTGGGCCATCGCCGACATCGTCTACCACCGCTACGCCGACCTGCCCGAAGGGCACCTGACCGACCTCCGCAAGAGTGTGGTGAACGCCCTCGCGCTGGCCGAGGTGGCCGAGGAGATCGGGCTGGGCCCGCACATCCTCCTCGGCCGCGGGGAGGCCGCAGCGGGCGGCAGCCAGAAGCCGTCGATCCTGTCCGACGCCTTCGAAGCGGTGCTGGGTGCCGTCTATCTCGACGGTGGCGCCGATGCGGCATTCGCCATGGTGGAGCGTCTGGTCGGCCCGCGGATGCCCCCGACGATCGAGGGGCTCGACCAACTCGACCAGAAGACGCTGCTGCAGGAGTTGGCGGCACGGTCGGGCCGCGGTGTGCCCGAGTACTCCGTCACGTCGACCGGGCCCGATCACGCCAAGACGTTCCGCGCCACGGTGTCGATCGACGGCACCGTCCGGGGTGAGGGCGAGGGCCGATCCAAGAAGGCCGCCGAGCAGGTGGCGGCGGCCCACGCGTGCGCCACGTTCGGTGAGGGCTGAAACCCGGGGTGCCCGAGCTCCCCGAGGTCGAGACGGTCCGCCGGGGCCTCGAACGCCACGTGGTCGGCCGACGCATCGTGCGGGTGGAGGTCGGCCGCGAACGTGTGGTCCGACGGACGTCGCGGGAGGAGCTGATCGCCGGACTCACCGACGCGGTCGTCGAGGCGGCCGAGCGGCGGGGCAAGTACCTCCTGCTCCCGCTCGACAGCGGTGACGCGGTGATGATCCACCTGCGCATGAGCGGGCAGGTCCTCGTTGCGCCGCCCGGCGCACCGCGCCCTCCGCACACCCACGTGGTGATGCACCTGGATCGTGCCGGCGGCGGTGGCGGTGTGGGCGACGGCGGCGATCACGGCATCCACGGCAGCGAGTTGTGGTTCGTCGATCCGCGCACGTTCGGCGAGGTGGTGGTGTTCGACCCCGACCGGGCCCACCAACGGCTCCCCGAGCTCGCCCGGCTGGGCATCGACCCGATCGCCGACGACCTCGGTGTCGACGAACTGCGGCGGGCCTTCGGCGCCACCCGCCGTGTGCTCAAACCGCTGTTGCTCGACCAGCACGTGATCGCCGGCATCGGCAACATCTACGCCGACGAGATCCTCCATCGTGCCCGCCTGCGGCCCGATCGGCCCGCCGACACGCTCGACCGCCGCCGGCTGACCGTGCTCCGGGACTCGATCGTCGACGTGCTCACCGAAGCGATCGACGCCGGCGGTTCCACGCTCGGAGATGCGCAGTACGTCGACCTGATGGGGCACACCGGCTCGTACCAGGACGACCACCGCGTCTACGGGCGCGGCGGTGAACGGTGCCTCACCTGCGGTCGCGGCTGGGTCCGGCGAGTGGTCACCGGCGGCCGGAGCACGTCCTTCTGCCCGGTCTGCCAGCGTTGAGCGTCCGTTCGCCGGCGAGCGCTCGACGTCACCGTGCGCGAAAGCAGGGCGGCGGGGCCGGCGCGGGGTAGTTTCGTCAGCGCTGTGTTCCTGAAGAGTCTCAACCTCAAGGGGTTCAAGTCGTTCGCCGACTCCACGACGATGCTCCTCGAGCCCGGCGTGACCGTCGTCGTCGGCCCGAACGGGTCGGGGAAGTCGAACGTCGTCGACGCCGTTGCCTGGGTGCTCGGGGCGCAGGCTCCGAAGGCGGTGCGCAGCCAGAAGATGGACGACGTCATCTTCGCCGGCACCGCCACCCGGCCCGCTCTCGGACGTGCCGAGGTGAGCATCACCATCGACAACGCCGACGGCACACTCGGCGTCGAGCTGAGCGAGATCACCGTCACCCGCGTCCTGTTCCGCACCGGCGAGTCCGAGTACGCGATCAACGGGGCACCGTGCCGCCTGCTCGACGTGCAGGAACTGCTGTCCGATGCGGGCGTCGGTCGCCAGCAGCACGTGATCGTCAGCCAGGGCCAGATCGACGCCGTGCTGAACGCCCGTCCGGAGGACCGGCGGTCGATCATCGAGGAGGCCGCCGGCGTTCTCAAGTTCCGCAAGCGCAAGGAGAAGGCCGAGCGCCGTCTCGACGCCACCGAGGCCAACCTGCTGCGGGTGCAGGACCTCTTGCGGGAGGTGCGTCGCCAGCTGCGACCGCTCGAACGCCAGGCCAAGGCGGCCGAACGGCACGGCACCCTCGTCGAGGAACTCACCGAGGTGAGGACCTACGTCGCCGGCCGCGAGATCTCGTCGTTGCGCGCCAAGCTCGAGGGGTTGGCCGCCACGAAGCTCGACAGTGCCCGTACCGAGGCCGAGCTGAAGTCCGCACTCGCCGTGCTCGACACGCAGGTGATGTCGATCGAGGCGCAGCTCTCGGCGCGTGGCGAGAGCGACGTGAGTGACCGGCTGGTGCACGTCGAGCAGCTCCGTGAGCGCGCCCGCGGCCTGTCGGCGGTGCTGGTCGAGCGCCGGCGGTCACTGGAACGCGATCGTGGCCAGCTGCTCGATGCCGGCGTGGTGGCCAACCTCGAAGCCGATGCGGCGCGCTTTCGCGACGAACTCGATTCGGTGTCGCGGGAGTTGGCCGCCGTCGAGCCCGACGCCGACCAGCTGCTGGCCGAGGAAGCTGCCTTCGCCGACGAACGGTCCACGGTGCTCGAGGCGGTCAGCGCCGACCCCTCCGGGACGCAGGCAGCGAGTGCGGCCGCCGAGGTGCGCGGAGAGCTCCGTTCGGTCCGCTCGTCGCTCGACCGGTCGGAGGCCGATCTGCGACGGTCCGCATCGCGGGTCGACGCGCTCCGCGCACGGATCGACGCCGCCGACGAGGACGCCGTCCGGTTCCGGGCCGAGTGCGACGACGCCGGCGCCGTGGAGGAGCCACTGGTGTCGGAGATGGAGGCGGCCGAGGCGGCCGTGGCCGAGGCCGTCGCTGCCGTGGAGGCGCGCCGGTCGCTGCGCACCGACGCATCCGAGGAGGCGTCTCGGTGGGCCGCCCGGGTCGAGGCGCTGCAGATGGCGTTGGATGCCGCCCGCGCCCGAGCGGGCGCCGAACGCCTCGCAGGCGTCGACGGGGTGCTCGGCACGCTGCTCGACCTGATCGAGATCGATCCCGGGTGGGAGCCGGCGGTCGAGGCGGCGCTCGGCGAGTCGCTCACCGCCGTGGTGGTCGGCGACCCAGCCGCCGGTCGGCGCGCGCTCGATGCGCTGCGCAGCTCCGACACGAGCGGCGCCGTCCTGGCACTGGGTGTCCGTCCCGCTGCGCCGGGCACGCCCACCCTGGGCGACCCGGTACGGCCGCACGCACGCTCCCCGAAGAGCGGTGTCGACGCCCTGCTCGACGGGCTCCTCGGCGCCGCAGTGCGGCTCGACGACGTGAGCGATGCCGTCGACGCCGCACTGGCCCATCCCGACACGGTGGTGGTCACCGGTACCGGTGACCGGTTCGGGCTCAACGGGTGGCGGATCGGAGCTGCGGGAAGCGGTGCGACTGCGGCAGCGCTCGACGACGCCGTCTCCCGCTCCGACTCGGCCGCCACCGCCCTCGACGACGCCGACGACGCACTGTCGAGCGCCGAGCGTTCACTCGCTGCAGCGCGTGCCCACGAAGAGGAGCTCGCGCAGCGGCTCGACGCCAACGACGCGCGGTTCACGGCGGCGTCCGAGGGTCTCGGCCGCGCCCAGGCACAGCTGCGCGAGTCGCGTGCCGAGCTCGAGAACCTCGAGCGGTCGGTCGTGGAGAGCGAAGCCAACGTCGAGCGGGAGCGCCAGCGCATCGCCGAGCTCGAGGCGCTGCTGCCGGCGCTCGAATCCGACGAGCAGGCCGAAGCCGACGCGGCGCGTGCCCGCGGCGAGTTGCGGGCCGAGCTGGAGGCCCGTGCCACGGCGCTGACGTCACGGCGCAAGGATCTGGAGGTCCGCGGTGCCGGCCTGCGTGAGCGGCGGGAGTTGCTCGAGCGTCGGTTGGACGAGACCGAGCGACGGCTGGCTGCCGATGCCGAGGCCCGCGTCGCCGCCGAGGGTCAGCGGATGCGCGTCGAGAGCGACATCGCCGCCATCGACCGGCTCTCTGCGCTCGTGTCGTCGCGTCGCGAGGTGATCGAGATCCTGCACACCCACCTCGTCGAGCAACGACGACGCCAGAGCGACGAGGTGCGCGGTCTCACGGGTGAGCTCGACCAGCTCCGCCGTTCCCGGTCGGAGAAGGAGCAATCGCTCGATGCGTCGCGTGAGCGGGCCCGCCAGGCCGAACTCGGCGAGGCGGAGGCCAAGCTGCGGCTGGAGACGGCGGTCGACACGCTGCGGCGCGACCTCGACATCGAACCGGCCGTGGCCGAGGCGGCCGAGCTGCCCGAGCTGCCCGAGGGCGCCACGCCGGCGGGTCGGGTTCGTGAGCTGGAACGAGAGCTGCGACTGCTCGGGCCGATCAATCCGTTGGCGCTCGAAGAGTTCAACGAGCTGCAGACCCGGCACGCCTTCCTCGAGGAGCAGCTCGAGGACGTCCGCTCCACCCGTCGTGAGCTGGCCCGGGTGATCGCCGCCGTCGACGCCGAGATCCAGAGCGTGTTCGCTGCTGCGTTCCACGACGTGGCCGAGAACTTCACGCAGCTGTTCTCCCTGCTGTTCCCGGGCGGTCAGGGCCGCCTCACGCTCACCGCACCCGACGACATGCTCAACACCGGGATCGAGGTGGAGGCCAAGCCGAGCGGCAAGAACGTGAAGAAGCTGTCGCTGCTGTCGGGCGGCGAGCGCAGCCTCACGGCGCTGGCGTACCTGTTCGCCGTGTTCCGCTCGCGTCCGTCGCCGTTCTACGTGATGGACGAGGTGGAAGCCGCACTCGACGACGTGAACCTCCACCGCTTCCTCGGTCTGATCCAGGAGTTCCGCAAGGACGCCCAGCTCATCGTGGTGTCGCACCAGAAGCGCACGATGGAGGCGGGCGACTGTCTGCTCGGGGTGAGCATGCAGCCGGGTGGGTCGAGCAAGGTCGTCACCGAACGAATCTCCGCCGACGCCTGACCCGATCTGCCGGCCGTTGCATCCGGTGTCGGACACCGGATGCAACATCTTGCGCCGGGGGCCCGGCATGGCGGCCCTCGGGTCCATCCGGAGTCGATAGCGTCGGCCGGGATGGGTATCGAAGTCATCTTCCTGATCCTTGCCGTGCTCGTCGTGGCGTTCGGGGTCGGCGTCGTCGTCGTCAGCCGCCGCAACGCCGCCCGCCAAGCGCCGCCCGCCGCCCGGCCCACACGGCCGACGGTGCCGCCTCCCAGACCGGAGGAGGGCCCGGGCCCCGAAGCTGGCGGCGGAGCGACGCTCGTCGAGGAGCGACCGGAGGAGTTGGTCGAGCCCGAACTGGTCGAGCCCGTCTCGTTGCGCGACCGGCTGGCGAAGGCGCGCGCCACGTTCGCCGGCGCGTTCGCCGGTGTGCTGGGACGCAGCGGCATCACCGAGGAGTCCTTCGAGGACCTCGAGGAGGCGCTGCTGCGCGCCGATGTCGGCGTCGGCGTGACCACCGAACTGCTCGATGGGTTGCGGGCCAGGGTGGACGCCAAGGAGATCACCGAACCGCAGCAACTGCTCGATGCGCTGCAGGCGGAGATGGTGTCCCGGCTCGCCGGCGCCGACCGCTCGTTGCACTTCGACACGTCCGACTCGCTGAACGTGTGGATGTTCGTCGGCGTGAACGGCGTGGGCAAGACCACCACCATCGGCAAGCTCGCCAACCAGCAGGTGATCGGCGGGCGCTCGGTGCTGCTCGCCGCCGGCGACACGTTCCGCGCTGCGGCGGCCGAGCAGCTCACGACGTGGGCCGAGCGTTCGGGTGCGGAGATCGTGCGCGGTGCCGAGGGCGGCGACCCGAGTTCGGTGGTGTTCGACGGCGTCGAGCGGGCCGCTGCCAAGGGGGTCGACCTGGTGATGGCCGACACCGCCGGCCGGTTGCACACCAAGTCGAATCTGATGGACGAGTTGCGCAAGGTGCGCCGGGTGGCGGAGAAGGGCGCCGGCAGTGTCACCGAGACGCTGCTCGTGATCGACGCCACCACCGGCCAGAACGGTCTGGCCCAGGCTCGTGAGTTCGGCGAGGCGACCGACGTCACCGGGGTGGTGCTCACCAAGCTCGACGGATCGGCCAAGGGGGGGATCGTCTTCGCCATCGAGACCGAGCTCGGGATCCCCGTGAAGCTGGTGGGCATCGGCGAGACGATCGGCGACCTGGTCCCGTTCGATCCGGACGAATTCGTCGCCGCCCTCTTCGAGTAGCCATCCCCTGACCCACCCGGACCCGAAAAATGCCCGATTCGTAGCGCTGGGCGCTACGAACGAGGCATTTTTCGGGTTTCCGGCGGGTGTGGTCGGGTTTCGGGGGTGAGAACGGGTTCTGCGACACTTCGGGAATGACCGTCACCGACGACCGCCCGGGCGCTACGAACGCCACCGACCCCGACACCGCCCGGGTGAGCGCGGCGATCGACGATCTGCTGGCGGCCCACGATCCGGCGACCACCGACAACATCGCGTTCCGCGGCGCCCGGTTCGACGCGGGCCTCGCCTGGGTGCACTTCCCCGAGGGGCACGGCGGCCTGGGGCTGCGACCCGAGTTGAACAAGCTCGTCGAGCAGCGGCTGCGTGACGCCGGCGCCGAACCCACGGATCCGAGCACGTTCTTCATGGCGCTGGCCGGCCCCACGATCGTCACCCACGGCAGCGACGAGGTGAAGGAGCGCTTCCTCCGCCCGATGTTCACCGGCGAGGAGACGTGGTGCCAGCTGTTCTCCGAGCCCGGTGCCGGCTCGGACTTCGCCGGGCTGGCGACCCGCGCCGTCCGCGACGGCGACGAATGGATCGTCAACGGCCAGAAGGTGTGGAACACGCTGGCCCACCTCGCCGACTTCGGCATGCTGGTGACGCGTACGGACCCCGACGCACCGAAGCACAAGGGGATGACCTACTTCGCGCTCGACATGCACGCCGAGGGCGTCGAGGTACGACCGCTGCGTCAGATCACCGGCGAGGCAGAGTTCAACGAGGTGTACATGACCGACGCCCGCATCCCCGATGCCTACCGCATCGGCGACGTGGGCGAGGGATGGCGCGCCAGCCTCACCACCTTGATGAACGAGCGCAACGCCATCGGTGCGGGCAGCGGGGGAGCGGGCAGCGGATCCACGGTGCGCCGCGGCGGTGCCGCCAACGACGCCGTGGCCATCTGGAACGAGCTCGATCCGTCCGAGCAGACCGGCGCCCGCAAGGACCGGATGATGCAGCTGTGGGTGCAGGCCGAGGTCGGCCGACTCACCAATCGCCGGGCCGGCGAGAACGCCAAGGCCGGCAACCCCGGGCCCGAGATGTCGATCGCCAAGCTGGCGTTCTCCGAACTCAACAAGGGCCTGTACGCGTTCTGCATCGACCTGATGGGAGCCGACGCCCTCATCGGTTACGACTACACGTTCCGCCGGCCCGGCGACCTCGATGTCACCGGCATGACCCACGGCACCCGCTACTCGTTCCTGCGCGTCCGGGCCAACTCGATCGAGGGCGGCACGTCGGAGATCATGCGCAACATCCTCGGCGAGCAGGTGCTCGGGCTTCCGGGCGAACCCCGCGTCGACAAGGGCATCCCCTGGATCGACGTCCCCCGCAGCTGATCACCGAGACGTTCGCCAGGGGTCAGACCCCGGACGAACGTCCTCGAGGCCTGCGGCCGGGCTCCACCCGTTCGCCCGGGGTCTGACCCCTGGCGAACGGTAACCTCGGAGCCCTGATGTTCGACAACCTGTCCACCCGACTCGAAGGCATCGTCAAGAAGATCCGCGGCAAGGGCCGCCTGACGGAGGCCGACGTCGACGAGGTGATGAAGGAGATCCGCACGGCGCTCCTCGAAGCCGACGTCAACGTCACCGTCGTCCGCTCGGTCACCAACCGCATCCGCGAGGTGGCCATCGGCGCCACACGCTCGGCCGCTCTCGACCCTGCACAGCAGGTGGTGAAGGCCGTCAACGACGAATTGACACGGGCGCTCGGCGGCGAGACCCTCACCCTCACCTACGCCTCCCGCCCGCCCACCGTGGTGCTGATGGCCGGTCTGCAGGGCTCCGGCAAGACCACCAACTCGGCCAAGCTGGCCGCATGGTTCAAGGGCCAGGGCCGTCAACCCCTGCTCGTGGGGGCCGATCTCCAGCGTCCCGCCGCCGTCGAGCAGCTCCGCACGCTCGGTGGCCAGATCGACGTGCCGGTGTTCTCCGACCCGTCCGATCCCGTCCGCGCCTCGGCGGCGGGCCTCGAGGAGGCCAAGCGGCTCGGCCGCGACGTCGTGATCGTCGACACCGCCGGACGGCTGTCCATCGACACCGAGATGATGGAGCAGGTCCGCCACATCTCCGATGCGGTCGACCCCGACTACACGTTCCTCGTCGTCGATGCCATGACCGGTCAGGATGCCGTCCAGACCGCCGAGGCGTTCCACGAGACCCTGCAGATCGACGGCGTCATCATGTCGAAGATGGACGGCGACGCCCGCGGCGGTGCGGCGCTGTCGGTGAAGGAGGTCATCGGACGACCGATCGCCTTCGCCTCCACCGGTGAGAAGCTCAACGAGTTCGAACAGTTCCACCCCGACCGCATGGCCGGCCGCATCCTCGGCATGGGCGACATGCTCACCCTCATCGAGCAGGCGGAGCGGGCGTTCGAGGCCGATCAGGCCGAGCAGGCGGCCACCAAGCTCATGGAGGGTCAGTTCACCCTCGACGACTTCCTCGAGCAGATGCAGCAGATCAAGAAGATGGGCTCGCTCGGGAGCCTCATGGGCATGATGCCCGGGGTGCCCAAGGAGCTGAAGGGCGCCGAGATCGACGACGACGACCTCAAGCCGATCGAGGCCATCATCCGCTCGATGACCCCCGAGGAGCGGGCCCAGCCGGTGATCATCAACGGCAGCCGCCGCCAGCGCATCGCCGCCGGATCGGGCACCCAGGTGGGTGACGTCAACCGGTTGGTGAAACAGTTCGGCGAGATGCAGAAGATGATGAAGAAGATGGGCATGGGCGGCGGCGGCCCCGGTCGGGGCGGGGGCAAGAAGGGCAAGAAGGGCAAGAAGGGCAAGGGCCCCAAGGGCCGCGGCCTGCCGCCCGGACTGCTCGACCCGAACGCTCCCGGTGGGATGGACCTGCCCGGTCTGCCCGGCATGCCGAACATGCCGGGCGTCCCCGGCATCCACAACCGATGACCCGAGCGGTTCCGTCGGCGATCGACCCGGACGCCATCGGGCGAGGGGAACCGGCCGGTGGCCGCTAGCCTTTCGACGTTCTCATCTGCACCAGGAGTATCGATTCAAGATGGCAGTCAAGCTGCGCCTCACCCGCATCGGCAAGAAGAAGCAGCCGCAATATCGCATCGTCGCGGCCGATTCCCGCGCCCCTCGTGACGGGCGCTTCATCGAGATTCTCGGCCACTACGACCCCCGTCAGGACCCGTCGGTGCTCACCGTCGACAACGACAAGGCCGTGAAGTGGCTCGGCGAGGGCGCCCAGCCCACCGAGCGTGTCGCCAAGCTGCTGCAGATCTCGGGTGCGATGGAGCAGTTCGAGAGCGCGAAGGCGGCGAAGTGACCGACGTGGACGGAACGGTCGAGGGCACGACCGACGAGACAACCGACGACGAGCTCGCACCGACCGCCGTCGCCGTGCTCGCCCACATCGTGAAGTCGATCGTCGACGACCCCGACGCCGTCACGGTCGAGGTCGACGAGTCGGGCCGCCGCCCGGCGCTCAACGTGCGCGTCGGCGAGGGTGATCTCGGTCGGGTCATCGGCCGCCGTGGCCGCACCGCCTCGAGCATCCGCACCGTCGTCCGGGCCGCTGCGAGCAAGGACGATGTCGAAGTCGACATCGAGTTCCTCGACGACTGAGCCACCCGACGGCCTCCTCGAGGTCGGGCACATCCGTCGCGCCCACGGGTTGCGCGGCGACGTCTTCGTGCAGCTGACCTCCGATGCCGACGTGCGCGTCGAGCCGGGGGCTCAACTCGTCGCCGACGGCCGCACGCTCACCGTCGAGTCGTCACGGGTCGCCTCCAACGGGCGCCGTGTCGTGAAGTTCGACGCGATCGCCGACCGCACGGCGGCCGAGCAGTGGGTCAACGTCACGCTGTACGCCGCACCGCTCGAGGATCCCGACGCGCTGTGGGTGCACGACCTGATCGGTGACCGGGTACGCGAGACCGATGGCACCGACCGCGGCGCCTGCGTCAGCGTCGTGGCCAACCCCGCCGCCGACCTGCTGGAGCTGGAGTCGGGTGCGCTCGTGCCGGTCAACTTCGTCGTGTCCCACGCCGACGGCGTGATCACGGTCGACGTTCCCGAGGGCCTGTTCGAGCTCGTCGACGAATGACCGCCGACGACCCGACTCGAGACACACTGCGGATCGACGTCTTCTCGCTGTTCCCCGGCATGGTCGACCGGTTCTGTTCCGAGAGCCTGCTCGGCCGGGCGCGAGGATCCGGGCTGCTCGACCTGCGCTGCCACGACATCCGCGACCAGACCACCGACGTGCACCGCACGGTCGACGATGCCCCGTTCGGTGGGGGCGCCGGCATGGTGATGCGAGCCCAGCCGGTCTTCGAGTCGGTCGAGGCGGTGATGCCTCCGCGGCCGCTGTTCCTGCTCGGCCCGGGCGGCCGACGCTTCGACCAGGCGATGGCGAACGAACTGGCGCAGGATTCGGGCTTCAGCCTGCTGTGCGGACGGTACGAGGGCGTCGACCACCGGGTGCGCCAACATCTCGTCGACGGCGAGATCAGCGTCGGAGACGTCGTGCTCAGCGGGGGAGAAGTGGCGGCCTGTCTCGTCATCGAAGCCGTCACCCGGCTCCGGGAGGGAGCGATGGGCAACGCCGTGAGCCCCCTGACGGAGAGCTTCGGCGAGTCGGGACTGCTCGAGGAACCGCAGTTCACACGTCCGGCCGAGTTCCGGGGGTGGGACGTGCCCGAGGTGCTCCGCAGCGGTGACCATGCACGCATCGAACGGTGGCGGCGGGCGCAGCGGCTCCACCGCACGCTGCGCGACCGGCCCGACCTCGTGGAGGAGATGGGCGGTCTCGGCGACGATGACCGACGACTGTTGGAAGAGTTCCCTCCGGTCCCGTATCATTGACGGGCCCCATCGGGCACCACTTCGATCGCCGTGGAAGTCACACGGCATGCCCCCACGACAGCGCAGGTACGCCATGAAAGCCACCGATCTCATCGACACCCAGTCGCTCCGCGACGACATCCCCGAGTTCCAGGCGGGCGACGAGTTGAAGGTCCACGTCCGCGTCGTCGAAGGTGGCAAGGAGCGCATCCAGGTCTTCCAGGGCGACGTGATCGCCCGTCAGGGAGGCGGGCTCCAGGAGACCTACACGGTCCGCAAGCTCAGCTACGGCGTGGGCGTCGAGCGCACGTTCCCGCTGCACACCCCCACGGTGCAGAAGATCGAGGTCGTGAAGCGCGGTGACGTCCGCAGGGCCAAGCTGTACTACCTGCGCGACCGCAGGGGCAAGGCCGCCAAGATCCGCGAGAAGCGCGAGTTCTGAAACGCGCCCGGCGGGCTCCGGCCGGCCGTCGAAACGTGCCCGTGACGGCGTCGCGGGCGTGACGCGTCTCGCCGGATAGCCTCGCGGCATCGGCGCCCGGCGCCCCGTCGGGTCCTGCGACCCCTCCCACACCGGAGACACCGGAGACGGAGGTCGTCGTCATGCCCGCAGCATCCGAACCCGATCTGTCGCGTCAGGCCCGTGGTGCCTGGGGCGAAGATCTCGCAGCCGCCCACTACGCCCGCCTGGGGTACGAGGTCGTCGACCGCAACTGGCGGTCGCCGACCGGCGAACTCGACCTCGTCGTACGTCGCGGTTCGACGTACGTGTTCAGCGAGGTGAAGGCCCGCCGCACCGACACCTACGGGCCCCCGGCGTCCGCCGTCGGACCCGCCAAGCAGCAACGCATCCGACGCCTCGCCGTGGAATGGCTGCGCGCCCACGAAGTCGGGGCCGACACGATCCGGTTCGACGTGGTCGCCATCACCGGCACCCGGCTGGTGCTCCTGGAAGGAGTGTTCTGAGGGGCTCGGGGGAGCAGTCGCTCCTGTCAGCGGCCATGATGGGGCGCCATGAACGACCGGATCGAGATCTCCGCGCTGCGCGTGGTCACCATCGTCGGCGCACTCCCGCACGAGCGGGAGATCCCTCAACCCCTGCAGGTCGACCTCTCCCTGGAGGTGGATCTGGCCGATGCCGGCCGCACCGACGAACTGGGCGACACCGTCCACTACGGCCTCGTCGCCGACCAGGTCACCGCCGTCGTCGCCGAGGCGAAGGACGTCCTGCTCGAACGGCTGGCCGCTCGCGTCGCCGAGGAGGTGCTGTCGTTCGACCGCGTGGATGCCGTGGACGTGACGCTCACCAAACTCCGACCGCCGCTCGCTGTCGATGCCGCCACCACGTCGGTGTCGTTGCGGCGTACCCGGGCGACCCTCGACGTCACCGCACGTCCGGCGTGCCGTGCGTTCATCGCGCTGGGGTCGAACCTCGGTGATCGGGAGGGGTATCTCCGCGGGGCCCTGGCGGAATTGGGCACGGTGGTGGCCGAGTCGCAGGTCTACGAGACCGACCCGGTCGGCGGCCCCGACGAGCAGGGCCCGTACCTCAACATGGTGGTGGAGGTGGAGACGACACTCGACCCGTTCGCCATGCTGCGCCGGTGCCGGCGGATCGAGGCCGAGGCGATGCGGCAGCGAGTCGTGCGCTGGGGGCCGCGCACCCTCGACGTCGACATGATCCTCTACGAGGGCGTCACCATCCAGAGCGAGGAGCTGACACTGCCGCACCCGCGCTTCGCCGAGCGACGGTTCGTGCTCGCGCCCCTGGCGGAGATCGCACCCGAGGTCTGTCCCGACGGCTGGGACGAGAGCCTGCCCCCGGCGGGCGTCCATCCGCGCGGTGTGCTCGAACGATGACGGCCGACGCTCTCCGCCGAACCGATCCGGCACACCGCTCCGACCGCGTCCGCACCGTCGACGCCGCCGCAGTCACCGCCGCAGCAGTGCTCGACGCGAAGGCCGGCCGCACGGTGTCGGTGTGCGTGCCGTGTCGCGACGAAGCGGCCACCGTCGGCTCGCTCGTGAGCGTCATCCGCAGCGAACTGATGGAGGCGACGGGAGTGGTCGACGAACTGATCGTGCTCGACGACCGCAGTACCGACGACACGGCGCAGGTGGCGGCCCACGCCGGCGCTCGGGTGGTGTCGATCGACGACGTGCACGCCATGTACGGCGGTGGCCACGGCAAGGGCAACGCCCTGTGGGCCACGCTGCTCGTGAGCCGTGGTGACGTCGTGGTGTGGTGTGACGGCGACGTCACGAGCTTCGAGCCGTCGTGGGTGCTCCGGCTGGTGTGGCCGCTGTTGCAGGACGACACGGTGAGCCTGGTGAAGGCCCTCTACCACCGCCCGTCGCACGCAGGAGGGGGTGGCCGGACCACCGAACTCGTCGCCCGCCCGCTGATGTCGATGTACTTCCCGGAACTGACCGGTCTGGCCCAGCCGCTGTCGGGCGAGTACGCCGTGCGCCGTTCGGCGGTGGAGACACTGCCGTTCCAGCAGGGCTGGGGCGTGGAGATGGCTCTCCTGATCGACGTCGTGCGTCGCGACGGTCCGGCGGCGATCGCCCAGGTGGACCTCGGCGAACGCATCCACTCCAGTCGCTCGCTCCATTCGCTGTCGGTGCAGGCGGCCGAGGTGATGGCCACGATGCTGGAGCGCGCCGGGGTACCTGCTCCGCCGTCCGACCGGGTGCTGCGGCGCGCCGACGGTTCGGTGGTCCCTCTCAACCTCGACACGCGTCCACCCCTCACCGACCCCGGCGAGTCCCGGTGACGTCGCCCGATGCGGCCGGGGCGCCGGCGAACGACGCCGTGCCCGCCGGTGCGAACGTGCTGCTCGTCCGTCACGGCCAGTCGACGTGGAACGCGCTCGGGAAGTGGCAGGGGCAGGCCGACCCGGCGTTGTCGCCGCTCGGGCTCGAGCAGGCTGCCCTGGCCGGTGAACGCCTGCGTGCCTGGGGGATCGCCGACTCGGTGGTGAGCTCCGATCTGGAACGGGCACGCCGGACCGCCCAGTTGCTGTCGGTGGCGGCCGGCGCTCCGCTGCTCGAGCCCGAACCGGCGCTGCGCGAGCGCCATGCGGGTGCCTGGGAGGGGTGCACCCGGGCGGAGATCCACCGGGACTTCCCCGACTGGATCGACGACGGTCGCCGTCCCGAGGGGTGGGAGCCCGATCACGCCCTCGTGGAGCGTGCCGTCCCCGCGCTGCAGCGGCTCGTCGACACCCACGCGGGCGAGCTCGTCGTCGGAGTGTCACACGGTGGCCTCATCCATGCCCTCGAACGCGGTCGGTCGGCCGCCGACCCCTCCTTGAGCGAGGGCGCCTTCAAGCGCGTGGCCAACCTGGAGGCGGTGTGGTTCTGCGTCGACGCCGGCGGAGTGTTCGCCGTCGGCGAGCGGGTGCATCTGCTGCCACCCGAGACGGGCGAGACCTTCGGTCCTGAAGCCTGAGAGGAAGAATCGACGTCGTCGACGGCACCCGGAGACGGCCGGGAGCCGTCAGCCGGCGATCCGCTGCTCGACGGCGCGGACCTTGGCGGGATAGTGGACGCGTCCGAACTCGGGCTGCTGGCCCACCACGATCTCCAGCAGCTCGTCGTGCTGGGCCGTCTCCTTCCACGGCAGTGCGATGTACAGCGGCAGGCCCCAGCGGCGCAGCTCGTCGAGGTTCGAGTACACCCGCTTCTGGTACACGAAGCGTTCCTCCCACGGCCAGTTCGACGGGGCGAACCCCGTGCCCGGGTCGATGATGCAGCGCGAACGCAGGCCGTAGCGGTCGGCCACTTCGAGCCGCGCTTCGAAGAAGTCGACCATCACCCCGATCGGATCGGCTCGGACGTGGGCCATCTCCCGCGGGTTCGGGCCCGACAGGAACGGCAGCACGATCGGGACGTCGTAGGCCTCCGCCACCTCCCACATCGCCTCGGTCTGCATGCCGTCGGCGGCGTTGATCACCGTGGCGCCTGCGTCGAGGGAGCGCCGCACCACCTCGGGCCGCCACGAGTCGATGGAGACGTCCACGCCGAGCGCCGCCAGGGCCGGCACGAGATCTTCGAGGCGGGCCCATTCCTCGGCCCAACCGACCACGGTGGCGTTGTCGGTGGAGCCCTGGCCGCCGAGGTCGATCGAGTCGGCCCCGTCGGCGAGCAGCGCGACGGCCCGGGCGACGGCGTCGTCCACCGTGGTGGCGATCGAGTCGGCGGCGAGCGAGTCGGGGCTGGCGTTCACCACGCCGTAGAGGTGCATCGTCACCGTGGCCGTCCTCAGCCGGCCGCAGCCCAGATCAACAGCGCCAGCGACACGAGCAGCGCGGCCGCCACCAGCACGTAGTCGGCGGGCTTGGCGCGGAACTTCCGGTACGGGTTGTATCCCACCGGCCTCAGTATCGTCGCCGCACATGGCCACCGAAACGCGCGAACTCGAAACGATCACCGTCGAGCGGACCGATGGGGTGGTGACCATCACGCTGCGCCGCCCGGAGAAGAAGAATGCCGCGAACGCGGCGATGTGGAACGAGCTGCTCGCCGAGTTCCGCTCGGTGGCCGGCAGTCCGGCCGACCGCGCCCTCGTGCTCACCGGCGCCGGTGGCAACTTCTGTTCGGGCGCCGACCTCTGGGCCGGGGGCGACGGCGAGGGCGGGCCGCCCCCGCACCAGCTGGCGGCGATGCGCCACATCGCCGACGTATGCCTGGCGCTCCATCGCATCCCGCAACCCACGATCGCCAAGGTGCGCGGGGTGGCGGTCGGCGCCGGCCTCAACATGGCGCTCGGCTGCGACCTCGTGGTGGCGTCGGACGACGCCCGGTTCTCGGAGATCTTCGCCCGACGCGGGCTGAGCATCGACTTCGGTGGCTCCTGGGTCCTGCCTCGCCGCGTGGGCATGCACCGGGCGAAGGAGCTGGCGCTGCTGGCCGAGATCATCGATGCCCGCGACGCCGAGGCCATCGGTCTCGTCAATCGAGTGCTGCCCGACGACGAACTCGACGCCTTCGTCGACGACTGGGCTGCCCGGCTCGCCGGCGGGCCTCCGATCGCGCTCGCCATGACGAAGCGACTGCTGAACAACTCGCTCAACGTCACGCTCGAGGAGGCACTCGACGACGAGGGCCTGTCGCAGACGGTGAACTTCGGGACGAACGACACCGTCGAGGCGATCCGCGCGTTCATGGAGAAGCGGGACCCGGTCTTCGAGGGCCGCTGATCCTCGGGTCGTCGAGCGTTCGGTTCTCGCTGTCGGGCTGGCTCCGAAGATGTTGCATCCGGTGTCTGACACCGGATGCAACGCCTGGCTGACGGGACGGCTGACCCGGCCGGCGCGACTGCGGTCGTTAGCCTTGCAAGTGTGATGAACCGTCGCCGACCCCTCGCGCGCCTGGGCGCGCTCGTGGGAGTGGCAGCCGCACTCACGCTGTCGACGGCGGTCGCTGCGGCGCCGCCGCCGGTCGACGCCGAGCCGCAACCGGGCGCGTCGTTGGTTCCGGTGCCGGCCGGGTGTCCCGTTCCCGACCCTGCGGCGGTGGTGTTCGTGGGCACGATGATCGGCAAGGACGACGTCGACCAGGTGGTGCGTTTCCGCATCGACCAGCTGCGTGCCGGTTCGGCCGGACCGTGGGCGGTCGACGGGCTCATCGACGTGCGTTACGGGGCCGACTACCGCTTCCTCGTGGACGGCGAGCAGTACCTCGTGGGAGCCGGGTTCGATCCGGTGTTCGGGACCCTGTCGTCGACCGTGCGACCCCCCGAGCCCACGTTCGGAGGAAACGCCGTGATCGGGGTGGACGACAGTGCGGTGGAGTGCCCGCGTCTCGACGACCCCGTCCGCACCCTCGACGTCGACGGCACCAGCGTCGAATCGGGAGTGCTGAGCCTGCTCACGGAGGACCGGCGCCTCCTCGCGTCGACCCTGGCCGTGCCCGTGGCGATCGCGTTCGCCGTGTTGCTCGCCCTGGTGGTGGTGAAGGTGTTCGGGGTGCTCGCCATGAAGGGCGTGTTCGCGCTCGGCCGACGCGCCGTGACGCCCGTGCCCGACCACCGCGCCACGCGCGTTCGCGCGCACCGTCCCGTACGGCCCCGCGAAGTCACGTCCGCATCGGCGGTCGCGTCGGCGCCGCCACACGACGACGAGGCCGGCACCGGGCAGATGCGCTGAGACTCGCCCGTCTCACGCCACCAGTCGGTGGACCTCGGCGACGGCGCCGTCCCAGTCGGGGATCTCGATCTGCTCGGCAGCGCGACCGGGCACACAGCGCACGAGCATGCCGCCCACCACCGGTTCGTCGAGCACGGCGTCGAGGGCCGCGGCGTATGCGGCCAACTGGATTCGGTAGCGGGCGATGCGCTCGGAGGACTGCACGTCACCCGACCACTGGTCGGTCTTGTAGTCGACGATCACCAGGCCGTCGGGCGTCCGCACCAGCAGATCGACGTATCCCTCGAGGATGCGGTCGCCCACGGGCGCGGCCACGAACAGTTCTCGCCAGTGCTCGGCACCTGCCACCACCGACTGCACGATCGGCGCCGTGATCGCGGACCGCGCCAACGCAGCGACCTGCTGATCGAGCCCGATCACGCCCTCGGCAGCGCACTGGGCGCGGGCGAGGGTGTCGATGTCGTCGCCCGTCGCGAGGTCGCAGAACTGCAGCACGCCGTGGACCGCCCGCCCGATGCTGGTGCCGTAACGGCCACGTTGCCACGGTGGCAGCTCGACGTTGACCGGTCGCTTGTCGAGCCCCGGATCGTCGACGATGTCGCGGTCGGCGACGGCGGCGACCTCCTCGGCGAGCCGGGTGGCGGCGATCCCGGTCCGCCGCGACGCCGCACCCAGGACGCGGTCGCGTTCGACAGCCCACTCCCCGGCGTCGGCCCATCCGAGCTGGACGGACCTGCCGTCGGGGCGTGCAACGGCGGCGGGGGAGGGCTCGAGCACGCGTGCGCCCGACGAGGGATCGGCGGCGCCGTGGACCCACAGCAGCTCGGCCGAGGTGAGCTTGCGGTGGTCGCTGTAGTCGTGGTTGGACTTCGGCGGCACGCCACGGTGCAGCGACACCACCAGGTGGTCGACGGCGCGGGTGCACGCCACGTACAGCAGCCGGCGACGCTCGGCATCGCCCATCTGCTCGTCGATCGGCTGGTGGGCGACGAACACGCCGTCGTCGCCTTTGCCGGCCAGCATCCAGGTGTCGCCGGTCCACACGACGCCCGTGCTGGCGGAGTGGTTCGGTTTGGTGGTGAGCCCGGCCACCACGGTGATCGGGAACTGCAGGCCCTTCGCCGCGTGGACGGTCATCACCCGGACGGCGTCGGCGTCGTGCTCGGGCAGGATCGTGTCGGCCACCCGACCCTCGGACGCCTGGAGGCGGGCCCACTGGAGGTACCGCCGCACCCCGTGCCCGCCCGCATCGGACCAGGCCCGCGCCTGCTCGATCACGTAGCGCAGACGGCGCCACACGTCACGGGCGTCGGGGCCGTCGAGCGCCAGGTCGTACGCACGGCGCTCGTCGGCGATCGCAGCGATCAGGTCGGCGGGTGTGGACCAGACGATGCGCTCGGCCACGGAGCGCACGTGGGCGATGCCGTCGGCCACGGGGTGACCGTGGAGTCCGTCGGGTACCTCGGCCCACGGATTCCAGCTGCCGCCCGCCTGCGTCCACTCCCACAGATCGACGTCGCTGCAGCCGTACAGCGGGCTGCGCAACGCTGCGACGAGGGCGAGTGCGTCGGTGGGGTCGTCGGCGGCGCGCAGCGCCAGCATGAGGTGCCGGATCTCGGCGGTGGAGTACACCACCGACGAGTTCTCGGCTCGGTAGTCGACGCCGGTGCGCCGCAGCTCGGCCTCGAGTGCCGGGAGCGAGATGCGGGTGGGCAGCAGGATGCAGATGTCGCCGGGGCGCGCCGGGCGCAGCGCCCCCGTGATCCGGTCCTCGACCGGCCACCCGTCGGCGAGAGCCGTGGTGACCGCGGCCACCACGTCGCATGCTTCGCGCTGTCGCAGCAGGTCGGCCGTGCCGACGTCGTCGACACGCCGATGGGCGGCGAGATCGTCGTGGCGTTCGGCCCCGATCACCGAGACCGAACCGTGCGCGAGCAGGTCGGGGCGTCGCGCCGCCACGAGCGGCTGGAACGCCGGCTGGCTGTCCTCCTCGAACCGGATCAGCCGCTCGAACACGTCGTTGGAGAAGTCGATCACTGCCCGTGTCGACCGGAAGTTGGCCGACAGCGTGACCGGGTCGGCGCCCACCTGTTCGGCGGCGCGCAGGTACTGGGCGATGTCGGCCCGTCGGAACCGGTAGATCGACTGTTTGGGATCACCCACGATGAACAGCCGGCCGGGCACCGGCTGCAACGCTCGCCAGTCGCCGTCCTGACCGGGATCGTCGGGGGCGCTGGTGAGGCGGACGGCGATCTCCAACTGGATCGGGTCGGTGTCCTGGAACTCGTCGAGCAGCACCCGCGGATACCGGTCGTGCAGCACGCTGCGGACCCGAGGTCGGGTGGCGAGCAGGCGGCGGGTGAGGACGAGCAGGTCGTGGAACTCGAGCTGCCCCGAGGCGGCTCGTTGCTCGGCGGCCTCGAGCACGAACCGCCCGAGCGTGGCACCGAGCACCCGTCGACGGTGGTGCCGGGCCGCTTCGCACAGGGCGCGTGCCGTCCGGCCGAATTCGACCTCGTCGGCTCGGAGCGCATCGAGTGCCGTTTCGCCGTCGTCGCCGAAGGCCTTCTTCCACGCTCCCTTGCTGCCGGGAAAGCCCTTTCTCGTCTCCCACGAACCGAATGCGTCGTCGGCGGCCGCGACGAACTCGAGCTGTGACCGCAGACCGTCGGCGGCGCCGAGCTCGAGCAGGCCGGCCACCCGGGCGATCTGCTTGGCCTGGCTGTCGCCGTCGGGCACGGGTGTGGCGACGATGTGCTCGCCGAGCGCGCGGAGCTGTGCGGTGTCGATGTGCACGGGCCCGGGATCGGCGAGGTCGACCCGGTCGGCCACCAGATCCCAGTTGGCCCGGAAGTCGTCGGCCACGCGACGAGCGCCGCGTCGGATGCCGAAATCGTCGAACTCGCACAGCTCGACGAAGGCGCGACCACCTTCGACGATGCCGCCCGCTGGTTCGGGGTCGTCGAGCAACCGGTCGAGGAGGTCGTCCCACTGCTCCTCGAAGGCCAGCCCGCTCTCGAGCTCGTCGAGGACGGAGAATCCCGGCGGCAGGCCGGCATCGATCGGGAACTCGAACAGGAGCCGGCGGGCGAAGGCGTGCAGCGTGCCGATCGGTGCGTGATCGAGCCGCTCGAGTGCGTCGGCCGCTCGGGGGTGCGCTTCGGCGGCGAGTTCGTCGCGGACCCGGCTGCGCAGCTCGGCGGCGGCCTTCTCGGTGAAGGTGATGGCGGCGATGTCGGTGACGCTGATGCCGTCGACCACGATCAGGTTGACGATGCGCCGCACGAGCGAGGACGTCTTGCCGGCCCCGGCACCCGCCTCGACGAACAGGGTGGTGGCGAGATCGTCCGCGATCCGATCGCGTTCGGCGGCATCGGGGGCCGCCGGGCGTTCGTCCGCGGCCGGTCCGTGGTCGGCCGTCGACGCCGGTTCGAGACCGGGAAGGCCGAGCTGGCCGGTCATGCCGGGCTCCCGGCGGAGCCCGGCTCGGTGGTGTCCGTCCCCTCTGCGTCGTCGGGCGGCGACAGCCACCGGGCGAGGCGCGGATCGTGGCGCTTGCGCTCCCATTCGCCCCACCGTTCGCCGGTGCCGAGGTGGTCGGGGTCGCAGTACTCGCACTGCACGAACATGCGCCAGCCGGGCCGCTCGGGCCGGTTGGGGAACCATCCCGCCTCGATGCCGTCCACGGTGAGCGACACGTCGTCGACGACCCGGGCCCACACGTCGGCGGTGACTTCGTAGCCGGGGCGGTCGTAGTCACCCTTGGCCATCAGGCCGTACTCGGCGATCACCGGTGTGTCGGGATCGCCGAAGGCGGCCCGGGCGGCGGCTGCATAGGCGGGCAGCTGGAACAGCGACCGCTCTGCGGTGGGATCGTCGGCGCCGAGACCGGTGAACTTGCCCTTCGCTCCGGTCTTGTGGTCGGTGACCACGAGCTCGCCCCCGGCCGTGCGATCCACACGATCGATCGACCCCTCGAGCTGCAGACGCCGCCCGTCGGGGAGTTCGATGTGGACGTCGAGTGGCGTGCCCGCCGTGCCGTCGGCAGCCGAGGTGCCCGGATCGCGCCGCTGCCGACCGAAGGCGAACTCCGAGGCGAGCACGGTGGCACCGCGGGCGGCGACGTACTCGCTGTCACGGTCGAGCCACCCGAGCAGGTCGGTGCGCATGCGCGCCCGCTCGTCGGACCAGAACGCCGGGCGCCCGGTGCGGCCACGACGTTCGGTGGTGACGCACACCTCGTCGAAGAACCGCCCGAGTGCGGCGCGGTGCTCGGACGACCATCCGGAGGGGCCGGGAGGCGGGAGGTCACCGTCGAGGACGGCACGGTGGAACCGGTCGAGTGCGTCGTGGTGGGCCGAACCCCGGTCGAGCGCCGTGATGCTGATCGCGGCTTCGGGCTCGTCGATCGGCGACACCTTGAGGAGGTGGCGTACGAAGTAGGCGTGCGGGCAGCCGGACCACATCTCGAGCCGCGTGGGCGACACGGTGTGGTCGAGTCGTGGGACCTCGACGCCGGAGAGATCGCCGTCGTACACCGTGACGCTGTCGGAGCGTCGCGCCGCCCGCAACTGCAGACCGCGTACGAGCACCGTGTCGTCGGCGGCGCCGGGTGCGTCGGCCACCCGACCACCGCCGACGGTGTGGACGTACCGCGCACGCAGACGGTGCTCGGACGGGCTCACGGGGAACACCGTGGCGGCGAGACCGGCGTGGTGGGAGTCGACGACGTGCGGCGTGGGCGCCGGCCCGGTGCCGTTCTGCAGCCATCTGGAGGGACGGACCTCGGCCGTGGCCCGCAGGTCGCCCCGCGGCACGGTGACGGTGACCGCGCTGGAGGCGAGCAGGGCACGGAACACGTGTCGCAGGCGTGCCGTGCGGTCGTCGGCCGTGGGCAGGCCGGCGTGGGCGCGGTCGGCATCGGAGAGCAGCGGGTCGCTCGTGGGGGTGGGCGGCAGGGTTCCCTCGGATGCGCCGAGCACGACGGCGACGTCGACATCGAGGCCCGCCGCACCGGCGAGCGGGCCCGCCGTGACCCCGTCGCCCACCCGGCCGAGGCGCGCCGGCGCCGCATCGAGTTCGGCTTCGAGCGTGGTGCGGAAGCGGTGCCGGGTGACCGGCTCGCTCACGGGATCGAGGTGGCGGAGCCGGTCGAGTGCGCGCGTGAGCGCTTCCCACGCCCGGTACTCGGCGTCGGGCAGGTGGTCGAGTGTCCGGCGTCCGATCCACCGGTCGAGCTCGTCGGTGCACCACTGTGCCCAGTCCCACCACCGGCGCGTCCGACCCGGGTGCCCGAGCCGGTCGCGCAGCTCGTCGACGAACGCAGCGAGCGCGGTGGCGGACTCACCCCATCGCTCGTGGCCGTGCAAGCTCCCGAGGCGGACGTTCCAGTCGTCGTCGCGGGCCACGCCGGCGTATCGGCTGACCCGTTCCCACGACGCCGTGGGGAGGTATCGGCCGTCGTCGTCGCGGGCGGGTACGTCGGCGAGGAGATCGAACAGGGCCCGACGGCGCAGCCCGCGCCGGTCGACGTCGAGCAGGTCGAGCACGAGGCGGGGGGCGAGTCGTTCGGTGGTGGAGGTGCCGGGCCGGCCGTTCCAGGGGATCCCCGCCGCGGTGAGATGGTGCTCGACGAGTCGGGCGTACGGCCGGTGTGCGGGCCACAGCACGGCGATGCGTTCGAGCGGCACCCCGCGTCGTGCGGACTCGAGCACGTGGCGCACGGCGATGCGCACCTCGTCGTCGGCGTCGGTGGTGGAGACCACGGCGGCCGGTCGGCAGGGGGACGTGGAGGAGTGGGAGGCGCTGTCCGGGTCGCCGGCGGGACCGGCCGGCGGTTCGATCCCCAGCCGGGTGAGCATGCCGAACGTGAGCGCGTCGGAGTCGTCGCGGGTGACCGGGGCCACGACATGCACGTCGAGCCCGGTGGCGAGCGCACGGACGAATGCGGCACCGAGCCCCGAGAGCTGATCGGGCAGGTACAGCACGAGCCGGCCCAGACCGGGCGGCGGGCCGCTGTGGACCGTCGCGGTGGCCCCGGTGAGGAGGTCGGCCTCGTCGTACCACGCGTCGGTGAGTGCGGCGGTGACGGCGCGGCTGACGCGCACCGCCTGGGCGCCTCGCGAACCGTGGCCGGCCAGCCGGGCGGCGGCGTCGGGGCCGGCCAGGCGCAGCTCGGTGTGCAGGTCCCGCAGGGCGACGATCGTGGAGGGATGCGAGGCGACGGCGCGGAACGGCCCGGGATCGTCGGCGAGCACCCGGGCGACGGCGAGGTCGATCACCGGGTTGGACATCGGCGACCGGCCCGCCGCCGCCAGGCCGGGACCGGCGATGAGCTCGGCGAGTCGGTTGAGCGTGACCATGTCGACGCCGACCAGCCCCGACGAGCGCCCGAGGGCGCGGCGGGCCATCACCCCGCAGGTGTTGGTGGGAACGGCAACCGTGACCGGGGCCAGACCGTCGCCCTCCTTGGCCCGCCCGATCGCGTCGGCCAGGGCGGACAGCGTGGCGGCCGGATCGACGAGGGAGGCGGTGAGGGGCACTTTCCCGATCGTACGGAACCCCTGTCACAGGGTTGCGATCGCCCCGCCCGATCCGTTCGTCGAGGGTCTGACCCCTGACGAACACCGGGTGGTGGGGACGTCAGCCGGAGTGGGCGGCTTCGGCGAGGGCGCGCAGTTCGGCGACGGCGTGGCCGAGGCCCTCGGGATCGCGGTAGAGCGCGCTCCCGGCGACCAGCACGTTGGCGCCTGCCGACGCCGCCCCCTCGATGGTGTCGGGGCCGATGCCGCCGTCGACCTCGAGATCGACCGACTCGGCGAGTCCGGCGTCGTGGATCATCCGGCGGATCTCGGCGATCTTCGGTTCCATCGTGGAGATGTAGGCCTGCCCGCCGAACCCGGGGTTCACGGTCATCACGAGCACCAGGTCGACGAGGTCGAGGACGTGGGCGACGGCCGACGCAGGCGTGGCCGGGTTGAGCGCCACCGCCGCACGAGCACCGAGCGACTCGATGTTGCCGAGGGTGCGATGCAGGTGAGGGCAGGCCTCGGCGTGCACGATCAGCCGGGAGCAGCCGGCCTCCACGTACTGGGCGGCCATCTCGTCGGGCGTGTGCACCATCAGGTGCGCCTCGAACGGCAGGCTCGTGTGGGGTCGCGCAGCGGCGATCACGTCGGGCCCGAAGGTGAGGTTCGGCACGAACTGTCCGTCCATCACGTCCCACTGGATCAGGTCGACGCCGGCGGCTTCGAGGGCGGCCACCTCCTCGCCCAGACGGGCGAAGTCGGCGGGCAGCACGGAGGGTGCGATCTGGATCGGGCGGCTCATCGAGGCTGCAACCTAGTGCCGGGGTCGGCGCCGGCGACGACCGCTCGGCCACGACGGCACCTTCGGATCAGTCCGACCAGGCACCGGCCCCGAGCGGGACGGGTCAGGGCGAGTCGTCCTCGCCGGCGTGCTCCCACGCCTCGTCGTCTTCCTCCCAGCGCTCGTTGCGCTCCTCGACCCGCTCCTGCCAGTGCTCGGCCTCGGCCCGGCTCGAGTAGGGCCCCAGGAAGTGATCGTAGGTACCCCGCTCGGATGCCGGCACGGCCACCTTGCGTCGCAGGTCCCAGTACCACTCCTCGTCGTTCACGTCCCCAGTCTCGCGCGCGCGGCGCCGATCGAAACCAACCCGGCCCGATCCGCTCGTACGCTGGCCCGGTGGATGTGACCGTGCGACCCGAACGACTCGTCGCCGGCGGAGAGGCGCTGGCCCGCGAGGAGGGCGGCGCCCACGACGGACGTGTGGTGTTCGTCGACGGTGCCCTGCCCGGCGAGCTGGTGCGCGTGAGCCTCACGTCGTCGAGGAAGGACTATGCGAAGGGCGCGGTGGCGGAGGTGCTGGAACGCTCACCGCACCGGGACTCGCCGTCCTGTGCACATCGGCGGGCGGGATGCGGCGGCTGCGACTGGATGCATCTCGCCCCTGCGGCGCAGCTCGACGCGAAGGCCGAGATCGTCCGCGAGTCGCTGCGACGCATCGGCCGAGTCGACGCGCAGGAGGTCGACGACATCGTGGGCGTCGGGCGGTCGGTGTCGCCCTTCGGCTATCGCACGACCATTCGGGTGGTCGGCGGCCCCGGCGACGTGGTGGGCTACCGCGAGCAGGGCAGCGACCGTGTCGTGGCGGCGTCGAGCTGCCCGGTCGCCGACTCGACGCTCTCGCGCCTGCTCCCGCTGATCGACCTCGACGAAGGTGCCGAGTTGACGCTGCGCACGTCCGTCGCCACCGGGGCGGTGACCGCCCTGTGGGATCGGGCTCACCGTCGTGGCGTGCGCGGGCTGCCCGCCGACGTGCACATCGGCGAACGAGCGTGGCTCGTGGAGCGCGTCGCCGGCCAGGACCTGCGCGTGTCGGCACCGTCGTTCTTCCAGTCCGGTCAGCAGGCGGCGGAACTGCTCGTCGATGCCGTGACCCGGGCGGCACCCGAGCTGACCGGCTGCCGACACGCCGTCGACGCCTACGGGGGCATCGGCCTGTTCGCCGCCACGGCGATGTCGTCGGCGGGTCACGTGACGCTGGTGGAGTCCTCGGCGTCGGCCTGTCGCGACGCCGAGCACAACCTGTCCGGGCGCCTCGGCGCCGGCCCCGCCTCCGCCACGATCCTGCGCACGGAGGTCGGGCGGCTCGCCCCGCCGACCGATGCGACCGCGTCCGGCCGTCCACCGGTCGACGTGGTCGTCGCCGACCCGGCTCGCCCCGGCCTCGGTCGTCCCGGCCGTGACGCACTCGCTGCGCACGAGGCGCCCGTTTTCGTGCTGGTGAGCTGCGATCCGGTGTCGCTCGCCCGCGACGTGTCGTTGCTGGCCGAAGCTGGCTATGTTGCCGAAGCGGTGGAGGTGCTCGACCTCTTCCCGCACACGCACCACGTCGAGACGGTCACCCGTTTCGTCCGACGGGGCGGCTGAGGAGAAAATTTTCACCGACGGGTCATCCGGGAGGATCCACTGGACCGTACAGACGACGTGAGACGCGACTACGCCGACGCATCCGACGCTGCGCTCGTCGTGTCGATCGGGCGCTACCAGCAGGCAGCGCTCGCCGAGGCGTACCGCCGTCATGCCGGTGCCGTGTTCGGGCTGGCGAAGCGGTTGCTCAACGACCATGCCCGCGCCGAGGAGATCGTGCAGGAGGTGTTCGTCCGGCTGTGGAACGATCCGAACCGGTACGACCCCGAGCGCGGCACCCTGCGCAGCTTCCTGCTGGCCCACACGCACGGGCGGTCGGTGGACATGATCCGGGCCGAGTCCTCCCGTCGCAACCGCGAGGAGAAAGAGGCCCGCCAGCAGGCCGACGCCGGCTACGACCTGGCCCACGAGGTCTGGGACATGGCGCTCGCCGGACACGTGCGTGAGGCGCTCGGCGCACTGCAGCCGGGCGAGCGCGAGGCGATCGAACTCGCCTATTTCGGCGGGCTCACGTACCAGGAGGCGGCCGAGCAGCTCGGTGAACCGGAGGGCACGGTGAAGAGCCGGATCCGGTCGGGCCTGAAGCGGCTGCGCAACGAGCTGGTGAACGCCGGGATCACGGTTGGACCGGAGTGACAATGGCGGGGAGCATGGACGGCGACGAGATGGACGACGGGACGAACGGAACGATGGACGGCAATCGCGACCCCTACGACCTCGACGAGCTGTTGGGCGCGTACGCCCTCGATGCGGTCGACGCGCACGACCGTCGGCGGGTGGAGGACTACCTCGAGATCAACCCGCGTGCCGCCGAGGAGGTGCAGCAGCACCGTGAGGTGGCCACGATGTTGGCGTTCACGGGCATGGATGCACCCGACGGGGTGTGGGACCGCATCTCCGACGAGATCGGCGAGCAGGCTCCGCCGCCGGGTCCCGAACTGGCGAAGGTGATGTCGCTCGACGAGGGCCGGGACGAGCGCGACCGGCGGCGCCGGGGTGTGTCGTCGGTGGTGCCGTGGATCGTGTCGGCGGCCGCCGCAGCCGTCGTGGCCGTGGTGGCGATCGCCGTGGTCGATCGTGACGACGCCCCGAGCGACCCGATCGCCGCAGCAGTCGAGGCAGCCCGCTCCGACCGCGACTCGGTCACCACCACGCTCGTGTCGGACGCATCCGATGCAGCAGCCGAGGCCATCATCGACCAGGACGGTCACGGCTACGTGGTCGCCCGGGACCTCCCCACCCTCTCGGACGACCAGACCTACCAACTGTGGGGTGTCGTCGACGACCAGGTGATCTCGCTGGGCATCTTCGGACCCAATCCGGAGATCGAGACCTTCACGGTCGAGAGCGAGGTCAGCGCACTGGCCATCACGATCGAACAGTTCCCGGGCGTCGTCAGCGACGGCAACCCCGTCGGTGCGTTCGTCGGGTCGTTCTGATCGCCGGGCGTAGCCTGGCCGGGTGATCGAGACGGTCTGTTCTCCCGAGGTCCGCGACGCGCTCGACGGCGGGCGACCGGTGGTGGCACTCGAATCGACGATCTTCTCGCATCTCGGGCTGCCGTCGCCGCACAACCGCGAGGCGCTCGACCGGTGCACTGCGGCCGTGCGGGCCGGCGGCGCCGTCGCTGCGGTCACGGCGGTGCTCGACGGCGTGGTGAGGGTCGGGCTCGGCGACGACGAGCACGAGCGCATTCTCGGCCCGGCTCGCAAGGCAGCCGAGCGTGACGTCGCCGTGGCCGTGGCCCAGGGCTGGGAGTTCGGCGCCACGACCGTGTCGGCGTCGGTGGCGATCGCCGCAGCCGCGGGCGTGTCGGTGTTCGCCACCGGCGGCATCGGGGGCGTCCACCGCGGTAGCGAGATCACGGGTGACGTGTCGGCCGACCTGGACGCGATCGCCTCGCATCCGGTGGTCACCGTCTCCGCCGGCGCCAAGGCGTTCCTCGACCTGCCGCGCACGCTCGAGTACCTCGAGACCGTCGGCGTCCCCGTGCTCGGGTGGCGCCACGACCGGTTCCCGGCGTTCTACACGCGCGATTCCGGCTTCCCGGTGGCGCACCGGGTCGAGTCGGCGGCCGAGGTGGCGCGTGTGCTGGCAGCGCGCAGCCGGCCCGGGTCCGGCGTGCTGCTCACGGTGCCGATTCCCGGCCATGCCGAGCTCGCCGGGCTCGACGACGTGCTCGACGGTGCACTCGCCGACGCCGACCGGGCCGGGATCGTCGGAGCGGCGGTGACGCCGTTCGTCCTGGGCCGCATCGCCGAGGCCACCGAGGGCCGCAGCATCCCGGCCAACCTGGCCCTCGCCGAGCACAATGCCGTCGTCGCCGCCGAGGTGGCCGTCGCCGTGGCTGCGTCCTGATCTCGTCCCGACTTCAGGGCGATGAGCGAAACCCCCGGATGTGGTGGTCCGGCTCATCGCCGCGGCGGGTGCCCCTCGGTGCGATGAGCGAAATCCCCGGATGTGGTGGTCCGGCTCATCGCCGCGGCGGGTGCCACTCGGTGCGATGAGCGAAATCCCCGGATGTGGTGGCCTGGCTCATCGCCGCGGCGGTTCGACGGGTGGGAGCTGTCGGATCTCAGGCGAGACGGTGGAGGCGGCGTTCGACGCGGTCGAGGAAGGCCCGCCGCTGCCGCGGTGTGCTCGTGTCCACGCCGTACAGCGCGATCCAGGACGTGCGCGCCAGGGGATGGCACATCGTGCGCAGGCTGCGGGTGACCGTGCGCTTGCCGGCCTCACCCTCGAGGCCGTTGACGAGCTTCGACGAACCGTGTGTGGTCACCGCCACCAAGCGGCGTACGTTGCGCAATCGGGGATGGAGGCGATGCGCGCCGTCGGGCAGCTCCCAGGCCACCCCGTTCACCCAGACCCGATCGATCCACCCCTTCAGCATCGCCGGCTGACCCGACCACCAGGTGGGGTACACCAGCACGAGGGTGTCGCACCACTGCAGGTCGGCGACATGGCCCGCAAGGGAGGGATCGGCGCCGGGGCGGAGGTGGTGGGCGTGCTCGTCGACGGTGAAGGCCGGTTCGAAACCCACGGCGTACAGGTCGGTGAGGCGCACCTCGGCACCACCGGTCTCCAGCCCGGCGACCACCCGCTGGCGGGCCGCGGCCACGAGGGAGCCCTCCTGGGGATGGCAGGACACCACGAGCGCCCGGGTCATCGCAGGTCCGCCATCTCCCGCTCGACCCTGGCGGCGAACGCGTTGCGTTCGTCGGACGTCGACGTGTCGATGGCGTACAGCCCCAGCCAGCGGCAGCGTGTGCGCCAGCTGCAGCTCATCCGCAGTGCACGGGTGAGGATGCGGCGGCCGTTGTCGTTCACGAGCCGCACGTACGAGCGCGGTGATCCGTAGGTGGAGATCCCGACGATCCGGCGCACGTGTCCGAGCCCCGGCTGCACCTTGCCGGCGTCGTCGAACCCGAACGCCACGCCCGGAACGAGCACCCGTTCGAGCCAACCTTTCAGCACGGCGGGCAGCCCGCTCCACCAGGTGGGGTACACGAAGACCAGCGCCTCCGCCCGGCGGATCACGTCGGCGTGCTCGGCGACCTGGTCGTCGAGGATCGGGGTGTCGCCGTGGTAGGCGTGGCGCTCGGCCGTGGTCATCGCGGGGGCGAATCCGTCGGCGTACAGGTCGAGCACGACCACCTCGTGCCCGCCGGCACGCAGCCCCGTGACGGCGCGCCCTGCCAGGGCCCGGCAGTAGCTGTCCGCGGCGGGGTGGGCGACGACGACGGCGACGAGCATCGCCGTCACTCCGTCGTCTCGGACGCCGAGCCGGCGTCGGATCCGGTCGCCGACTCGTTCGACGTCTCGGACGGTCGAGGCGCCGGCGCAGTCGGGGCGGAGCGCAGGCTGAGGATCTGGGTGGCGGCCACGAACAGCAGCAGTGCAGCGAACATCACGTTGGACACCTGGGGGCTCAGCCGGTCGGCGACCGTGCCGCCGATGACGGCGCTGACCACGCCGAACATGCCGACGACGGCGGCGATCCGGATGTCGGCGTTGGCATGTCGACGGTTGCGGATGGTGCCCATGATCGCCGTCGGGACGATCACGGCCACGGACGTGCCCTTGGCGACCACCGGCGCCTCGCCGAGCAGCACGATCATCGCCGGCACCATGATCACCCCGCCGCCGATGCCGAGGAGGCCGGCGAGCGTGCCGGTGAGGAAGCCGATCACCACCAGCAGCAGCGCCACCCATGCGGTGAGGTCGTCACGGCCGGTGGCGTCGGTGCCGAGGAACAGTCGCGTGGCGGTGGCCAGCACGGTGGCCACGAAGATGATCGTGAGCAGCCGCTTGGGAACCACCCGCAGCAGCTGCGTCCCCACGACGGCACCGACGATGGCTCCGACGGCGAGGAACAGGGCGACGGGCCAGTCGACGTTGCCGTGGGCGAGATAGGTGAACAGGCTCGCCGTGGCGATCGGCAGGGTGGCGGCGAGGGAGGTGCCGTGGGCCAGCCTCCGGTCCATGCCCGCCACGCTCACGAGGCCGGGCACGATGACCAGACCACCGCCCACGCCGAACAGGCCGCCGAGAGCGCCGGCGGCGACGCCGACGACCGCCGCCGTGGTCATGCTCACGTGGCTGTCGGACTCGGGCACGGCGCCGACGTTACGCCGCGCCGCGGGTCCCTCCGCAGTTCCGTGCTCCGATCCGGGGCGTCGCGGTCAGGCCGACGGGCCGCGGGCGAGCATCGACTCGAGACGGCGTCGTACCGTGGGCCACTCGGGGGTCACGACGGAGTAGACGGCCGTGTCGCGGAGCTGTCCGGTGGCAGCGCTGCGGCGATGGCGTCGCAGCACCCCTTCGAACCCGGCGCCGAGGCGTTCGATCGCCTGTCGGCTGCGGTCGTTGCGGGCGTCGGTGCAGATCGCCACGCGCTGCACGCCCCAGACGTCGAACGCGTGTGCCAACAGCAGCAGCTTGGCCTCGGTGTTCACGCCCGACCGTTGCGCTGACGCGTTCAGCCAGGTGCCGCCCACCTCCACTTCGTCGGGGAACTCGCGGCCGAGTGGCCACGCCGGATTCAGGAAGCGGGTGCAGCCGACCACCGTGGCGTCGGCAACCCGACGCTGCACGAACGGGGCGACCGACCCGGCGGCAGCGTCATCGAGCAGCCACTGCACGTAGCCCGCGGCTTCGTCCGGTCCGTCGGGTACCACGGTCCAGCCGAACGACGACCGGTCGCCCGCGGCGGCCGCGGCGATCTCGTCCACGTGGCGCAGCTCCATCGGTTCGAGGACCACGTGGCGTCCCGCCAGGACGCGATGGGCGAGGGTCGGCACGGCACCGAGTCTCGCGGATGTCACGGGATACCGTGCGACGATGACCGAGCCGACCAACGAGCCGACGACCCCGTCCGAGTTCGCCACACCGTCCGAGCCCACGTTCGACACTGCGTCGATCCTGCCCGACGCTCCGCTCGACGAGCACGGCGTGCCGCTCGAGGTGCTCCACGACCGTGAGTACCGGGTACGCGCCTACCGCAAGCGGGACGACCTCCTGCTCATCCGGGGAGCGGTGCGCGACCAGAAGCCGCCAGGGCTCTACATCGCCGGGGACCCCGAGCCCCTCACGATCCACCACATGCAGCTCGACATCGAGGTGGCGTTCCCGACGCTCGAGATCGTGGAGGCGGCGGTGCGGTTCGAGTCCCACCCCAACGACACGTGCCCGAACATCGTCGACCACTACGGCAAGCTCGTCGGATTGTCGATCGCCCGCGGGTTCACGCACCGGGTGCGTGAGCTCTTCGGCGGGCCTCGTGGGTGCACGCACACGACGGCCCTGTTGCAGGCGATGGCGCCGGTGGCGATGCAGTGCATCTGGTCGATGCGGGCGTCGCAGGCACGTCGGGGGGTGGGCGCAGACGGCGCGACGGAGCCCACACCCGAGCAGCGCCGCATGATGTGGCAGATGAACCTCAACACGTGTCATGTGTGGGCCGAGGACGGTGAGCAGGTGGCGATGCTGGAAGCGGGGGGCGACTTCGAGCCGCCGCTGTTCGCCCGGGAACGGCTGGTGAAGCTCGGGCTGAAACCCGAGGACTGGCGCAGCCGGATCCAGTCCTGATCGTGCGATGCTGGTCGGCGTGATCGGAGGCAGCGGCGTCGTGACGGGTGAGCAGGCGCTCACGGGCCGTTGATGCGGCGATGGGTCGTCGGCGTCGCCGTCGGCGTGGCCGTGGCCGGTGCAGCGGCCGGTGTGGCCCGGTGGTCGTTGTCGGGCGACGAGTCCGTCGAACCGGTGCCGGCGTCCACGGCATCGACCGTCGTTCCCGACACGTCTGCGGAGGTTCCCGCTCCGACGCCGCCGGTCACGGTCGACCCGTCCACGCTCGTGCAGCTCGACGACGTGTGGCTGCTCGACGGAGGTGACGGTTCCTACGACTGGGGAATCATCGTGATGGGGGGTGAGGGTGCCCGTCGCGACATCGATGTCACGGTCCGGTTGGAGGATGCCACCGGCAGTGTGGTGTTCACGGCGACCGACGCCGTGTCGATGCTGGCACCAAGTCAGCGTTCGGCGATCGGTGGCACGGCCCGAGCGCTGCAGGCGCAACCCGTACGGATCGAGGCCGACGTGTCGGTGGGCTACGCCGTGGGCGAGCCGCCCGACGGCGCCACGGGTGCGATCGACGTGCGGGCGCTGGAACGTCGGGTCGATCCGCGGTCGAACGACGGCAGCGAGGTGGTCACGGGACGATTGCGGTCGACGTTCCCCGAGCCGGTCGAGGACATCGTCCTGGCGGCGATCTGGCGGGCCCCGGTCGACGGTGACACGGTTCGTGCGGGTGACATCGTGGCGGTGGTGTTCCGTGACGTCGACCGGGTCCGGCCGGGTGTGGACGCCCGCTTCGAGATCCCGGTGACGGGACGCGACGTGCCGTCCGGGCCACCCGACGAGGTGTTGCTGTCGATGTGAGTGGCGCCGGTCCGCAGGCGGGATGCCTGCCGGACAACCGAAGGTGGCGAACGCGTCCCGACCTGGCAGACTGTCCCGCCACATGGTGGTCATAGCTCAACAGGTAGAGCACCAGGTTGTGATCCTGGCGGTTGGGGGTTCAAGTCCCCTTGGCCACCCCAACGCAGCAATGCGACGGCCCTGAGCAGGGTGCGGAGCGCTCCCGCGCTCGGTACCCTCTCAGGCCGCTTGCTTCTCTAGCTCAACGGCAGAGCAGTGGACTCTTAATCCATTGGTTCTGGGTTCGAATCCCAGGGGAAGCACCAGGCCACTCCGTTCGGGGCCTGCCGGTCAACGGCTCCAGCGGTGGTCTTCGCGGTAGCGGCCCACGTTGAGCGGCGTCGAGTGCTGCCGCCGCTGCCGCCGACTCGAGGTGCCCAGCACCACCACCGCTGCCAGTACGAGGGCGATCACGGCGAGCAGCAGCGTGAGGTTGCGGTGATGGTTGGCCAGCTGGGGGAACACGCCCATCCACACGTCGTCGGACAGTGCGGGGAGCCCGGCCACGGGCACGAGGTAGCCGAACACGAGCAGGGAGCCGGCCAGGGAGGCGAGCCCGACGCCCAGCGCGAACGTGCCCTCGCCCCGTTCGGGGCGCAGCACGATGCCCACGAGCAACAGCAGCAACCCGAGTCCGAGGCTGCCGAGCGCGAACCAGCCGAGGGCGCCGTCGACGAAGGCGACGCTGCCGACCTCCTGCACCGGCAACGTCAGCGGGGGCATCTCCCCGACGCGCTCGTCGCGCACGATCACCACCTGCTCCTCGGCCGAGATCGTCACCACGTCGCCGTTGGCGCCGATCAATCGGGCGTGCGCATCAGCGACGAAGTCGCTCATCAGCGCAGCACCGTCAGGGATGCGGGCGATCTGTTCGATGAACTCCCTCAACTGGGTGGGGGACTGGCTCAACGTCGGTGCGTCGGCGCTGGCCACCACCGTCGCCACCTGGCCGCGGATGTCGGTGTCGCCGAGGATGGCGTGGGTGACGTCGTCGTCGTTGCCGGGTGAGAACGCGACGCGGTCGAGCCACCAGGAACCGATGGCGAGCGCGATCAGGACACTCGCGACGATGAGGAGGAGACCCCCCGGGGAACGTCGCACTTCGAGATTCTGGCAAAGATCGCGCGTATCCTTGAATCGTGAAGCGACCCGGCCTGTTCCACATGCTCGTGCGCGGTGCCTTCCGGCGTTGCCCCTGGTGCGGCGGGCGAGGCGCATTCTTCGTCGGTTGGTTCCAGAAGGCCGACCACTGCCAGTCGTGCGGGCTGCGCTGGCGTCGTGACGACGTGGGGTACGAGCTCGGTGCCGCAGCGGTGGCGGCGATCATCACGTTCGGCCCGCTGATGCTGATCCTGGGTGGCATGGTGGCCGTCACGTGGCCCGACGTGGAGATCGTGCCGATGTTCGTCGCGCTGGGCGTGCTGGCGGTGGTGCTGCCGCTGCTGCTCTACGGCTCGGCCTACATCATGTGGCAGGCCGTCGACATCCTGATGCGGCCCCCGACGCCCGACGACTTCGAGATCGTGGGTGCCGGTGAGTCCGGTGAGGCCGGCTCCGGTGACGCCGGCTCCAGTGAGGCCGGCTCCGACGAGGTCGGCGCCCCCGACGTCGACGCACCGCACTCCGACACGCCCCGCTCCGACACGCCCTGACGCCGGTACTGCCCACGCCGGTGCTGCGGACCCGCGGCGGATGATGTTGCATCCGGTGTCGGACACCGGATGCAACATGTGCGGCGACAAGGAGTGCACCCGGCTGTTCGGCGGGGGAATGCTTGTTCGAACGGTTGTTCGTTGACTACACTCGTGTCATTCGCACGAACGACGACTCGTCCACCCGTTCCGCCAACCCCGTGACACCCCCTCTCTACGGTGACCGTCACCAATCCGCACCGGGTCCGCCCGCCGCACCGAAAGTGAGCACGACATGAGCAACGACCGCGAGAAGGCACTCGACATGGCGCTCGCCCAGATCGACAAGCAGTTCGGCAAGGGCGCCATCATGAAGATGGGTGAGCGCACCAACATGAACATCGAGACGGTCTCCACCGGTGCGCTGTCGCTCGACCTGGCGCTCGGTGTCGGCGGTCTGCCCCGCGGCCGCATCACCGAGATCTACGGCCCCGAGTCGTCGGGCAAGTCCACGCTCGCCATGCACGTCGTCGCCGAGGCGCAGCGCAACGGTGGTGTGTGCGCCTACATCGACGCCGAGCACGCGATGGATCCGGTGTACGCCCGGGCCATCGGGGTCGACGTCGACCAGTTGCTGATCTCCCAGCCCGACACGGGCGAGCAGGCCCTCGAGATCGCCGACATGCTCACCCGCTCGGGTGCCATCGACGTGCTCGTCATCGACTCGGTCGCCGCCCTCACCCCCCGGGCCGAGATCGAAGGCGAGATGGGCGACACCCACGTCGGTCTCCAGGCCCGCCTGATGAGCCAGGCGCTGCGCAAGCTCACCGGCAACCTCAGCAAGACCAAGACCATCGCCATCTTCATCAACCAGCTCCGCGAGAAGATCGGTGTGATGTTCGGATCGCCCGAGACCACGCCCGGTGGCCGGGCGTTGAAGTTCTACTCGTCGGTCCGTCTCGACATCCGCCGCATCGAGTCGTTGAAGGACGGCGCCGAGGTGGTCGGCAACCGCACCCGGGTGAAGGTCGTCAAGAACAAGGTCTCCCCGCCGTTCCGTCAGGCCGAATTCGACATCATGTACGGCCAGGGGATCAGCCGGGAGGGGTCGCTGATCGACATGTCGGTCGATCTCGGCATCGTGAAGAAGTCCGGTGCCTGGTTCACCTACGAGGGCGAGCAGCTCGGGCAGGGCCGTGAGAAGGCCAAGGACTACCTCAAGCAGAACCCCGAGGTGATGATGGAGGTCAGCGACAAGGTGCTCACGGCCGCCGGTCTGAAGGAGCCCGATCCGGGGGAGGGCGACGACGGTGTCGTCGACGCGTTCACCGAGGCCGACGAAGAGCCCATCCAGCTGGACTGATCCGCCATGGCCGTCCCCAACCGGATCTCGATCATCACCCTCGGCGTCGCCGACCTGGCCGCCGCCACGGCGTTCTACGAGTCACTGGGCTGGCGCCGTTCGTCGTCGTCGGTCGAGTCGATGACGTTCTTCTCGATGCAGGGCTCGGCGCTCGGGCTCTACGAGTGGAACTCGCTGGCCGACGACGCCCAGGTTCCGGCCGAGGGCTCGGGATTCCGCGGCGTCGCCCTGGCGCTCAACTGTGCGTCACGCGACGAGGTCGACGCCGTCTTCGCCGAGTGGGTGGAGCGCGGCGGCAACGCCGTACTGCAGCCGCACGCGGCGTTCTGGGGTGGCTACTCGTCGTACGTGTCCGATCCCGACGGCCATCTCTGGGAGATCGTGCACAATCCGTATGCCGCCAACGACGCCGACGGCCGGCTCGTGCTCGGCCCGCCGGCCGACTGATCAGGTGGTGGCCGATCGGGCGATGTCCGATCAGCTCGGGGTTGATCAGGTGGTGAACTCGTATCCACCCGGCTTGAAGATCATCAGGTAGAGCGCCGCCACCAGCACGAGGTGGGTGATGCCCACGCCCATGGCCATCTTCGACCGGGCGCCCTCGTCGGGTTCGGTGAGCGCCGGCCGGATCAGGAACCAGCTGGCCACCAACGCGATCAACCACAACACGATGGTGGCGGTCACGAACGGCGTGCCGGCCAGGCTGATCTCGCCGACGCCGGCCATCCCCATGCCGGCCACCCACATCAGCACCAACGCGGGGAACACCAGGCGCATGTGCAGCCGGGCCACCGCAGCGGTCTCGCCGGCACGCTGGAGACGTGGATAGAGGAACAGCGGTCCGAACGCAGCGAACGCGGTCAGCAGGTGCACGAAGTAGAGGATCCGGTACAGATCGTTGTTCTCGGGAACGAGGATGGCGAACACGGCGGGCACGTTAGCGCTACGCCACTACACCCGCCCGATCCCCTCGGACGCCCCATCCCCTCGTCGATCGGCTCGTCCGGGTGGGCCAGTAGCCTGAGGCGCCATGTCACGCAGCTACGTCGTGCGCACCTACGGGTGCCAGATGAACGAGCACGACTCCGAACGCATCGCCGGCCTGCTGGAGGCCGACGGCCTGGTGCGTGCCGAGTCCGAGGCCGACGCCGACGTCGTCGTGCTCAACACGTGCTGCATCCGCGAGAACGCCGACAACAAGCTCTACGGAAATCTCGGACACCTCAAGGCCTGGAAGGGCGAGCGCGACGGCCGTCAGATCGTGGTGTCGGGATGCCTGGCCCAGAAGGACCAGGACCGCGTGGCCCGCAAGGCGGGACACGTCGACGTCGTGATGGGCACCCACAACGTGCACCGCGCCGCGGAGTTGCTGCGCGACGCCACGTCGTCGGCCACGCCGATCACCGAGATCCTCGACGAAGCGGTCATCGACGACCAGGCGATGTTCCCCTCGGCGTTGCCGGCCCGACGTGAGACCTCCTACAACGCCTGGGTCACGATCCAGATCGGCTGCGACAACAACTGTGCGTTCTGCATCGTGCCCGCAGTGCGCGGTGAGGAGATCAGCCGCCCCTACGCCGACGTCGTCGACGAGGTCTCGGCACTCGCCGAGCAGGGCGTGACGGAGGTGACGCTGCTCGGCCAGAACGTGAACAGCTACGGGCGCGACCTGCAGCTCGCCGCCCGGCAGGCCGGCGACGACACGGCCAGGCTCCGGCCATTGTTCGCCGACCTGCTCGCCGACGTGGGCGCCATCGACGGGATCCGTCGCGTCCGCTTCACCAGCCCGCACCCCAAGGACATGCGGCCCGAGACCTTCGCCGCGATGGCCGCCACGTCGGCCGTGTGCGAGCACCTCCACTACCCGTTGCAGTCGGGCAGCGATCGGGTGCTGGCGTCGATGCACCGCGGGTACACCGCCGAGCGCTACCTCGAACGGCTCGTGCAGGCTCGTGCCGCCGTCGACGACCTCGCCGTGTCGACCGACATCATCGTCGGCTTCCCGGGCGAGACCGATGCGGACTTCGAACGCACCCTCGAGGTGGCTGCGGCCGCCGAGTACGACTACGCCTACACGTTCATCTTCTCGCCGCGCCCCGGCACGGAAGCGGCCGACATGGAGTCGGACTTCGTGGATCCTGCCGTGGCGTCCGAGCGGTTCCAGCGGCTTCGCCTCGTGGTGGAGCGATCGGCGCTGCGCCGCCACGAGGCCCGTGTCGGTCGGGTGGAGGAGGTGCTGGTCGAGGGCCCGAGCAAGCGCGACGCCTCGGTCACGAGCGGCCGCACCCGGCAGAACAAGCTGGTCCACTTCCGCGCCCCGGTGCCCGTGCGCACGGGCAGCTACGCCACGGTCGAGATCACGCGTGGCGCACCCCACTTCCTCGAGGCCGACTTCCTCGACCTCGTGTCCGAGCCCACGCACAAGCTGCGGATCCCGGTCGCATCGCTCTGACGCATCGGCGCGCCCGGACGGCCTCGGGGATGCCGCCGGCGGCATCGGATGGTCGGCGCCGCCCGACCGGGTGGGTAGCGTCGTGGTGATGGACGAACAGGCGGTCGACTCGCAGCTGGCCGACTACCGGTCGAGCATCGACAACATCGATGCGGCGCTCGTCCACCTGCTGGCCGAACGTTTCAAGATCACCAAGGCGGTCGGTCGCTACAAGGCCACCGTCGACCTGCCACCCGCCGATCCGGCCCGCGAAGAGGTCCAGATCGCCCGGCTGCGTGCCCTGGCGGAGGAGTCGGGGCTCGATCCCGCCTTCACCGAGAAGTTCCTGCGATTCGTGGTGGCCGAGGTGATCCACCACCACCAGCGGATCGCCGAGGGCGAGTCGATCTGACCTCCCGACCTGGGCTGCCGGACCGCGCGGAGGGCGCAACGCCCCGGCGCATCGCCGTGATCGGCCCGACGGCGTCGGGGAAGTCGGCGGTGGCGCTCGCCGCCGCCCGCCGGCTCGGCGACGTCGAACTCGTGTCGGTCGACAGCATGCAGGTGTACCGGGGCATGGACATCGGTACCGCCAAGCCGTCGGCGGCCGAGCGAGCGGAGATCCCGCACCACCTGCTCGACCTCGTCGAGCCGTCGCACGACTTCACGGTGGCCGAGTTCCAGCAGGCATGTCGCACGGTGATCGACGACATCGGCCGGCGCGGTCGCCGGGCGGTGCTCGTGGGAGGCACGGGGCTGTACCACCGCGTGGTGATCGACGACTTCGAGCTGCCCGGCGAGTGGCCCGACATCCGGGCGGAGCTGACAGCCGAGCCCGACACCGTGGTGTTGCACCGTCGCCTCTGCGCCCTCGACCCCGCCGCTGCCGAGAAGATGGAACCGTCCAACCGTCGCCGGGTCGTGCGCGCCCTCGAGGTCACCGTCGGCAGCGGGCGCCCGTTCAGCTCGTTCGGGCCGGGGGTCGACGCCTATCCGCCCACGCCGGTGACGCAGATCGGGCTCCGCTGGCCGCGCGATGTCCTCGCCCGGCGGATCGAACGACGTGTCGCCGAGATGATGGCCGAGGGCCTCGTCGCCGAGGTCGAGCGGATCGAGCGGGACACCGGTTTCTCCCGGACGGCGGCCCAGGCACTCGGTTACAGGGAAACCCTGGCGATGTTGCGGGGCCAGATGAGCGAGGATGAGACGATCGCCACCATCGTCACCCACACACGCCAGTTCGCCGTCCGTCAGGAGCGATGGTTCCGACGTGATCCACGCGTACGCTGGGTGGATGTCGACGACGACCCGGTGGCCTGCGCCCTGCCCGTCGTGATCGACGCACTCGAGCAATGACCACACTCTCTCTCACGAAACATCACGGGCTCGGCAACGACTTCCTCGTCACATTCCATCCGGAGGTCGACGACCTCGCGGCGCTCGCCCGCCGGCTGTGCGACCGCCGGCGCGGGGTGGGCGCCGACGGACTGCTCGTCGCCGACTCCGCCGAGGGGTACGCCGCCCGGATGACGCTCTACAACGCCGACGGATCTCGCGCCGAGATGAGCGGAAACGGCATCCGATGCTTCGCCCAGGCGCTCGGCGCACGCCGCGGTGACCTGTCCGACCAGCTGATCCTCACCGATGCAGGTGACCGGCTCGTCACGCTCACGCCCACCGACGACCCGGCGACGGTGCAGGCGCGGGTGGAGATGGGCGACGTGGCGGTGCTCGCGGAACCCGACGGGTGGCAGGCACTCGGATGCCATCCCGATCGCCCGGTTGCGCACCTCAGTCTGGGCAATCCCCACAGCGTGGTCGGTGTCGACGAGGTGGCCGTCGTCGACCTCGCCGAGCTCGGCGCCCAGGTACCGCACGTCAACCTCGAGATCGTCGAGCCCGGCCCCGAGCCCGACGCCATCACCATGCGTGTCCACGAGCGCGGGGCGGGCATCACCGAGGCCTGCGGCACGGGCGCCTGTGCCTCCGCCTATGCGGCTCGGTCGTGGGGCCTGGTGAACGCCGGCGTCGCCGAGGTGGTGGTGCACATGGACGGCGGCTCGGCCACCGTGTCGTTCGCCGACGACGCGCCGCAGCGGGCCGTGCTCACGGGCCCGGCGACGTTGGTGGCCCGACTGGAGGTCGCGATCGCATGACGACGCCGTACGACGAGGCACTCGCCGGCACACTGATCGACCGCACGATCCGGGAGAGGATCGTGATCGTCGCGGTGGCCGGCCCCGGCGACGACGACGAGGCCGTCGACGCCAGCCTCGACGAACTGGCCCTGCTGGTCGACACCGCCGGCGCCGACGTGGTGGCGCGGCTCGTGCAGCGGCGCGACGCTCCCGATCACACCTGGTACATCGGCAAGGGCAAGGCCGAGGAGCTGAAGCAGCTGTGCCTGGCCGTCGACGCCGACACCGTGGTGTTCGACAACGAGTTGTCGCCGGGCCAGCAGTACAACCTGGAGAAGCTGCTCGGCCGGACCGCCATCGACCGCACGGCGGTGATCCTCGACATCTTCGGCCAGAACGCGCACACCCTCGAGGGCAAGGCCCAGGTCGAGCTGGCGCTGCTGCGGTACCGGCTCCCGCGCCTCCGGCGCGGCAAGGGCGCCAAGCTCGCGCAGCAGCGCGGCGGCGTGGGTGCCCGCTTCGGTGGAGGCGAGACCAAGATCGAGGTCGACCGGCGGCGGATCATGCGGCGCATCAACAAGCTCGAACGCGACCTGGCGTCACTGGCCGAGACCCGCTCGTTGCAGCGCAAGGGACGCAGCCGCAGCGGCCTGGCGTCGGTGGCGATCGTCGGGTACACCAACGCCGGCAAGTCGTCGCTGCTCAACCGGCTGACCGAGTCGGGCGTCCTCGCCGAGGACCGCCTGTTCGCCACGCTCGATCCCACCACCCGGCGGCTGTCCCTGCCCGGCGGCGAACCGGTCCTGCTGTCCGACACCGTGGGCTTCATCAGCCGGCTTCCCCACGGGCTCGTCGAGTCGTTCAAGGGCACGCTCGAGGTGGCGGCCATGGCCGACTACCTGGTGCACGTCGTCGACGTCACCGCGCCCGATCCCGAGGGCCAGATCACGGCGGTGCATGAGGTGCTCGACGAGATCGACGCCGCCGCCGTCCCGGAGCTGCTGGTGTTCAACAAGACGGACGTCGAGCCCGGGGTGGCCAAGGAGCTCGTCGAGCGGCATCCGGGTTCGGTGGCCGTGAGTGCTGCGACCGGGGAGGGGATCGACGACTTCCTGCGGGCGCTCGCCGATCGTCTGCGGGCGCTCACGGTGGTGCACGAACTGGTCGTGCCCTACGACCGCGGCGACGTGTTGGCAGCGGTGCACCGCGAGGGCGAGGTGGTGTCGGTGGCCGACGGCGACGCCGAGTGGACGATCCGGGCCCGTCTGTCCGATGCGTCGGCGGGCCGGTTGAGCGAGTTCCTGGTCGGAGCGGGCGGCACGTGACGGAGACGACCGTCGGCTTCACCCCGCCGCCGTATCCCTACGACCGGCTCGACCGTCTGCGGCCGATCACCGACGCGTTCGCGGGCGGCACCGTCGATCTGTCGGTCGGGACCCCGTTCGACCCGCCGCCGCCGGCGGTGGTCGCCGCCCTGGCCGGGAGTGGTGCCGAACGCTCGTATCCCCCCTCGATCGGTACCGGGCAGTTCCGCGAGGCAGCCGCGCGCTGGATGCGCCGCCGTTTCGACGTCGACGTGCCGGCGGCCCAGGTGGGCGCATCGATCGGCACCAAGGAGTTCGTGGGCACGTTGCCGCAGTGGATGCGGTTGCGCCGGCCCGACCTCGACACGGTTCTCTACCCGGCCGTGTCGTATCCCACGTATGCGATGGGTGCCACCCTGGCGGGCTGCCGCGCCGTCGCCGTGCCGCCGACGCCGGACGGTGGGCTGGCGCTCGACGCGATCGACCCGGCCGACGCGGCACGGGCACTGCTGCTGTGGTCGAACAGCCCGAGCAACCCGACGGGCGCGCTCGACGATCTGGCCGGCGCGGCAGCGTGGGGTCGAGCGCACGGCGTGCCCGTGTTCTCCGACGAGTGCTACGTGGAGTTCACGTGGCAGGGGCGGGGTCGCACGATCCTCGAGCACGGTCTCGACGGGGTGGTGGCGGTGCACTCGTTGTCGAAACGATCGAACCTGGCGGGCGTGCGCGTCGGGTTCTATGCCGGCGACGCCGAGCTGGTGTCGTACCTGCAGGAGATCCGCAAACACGTCGGGATGATGGTGCCGGGCCCCGCGCAGGCCGCCGCCGTCGCTGCACTCGACGACGACGCGCACGTCGAGGTGCAGCGTGCCCGCTACGCCTCGCGGCTCGACCGCCTGGCGTCGGTGCTGGGGGAGTGGTCCGGGATCGAGGTGCCCCGCCCGGCCGGCGCGTTCTACCTCTGGATTCCGGTCGACGACGGTTGGCGCTTCACCCAACGGTTGGCGGAGGCGGCCGGCGCACTCGTGAGTCCGGGTGAGTTCTACGGTGCCGCCGGAGCGTCGTTCGTGCGGGTGGCCGTGGTGCAACCCGACGAGCGCATCGACCTCGTCGCCGAACGGCTGGCCGGATGACCCCGCTACGTCGACGTCAACTCGTCGTCGGTGTCGTGGTGCTCGTCGGGGGTCTCGTGGCCGGGATCGTGCTGTGGGTGGTCGGCGGCCAGCGTCGCGACGACGCCGTTGCCGACCTCGCCCGGGCGCCCGTCGGCTGCGACACGACCCTCGACTTCGACAGGGCGGGCGAGTTCCTGATCTTCGTGGAGACCAGGGGCACGCTGGCCGACATCGCCGGCGACTGCGCGGTGTCGGGGGCCTTCGATCTCGACGGCGAGGTACCCGACGTGCGTCTCACGCTGCGTGACGCCACCGGGTCGGAGGTCGATCTCGATCCGGCGAGTGGCATCGACTACGACGCCGGCGGCTCGACGGGACAACTGGAGCGGCGTGTCATCGTCGAGGAGGCCGGCGACCATGTGCTCACCGTGGAGTCCGACACCGACGCCGTGTTCGCCGTGGCGGTCGGAGGTGATCCGCACGACGGCGTGGCCCTGCTGCGATGGGCCGCGCTCGGCGCCGTGATGGCGGGCTTGCTCGTGGGTGGGCTCCTGCTGGTGCTGGGTTCCCGGCGCAGTGAGGTGAGCAGCGAACCCGACCGGCCGTGGCAACCGGACGCGGGATCCGATGCCGGCTGGCCGGTCGGCCCGCCCGGGTTTCCGCCACCACCGCCCACGACGGGCGCGAGTGCACCGGGTGGACCCCCACCGGTACCGCCACCGCCGCCGGAACGCCCCACGTCACCGCCGTCGGTGTGGGGGCCTCCACGGTCCGACCGGTCGTGACACGGGTGGGAGACGGCCGCGGCGGTCAGTAGCGGCGCATCACCGTGACCACCTTGCCGTAGATCTCCACCTCGTCGGCGGGGTACACCATCGTGTCGAGCGTGGTGTTGGCAGGGGTCAGTGTGACCTCGGCGCCGGAGCGGCCGTAGGTCTTGATGGTCGCCTCGCCGCCCGGGATTCCGGCGACGACGATGTCGCCGTTGTGCGGGTTCGCGATCTGCGTGGCGACGACGTAGTCGCCGTCGAGGATGCCGAGGTCGATCATCGAATCGCCCCGGACCCGCAGCATGAACAACTCGCCGTCGCCGGCGAAGTCGACCGGCACCGGCAGCAGTTCCTCGATGTTCTGCTCGGCGAGCACGTCGGTGCCTGCGGCCACGTCGCCGACGAGCGGGACGTGCCGGACCGGACGGCGCTCCATCACCACACCCGAGTTGGTGTCGTAGCGCACTTCGATGGCCCGCGGCTTGGTGGGGTCACGGCGGAGATAGCCCAGACGCTGCAGCGTGTTGAGATGGCTGTGCACCGTGGACGGCGAGGTGAGGCCCACGGCGTCGCCGATCTCGCGGACCGACGGCGGGTAGCCCCGCTCGCGGATCTGCGACTCGATGTAGTCGAGGATGCTGCGCTGGCGGGAGCTGATGGTCGGGGCCATACGAACAGTGTACGGAGACGAGCGTCTCGCGTCAAACACCTGTACCCGGAACGAACGTTCGAAAAAGCTTCGGTCAGGTGTTGACGTCGGGTTTGCGGGCTGCTTCACTGTCGAACAGCCGTTCGTCGAACACGTGTTGGTGCCGGCGGTCCGTCCTCGAACGAACGGGCCGATCCGACATCGATCGACGACCACGGCGTGTCGCCAGAGGGAGCCATCATGACCGCCACCGTCCGCCACTCCACCGTCCAGCACTCCACCCGACGCCCTGCCACCCGACGCCACCGGGCAGCCTCCGCCCCCGAAGCCTGTGTGCGCCGACGCGCCGGGCAGCCCGCCGACCCGCGGGCCACCGGAGGGCAGCCCGCCGACCCGCAGCCCAACTATGCGTTGCGGCGACTGGGCGCGTCGTTGTGTGCCGTGGTGGTGCTCGTGCTGGCCGCGCACGTCGCGGTGGGCGCGGCCGGTGCGCTGGCCGGTCTCGACAGCCGTCCTGCCGCGGCGTCCGAGACCGCGCCGGCCGCCGGCGACGGCTTGGTGCGGACCGTCCACGTGGCCGAGCCGGGTGACACGCTCTGGTCGATCGCCGACCGGTATCGCGGCGACGTCGACCGCGGCCGGTTCGTCGACCGGCTGATCGACCTCAACGGCGGCACCTCCATCCAGATCGGCCAGGCCGTCCGACTCCCCTGAGCTGCCGGTTCCGCGCCGGCGGTTCCGGCCGATCCGAGTCGCCCTGCCGGGGCGGTCCGCCGTGACACGGGCGGAGAAGGGTGCAGGGGTATCGTCGTGCACGATGTTCTGCCCGTCCTGCCGCGCCGCCGACACCAAGGTCCTCGACTCGCGCGTCGCCGAGGAGGGCTCGGCGATCAGGCGGCGCCGGCAGTGCCTCGCCTGCGCTCACCGTTTCACGACGTTCGAGCGGGTCGACCATGCCCCGCTCACCGTCGAGAAGTCCAACGGCGGCGCGGAACCGTTCGATCGTGTGAAGCTCGTCGGCGGTCTCGCCGCGGCCACCAAGGGTCGTCACGTCACCGACACCCAGCTGGAGCAGATCGCGCTCCGGGTGGAGGACTCGATGCGGTTGCTCGGTTCGACGGTGACGAGCGCCAACATCGGCGTCGCCGTCCTCGACCAGCTGCGATCGGTCGACGAAGTCGCCTACCTGCGCTTCGCCAGCGTCTACAAGAACTTCGACGCAGCGTCCGATTTCCACCGCGAACTCGAGTTGCTCGAGAAGTCAGCGACGCCGTAGCCACCGCGTGTAGAGGAACGACTCGTCGTCGATGGCGAGTTGGGCGAGATCGAAGCGGTGGAGGTGATCGGCGGCGCCGAAGGTGAGACGGCGACCGTCGCCACCCACCGTGGCCGGCGACGTGGTGACGTTCAGTTCGTCCAGGACATCGGCGTCGACCAGCGCCCCGTTCAGGCCGGCCCCGCCCTCGGCCTGCACGACGGCGCACGTGCCGAGGAGGTCGGGGAGACGTCGGATCGCCAGCGCCGGATCGACCCGGCTCCGCCCCGCGCGGATCACGTCGACCGGCCGGGCGGGCTCGAACGACGAGTCCTCGGGCACGATCAGGAAGCCGGCGCCGGACGTGAACAGCTCGCTGTCGAGGTCGACCCTGCCCGTGGACGTCACCACGCCGATCCGCTGGCCGTCCTTGCCGGGGCGGCCGTAGCCCTCCTGGCGGACCGTGCCGGCACCCACCACGATCACGTCGGCGACCGCACGGAGCCGGGCGAGCACGGCGCCGTCGGTGGCGCTCGACAGATCGCCGGAACGTCCGTCGACTACCGTCGAGCCGTCGATGGAGGCGATCATGCACAGCGACACCCACGGGCGGTCGCCATGACGTCCCAGCGGTGCGGCATAAGCCTCCTCCACGCTGATGGACTCGGCCGGGTCGGGCAGCAGACGGCGCATCCCGCCATCATGCCGTGCGGTGCCGGTCAGACCGTCCGGTTCTGCGAACATCGGCACATGACCGACACTCGCGATGCGCCTGCCGAGACCCCGGCCACGACGCGGACCGCTCTGCGGACCTGCCCATTGTGCGAGGCGGGTTGCGGGCTCGAGATCACGCTGCGCTCCGACGGTGCCGGCGGCGAGGAGGTGCAGCGCATCCGCGGTGACCGGCTCGACGTGTTCTCCAAGGGCTACATCTGCCCGAAGGGATCGACCCTGAAGCAGCTGCACGAGGACCCCGACCGTCTGCGGCGTCCGATGGTGAAGCGCGACGGTGTCCACGTGGAGGTCAGCTGGCCCGAGGCGTGGGAGGCCGTGGCCGAGGGCCTCGGCGGCGCCATCGATCGTCACGGCCGCGAAGCTCTGGCGGCCTACGTCGGCAACCCCACGGCGCACAGCCTGTCGGCGATGATGTTCTCCCGGGTGCTGCTCACCGGGCTCGGCACCCGCAACCGGTTCAGTGCGTCGACCGTCGACCAGATGCCCCGGCACGTCGCATCGGGGCACGTGTTCGGCTCGCCGGTGGCGATCCCCGTCCCCGACCTCGACCGCACCGACCATCTCGTGATCCTCGGGGCCAACCCCTATGCATCGAACGGCAGCGTGTGCACCGCACCCGACTTCCCGGGCCGCATCGAGGCGATCCGCGAGCGGGGCGGCAAGGTGGTGGTCGTCGACCCGCGCTTCACCCGCACCGCCCGGGAGGCCGACCAGTGGGTGTCGATCCGCCCGGGCACCGACGCCCTGCTGCTGGCGGGGATCGCCAACACGCTGTTCGCCGAGGGGCTGGTCGACGTCGGTGGTCACGTCGCCGTTCACGTCGACGGCGTCGCCGCACTCGAGGCCGCGTTGGGTCCCTTCACGGCCGATGCCGTGGCCGACGCCACGGGAGTCGACGCCGAAACCGTCCGCACGATGGCCCGGGAGCTGGCGGCGGCGCCCACGGCGACCGTGTACGGCCGCATCGGCACCACCACCACCGAATTCGGTTCGACGGCGTCGTGGCTGATCGACGTGGTGAACGCGCTCACGGGAAATCTCGACCGGCCGGGCGGCGCCATGTTCGCCACGCCCGTCGCCGGTGGAGCCACCACGCGGGGCGCGCCCGGATCCGGACGCGGGTTCGCCACGGGCCGCGGCCACACGCGGGTGAGCGGCCACCCCGAGGTGATGGGGGAGTACCCGGTGGGGGCACTCGCCGAGGAGATCCTCACGCCGGGAGACGGACGGATCCGGGCGCTCGTCACCGTGGCCGGCAATCCGGTGCTGTCGACGCCGCACAGCGAGCAGCTCGCCGCGGCGCTCGACGACCTCGAGTTCATGGTCAGCGTCGACATGTACCTCAACGAGACCACGAAGCACGCCGACGTGGTGCTGCCGCCGCCCTCTCAGCTGCAGAAGGGTCACTACGACCTGTTGCTCCTCCAGTTCGCGGTGCGCAACGTGGCGAACTACTCCGAGCCGGTGCTACCGCTCGACGACGACCAGCCCGACGAGTGGGAGATCATCTCCAAGCTGACACTCGTCGCCCAGGGGCTCGGTGTGGACGCCGACCCGGCACTCGCCGACGACACGGCCATCGCGGCGATCGTCCGGAGTGCCGTGGGCGACCCGTACTCGCCGGTCGCCGGTCGCGACGCCGACGACCTGCTCGCCGAGCTGGCAGCCTCGGGCCGTCGCGGGCCCGAGCGGATGCTCGACTTCATGTTGCGCACCGGGCCGTTCGGGGACGGCTTCGGCAGCGACCCGCAGGGCACGTCGCTCGACGATCTGCTCGACCATCCGCACGGGCGCGACTTCGGCCCGCTCGTGCCGAGGATCCCCGAGGTGCTGCGTACCCCGAGCGGCAAGGTCGAACTCGCGCCGGAGGTCTTCGTCGCCGACCTCGGCCGGCTGGCGTCGTCGATCGCCGGCCTCGCGGATCGCGGCATGGTGCTGGTCGGCCGCCGGCACCTGCGGAGCAACAACTCGTGGATGCACAACGTGAAGGTGCTGGTGAAGGGCAGGCCCCGCTGCACGCTGCAGGTCCACCCGGACGACGCATCGACGCTCGGCCTCGCCGACGGTGCGCCGGCCACGATCACGTCGCGGGTGGGGTCGGTGACGGCGCCGGTGGAGGTCACCGCCGACATCCGGCCGGGCGTGGTGAGCCTGCCGCACGGATGGGGACACGGCCAGGAGGGCACCCGGCTGCGGGTGGCGGCCGAGCATGCGGGAGTGAACTCCAACGTGCTGTCCGACGATGCCGCGCTCGACCCGCTGTCGGGGACATCGGTGCTCAACGGGATCCCCGTCGAGGTGGCGCCTCCCCTCAACGCGTGAACAGTGTGCGCTCCAGGGCCGCAAGGTGTTCACGCGTTCGGCGGGGGGTGACGGTCGCGCAGCACGCGCTCGGTGCGGCGTCCCGCGCACGCACGGCGCTCACTTGTGGACAACTCGCTCCGTTCACCCTGTGTCCACATGTGCGACACGAAATACACAAGCGAATTCACATGGTTGTCCTCTTTCTCCCCACAGGGGGACGTCCCTAGAGTGCGTGGCCGTGCCGACTGCGGTGTGACTCACGGACAAGAAGGCGGGCGCCGACACCATTTCCGAACCCGACGGACGATGTCGGGTGGCGCCGGCTTAGGGGAAGCCCCTCGACCTGTGAGAGCACACCGCAGTCGGCTGTACCGGCCGCCGTGGCCCCGTGCGGTGTCGATGACAGCGCTGTAGTTTGGAGACTCGGAGGTCCACCATGTCGCTCGCATCCGAACGTCTCGCCGCCGGTCGCATCGGCCTCGGTCGGCTGTTCACGTCGGCCGGTGTCGACCCGTACGACGAGGTCGAGTGGGAGCGCCGCGACGCTCGCATCACCAACCACCTCGACGGCTCGGTCGCATTCGAGCAGCTCGGCGTGGAGTTCCCGTCGAGCTGGTCGATGAACGCCACCAACATCGTCACGCAGAAGTACTTCCGGGGTGCGCTGGGCACGGTGAGCCGCGAACACTCCTTGAGGCAGGTGGCCGACCGGATCGTCGACACGATCACCGAGTGGGGCATCGCCGACGGCTACTTCGACGGGACCGACGACACCGAAGGCACCGATCCCGAGGCCGAGGCATTCCGGGCCGAGCTGAAGTACATCCTCGTCACCCAGCGCGCCGCGTTCAACAGCCCGGTCTGGTTCAACATCGGTGTGCCCGGGGTGCCGCAACAGGCCAGCGCCTGCTTCATCCTGTCGGTCGACGACGAGATGAACTCGATCCTCGAGTGGTACCGGCAGGAGGGCATCATCTTCAAGGGCGGATCGGGCGCCGGCGTCAACCTGTCGAACATCCGGTCCTCGTTCGAGCCGCTCGAAGGCGGCGGCACGGCGTCCGGTCCGGTGAGCTTCATGCGTGGCGCCGACGCGTCCGCGGGCACCATCAAGTCGGGCGGCAAGACCCGGCGCGCCGCCAAGATGGTGATCCTCGACGCCGACCACCCCGACATCGAGCAGTTCGTGTGGGCGAAGGCGATCGAGGAGCGCAAGGCGCGTGCCCTCGAGGCGGCCGGCTTCGACATGGGCCTCGACGGTGCCGACTCGTTCTCGGTGCAGTACCAGAACGCCAACAACTCGGTGCGGGTGACCGACGAGTTCATGCAGGCCGTGGTCGACGACGCCGACTGGCACCTCACGGCGGTCACCACCGGTGAACCCCTGCGAACCCTGCCCGCACGTGACCTGTGGCGGCAGATCGCCGAGTCGGCGTGGGAGTGCGCCGACCCGGGCCTGCAGTTCGACACCACGATCAACCGCTGGCACACGGCCGGATCCACCGGGCGGATCAACGGCAGCAACCCGTGCTTCACCGCCGACACGCTCGTGCACACCGACAAGGGGCTGGTGCGATTCGACCGCCTCGTCATCCGGATCAACACCGGCGAGGACTTCCGGGTCTGGACCCACGACATCACCCACCCCGACGCCCCGGCGTCGCTGATGCAGCTCACCTCGCCCGAGGCCGTGATGATCACCGGGAAGAACCCCGTGCAGCGTCTGCGCTTCAGCAACGGGATGGAACTGCGGTGCACACCGTCGCACCGCATCTTCACGCTCGACCGCGGGTACGTGGAGGCGCAGGACCTCGCCCCCGACGACCGCGTGTGCGCGCTCGACCTGCCCACTCCCGCAGTAGCTGCCGATTGGGCGTTGCCCGTGAGCGCCGACTGGGAGGCGTACCGGACCAAGGGCGACCACGGCCAGCCGCTGCGCCTGCCCGACGTGTGGAGCGACGAGTTCGCCCACTACCTCGGCTGGCTCGTCGGCGACGGGTCCACGTCGGGGGCGTCCACCGTCACCACCTACGGATCGGTCGACGACCGTTCCGAGGTGCTGCCGCTGCACCAGCGATTCCTCGAGCGTGTCAACGACGGCAGGCCGATCAAGGTGGCCGAACAGTCCAACGGCACCGCCCATCTGCGGCTCACCCGTCGTCCACTCAAGCGGTTCCTCGAGGGGCTCGGGGTGGCGTCGGCCACGGGCGAGCGCAAGACGGTGCCCTGGGCGGTCGAGCAGGCTCCACCCGAGGCGGTGGCTGCGTTCCTCCGTGGGCTGTTCGACGCCGACGGCGGCGTCGCCGGCAACTCGCAGACCGGCCCGTACGTGGCGCTGGCATCCATGTCGGTCGAGTTGCTGCGCGGTGTGCAACGGCTGCTGTCGACCTTCGGGATCACGTCCGAGATCAGCACGGTACGGCGCGCCGGCAAGGTGCCGGTGGTCGCCCCCGCCGGGGCGGGCATCGACTCGGTGCCGACCCCGTCGGCGACGGCACGCACGTTGTTCCAGCTGCGGATCCGGAGCCCGTGGATGGCCCGTTTCGCCGCCGACATCGGGTTCTCGCTGTCGCGCAAGACGGCGACGCTCGACGCGTGGATCGCCACCGATGCCGTCGACGCCGTCGACGACAGCGCCGGGATCGACACGTCGATCCGGCTCGTCGAACGTCTCGACGAGGGCATCGAGCTCACCTACAACCTGTCCGAGCCTCGCAACCACTCCTACGTCGCCAACGGCGTCGTGGTGCGCAACTGCAGCGAGTACTTCCATCTCGACGACTCGGCGTGCAACCTGGCGTCGATCAACCTCCTGCCGTTCCTGCAGGACGACGGCGGCTTCGACGTGGGCGCGTTCGTGCACACCGTCGAGACCGTGTTCACGGCGCAGGAGATCCTCGTCGGCCGTGCCGACTACCCCACGGACCAGATCGGTGCGACGACGCGGGCGTTCCGTCAGCTCGGGCTGGGGTACGCAAACCTGGGGGCGCTGCTGATGGCGCTCGGGCTGCCGTACGACTCCGACGACGGACGGTCGTGGGCGGCGGCGGTCACGTCGCTGATGGCGGGGTCGGCCTACGCCGCATCCGCGCGCACGTCGGCGCGGATGGGCCCCTTCGACGGCTACGACGACAACGCCGAGCACATGCTGCGCGTCCTGCGGATGCACCGCGACGCGAGCCGGGCGCTCACCGATGCGCCATCGGTTCCGGCCGACCTGGTGGAGGCCGGACAGCACGCATGGGACACCGCTGTCGCCGACGCCGAACGCGTCGGGGTCCGCAACAGCCAGGCCACGGTCCTCGCCCCGACCGGCACGATCGGGCTCGCCATGGACTGCGACACCACCGGCATCGAACCCGACCTGGCACTGGTGAAGACCAAGAAGCTGGTGGGCGGCGGCACCATGTCGATCGTCAACCGCACGATCCCACGCGCGTTGCGCCGGCTCGGATATCCACCCGAGCAGGTCGACGACATCGTCGCCCACATCGACGAGCACATGTCGGTGATCGGTGCACCACACCTGACATCCGAGCACGTGCCCGTCTTCGCCTGCTCGATGGGCGACAACACCATCCACTACGACGGCCACGTCCGCATGATGGGCGCCGTGCAGCCGTTCATCAGTGGTGGGATCTCCAAGACGTTGAACATGCCCGAGGACGCCACCGTGCAGGACGTCGAAGGCCTGCACATGCTGGCCTGGGAACTGGGCGTGAAGTCGGTGGCGATCTACCGTGACAACTGCAAGCTCGGCCAGCCGCTGTCGTCGTCGAAGGGAGCCGCCACGATCACGGGGGCGTCGTCCGGAGAGGCCGCCGCTGCGTCGGCGGTGGAGGCGGGTGTACAGCGGATCGTCGAACGGATCGTGCACCAGCCCGTCCGCCAGAAGCTGCCCCGCACGCGACACGGGCGCACGTTCGAGTTCCGGGTTGCCGACTGCAAGGGCTTCGCCACGATCGGCGAGTACGACGACGGACAACCGGGCGAGATCTTCCTCACCGTGTCCAAGCAGGGTTCCACGATGGCCGGCGTGATGGACGCGTTCGCCAAGGCGGTGAGCTACGGCCTGCAGTACGGCGTGCCACTGCGGGCGTTCGTGGAGGCGTTCACCAACATGCGCTTCGAACCGGCGGGAATGACCGACGATCCCGATCTGCGGTTCGCGTCGTCGATCATGGACTACCTGTTCCGGCGCCTGGCGTTGGAGTACATGACCTACGCCGAGCGCGAAGAGCTGGGGATCTTCTCGGTCGACGAACGGCTCCAGCCCACCCTTCCCGGGGTGGAGGAGGCGGTCACCGAGACCAACCAGGGCTCGGAGATGACAGCGGACCCGAAGTCGGTCGATGTCACCGCCGGCGTGTCGGATGCTGCCACGTTGCCCGGACTCGAGGCGCCCGCCGGGGCGACCGGTCCGCCGCCCGTCTCAGTGCGCCCGTCGGATGCGCCGATGTGCATGCAGTGCGGCATCACGATGATGCGCGCCGGCAGCTGCTACGTGTGCTCCAGCTGTGGCACCACCAGCGGCTGCAGCTGATCTCGAGTGACACGTTGACGTCAGTGGAAGTGACACGCCGGGGCGGTGTGGTCGTTCGCTGCCGACTGCTCTGAACGTTTGATCCCTGACAAGATCCGCGGCGTGAATGGCACGGCCTCCACCTCCAGGACGTCGGCGTGAAACCAACGCTGACTTCACGCCCCGAAGCGCCGCCGAGCGCCGCAGTGGTCGTCGTCCATGGGCTCAACACGAAGCCAGAGATCATGGATGAACTGATCGGCTTCCTCCTGGAGAACGGTTTTGCATGCGTTCGCGTGTCGTTGAACGACGCCGACAGCGGTGCTCGCACACCTCCTTGTGAGCTCGCGTCTGCATGGGCGGATCGAGTTGAGCTGGGAATCGAGGAAGCACAAAACGCATTTCCGAACATCCCCGTTGACGTGTTGGGATTCTCCACCGGCGCAATGGCATCGCTCGCGTTCATCAACAGCCGTCAATACTCATCCATCGACCGAATGTTTCTGCTGGCTCCTCCGGTCGCACTTCGATTCATCTCGAGAGTCGTGCGTCTACTCATCCCGCTGTGGAGATTGGGGCTCGGCCTCCCGAGCGCTGCCCCGCGTTCGGTGCGGCACCGATCATGGACCCCGTTCTCGGAATACGGGGCACTGATGTTGATGCACGACAATCTCAGGCACCCGTCGAAACGAGAGTTCCTCGGTGCAATCGACACCCGGATTGCGGTCGATTCGCGAGACGAGTTGGTGGATCTGCACGGGGTCTCTGAATGGGTCGACGACAACGACTTGAACGGTTGGACAGTGCAGCCGATCAGGAACCGGGATGCCCGGGGACGGGTGTACCGGCACCTTGTGATGACGCGGGCGGCACTCGGCCCTGCCGGATGGCAGTCGCTGACCGGCGATCTACTGGAGCACCTTCGGCGATGAGCCTCGTGCGCTTCGCCGGGACACGACATCCACCTACGCCGCAATCATTGCGAGGTCAAGCGGTCGAGTGAGACCAAGAGGTCGCGCGAGGAGGAGGTGACCATCCACCGGTCGGAGGGTTGGCTCGGCGCCCGGCGCCCCGCGGTGGATCAGAGTGCGAAAGTGCCGCTGACGCTGGATGTCACTCGGACACGAACCCGGATGTCACTCGACAGCTGATCTCGAGTCTCCCCGAGAGTGAGGCGTCCGTCGGCGGCGCCCTGCGGCGACGCCTCCCTGGTCATGAATCACAGCGAGGCGAACTCCCGACGTGGTATCAATGCCGGTGAGAGGGGGCGGTCGTGAAGAACGGCGTGTGGGCCATGAACTATCCGGTTGTGCGGACCATGTCCGAGGTCGTCGAGTTCGCCGTCGTTGCAGAACAAGCCGGCTGGGACGGCGTGTTCGTCAGCGACTCGATCACCGACGGTGCGACCGACCCGTGGGTGACGCTCGGAGCGATCGCCGCGTGTACGGAGCGAATCACCCTCGGTACGTGGATCTCGGCTCCTGCGACGTACCAGCCGTGGCGGTTGGCTCTCGCTGCGGCGTCGCTCGATCAGGTGTCAGACGGCCGGTTGATGCTCGGCGTCGGGCTCGGCGTCGGAGCCGAATTCGGTCGCTTCGGGGACGATTCGTCACCTCGCGACCGGGCACGCCGATACGACGAAGCCCTCGAGGTGATGGAGCTGCTCTGGTCGGGTGAGCCGGTGTCCTTCCAGGGTGAGTTCTTCCGGCTGGACGACGTCACACTGCCGGTCGTGCCTCGACAGGCGCCCCGGATCCCGACCGTGATCGCAGGCTGGTGGCCCAACGAGCGACCATTCCGCCGAGCAGGTCGCTGGGACGGGACGATGCCCTACTGGCCCGCTCTGCTCGGCGGAACAGTCGGTCCCGAGGGCCAGACGTCGAGCGGCACGGTCGATGGCGAGTTACGCGACCTGATGGCGCTGTATCGGGGCGTGACGGGCGAACTGGGGGAGGTCGTGCTGCCGCGCCAGACGCGCGATGACGCCGACTATCGTTCTCTCGCAGAGGAGCTCGGCGCCACATGGCTGCTGACCTCCTACCGGATGGACCTCGCCGAACTGCGCCAGGGGCCACCGATCTGATCGGACCGCACGCCGCACAGGCCGGCCCTGATCAGACATTGCGTCGTCGTGCTGTCCGACAGCGCTCTGCGTCGAGCCACCGCTACGGCGGTGTCCGAAGTCGGTGCGGTCACGCCGCTCGACGGGAGCGGCGGTCGAGGTAGTCGAGCACGACCTCGGCGAACACCGACGGGGCGAACGTGTGGGCGAGATGGTCCTGGTCGGGTAGGACCTCGATCTCCGTGTCGATCGCCAGGGCGGCTGCCTGTTCGTTCGTCGGGTAGATCGACGAGCCGGTGCGGGCGCCCCGGATCGTCAACACCGGCACGTCGGTGAGCGGCAGATTCCCCCAGTCGCATGCTCGGATGGCCTCGAGTTCCCGTGGCACCGTCCGGACCCCCTCGCGAAGATGCTCGCGAACGGGTGGTACCTGCATCGCCACGTGGAGTTCGTCGTCGCTCACTCCGGCGAGTTCCCGCGTCACGGTGGTGATCGCATCGTCGAGACGGTGCTCGGCGATGGCGCGATGGATCGATGCGACGTGGTCGCGGGTGACCGCCTTGCCGTTCAACGGCGGCTCGTAGAGGATGAGGGACCGCATCTCGACGCCGGAGAGTGCAGCCTGCAGCGCGACGACGCCGCCGAAGGAGTGGCCGAGGACGTGCGGCGTCGACCCGGTCTCCGCGATCACCGCCCGCAGGTCGTCGACCTCGCGCTCGAAGGCGTAGTCCTGGGCGTCGCCGCTGCCGCCTCGCCCTCGTCGGTCGTAGACCCACACCGCGTACTGCTCGGCCAGTTCCAGTTCGATCAGCGAGAAGGCGCCGATGCCGTCGAGGATCCCGTGGACGAGCACGAGCGGCGTGCCGCTCCCCGACGTCCGGACGGACAACGACGTCCCGTCGGCGGACGTCACCCTCCGGTCACCGCCCTGGTTGCCGAGCGCGAGCGACCGGATCAGTCGGCGTCTGTTCGGCGCCTCGCGCAAGAGACCCAGCAGGAAGCCCGGTACCCCCATACGGCGAGCATCCCACCCCTCCGGGCATTCCAATCCTCGCAGGAACCCGTGGGTCGGAGCCTCCCGGCAGTGGCTCCCGCCATCTGCCGGAGAACGTGATCCTGCGGGAATACGGTCGCCGTCGCCCGGGTTGAGGAGTGCAACGTGGGTGACCCACATCACCCACCCCCATCCCCCCCAACGACCATCATCGAGCGGTTGC
>Ga0102928_1000027_pt1 | contig 70209 bp, 62 predicted proteins | sample SalPonR1_B_D1_MG_FD_78504 | JGI IMG/M metagenome (GOLD analysis project Ga0102928, IMG submission 78504) | Salt pond soil microbial communities from South San Francisco under conditions of wetland restoration - Salt Pond MetaG R1_B_D1_MG | ecosystem: Environmental > Aquatic > Marine > Intertidal...
CGTCCGGGTCAGGCCATGGAGGAGTTCGCGGCCGACATCTTGAAGGGTCGGGTCGCGACACCCGCGGACATCACCGGTACCACGACGTTCCTGGCCTCCCCGGCGAGCGACTACATGACGGGTCAGATCGTGATGATCGACGGGGGCATGACGCTGGTATGAATCGCGTCGGATTCGCCGGCCTCGGCCGCATGGGGGCGCTGATGGCGGCCAACCTGGCCGACGCCGGGTTCGAGCCCGCCCTGTGGAACCGCAGCGCCATCAGGGCCGACGAGCTGGCGCACGAGACTGCGTCGGTCGTGTACGCCACGCCCCGAGAGCTCGCCGAACACTGCGACGTGGTGGTCACGATGCTCGCCGACGACCGTGCGTCGGAGGAGGTCCACCACGGCGACGACGGGCTCTTCGCCGCCACCGGAGGCGCCCGTCACTTCATCGAGATGGGCACGCTCGGCCCGCACCACGTGCGCCGGCTGGCCGCAGCGGCAGGAGACCGCGTGCTCGTCGATGCTCCCGTCTCCGGTTCCGTCGACGCTGCCCGGGACGCCGACCTGATGATCATGGTGGGTGCCGACGAATCGACGATCGAACCGGTGAGGCCCGTCCTCGAGGCGATGAGTCGCGAGATCATCTGCCTCGGGTCGCTCGGGCGCGGGGCCACGATGAAGCTGGCGATCAACATGTTGATCCACGGTCTCAACCAGACGCTCGCAGAGTCGCTGATGCTGGCGGAGGCCGCCGGCATCGCACCGGAGATCGCCTACCGGGCGATCGAACGTTCCGCCGCTGCGGCACCGGTGATCCGTTACCGCAAGCCGCTGTACCTCGACGAGAAGGCACACCCGGTGTCGTTCGCACTCTCGCTGGCACGCAAGGACGTCGGCCTCGCGATGGAGCTGGCAGCCGAGTTCGGAGTCGAGATGCCACAGACACAGCTCAATCTCGGCCAGTTGCGAGCGGCCGAGGAGGCCGGCTACGGCGAGCGCGACATGGCATCGATCATCGACTACATGCGAGGTCGGACATGTTGAAGGCAGCTCTGTTCGTCGGCGGCTGGGAGGGCCACAAGCCCCAGGCGTTCTGTGACTGGGCGGTCGGCCTGCTCGAGGGCGCCGGTTTCGAGGTCGTGACCCACGAGACGCTGGCCCCGCTCGCACAACCCGATCAGCTCGCCGACGTCGACCTGATCGTGCCCATCTGGTCGAGTGCGCGCTCGTCGCACCAACCGGAGTTCGGGAACATGGACAAGGCCGAGGAGGACGGGCTCCTGCAGCTCATCGCCGACGGCTGCGGCATCGCCGGATGGCACGGTCACATGGGCGACGCATTCCGCGACCACCCGACCTACCACTTCCTGATCGGCGGGCAGTTCGTCGGCCACCCGCCGGGCTGGCCCGACAACCCGGTCCCATCCGACGACTTCGTCGACTACGACGTCACGATCGTCAAACCCGACGACCCGATCGTCGAGGGCATCGGCAGCTTCCGGCTCCGGTCGGAGCAGTACTACATGCTGGTCGACCCCTCCAACGACGTCCTGGCCACCACGACCTTCTCGGGAGACCACCTGTGGTGGATCGAGGGAACCAGGATCCCCGTCGTCTGGAAGCGCCGCTGGGACAAGGGCCGCGTCTTCTACTGCTCGATCGGCCACACCATCGAGGACCTGGAGGTCCCGCAGGTGACCGAGATCATGCGGCGCGGCATGCTCTGGGCGGCGTCGTCGGACGACATCCGCTGACAGCTTCGGCCGGCGACGGCGCGCCTGCGCTCACATGTCGGCGCAGGAGCGGTCGTCGGTCGGCCGGGTGATCAGCACCGGGCACGGGGCGTGGCGGACGACCTCGTTGGCGACGCTGCCCATCGTGATGCGGGTGAGCCCGCTGCGGCCGTGCGTCGCCATGGCGATCAGCGCGGCGGGCAGCCGCTCGGCGAACCAGGCGATCGAGCGACCGGGAGTGCCGTGGAGGACGTGGGTCTGTGCGGCGGTCGTCGGGCCGTGCAGTCGGGCGGCCAACCCGCCGAGATGCTCCTCGGCCGCCTCGACCTCACGGTTCGGAACCGGGCGGTGGGCAGGTTCGGGGTCCTCGTCGGGCCCGACCACCTGGGTGAGCCACGGCTCGAGCCCCAGTCGATCGGACCACGATGCCGCCGCCGGCACGATGGCGTCGGCGAAGTCGGAGCCATCCGAACTCACCAGCATGCGGCCCCGTTCGGCTTCGAGGAGTGCGGTGCGGCAGTGCGGGCCGACGAGCACCAGCGGCCGCGTCGACCGGCAGACGACCTCCTTGGCGACGCTGCCCAGCACGGCGGCCCGCAAGCCACTGCGGCCGTGGGTGGCCATGCACAGCGTGGCGTCGGGCTCGGTCGCGACGGTGGCGAGGATCACCTCCGCCGGGTCACCGCTGCCGACGAGGCGGGTCTCCACGTCGACGACGTCGGAGTAGAGGGCGGCGCGGTCGTCGAGGTGGTGTTGGGCGGCGTCGATGTCGTCGGGGGAGCAGGTGAGGAGCAGCACCCGACCCGAATCCATACGTGCCGCCAGCGAACATGCCGGGCGCACGGCCCGTTCGGCGAATGGTGACCCGTCGAGCGGGACGACGATCGTTGTCATGGTCCTGCCAACCTGCCTTTCGGTTCCGGGATCATCCTATTGCCCGCACCCGGTGACGGCCCGGTGGAGTGGCATGGGAGCGCCTCGTCGGGCTCAGCGGTGGCCCAGCACGCTCGAGGCGGCGATCGCCGATCCGCGGGCGCCGGCCATGTCGAGGTCGGTCACGAGTGCGAACGATGCGACGTCGCGTTGCTCGTCTCGCAGCAGGGTGTGGTGCTCGACCCGCTCGAGGAACCAGTCGCGGAACGCCGGCTCGGCCTCGATCACGCCGCCGCCGAGCAGATAGACGTCGGGGTCGGTGAAGTTGGCGGCGATGGTGAACAGGCGGCCGAGTGCCATCGCCTGCTGCTCGAAGATCTGCCGGGCCATCTCGTCACCGCGTTCACCGAGGCCCCGGACGAGCTTCGCGGCCTCGAGCGGCGCCAGATCCGCCAGCTCGTGCCCGGGGTGCCGCGTGAGCCAGTAGGGGAGGAGGTTGATCCGGATGGCGGTGAGTGACGCGACGCTCTCGGCGTCACCGAGAAAACCGCAGTTGCACCTCGGCACGGGCTGCCCCTCCTCGAGCAGGCCGTGCATCGGGATGTGCACGTGCCCCAGCTCGCCCGCCATCCCCGCCGCACCCTTCACGACCCGTCCCTCCACGACCACACCGCCGCCCAGGCCGGTTCCGACGATCGCCGACACCGACGACCGCGCTCCACCGATCGCACCGAAGTGCTCGTGGTGGGCGTACAGCGCGGCGGCGTTGGCGTCGTTGTTGTAGACGACGGGGAGCCCCAGCTCGTGTTCGAGCGCGGTCCGGACGTCGAAGCCCTTCCAGTCGTGGTGGGCGAAGTTGGTGCCGCCGCGCGAGGAGATCACGCCGTCGGCCGTCGCGGGGCCCGGGGTGTCGAGCCCGACACCCCGCACGTCCCGTCGGTCGATGCCGGCCAGTTCGACGGCAGCATCGAAGGCGTCGCGGAGCGCGGGGATCGCCACCGTCGGCCCCTCGGTGACACGACTCGGCAACTCCACGAGCCGGTCGATCAGGAAGTGACCGCTCCGGTCCATCACCGTGAACTTGTTCGCCGTGCCCCCGTTGTCGAGCCCGACGACGTACGACCCCGAGTCGCTCACGCCGTCACCGGCGTGTCCGTGCGGTCCGGGCAGAGAATGGAACGACATGCGGCGATGATCACGGGACCAAGGATCCCAGTCCGGGCCGTGACCCGCAAACACCCGCCATCCGGCATGTGCTACAATGAAGCACATGCCGGAAGTCGGGATTCGTGCGCTGAAGCAGAATGCGTCGGCGGTGGTGGCCGAGGCTGCTGCCGGGGCAACGGTGACGATCACCGATCGGGGTCGACCCGTCGCCCGGATGACGGCCATCCCGACGTCGCGTCTCCGTGCGGTGATCGATGCCGGCCGGGCTCGGCCCGCACGCCACGGACTGTCGGATCTACCGGCCCCGGAGCCGGGACCGAGCCTCTCTTCGGCGCTCGCAAGGATGCGAGACGACGAGCGGTACTGAGGTGGCGTTCTACCTCGACACGTCAGCGCTCGTGAAGCTCGTGGTGGCCGAAGCGGAGACGGATGCGCTCCGAACGTGGTTGGCGGAGGCCGAATCGGAACTCGTGGCGAGTGACCTGGTCCGGACCGAGTTGATGCGCGCCGTACGCCGTGTCGTTCCCGATCGCGCACTGGTGGCCCGAGACGTGCTGGACGCTGTCACGCTCGTCGAGGTCACGTCGGCACTGTTCACCGAGGCGGGTCGCCTCGGCCCTCCCGACCTGAGGTCGCTGGATGCGATCCACCTCGCCGTTGCGCTCGATCTGGGCGACGACCTCGAGGGGCTCGTCACCTACGACGAGCGTCTGGCCGCGGCTGCCATGGCGAACGGGGTGGCGGTCGTCGATCCGTCGTGACGCCGTGCCGCGTCGTCATGCCGCGTCGCCATGTCGTCCCGGATCGTCGGCGTCAGCTGCGATCGGACGGCTTGCCGATGTCGTCGCGCTCGTAGCCGAGGATGCGGTCCACGGCGGCGCCCACCGTGGGCGCGAAACGGTCGGGCCCGAAGCGGTCGGCGAGGCCCCGGCGGACCAGGTCGTCCTTCACCGGGCCCTTCAGCTCGGCGATGACCAGCTCGATGCCGTCGCGGGCGAGTGCATCGTCGAGCTGGACCAGCTCGTCGACCGCCGTGGAATCGATGCCGGTGATCGGCTCGGCGGCCAGCACGACGTAGCGGACGTCGTCGCGATCGGCCACACGTGCACGGACCCACTCGCCGAAGAGACCGGCGTTGGCGAAGAAGAGCGGCGCGTCGAAGCGGACGATCACGATGTCGTCGATGCGTTGCCCCTCGGGGTGGCGGTCGAGGTCGTGATAGCCGCGGACGCCGGGGCGCCGCCCGAGTTCCGCCCGGTAGGGGCGCCACGCCCGCTCGACGAAGGCGACGAGCGACAGTGCGATGGCGATGACGATGCCCTCGAGCACCCCGACCAGCACCACGCCCAGGAACGCTGCCGCACTCAGCGCACCGTCGAGCCGGTCGATGCGCACCAGCCGAACGAACGCTCCCACGTCGGCGAGCGTGGAGGCGGCCACGATCACGACGGCCGCCAGCACGGCCGACGGCAGGAAGCGCATGATGTCGGGCACGCCGACCACGAAGGCGACCAGCGCCAGGGCACCGACGACGCCGACGAGCTGGGTGTGTCCGCCGGCCTGCTCCGCCACCGGGGTCCGAGACGACGACGCGGAGACCGGAAACCCCCCGAACGCTCCCGAGGCCATGTTCGACAACCCGATGCCCCGCATCTCGTCGCTCCCCGACACCTGTGCACCGTGACGGGAGGCGAACACGCGCGACAGCACGCTGGTGTCGGCAAAGGCGATCAGGGCGATGCCGAACGCCGGGCCTGCCAGCGACCGCACGTCGCTCCACGACAGCCCGTCGAGTGCCGGGCTCGGGAGCCCCGACGGCAACCGGCCCACCACCGGCAGGTCGTCGCTCCATCCTCCGAGCGCGATGGCGACCATCGAGACGGCCACGACCACGACCATCGCACCGGCGCGCTGCCACCACGTGCCCAGCCCGATGATCACCGCCAGCCCGACGAGGCCGAACGCAGCAGCGAGCGTGCCGGCGTCGCCATCGGACACGCCGGTGACGAAGCCACGCAGGTCGTCGATCACGGAATCGGCGTCGACCGAGAATCCGACGAGTTTCGGCAACTGGCTCACGATGACCACCAGGGCGATCCCGTTGAGGTAGCCCAGCCGGATCGGCTTCGACAGCAGGTCGGTCACGAATCCGAGACGGAAGATGCCGCCGAGCAGCAGCAGGCCGCCCATCATCAGTGCCAGCAGCCCGGCGAGGGCGATCGCCCGGTCGGGGTCGCCGGCGGCGAGGGGAGTGATGGCCGCGGCGATGATCGGCGCCAGCGCAGAGTCGGGCCCCAGCACGAGCACCCGGGACGGCCCGACCAGGGCGTACACGAGCAGCGGCACGATCGTGGCGTACAGCCCGGTCACGGGCGGGAGGCCGGAGACCTCGGCGTAGCCGATGCCGGCCGGCACGAGCACCGTGGTCAGCACGAGGCCGGCGACGATGTCGTCGCGCAGCCATCGCCGCTCGTAGTGCCGGGCCGTGCGGAGCCCGGGCAGCCAATCGGACACCATGCCCACCCCGCTTGTTCTACACCGGATCTACGATCGGTGCCGAGGGCAACATCATCGATCGCGAGGTGGGGCATGTCCGGCCTCGAGCTGCGAGGGCTGATCAAGAGATTCGCCGACGGCACCGTCGCCGTCCGCGACGTCGATCTCGACGTCGGCGACGGGGAGTTGTTCGTGATCGTCGGCCCCTCCGGATGTGGCAAGACGACGCTGCTGCGCATGGTGGCCGGACTGGAGGAGGTGACCGCCGGCGACGTCGTCGTCGACGGGATGCGCGTCAACGACGTGCGCGTGGACCGCCGGGACGTGGCGATGGCGTTCCAGCACCATGCTCTGTATCCCCACATGACCGTGGCCGAGAACATCGGGTTCCCCCTGTACGTCGATCGTGTGCACCGGGCGGAGATCGCGCGACGCGTCGCCGAGACCGCCCGGACCCTGCGGATCGACGACGTGCTCGACCGCCGACCCGCCCAGCTGTCGGGTGGGCAACGGCAGCGGACGGGGCTGGCGCGTTCGATCATCCGCCGGCCCCGCTTGCTGCTGATGGACGAGCCGATGTCGAGCCTCGACGCGAAGCTGCGGACCGAGACCCGCTACGTCGTCGCCGAACTCCAACGACGGCTGGGCATCACGACGCTCCACGTCACCCACGACCAGGACGAAGCCATGGCGATGGGGCACCGCATCGCCGTGATGCGCGACGGTCGGTTGGTGCAGGTCGGCACGCCGTTGTCGATCCACGACGCACCGACCGACCTGTTCGTCGCCCAGTTCGTGGGGGCACCGTCGATGAACGCGGTGGTGGCCACGATCGTCGACAGCGACGGAGGCCCCGCTCTGCGCATCGGAGACGGAACGGTGCCGCTCGGCGCCGCCGGTCGACGGCGGTTCCCGCAACTCGCCTCGATGGCCGGCCGGACCGTGGCCCTCGGCATCCGGCCCGCCGACATCCGTGAAGACACCGACGGCCCGCTCGGCGTGAGCGTGATGTCGAGCGAGCAGCTCGATCGCCGGCGCCTGCTGCGCCTGCGAGTCGACGCGCCCGCCGTGTCGGCCGGTTCGGAGGGCGTCGCCGTCGCCGACGAGCGGTGGTCGACGATCGTGATGACCGTCGGGCTCGACGTGCCCGTGAGCCTCTGGGCCCCCTTCCGCGTGGCATTCGACGTGGACCGGCTCCACCTCTTCGACCTCGCCACGGGCCGCCCGCTGGGGCTCGACTGCCGGCCCTGAGACCTGGGGCGTCAGGGGCTCGGAGGAGCGGGTCGTGCTCCCAGGCGATCGAGCACGTTGGCCGTGACCCGCGCCACCGCCGGGTCGCCCAGGCCGAACACCCAGTCGGTCGACCCCACCGTGACGACCTCACCGCCGCCGGCCCCCGCCGGCCGGCAGGTGAGCATCACGGCGTTGCCGTGCAGCACGCGCGCCAGGTTCTCCTCGCTCGTGTCGCCGTGGAGCCGGGCGGCGATGAACTCGGCGTCACCCTGGTCGCTCAGCGCGGAGATCGACGCCGGATACTCGCCGACGCGCAGGTTGCCCGAGGGTGTGAACGCCACGATCTCGACCTCGTCGGGCAGACCGGGCCGGTCGGCGGCGACCGGCAGCTGGAACTCGTCGAAGTTCACCGGGCAGCCCACCGTCTCGTAGCCGACCACACCGTCGTCGGCGCCCAGCACGTCGCCGTAGGCGAGCCCGGTGCCCTCGAACATCCAGTGGCCGTCGCGGTACACGACGAAACCGCCGACCCCGCGGGGCGTGGCTGCACCGAAGCGGTGGTAGAGGCCGAAGGCCGACCCCGCACCGAGCAGCTCCCACTCGGGTCGGCCCACCAGCGGATCGGCCCACATCCCGGTCATCTCGCCGGGTCTCCCGGCGGTGACCACCGGATCGCGCTCGTGCGCCGAGTACTTGTGACAGACCATCGCCGGCCCGTTGCGGCCGTCCTCGAGCCGCACCTGCCAGAACATGGTGTTGCCCGAGAAACTGGCGAGATTGCCGCCGCGCCGGACGTGGTCCTCCACCGCCCGTCGCTGTCCACCCGACCAGTACTCGTCGTGGCCGACGCTGATCACCGTGGCGTACGGCGCGAGCAGGTCGGGGATGCGTTCGAGGTCGGACGACACGGCGTAGTCGAAGTGGTACCCGGCGCGCTCGGCCCACTCCACGAACCGGCGCGCGTGCGTGAACCATCCGGTCGAGCCGATGGCCGCCGGGTAGTCGTGTTCCGTGCGATAGCGCTGGAAGACCGTCCCGTCGACGTCGGGCTCCTCGCCGCGGCGCACCGGCCTCGCCTTGCGGTCGTCGCGGTCGACCTCGTCGCGCACGAGCATCCCCCGGCCGAAGGGCCGAGCATGGGACACGCGGTGCCCACCGGTGTACAGGCTGCGGCCACCCCACGTGTTGTAGGCGTGCCAGGTGTTGGTGTCGAGGACGTACAGCGCCGGAGCGGGGGCGGCGATGTCGCCCCGCACCACGAACGCAGCGTGGGCGACGTCACGGCCAGCCGGCGCTCCGTGAGCCGTGAGCGTCACCAGGTGGAAGCCCGACCGCCACGACTCGTCGACCGTGAACTCCACACTGCTCGGCCAACCGCAGCCGTCCGAGTCGGCGTCGTCGGGCGGTGCGACGTACTCGCCGGCGAGGCCGGAGGTTTCCCACACCATCTCCCGCCGGTCGCCCCACCGCTCGACCCGCACGTCGTAGCGGGCGTGCCGCGTCGACACGTGCAGGGTGACGACTTCGCCGTGGCCGTAGCCGAGGCGACCGCAGTAGCCCTCGATGTCGTCGTGGAACGTCTGGTCGTCGGCAGTTCTCGAATCCACGGCGCCAGTCTCGCCGATCTGCCTCGTCCGGACCCGGGTTGCGATTTCCGCGCGCTTCGCGTGACAGCTGTGGGATGTGGGTGCGGGCTGGATAAGACTGGAACATCGAGAACTTCACCGCGCGTACTCGACGGGGGGCGATTGCACTGTTCTCGGCTGCACTGATGGTGGCGGTGGCTGCCTGTGGTGACGACGGCCCACCCCGTCGGCCGGCCGCTGTCGCTGCGATCGAGAGCGAGGTCGACACCGTGCCCGCATCGACGGCGACGTCCGACGGGCGTTCCCGCCAGTCGCCGGTGCCGCTGACTGCGGACCCGGCGGAGCCGGTGCCCACGGTCGAGTCGATGTCACCGGCGGACCCGACGACCACGGCACCGACGACCGTTGCGCCGACCACGCAACCGGCCACGACGACCACCACGCAACCGCCCCGCAGCGAACCGCGGCGGGTGCTGGTGATCGGCGACTCGTCGGCGGCGGGGATGCGCTGGACCGGCGGTGCCACCACCGCGCTGCGCGGCGCCCGGTTCACGCTCGACCTCGAATCGTGTCGCCGCCTGGTCGAACCGTCGTGCAACGGGCGCGAGGGCTACACCCCGTCGACTGCGCTCGATGCGCTGCGATTCCACGCGCTCGGCGGCCACGACACGTTGATCATGGTGACGGGCTACAACGACCTCGACCGGAACTTCGACGCGGCGTTCGACCTCATCGTTGCCGAGGCCCGCGCCCAGGGCATCGACACGATCCTGTGGGCCACCTACCGCGAAGACGTGGGCTACCAGCTGCCCAACGGGGCGTCGTCGGCCTACAACCGCATGAACGAGGCACTCGCACTCCGCGTGCTCTCCGGGCAGTATCCCGAACTCCGGCTCCTCGACTGGTGGGCCTACACCCGCGACGCCCCGCACTGGCTGTCGAGCGACGGGGTCCACTTCACCCGCGCCGGCGCCTTCGGGATGGCCGACTTCATCACCCGCACCCTCGCCGCACTCGACGGCCGACCGTGTCCCGTGGCGTGGGAGCTGCTGACCGCGCCGGCCGATCCGTGCCCGCCGCCGATCGAGGAGCTCGAGCGACGCGGCAGCGTGCCCGGCGTGATGCTGCTCTACGGCTCCTGATCAGCCCGGGAGCCGGCCGTCGGTGAGCAGGGCGCGGAGCGCATCGTGGTGCGGCGCCACGTCTTCCGGTGCCGGCTGCATGCCGAACGAGCCCGCGCACCAGCTCCCACCGACATATCCGGCCTTGTTCTCCACCAGGAACGACGACATCCCCAGTGATGCAGCGAAGGTCTCGAAGCCCCCGTCGACGTGCGTCGATCGCGGCGAGGTGGGCACGGTCGAGCCGCCCTCCCCGGGGCGGCGGAGCCCCGTGGCGTCGGCATAGTCGTTCGCCAGCTCGCGCAGCACGGCCGGAGAGCCCGACTGCGGTGCCACCCAGTTGTAGTTGTCGTGGTGCGAGACGCTGACCGTGGCGCCACGGAAGGGGCCGTCGACCATCGCCGCCGCCAGCTGCCGTGACTCCGTCAGTGAGTGCGGCTGGGGTCCCGTCCGGGTGGTGACGCACCCCGACCCCGTCGGGCGGGGCAGCGCGTTCCAGTCGACCGGGAAGTCGCGGTTCATGTCGACCTCGTGCACCCATCGGGTGTTGGCGGCACGGGCGTCGGGATTGGCGATCGGCACCAGCCACAGCGTCCAGCCGGGGATGCCGCCGCCGGTGACGAGATCGGCGAGCACGCTGGTGCCGGTGTGCTCGTCGCCGTGCAGCCCGGTCGTGATCAGCCCGACGCGCGGCCCGGTCCCGCACCGGAAGGCGCGAAGTGGGCGCCCGTCGGTGGACATGCCGTAGTCGAGCCACTCGTCGGCCTGCGACTCCATGTCGACCGCCTGGATGCCGTACGGCTGCGAACCGAGCACCGGGACGGCATCCGACGACCGGGTGCCCGTGAACCAGCCGTACAGGTCCGCCACCACGTGAACGGCGCCGCCGAGGGAACCGATGGCGATCCCCCGACGCCCGGCGGGTACGAGGGCCTGGCGGGACGCGGTGCCGAACGCCGTCGCGACGGCCGGCGCCGTGAACGTCGGCGGAGACCCCGCGCCCCATGCCGAGACGACCGGGGACCCGTCCATCTGCACCGTGGTGATGTTCACGGCGGCTGCCCCGTACGAGCCGGATCCGATCTCCATCTCGCGAGACGACCCGTCGGGGATCGGCTGGCGGACGAGGCGGGTGTCGAGCAGACGGGTCGGCGTCATCGGCACGTAGAGCCCGTCCACGGAGACCGCCGCAGCGCCGCCCGTCACATGGCCCACGACGTCGACCGACACGTGGCCGCCGTCGTCGGAGCTGACGTCGAACCCGCCTTCGACCAGTGGCACCACCGTGGTGGAAGCGCCGGGCTGCTGGGGGCCGATCTCGAGGCTGGGCGGGCCGTCGACGCCGCCGGTGGGGTGCACGGTCCACGTGCCGGTGCCACCCGTCACCTGCACCAGCACGGCGAGTGCGTCCGGAGGGCATGCTCCTTCGGCGCTGATCCGGCGAGTTTCCGACGGAACGAACGGCAGCGCCGTGGCGGCAGTGTCGGCGACCCTGACGGTGGCGGTGGTGACGACGCGACCGGACGACGACGCCGAGGCGACCGGCTCGAACCAGCCGAGCACGTCGACGGTGACCGCCTCGGCGTCGTGCAGCACGTCGACGGCACCACCGGCGAGCAGGACGAAGCACATCGCCGTGCTCGACGGCGCGATCCCCGGCGACGTCATCGCGCCGCTGTCGTCCGCGGGGACCACGGTGACCGCTGCCGCCGCGCCGGGGCGGGCGACACCCGTGACGCGGACGGCCGCAGCCACGGCGGAGGCGGGTACGCCGTCGCGTCCCGCGACCTGCACACGCGTCCGATCCGCGCCCACGCGCATCCACCCCCCGCTGCGGCGCGTGTCGGCGAGCTGCACCGGTCGGATCGGCGTGAAGATGCTGGCCCCGGCCGGTGCCGGTGCCGGCGGGAGCGTGGTGGTCGTCGCCGCGGTGATGGACGACGTACCGGGTACAGCGGTGCTCGAGGTCGACGTCTGCGCGGTGCCGCGCTCGGGGGACGACGCGCAGCCCCCGAGCGCAGCGGCGACGATCAGGCCGGAGCCGGTACGGAGGAACGAGCGTCGAGTGAAATCGGTGTGGGACATGGGCTGACCGCCGGGCATCGACGCTACCGGCGCATCGTCCACCGCCGAGCGCGCCCGGCGACGGTGACCCGGTTTCCCCGGTCGCCGGAGGAGGCAGACTGAGCACATGAGCGACGCGCGCCGCCGAGTGGTCGTCACCGGCAGGGTCCAGGGTGTGTTCTTCCGGGACGCCTGCCAACGCGTCGCCAACGGGCTCGGCCTGAGCGGCTGGGTGCGCAACCGCAGTGACGGCACCGTGGAGTTGGCGGCGGAGGGGCCGTGCACGGCGCTCGACCAGCTCGTCGACTGGTGCCGTGACGGCCCGCCACGGGCGCGTGTCACGGGGCTCGACATCACCGACGAGCCGCCGGCCGGCGAGCGCGGATTCCGGATCCGGTACTGATCCACGTCCGTGCGAGGATGCGTCGATGGGATACCGACTGCTCAACGTCGCCGGGCGTGCTGCGCTGCTCGACGGGCCGCACGCCCCCGGCACGGGCTACCACGACCTGGAGACCGTCTCGAACGGCCGGCTCGGCAGTGACCCGATGGCTGCGCTGCAGCATCTCGATGCGCTGTCCGAACTCGACGCCACGCTCGGCGGACGCCGGCCGACCGGCACGTTCGGGGATGCCGATCTCGGTGCGCCGGTGCCACGCCCCGGGCAGGTCTTCGGCGTGGGGCTCAACTACCGCGACCACGCAGCCGAAGGCGGCGCCGACGTCCCCGAACTGCCGTTGGTGTTCACGAAGTTCCCGTCCTGCATCTCGCCGCCCGACACCGCCGTCGAACTGCGCAGCGACCACGTCGACTACGAGGGCGAGCTCGTCGCCGTGATCGGCCGTGGGGGCAGGGAGATCGCCGCCACCGACGCCTGGCCGCACGTCGCCGGGTTCTGCGTCGGCCAGGACGTCTCCGACCGCGCCGTGCAGTTCTCGTCGCGCCCCGCCCAGTTCAACCTCGGCAAGTCGTTCGACACCTTCGGGCCCATCGGCCCGGCACTCGTGTCGCTCGATCTGCTCGACGACCCGGGTGACCTCGAACTCACCACCGAGGTCAACGGCGAGACACGGCAGCACGGACGCACCGCCGGCCTCATCTTCGACGTCCCCACTCTCGTCTCGTACCTGTCGCACATCGTCGAACTCCGGCCCGGCGACCTGGTCTTCACCGGCACACCGGGCGGCGTCGGAATGGCCCAGGGCAAGCTGCTCCGCCACGGCGACGTGGTCACCACGACCATCGACGGGCTGGGTTCCATCACGAACCGGTGCGTGCGCGTGGCCGATCATCCCCAGGCGTCGCGGCAGCTCGACGTGTCGCGCCGCTGATCCCGGCGCCGCCGACAGGTGCACTGCCGCCGTTTCGTGGCCGACCCGGGCGGGTAGGCAGCCACTCATGGGCGACACGGCCGTGCCCACACGGAACATCGACGACGTACCGCGCGTCGCCGACGCATGGGACGACCTGATCGCCGGCCTCGGCGACCGTCGCCCGGCGGTGTTCGTCGACTTCGACGGCACGCTCGCCCCGATCGTCGAGCAACCCGCCGACGCCCGGCTGCCCGAGACGGCGGCTGTGTCGCTGCGTCGCCTCGCCGAGGAGACGTTCGTGGCGGTGGTGAGCGGGCGCGACCTTCCCGACCTCCGCCGGCGGGTCGGCGTCGACGACCTCTGGTACGCCGGCAGCCACGGATTCGACATCGCCGGACCGGGAGACGAACATCACAGCGTGGAGGCCGCCGACGAGGCGCTCCCGGTGCTCGACGAGGCCGAGACCGACCTCTCGCGGATCGTCGAACGGATTCCGGGAGCCGAGCTCGACCGCAAGCGGTACTCGGTGGCGACCCACTACCGCCGCGTGCCCGCCGACCGGATCGACGAGCTGCGCACGGCCACGGCCGACGTCGCCCGTCGATACGGCCTGCGATGGTCCGACGGCCGCAAGGTGGTCGAGGTGCAACCCGACGTCGACTGGCACAAGGGCCGCGCCGTGGAGTTCCTCCTGCGCCGGCTCGATCTCGACGAGCACGAGGTGATCCCGGTCTTCGTCGGTGACAGCTCCACCGACGAGGATGCGTTCGAGGTGCTCGCCGACCGCGGGATCGGGATCGTGGTCCGCAACGACGAACGGGCAGCACCCGACACCGCCGCCCGGTACGCCGTCGACGGACCCGAGGAGGTCCCGGCCCTCCTCGATCGCCTCGCCGAGACACTCGCCGGGTAGGCCGGTGGGAACCCAGCGGCACCCATGGTCGAAGATGGGTGGATGACCACACCTGCCGACGCCCCGCCCGTGCTCGAACTCCGCTCCACCCTCACCGACGACGGCACCGTCACCCTCGCCATCCGCGAGACCGACATGCCGGCCGTCGCCGACGACCAGGTGCTCGTGCGCGTCGAAGCGGCACCGATCAACCCGTCCGACCTGGGGATGCTGTTCGCCATGGGTGACATCTCCGCCGCCAGCGCCACCGAGTCCGACGGACGTCCCGCCGTGGCCGCGCCGGTGTCGGCGGCCGCCGTGGCCGCGCAGGCCGGTCGTGTCGGCAAGCCGATGCCGGTCGGCAACGAGGGTGGCGGCGTGGTGGTCGCCGCCGGCTCGTCGCCCGAGGCCCAGGCGCTCCTCGGCCGCACCGTGGGCTTCCTGTCGGGCAACGCCTACGGCCAGTACCGCGCCGTGCACCACAGCCAGTGCCTGCCGATGGCCGACGGCACCGACCCCGCCGATGCTGCCGCCGCATTCGTCAACCCGCTCACCGCACTGGGGATGGTGGAGACGATGCGCGCCGAGGGGCACACCGCGCTGGTCCACACCGTCGGCGCCTCGAACCTCGGGCTGATGCTCGACCGCATCTGCCGCACCGACGGCGTCGGACTGGTCAACATCGTGCGCCGAGCCGAACACGTGGAGCTGCTGCGGTCGCAGGGAGCCGAACACGTCTGCGACTCGAGCGCCGACTCGTTCGTCGACGACCTCACCGACGCACTGCGCGCCACCGGCGCCACGATCGCCTTCGACGCCATCGGGGGCGGCGACCTGGCCGGCATCCTGCTGTCGTGCATGGAGAAGGTGGCCGCCGAGAGCGCCGGCGAGTTCAGCCGTTACGGCTCCGACACCCACAAGCAGGTGTACATCTACGGTGGGCTCGACCGGTCACCCACCATCCTGCGACGCGACTTCGGGTTCTCGTGGGGCATCGGAGGCTGGTTGCTCACCCCGTTCCTCGCCAAGCTCGGCCAGGAGGGCGCCGACCGGCTCCGGCAGCGGGTGGCCGACGAGATCACCACCACCTTCGCCAGCCACTACGGCACCCGGCTCTCGCTCCACGACGCCGTCGATCCCGACCAGGTTCGTCGCTACGGCCGGATGGCCACGGGCGACAAGGCGCTCGTCACCCCGAACGCCTGAGCGTCGCCGGCGACGAGCCCGGCGAGACGCTCCACCAGCGCCGGGATCCGCTCACGCAACGCGTCGCCGACGGCGTCGAAACCGACATGGTCGACGCCGATGCCGACGATCCGCACCGACCGCGGTGTGCGGCCCAGGTGCCCCGCGAGGGCCAGTGCGTCGGCGACCCCCAACCCGTGCGTCGACAGGGCCGAGGTGTGCCGGAGGTCGGAGGTCTCCAGCAGCCGGACGTCGCCCACGGCCAGCGCTTCATCGACGACGGCATCGACGATCACCACGTCGTCCTCACCGGTCCACAGCAGCGGCAGATGCGACATGTCGCCCTCGTGGGCGATCGTGACCACGCCGGGCAGTCGGCCGGTGAGCGCTTCGACCAGGAGCAGACCGATCGCGTCGTCACCGCGATCGCGGTTGCCGACACCGATCACCACCGTGCTCACGTCGCATCGCTCCCGACATGTTCCAGCTCGACCCGGAGGAAGTGGGTGGCGCAGGAGATGCAGGGGTCGTGATTGCGGATGGCGACCTCGCAGCGATGCTGCAGCTCGGCACGGTTCGCCGGCTCGTCGTCGTCCGTCGGGTCGGAGGCGTCGGGGTGGCGGCGCAGATGGTCTTCCACGACGCGTCGCACATCGTGCTCGATGGCCGGCTGGTTCTGCGCCGTCGGCGGCACGATCCGGGCGTCGACGATGCCGCCGTCGGCGTCGGTCTCGTAGCGGTGGAAGAGCACGCCGCGCGGCGCCTCGCTGGCACCCCACGCCGCTCCGGCACGCGGCGGCACGTCGACGGCCGGCACTGGCGGCCGGGTATACCCCTCGATCAACGCCCGGGCGGTGATCACGGCCTCGAGCACCTCCAGCCCGCGCACGAGGATGCTGCGGAAGGGGTTGCGTTCGCTCGGCCCGACGCCGACCTCGTCGGCGAGCGCCCGGACCGGTGCCGACAGCCGATCGTGGTTGTTCGTCCACCGCGCCAGCGGGCCCGTCAGGTACGGCTCGCCCGTCCGCCGGCGCCCGTGGAGTGCGGTGGAATGGGGGACCTGCACCTCGACGAACTCGCGGTCGTAGTCGTCGACGTCCACGTCGAGGCCCCGGTCGGACACGATCCGTCCGTCGAGCACGGCGTACTCGGTCGGGTGTCGCAGCGACACCAGCTCGTGGTCGATCTCGAGCGCCGGGAAGTCGAAGCCCGCCGTCCACCGCACCACGTCGGCCGTGGCCTCCTCCGCCCGGGCCAGACGGTCGACGAAGGCGGCCAGCTCCTCGCGTTCGGGGGCGCGGTGGAAGCCGCCGAGTTGCACGTTCACCGGATGGATCGGCCGTCCGCCGACCACGGTCATCAGGTCGTTGCCGAGTTTCTTGAGCTGCAGGACCTGTTCGATGCGGGCGGGTTCACGACCCGCCAGCTCGATGCCCGACGCCGCACCGAGGAAGTCGGGAGCGTGGAGGAAGCCGATGTGCAGCATGTGGCTCTCGATCCACTCACCGGCATACAGCAGCCGCCGCAGGTCGCGTACCGCGCCGTCGACGGTGACACCCGAGATCCGCTCCAGCGCGGCGGCCGCCGACATCTGGTACGCAACGGGGCAGATCCCGCAGATGCGGGCAGTGATGTCGACCGGCTCACGGTGGCCGCGCCCGCGGAGGAACCCCTCGAAGAAGCGGGGCGGTTCGTAGATCCGCAGGCGGAGGTCGCTGATCTTGCCGTCGGTGACCGACACGTGCAGCGCACCCTCGCCCTCCACCCGTGACAGGCTGCCCACCTCGATGTCGACGTCTCGATGCGTCATCGCCGTTCCTCCCCGTACGCGAGCTCACGGAACTCGGGCGACCATCCGCTGAAGCCCCGCCACAGCCGCCGCCGCTCGACCGCAGCGACCCCCATCTGCACGAACTGCCGATCGAGAGCCTGCGCAGCGGCGGACTCCGACGGTCCGAAGCAGCCGTAGCATCCGCGGTCGAACGAGGGGCAGAGGGCGCCGCAACCGGCGTGCGTCACGGGGCCGAGGCACGGGATCGACCGTGCCGCCATCACGCAGACCGTGCCCCGGGCCTTGCACTCGCTGCACACGCTGGCCGAGCTGATGCGCGGCGGCCGGCCGGTGAGGTACGCCGTGATCAGTTCGAGCAACTGGCCTCGATCGATCGGGCACCCCCGGAGTTCGAAGTCGACCGGCACGTGGTCGGCGATCGCCGTCGACGTGTCGAGCGTGGACACGAACTCGGGACGGGCGTACACGATCGACGCGAACTCCTCGACGTCGGCGCCGTTGCGCAACGCCTGGATGCCGCCGGCCGTGGCGCACGCCCCGATCGTCACCAGCACCGACGACTGCTCCCTGATGTCGACGATCCGCTCCAGGTCGTCGGGCGTCGTGATCGATCCCTCCACGAGCGACAGGTCGTACGGGCCCTCCAGGACGGCGCTCGACGCCTCGGGGAACGATGCGATCTCGAGCTGCCCCGCCACGGCGACCAGCTCGTCCTCACAGTCGAGCAGACTCAGCTGGCAGCCGTCGCAGGACGCGAACTTCCAGACGGCCAGGCGGGGCACGCGACCCTCGGGACGGGGAATCACGGTCGGACGGCTCATCGAACGCTCCTCACAGCTCCGCCACGCCCAACAACCGGCCGACCTGCGCCGCGTCGACCACCGGACCGTCCCGGCACACCAGCAGCGGCCCCAGCTGGCAGTGGCCGCACCAGCCGTTGGCACAGTGCATGTTGCGTTCCAGCGTGAGCTGGACCGACGACTCGGGAACACCCAGGTCGTCGAGTGTCCGCAGCGTGGCGGCCATCATCGGGTCGGGCCCGCACACGTACACCGCGAGTTCCCCGCCCCGGCCCTCCAGCGCGGGCCCCAGCAGGTCGGTCACCGGGCCCACCGGTCCGCCCCAGCCTCCAGCGGCACCGACCCGGTCGACGGTACGTCGAACGTCGACGGCGTGGCCGCCGACGACACGCTGGGCGAGATGATCGAGCCAGGATCCGAAGACCTGCTCGCCGGGCTCACGGAAGCCGGCCAGCACCGAGACGCCGACGGCTCCGCGGTCGTGTGTGGTGACGGCCTCGACGGCGGCCCGCAACGGTGCCACGCCGATGCCCCCCGCCACGAACAGCGCATGTGCGCCCCGCACCCGTCGCAGGTCCCACGGCCTCCCGAACGGGCCCCGCACGGTGATCACGTCGCCCGGTCGGGCGGCGCACAGCACCGACGTCACCGCCCCGGCGCGGCGCAACGTGTAGCGGTGCGACGACGTCGTGGAGGAGCTGATCGAGATCGGCACCTCCCCGACGCCGGCGACACCGATCATCGAGAACTGGGCCGGTTCGAACGCCGGCAGCTCGCCGGCGAGCGGGGCGACCTCCAGCGTCACGACGTCGTGCTGCTCGGGCACCGTGGAGACCACCCGGCACGGCACCGGGCAGTCGGGTCCGGAAGCATTCACGGCGCACCTCCGCCCGGTGCAGCGCCGGTGCGTGCCACCAGGCGCTCCGCTTCGGCGGTGACGTCGATACCGACCGGGCACCACGAGATGCACCGGCCGCAGCCCACGCAGCCCGACGTCCCGAACTGGTCGTGCCACGTCGAGAACTTGTGGGTGAACCACTGCCGATAGCGGGCCGCGTGCGACGAGCGGACCGGTGCGCTGCCGACCCTGCTGTACTCGAGCTCGAAGCACGACGCCCACCGCCGGTGCCGTGTGACCACGCTGCCGGAGAGGTCGCCGACGTCGTCGATCGACGTGCAGAAACACGTGGGGCAGACCGCCGTGCAGTTGCCACAGGCGACACACCGTTCGGCGACGTCCGACCAGAGGTCGATGCCACCCGCGACGGCGGCCGTACGGATCGCGGCGGCATCGACCGACCTCGTCATCGACGCCTCGGCGCCCGCGCGCGCGTCGGCGACGCGACCGAGGTCGGAGGGGGACGCCGACCTGGCGTCCCATCCCTGGCGGTCGAGTCGCCCGACGAGTTCCCGGCCGGTGGCAGAGCCGGCGCTGATCACGTAGTCGGGGTCGGCCGTCTCGTCACCGGCGGCGGGTGGGAGCTCGGTGAGCCGGAGGTCGTACGCGGCGCGGCCGTCCGAAGCGTGGGGACCGGTGCCCATCGACGCGCAGAAGCACGTCGCTGCGGGCGTGTTGCAGTCGACCACGACGACGACCACGTCGCGACGGGCCAGATACACGGGCTCCGGCGACTCGGGCGCCTCCAGGAGCACCCGGTCGAGGACGCCGATCGCGGCGAGGTCGCACGGCCGCACCCCGAACAGCACCGCCCGCGGCTGCACCGGATCCGCCGCCGCGGTCCGTCGCACGGTCACCGGGGACGTCCGGCCGTCCTGCGAGAACTCCATCGTGGGGATCTCGGCCGGGTGCAACAGCGGCTTCCACGTCTGGGGTCCCACCGCCCAGCCGAAACGCGACCGGCCGTCGCCGTGGGTGAGGCGCCCCCGACCTGGGCCGTGGTCGGTGCCGACCCCGACGGGCAGCTCGTCGACCGACCCGATCGGCCGCACGACGACGGCTCCGTCGCGTTCGACCGGCGCGTACACGCGCATGTCGTCGTCACGGAATGCGTCGACGAGCGCCTGCAGGCCGGCGAACCCGATCGTCCGCGTCGCGTCGTCCGTGGGGTTCACGACGGCACACCGATCCGGTCGACGAGTTCCAGCTGCCGCCGGGTCACCGACGCCAGTGCCGCGAGCTGCCGAGGCGAGAGGACGTCGCAGACCGTGCCCCAGTGGATCGACACGACGTCGCCGGGCTCCACGGGGACCGGCGACGACACCTCTTCGGGCTCGGCCGGGTGCAGCTGCAGCCGGCCGTCCTGCCAGCGCAGAGGTGCCCGGTCGACGACCGCCCGGTCGCCGACGACGGCACGGACACGCCCCCAGCTGATCCGGCACCGGTCGACGATCTCCAGCGGCTGGTCGACGACGCCCTGGCGCATCAGGCCCACCCACGGTGACACCACCAGCACGTGGAACGCGTGGTTGGCGCAGCCACCGTCGACGGCAGGCTCGAACCGGTACCAGCGGCGGCCGGCCCGACGTCGGAAGCGTTCGTCGAGTGACCGGCCGAGCGCGGCGACGTCCACCCGGTCGAGCAGCGAGTTCCCGAGCCAGTACGCCTCCACCACGGCGTCGTCGAGCGGATCCTTCGACGGGGCGGCTCCCGCCAGCAGCTCCAGGTACGGGTAGGCGCCCTCGAACGCCCGTGCGGTCCGCCGCAGCTCGTCGCCGGCTGCACCGCCGGCCGCCGCCAGCTCGGCGAACTCGTCCGGATCCGGCCCGCAGTACCCGCGCCGGTTGGGGGGTACGGCGTAGCGCGCGAACCGCGCCGGGCCGGCCGACTCCGGAGGGAGCGTCGTCATCGCGGCGCCTCCGCCGTTCCGTGAGGACGGCCGACGCCGGTCGGGCGAGCGAGGGCCGCGCCGGGGCGGGACCCGTCGTGTCGACTCCGGGCCACCACGAGTGCCGCCCCGGCGACGATCAGCAGCCAACCCGGCAGCCGTCCGTCGACGGGTTCCCCGCCCACGACGAGATCGAGCAGGCCGGTGATCACCGCACCCACGACGAGGATCGCCGCGACGTCGGTGACCGGCGCAGCGGCGAGTGCCCGATACCAGAGCGACACGAACAGCGCGAGGATCGGCCCGGTCACGGCGACCCAGGCCCACTGGCCCGCGTCGAGCGCCACCAGCTGGTCGAGCCGACCGGTGAACGCCAGCCACATCACCAGGAGCACGCTCCCGGCGCCGAGACGGACCGCCGCGACGGTCGCCGCCGGCACGTCGGCCACGACCCGCTTCACCACCACCAGCTCGACCGACCAGCACAGGGTGGCGGCGAGGATCATCAGTTCGCCGGCACCGAGGTGCAGGTTGCCCAGACCACCGGTGAGCAGCGCGTGCCCGGCGACCAGCAGCGCGACGGCGGCCACCTGGACGACACCCACCGACTCGCGGAGCACGACCACGGCGAGCACGGCTGCCCACACGACGAGGGTCTTGTGGATGAACGCGGCGTCGGTCGACGTGGCCCGGGAGAGGCCCTCGAAGAACAGCACGAACGGGACGGCGCCTCCCACCACCGCCACGGCGACGAGACCCACCCGGTGGGAGCGGAGCTGTCCGGCGCCGGCGCGCAGCCCTCCCGACGGCGATGCGAGCCGGGCAGCCACGACGACGAGCAGCAGACCGGCGACCAGGTTCTTGGCGGTGGTGTAGACGGTGGGGGACGGGAACGCCCCGACGGCTTCACCGTTGACGAACACCGCCACGCCCGACACGCAGGCAGCAGCGACGGCCAGCCGGAGGCCGCCGTGGTTCCGGGGTCGTGGTTCCACGGGCCGTCACCTCCGGCCGGTTCCCGCCACGACGGCGGACAGCTCGAGGCCGTCGGCTTCGGAGATCTTCTCGAGGACCAGGCCCAGCGCGAGCAGCACCCAGTCGCCGGGGGCGATCTCGACGCCCTGGGCGCGCACCACCGACAGCCCGGCCGAGGTCGTGACACCGTCGACGTCGACGGTCGCCGTGTCTCCCTCGACGTCGAGCACCCGTGCCGGGTCGGCGAAGCACATGTCAGACCCTCCTCTCGCCACCATTGCACCTGGTTGCGAGGGGTGGCACCAGTGGCGAAGGGCCCTGTGTGTGCGCGTTCGATCAGTAGATCTCGATGAGGCCGGCGGCCCCCTGGCCGCCACCGATGCACATCGTGACGACGCCCCACTTCGCTCCACGGCGCCTGCCCTCGAGCAGCACGTGGCCGGCGCAGCGCGTGCCGGTCATCCCGAACGGGTGGCCGATGGCGATCGAGCCGCCGTTCACGTTGTACTTGTCGGGATCGATGCCGAGCGTGTCACGCGAGTAGAGGCACTGGCTGGCGAACGCCTCGTTGAGCTCCCAGATGTCGATGTCGTCGACCGTGAGGCCGTGGCGCTGCAGCAGCTTCGGCACGGCGTAGATCGGGCCGATGCCCATCTCGTCGGGTTCGCACCCGGCAACGGCCCACCCCCGGAACGCACCGAGCGGCTCGATGTCGCGCCGTGACGCCTCCTCGTCGGACATCATCACCACGGCCGCGGCGCCGTCGGACAGCTGGCTGGCGTTGCCGGCGGTGACGTAGTTGCCCTCGCCGCGCACCGGCTGGAGCTTGGCCAGGCCCTCGAGCGTGGTCGACGGACGGTTGCACTCGTCACCGGTGACCGTGTAGTCGACGATCGTCTCCTCCTTGGTCTCCCTGTCGACGAGCTTCATCTGGGTGTCCATCGGCACGATCTCGTTCTCGAACAGGCCGTTCTCCTGCGCCCGAGCCATGCGCATCTGCGACTCGAGCGAGTACTCGTCCTGGTACTCGCGCGACACGCCGTAGCGGTCGGCCACGATGTCGGCGGTCTCGATCATCGCCATGTAGATCGCCGGATACATGTCGGTGAGCTTCGGGTCCATGTTGACCGAGCCGCCCATGCCCGGGCTGGGGATCGAGATCGACTCGACCCCGCCGGCGACCACGCAGTCGGCGCCGTCGACGCGGATGTGGTTGGCGGCCACGGCGATGGAGTTGAGCCCCGACGAGCAGTGACGCTGGATCGTGTTGCCGCCGGTGGTGACCGGCAGTCCGGCCAGCAGCCCGGCGAGCCGGCCGAGGTTGCCGGCGCCGTGTGCGCCGTTGCCGAGTGCGACGTCCTCGACGGCCTCGCGCTCGACACCGGCCCGGTCGACCGCACTGCTGATCGCATGGGCGGCCATCGACATGGCGGGCGTGATGTTGAACCCGCCACGGCCGGCCTTGGCCAGGCCGGTACGGGCGTAGGAGACGAAGACGGCGTCGCGCATGAGGTGATTCCTTTGCAGTGATGGCCGGTCAGGTGGTGACCGACGGCCCGACGGTAGCCGCCCCGTAGAATCGGCAGAGAGCCGACATGGTCACGCCGAAGAAGCCCTTCCCCATCCCCACGTCCACCCGCAAGGCCGCGCAGGGAGCGCTGATGATCGCGCTCAGCGCGCTGCAGGACGAGCGGGTCCGCGAGCAGCTCCGCAAGTCGTCGGGCGCCGCGAGGGAGTGGGCCGTGCAACGCCAGGCGGCCCGCCGGGACGGCGTCATCGACGTCGACTCGTACGACGCCGATGTGGATGCGGCGCCGGAAGGTGCCGGCGTCGACGCCGGCGACCGCCGTCCCCCGGCCGGCGAGCCGCTGCTGTCCCGTCTCGACCCCACCCGGCGCTTCGGACAGAAGGGCGTCGAACGACGGGTCGCCGCACTGCGCCGCAACGTGGATCTCGTGTTTCCCGCCACGGGCGAGGAGACGGCCGAGGCAGGCGCAGCGATCCGCCGGGCGATCGACGAACTGTCGCGTGCGGTGGCGATCTCGGCGACGATGCCGATCAACGAACGGCGCCGGGCGAGGGGGCGGATCGACGCCGAACTCACCCGGCTCGAGAACGCCCTGGTCGACGCCGTGCTCCCGCCCTCCGACTGAGAAGCGACAGCGGGGTCTGACCCCGCTGTCGCTTCTCACGGGGGCGCGTTGACACTGCCCGACGATGACGGCAGAATCGAACACATGTTCCTGCAGGGATCGCTGCTGGTGTCCGCCACGGTCGGCATCGACCACTCGATCCCGGTCGAGCGGCACCACCTCGACGCCACCACCTGGGTCGACGTCGCACGGGGATGGCTCGGCGGCCCCGACGAGGTGTACGCGGAACTCGTGGCGTCGCTGGCGTGGCGTCAGCGCCGTGGCGTGCCCATGTACGACCGCCTCGTCGACGAACCCCGGCTCACCCACTGGTGGCGAGCCGACGCCGGCATCCCGGAACCCCTGCCGGTGCTCGCCGAGGTGCGTGAGCACCTCGCCCGCCGGTACGAGCGGACGTTCGACTCGATCGGCTTCAACCTCTACCGGGACGGCAGCGACTCGGTGGCCTGGCACGGCGATCGCCACCGGCATCACGTGGTCGACCCCGTCGTCGCCATCGTCAGCGTCGGTGCGCCCCGCCCGCTCCGGCTCCGCCCCAACGGCGGCGGCCGTTCCCGTGCGTGGAACCTGGGCAGCGGTGACCTGTTCGTGATGGGCGGCGCCTGCCAACACCGCTGGCAGCACACGGTTCCCAAGGTGCGCCACGCCGCGCCACGACTGTCGATCACGTTCCGTCACGGCGTGCCGTGACGTGAGCCGTGACGGATGCCGGGAGCGTCAGCGCGGGCCCTGCCCGTCGTCGACGCGGATCACGGTGCCGGTCACCATCTCCGACGCCGGTGCCACCAGGTACAGCAGGGTGCTGTCGAGATGGTGCGGCTCACCGATCCGCTTGCGGGGGAACGACGGCACCACGTTGCCGATGCGCTGCAGCATGCCGTCGGTCATCTCCGAGGTGAACATGCCGGGGGCGATCGCGTTCACGTTGATCCCGAACTTCGACCATTCGACGGCCAGGGTCTCGGTGAGCCGGTTCACGCCCGTCTTGCTGATCGAGTAGAGCGCGGCGCCGCCGCCCGCGTAGTGGAACCCGGCCACCGACGAGATGTTCACGATCCGTCCCGGCAGCTGGGCCGCCATGAGGCGGCGGGCGACCTCGCACGACAGCAGGAACGGTGCACGCAGGTTGGTGTCGAGCACCTGGTCGACGAGCTCCACCGACATCTTGGTGGCGTACTGGGCGTCGGGGACACCGGCGTTGTTCACGAGGATGTCGACCGGTCCGAACGCCTCCTCGGCTTCATCGACGACGGGCGCGAACTGCTCGGCGTCGGTGACGTCGAGTGCCACGGGCTGGCAGCGCCCGCCCCCCGACTCGATCTCGGCGGCCAGGTCGGCGAGCCGGTCGGTGCGGCGCGCCGTCGCCACCACGGCGGCGCCGTGGGCGGCGAGCACCCGGGCGAAACGCCGGCCGAGGCCCGACGACGCCCCGGTCACCAGCGCCACGCGCCCCGTCAGGTCCACCGGTCGGTCCTGTGCGCTGGCGCCGTCGTCCACCGCGTCGTCGTTCATCGGGATCTCGTCCATCGGGGCATCGAAGCACACCGCCTCCGAGGCCCCGAACTCGGAGAGCGGTGCGTAGGGTCGCGGGGATGGCCGTGAACTCCGAGACGCGCACGTCGCGCGAGCGTGACGGCGACGGCTACCCCCGGCGGTTGCTGATCACGGTGATCGCGGCGATCGTCGTGTTCTCGTCGTCGATGACCATCGTGTCGGCGTCGCTTCCCACGATGGCCGACGACCTCGACTCGACCGAGTCGGTGCTGAGCTGGGCGGTGACCGGCCTGTTCCTGATGATGGCCGTCGGTACGCCGATCTTCGGGCGTCTCGGCGACACCTACGGGCACCGCAACGTGTTCCTCACCGGCGCCGTGATCCTCAGCATCGGCACCGTGCTGTGCGGGTTGGCGCCCACCGCACTCGCCTTCGTGGCGGCGCGCATGGTGGTGGGTGTGGGCATCTCCGCCACGATGCCCACGTCGATGGCGCTGATCATGGAGGCCTACCCGATCCACCGCCGCTCCGAGGCGATGGGCTGGTTCCAGATGGCGATGACCGGGGCACCGGTGCTCGGCCTCATCGTGGGCGGGCCGCTCATCGAGGCGTTCGGATGGCGGTCGGTGTTCGCCGTGCTCGCCCCGATCTCCCTGGTGGGTGTCACCTTGGCGTGGCGCGTCATCCGCACGTCCGAGCGCGGCGAGCCGGTGCCGATCGACTGGGCCGGCGCCGCCACGCTGGCCGTCGCCACCCTCGGGTTCCTCCTCTACCTGCAGCGCGGCGGCTCGGCCGGGTTCGGCGACCCGCTCGCACTGGCGTTGCTCGTGGCGGGCGTGATCGCCGGCGTCGCGTTCGTGCTCGTCGAGCGCTCGGTGCCGTCGCCACTGCTGCGGCTCGACTACTTCCGCCGGTCGAACTTCACGGGCCCGCTGATCGCCCAACCGCTCAGCCAGTTCGCCTACATGGGCGGGTTCCTCATCTCACCGCTGCTGCTCGACGAGCTCTTCGGCTACACGGTCAGCGCGGTCGCGCTGGTGCTGCTGTTCCGCCCGCTCGTGTACAGCATCTCCTCGCCGGTGGGTGGCCGCCTGGCGACGGTGGCGGGGGAGCGGTCGATGATCATCAGCGGCTCGGTGCTGATGGCGCTGTCGATGGGAGCCTGGACGTTGGCCGCCCGCTGGGAGAACATCGCCCTCGTCATCGTCGGCCTCGTGCTGTCGGGTCTCGCCATGGGGCTGGCGTCGCCGTCGTACACCACCACGATCGCCGCCGCCGTCGAGCCGAAGGACCTCGGCGTCGCCAACGGCATGGGCACCACGATGATGAACATCGGCATGCTCACCGGCATCCAGGCGATGTTCACCGTGCTGGGCGACGGTCGCGGGCCCGACGATTTCGCGCTCACCTTCGCCTTCGGCGGGGTGGTGGCCGCGGTCGGTCTCGTCGGCGGGCTGATGGTGACGTCCACGAACGGTCGATGAACGCAATGAGTCGTACAGTGACACCGACGCTCGGCTGACCTACCCTCTGGCGGCGTGCCGAGCATCTCCCGAATCGCCATCAGCACCGGAGGCGGCGACGCCCCCGGCCTCAACGCGGTGATCCGCTCCGCCACCCTGGCGGCCCGCAACAGGGGATGGTCGGTGGTGGGCATCCGTGACGGGTTCAACGGCCTCATGGTGCCGGAGGAGTACGACCACGGCGGGCTGATCGAACTCGACCGGGAGTCGGTGCGCGGCATCTCCCACCTCGGTGGCACGATCCTCGGCTCGACCAACCGGGGCAACCCCACGGCGTACCCGATGCAGCAGCCCGACGGATCGTGGGTCGAGGTCGACCGCAGCGACGAGTTGATCGCCAAGTTCCGCGACGAGGGGATCGACGCGCTGATCACCATCGGCGGCGACGGCTCGCTCACCATCGGCAACCATCTCCACCAGCACGGCCTGTGCGTGGTCGGTGTCCCCAAGACCATCGACAACGACCTCGACAAGACCACCACCACCTTCGGCTTCGACACGGCGGTGGACTTCGCCACCGACTGCATCGACCGTCTCCACACCACGGCGACGTCGCACGGCCGCGTGATCGTGGTGGAGGTGATGGGTCGGTACGCCGGGTGGATCGCCCTGCACGCCGGCATGGCCGGCGGGGCGCACGCGATCCTGATCCCCGAGATCCCGTACGCGATCGAACCGGTCGCCGCGACCGTCAACCAGCGCGACGAACGCGGGGCGCGGTTCACGATCGTCGTGGTCGCCGAGGGGGCCCGGCCGACGGGCGGCGACGTGTCGGTGGTCGGCAAGGCGGTCGGCCAGGCCGAGCAGCTCGGCGGCGTCGGCGGCAAGGTCGCCACCCAGCTGGCGGAGTTGACCGGCAAGGAGACGCGCACGGTCGTGCTCGGCCATCTCCTCCGTGGTGGCTCGCCCACCTCGCTCGACAGGCTCCTGGGGTTGCGGTTCGGAGCCGCCGCGGTCCGCGCCCTCGAGGACGGCGAGGACGGTGTGATGGTGTCGCTGGATCCGCCGGACGTGATCTACGTCCCGCTCGCCGAGGCCACACGGAGGATGAAGACCGTCCCGCTCGACTGCGACACGATGCACACGGCGCGCGACCTCGACATCAACTTCGGCGACAAGATGCCCGGCCGCTTCGAGCGCTGACGAACATGCGGATCGTCGTCGTCGGTGCCGGCGTCTCGGGCCTCACCGCCGCCGGCCTCCTCGACGACGCCGGTCATGACGTGGTCGTGGTCGAGGGCCGTGACCGCATCGGCGGACGCACCCACACCGTCGACCTCGGCGGTGCCCCCGCCGACCTGGGCGGGTCCTGGATCCACGGGCCGGTCGGCAACCCGCTCGCCCCCGTGGTCGACGAGGCCGGATTCGACCTGGTGAACGACGGCGCATGGGGCGGTGCGATGCGGATCGTGGTCGACGGCCACGGTGCGCTCGACGGGCCCGACACGGCGACGGTGATCGCCGCACAGTTCGACTGGAACCCGTCGGAAGCCGCTGCCGCACTCGGCCGCGACGGATCGTTCGACGAGGGCATCGCCTGGTTCCTCGACGACCGCGGGCTCACCGGTGCGGCCCGCCGGGCCGTGGAGTTCTCGCTGCGGTGGGCCGAGGCGGGCCAGAACGTGGCGGGCACACCCGACCGGGTGTCGCTCACCGGGGTGGGTGGCTACGTCGACCTGCCGGGCGGCAACGTCGCCGTCGCGGGCGGCTACCGGCGGCTCGTGGAGCATCTCGCCGACGGCCTCCACATCCGCACCGGCGAACCGGTCCGCCGGGTCACCCACGGCGACGCCGGTGTGGTGGTCGCCACCGCCGGTGGGGAGTACGTCGGCGATCAGGCCGTCGTCACCGTGCCACTCGGTGTGCTCGCCGCCGGGTCCGTCGAGTTCGACCCGCCGCTGCCCGTCCTCGACGAGCACGTCGGGCGCCTCGCCATGGGCAGTCTCGAGAAGGTCGTGCTGCGTTTCGGCGAGCGATGGTGGCCCGCCAACGTCCGGCGCATGCTGCTCGTGTCGGACCACCGTCGGTTCTGCAGCTGGGTCGACGTCACGGCGCACTCCGGCGTCCCGACGCTGGTGGCGTTCCACAATCCCCGCAACGCCGACTCGGGCCCGCCCGAGCGCCGAACCGAGCTGGCGCTCGACGCTCTGCGGGAGATGTTCGGCACGCCCGTGCCGGATCCCGTGGCCGCACACGCCACCGACTGGCTGCACGATCCGTTCGCGCTCGGTTCGTACTCGTACATCCCCGTGGGGGGTTCGGCCGCGGACATGACCGCGCTCGGCGGCCGCTGGTCGGCGCAACTGGTGTTCGCCGGTGAGCACACCGTGCCCGAGTACTTCGGCACGGTGCACGGCGCCCACCTGTCGGGGCTCCGTGCCGCCCGGGCACTGGGCGTGTCCTCCGAGCGCTGACCCGTCAGGCGTCCACCGGCTCGCGTGTGCGAACGCGGGTGAACTGCATCACACCGTCGTCGACGGGGTCGTGGCGGAACATCCTGCGATCGCGGAGATAGTCCTGCGGGTTGAGCCACGGCTCACGGTCGCCCTGCTTCGGGAACCGGTGGAGCACGCGCTGGATGTAGCCGGCGGAGAAGTCGTCGATCCACGGCCGGGTGGCCATGTCGAGGTCCGAGCGGCGCAGCCGGGGAGTGCACTGGTCGGCGCCGATCGCCGACATGTGGTTCAGGAGCCGGCAGACGTACTCGCTGATGAGGTCGGCCCGCAGCGTCCACGATGCGTTGACGTAGCCGAACGACGATGCGAGATTCGGAACGTCGGAGTAGGCGAACCCCTTGTAGGTGAACGTCCGAGAGAAGTCGACCGGTACGCCGTCGACGCTGAAGTCCACCTCGCCCAACGTCACGAGTTCCAGCCCGGTGGCGGTGACGACGATGTCGGCCTCGAGGACGTCGCCGGATTCGAGTTCGATCCCGTCCTCGGTGAAGGTGGCGACGTGGTCGGTGACGACCGACACCGAGCCGTTCCTGATCGCGTCGAACATGTCGCTGTTGGGCACGAGGCACAGCCGCTGGTCCCACGGGTCGTAAGTGGGTGTGAAGTGGGTCTCGACGTCGTAGTCGGGGCCCAGCTCCTCGCGCACGAGATCGAGGAGCTTCTCCCTGGCCTCGTCCGGGTGCGACCGGATCCGCTTGTACATGAGCTGCTGGAGTGCGGTGTTCTTCAGCCGGGTGAGGGCGTACGCCCAGCGCTCCGGCAGGACCTTGCGGAGCCCGTTGGCGACGGCGTCGACATCGGGCTGCGAAGCCATGTACGTCGGCGACCGCTGCAGCATCGTGACGTGTCCGGCACGTTCGGCCATCGCCGGCACCAGGGTGACGGCCGTGGCGCCCGAACCGATCACCACCACTCGCTTGCCGTCGTAGTCCAGGTCCTCCGGCCACTCCTGCGGATGGATCACCGGGCCCCGGAACCGGGCACGGCCCGCGAACTGGGGCGTGTGCCCAGCCGTGTAGCTGTAGTAGCCCGAGCACATGAACAGGTAGTTGCAGGTGTAGGTGGCGCTGCCGCCGCCCTGCTCGTCCGCGACATCGGCAGTGACGGTCCAGGTGGCGGTGTCACTCGACCATTGCGCCGTGCGGACGAGACGGCCGAAGCGGATGTGGCGGTCGATGCCGCTCTCGGTGACGGTCTCGCGGAGGTAGGCCATGATCGACGGGCCGTCGGCGATGGCCTTGTCGGCGACCCAGGGCTTGAAGCTGTAGCCCAGGGTGTGCATGTCGCTGTCGGAGCGGATGCCCGGGTAGCGGAACAGGTCCCACGTGCCACCGATGTCGGAGCGCCCTTCGAGGATCAGGTACGTCCGGTCCGGGGACTCGGTCTGCAGGTGGTAGCCGGCACCGATGCCGGAGATGCCGGCACCGATCACCAGCACGTCGACGTGTTCGGTCTGCGACATGTCGGCCATGTGTCGAACGGTATCGGCACGTCGGGACGACAGACGAAGTCTTGACGTGATCGGCGCCCGCCACCGTCCTACCCTTGGACCATGAGCACCTTCGCTCCACCGACCGGACCACCTGTCACTGCGCTGCCGGACCATCCTGCCCCGCGCCGGCGCCGCGGCCCGCTGCTGATCGTCGCGGTCGTCGCCCTGGTGGCAGCAGGCATCGGGGCGATCCTGGCGCTGTCGGCCGGTGGCACCGACGACGGTGAGGCGCTGCCGGAGGCCGAGGCCTTCTCGCTGGCGGCAGCCGCCGAGCAAGCCGTCGACGCCTCCACGGTGCGCTTCGACATGACCGTCACCGCGGGATCGCTCGGCGCCGTCACGGTCGACGGTGTGGTCGACAACGACAACGGCGTCAGCCGCCTCACCATGGATCTCGGGTCGCTGATGGGCCTGGGCGGCGTGGCCGGCACGGGCGGAGAGATCGGTGCCATGGAGGTGCTGTTCGACTCGGGCGCCGGTGTCGTCTACTTCGGCGCCGAGGCGATGGGCGGGCTGCTGCCCACCGACGCCCCGTGGGTGTCGTTCGACCTCGAAGCACTGGCGGAAGCGAGCGGGCAGTCGCTGGAGGATCTGCAGGGTGAGTTCGCCGTGGATCCCGCCGACACCGCTGCCGCCCTGCTCGCCGCCGACGACGTCACCGAGGTCGGCGACGAGGTGATCGACGGCGTCCCGACCCGGCACTACCGGGTCACGGTCGATCTCGCGGCGGCGCTCGCCGCCGTACCCCAGGCCGACGCCGACCAGCTCGGCAGTGCCGAGTTCGGCGAACTCGACCTGCCCGATGCCGTCGTCTACGACGTGTGGGTGACCGAGGACAACCAGTTGCGCCGCTCCACGTTCGAGATGGACGTGGCCGGGGAGACGACGAGCGTCGTGCTGAACATGTTCGCCGACGCCGAGCCGGCGGCGATCGAGCTGCCGAGCGGCGACGACGTCGTCGACCTCACCGAGTTCCTGGGCTTCTGACCGTCCGGGAGGACAGCAGGCGGGCTGCGGCGTGGTGCCCGGACGACACCGCCGACTCGGGGTCGCCCCGCCAGCGGGGATCCGTCAGGAAGCCGGCGGCGAAGGCGTCACCGGCGCCCGTGGTGTCGGGCACCTCGTCGACGGCGATGGCCGGCACGAGGACCGTGGGGCGCTCGTCCCGGTACACCACGGCCGCCTCCGGGCCGCGCTTCACCACGGTGACCGATCCGGCCACCGCGCCGTCGATCTCCAGGAACGCGGCCTCGTCGGCGTTCGCCAGCAGCACCGACGGTCGCAGCTCCGCGAGCAGTGAGCGCACCGCCGAGCGGCCGACTTCGGCCATCACCGACGTCGACGACACGTCGACGGACACGGCGATGCCGCGCTCGTGTGCCCACCCGATGACCGTCGTCGCCGTCGAGGCCACCGGCTCGACGGCCAGCGAGTAGAGCGGGACGTGCAGCACGTCGACGTCGTCCAGCCATCTCGGCTCGGGGCGGTCGAGGTCGACGCAGGCGCGCCGGTCGGTGAGCATGCTGCGCTCGCCGTGGTGGTCGACGAGCGCCACGATCGTGCCGGTGTCGCCGCCGCGGCGCACGTGGGTGACGTCGACCCGGTCGGCGGCCATCGTGGCGAGCAGGGCCGTGCCGATGGCGTCCTCGCCGACCTGACCCAGGAATCGTGACGTCCCGCAGAGCCGAGCCGCCGTGATCGCGGTGTTGGCGGCGCTGCCGCCTCGGCGCCGTGTGATGCGGGCAGGGGTGTCGGAGGCGATGTTGACGGGTCCACCGAGCTCGACCACGACGTCCTCGACGAGGTCGCCGAGTGCCGCCAGCCGGATCACGCCGGCGCCGGTCCCGCCTTCGATCGGTGTGTGGCGTGGCATCGGCCGAGCGTAGGTCCGCGCCGCCGGTCGGCGAGACTGGAGCCATGATCAGACTGCGCCAGGTGGCCCTCGTGGCCCACGACCTCGACGACGTGGTGGCCGAACTCTGCGATGCCTTCGGACTCACGGTGTGTTTCCACGATCCGGGCGTGCGCGAGTTCGGGCTGCACAACGCCCTGATGGTGATCGGTGACCAGTTCCTGGAGGTCGTGTCGCCGGTGGAGGAGGGCACCACCGCGGGACGGCTGCTCGATCGCCGTGGCGGCGACGGCGGCTACATGGCCATCTACGAGGTCGACGACCTCGACGACCGCATCGACCATCTCACCCGTCACGACGTCCGCATCGTCTGGTCGGGTGACCTGCCCGACATCCGCGGGCGGCATCTCCATCCGCGCGACGTGGGCGGCACGCTGGTGTCGATCGACCAGCCCGTCCCCAACGGGAGCTGGCGATGGGGAGGCCCCACCTGGAAGGCGCATCCCGACGGAGCGGCGGTGACGGGGATCGCCGGGGTGGCCATCGCCGCCGCCGACCCCGGCTCGATGCGGGCCCGCTGGGAGGAGCTCGGGTTGGCGACCTCGGTGCGGTTCGTCGCAGCCGGCGAGCGCGGCGAGGGTCTGGACGGCGTCGATCTCGTGGCGGCCGACCGTGGCCGGGCGGGCGAGACACGGCACGTGTGTGGTGTCGAGTTCCGCTTCGTCTGATACCCTATGGGGTATGTGTAGACAGACCACCTGCCGAACCTGCGGTCGCCCGGGCTGGGCCGGCTGCGGAGCCCACGTCGAACAAGTCCTCGGACACGTGCCCCAGAACGAGCGCTGCCAGTGCGGCAGCGGGACCTCGTCGGCGTCGTCCGGTCGCAAGGGTTGGTTCCGCCGCTGACGGGTGGTCGACTGCCTATTGCGAACTGAACTCGCAATAGTTAGGATGGCGCCTCGTGGGGAACGAGGCAGTGCCATCCGACGGGCGCCGCGCCCGTCGCGAACGCGGCCGCACCGCGGTGATCGACGCCATGTTCGACCTCCTGCAGGAGGGCAAGGTGCCGCCACCGGTGGATCTGGTCGCCGAACGCTCCGGCGTGTCGGTGTCGACCATCTTCCGCTACTTCCAGAACCTCGACACGCTGCAGGTGCAGACGTTCGAGCGGTTCCTCGAACGGTTCAGCCCGCTGGTGGCGGGCGCCGACCAACCTGACGCGCCGCTGCCGACCCGCATCGCCGGTTTCGTCCGGGCCCGGCTCGACCTCTACGAGCGCGCCGGCACGATCATGGCCGTCGGACGCCTCCGCGCGCTCGAACACGAGCCGCTCGTCGAGGCCTCGTCGCGCATGCGCGGGCTGCTCGCCGAACAGGTACGGCACTGGTTCGGGCCCGAACTCGACGGCACGTCGCCGTCGATGCGCTCCGACCTGACGGCGTCGATCGACGCCCTCACCTCGCTCGAGTCGTGGGACGTGATGCGCCGGACGCACTCACGCTCGCGCCCGCAGATCGACCGCACCTGGCGCCGCGGCCTGGCCGCACTGTGCGACGCCCACACGAACGGAGCCACGTCATGACCCGACCATCACGCTTCGAGGGGGCCATCGGACGCACCCTCGCCGAGTCCGAACCGTGGTTCGACGAAGCGCCGCACCCGGGGCCGGACGCACCGAACGTGGTGGTGATCCTGCTCGACGACACCGGGTTCGGGCAGTTCGGGTGCTACGGCAGCGACATCGACACCCCGCACGTCGACGCGTTGGCCGACGGCGGGCTGCAGTTCACCAACTTCCACGTCACCCCGCTGTGCTCGCCGACGCGGGCTTCGCTGCTCACCGGCCGCTCGCAGCACGCCGTGGGAATGCGCTCGGTGTCGAACTTCCGCACCGGATTCCCCCACCAGCTCGGCCACATCAGCAACCACGCCTCCACGATGGCCGAGGTGCTGGGCGACGCCGGGTACGCCACGTTCTGCGTCGGCAAGTGGCATCTCGCCCCGATGGAGCAGTGCTCCGCCGCCGGACCGTTCGACCAGTGGCCGCTCGCTCGCGGGTTCGACCGGTTCTACGGCTTCCTCGAGGGCGAGACCGACCAGTTCCACCCCGAGCTGGTGGCCGACAACCATCCGATCCGGCCGCCCGCCGGATCCGACGAGGGCTACCACCTGTCGGAGGACCTCGTCGACCAGGCGCTGCGGATGGTGTCCGACAGCGTCGGCGTGCGACCCGACCGGCCGTTCTTCACGTACCTCGCCTTCGGCGCCACACATGCACCGCACCAGGCGCCGCCCGAGTACCTCGCCAAGTACCGGGGTCGGTACGACGAGGGCTGGGACGTCGTGCGCGAGCGCTGGTTCCGCCGCCAGCTCGAGCTCGGCGTGATCCCCGACGGCACCGAGCTGGCCCCCCGCAACCCCGGCGTCGACGCGTGGGACGACCTTCCCGAGAACCAGCAGCGCCTGGCCGCACGGCTGCAGGAGGCCTTCGCCGCCTTCCTCGACCACACCGACGACCAGATCGGACGGTTCGTCGACGGCCTGCGGCGCCTCGGCCGGCTCGACGACACCGTGCTCGTCGTCCTCGCCGACAACGGCGCCAGCCAGGAGGGCGGACCCTTCGGCGTGATGCACGAGATGAAGTTCTTCAACGGCATCCTCGAGACACCCGACGAGGCCGTCGACCGCATCGACGACATCGGTGGTCCGCACAGCCACACCAACTACCCGTGGGGCTGGGCGCAGTGCGGCAACGTGCCGTTCAAGTGGTACAAGCAGAACACCCACGAGGGCGGTGTCCACGTGCCGATGATCGTCCACTGGCCCGACCGCATCGACACCGCAGACGGCGGGCCGGGGCTCCGCCACCAGTTCACCTACGTCGCCGACATCGCGCCGACGATCTACGAACTGGTCGGTGCCGAACCGCCCGCGGTGTACCGCGGCCTGGAACAGCTGCCGGTGACCGGGCACTCGTTCGCCTCGGCGCTCGCCGACGCCGACGCACCCGCCACCAACACGCTGCAGTACTTCGAGATGGCCGGCAGCCGGGCGCTCGTGGCGGGGGAGTGGAAGGCGGTGTGCAAGCACGTCGCCGGTGCCGACTACGACACCGAACCGTGGGAGCTGTACCACCTCGCCACCGACGCCTCCGAGTGCCACGATCTCGCCGGTGAACGGCCCGACAAGCTCGCCGAGCTGCAGGCCCTGTGGTGGGAGGAGGCCGACCGTCACGGCGTGCTGCCGCTCGACGACCGTACCTTCGAGCTGTTCGGCGCCCGCTTCCGACCCGACTCGCCGCATCCCCCGGACCGTCGCTACGTGTACCGGCCACCCATGTCGCCGCTGCCCGGGCAGGCGTCGGCGGCCATCGGCGGCCGCTCGTTCGACCTCACCGCGCGGCTCACCCGCACCGCCGGCGACGACGGCGTGCTCTTCGCCACCGGCACCGAGAACAGCGGCCTGTCGGTGTTCGTGCAGCACGGCCGGCTGATCGTGGACTACAACGCGTTCGACGACCACACCGTCGTCGAGTCCGACGTCGAGCTGCCGACCGGTGACGTCACCGTGGTGGTCGGGCTCCGGCGGGGCGATGCGCGGGCGGGGTCGATGCACCTCGCCGTCGACGGCACCCCGGCCGGCAGCGTCGAACTGCCGCTGTTCATGTCGATGATGTCGTCGGTCGGGCCGAGCGTCGGCGAGGACCACGGCTCTGCGGTCTCGCCTCGCTACGCGGCGCCGTTCCCGTTCACCGGAACCCTCCACGAGGTGGAGATCCAGCTCCTCAGCCGAAGCGACGCCGCCGCACGCGATGCGGAGGCGAGAGCGGAGATGTCACGCCAATGATCGCCGTCACGCTCCTCGGCACGGGCAGCCCGATGCCCGACCCGCACCGTGCCGGCCCCGCGACCCTCGTGAGTGCCGGAGGCGCCCACCTCCTCGTCGACGCCGGCCGCGGCGTCATCATGCGACTGGCTGCGGCCGGCGTGCCGAGCGGACAGTTGTCGGCCGTGCTGCTCACCCATCTCCACAGCGATCACATCACCGACCTCAACGACGTGATCACGTCGCAGTGGATCACCACGTTCGAACCGACCCCGCTGCAGATCGTGGGCCCGATCGGCACACGGGAGGTGGTGGAGCACGTGATGGCGTCGCTCGGCCCCGACATCGGCTACCGCATCGCCCATCACGACGACCTCACCCAGCCTCCACTCGTGGAGGTCACCGAGGTGGAGCACGGGCCCGTCGACGTCGGCGGCACCACGTTCACCGTGCGCGCCGCACCCACCGACCACAAGCCCGTCGAGCCGAGCGTCGGGTACCGCATCGACCACGACGGCACCGCCGTGGTCGTCGCCGGCGACACCGTGCCGTGCGCCGGGCTCGACGAGCTGTGCGCCGGCGCCGATGTGCTGGTCCACACCGCCATCCGCAAGGACGTGATCGCCGACGTCCCCCTGCAGCGCCTGCGCGACACGCTCGACTACCACTCCTCACCCGAGGAGGCCGCACAGACGGCCACCCGCGCCGGCATCGGCACGCTCGTGCTGACGCACTACGTCCCCGCCTTCCCGCCCGGAGGGGGCGACGACTGGCGTGATCTCACCGCCGCCCACTTCGGCGGCCGCATCGAACTCGGTGACGACCTGCACCGGGTCGAGATCGACTGACCGCAGATCCACCGAACAGGAGCCCACCATGCAGACCCTGCGCACACCCGACGACCGATTCGCCGACCTCACCGGCTACCCGTTCGAGCCCCACTACGCCGAGATCGACGCCGTTCCCGGCGAGGGTGGCACGCTGCGCGTCCACTACCTCGACGAGGGGCCCGCCGACGCCGCACCCGTCCTGCTGATGCACGGGGAGCCGTCGTGGAGCTACCTCTACCGCCACATGATCCCGCCGCTGGTGGCCGCCGGCCACCGGGTGATCGCCCCCGACCTGGTGGGCTTCGGCCGTAGCGACAAGCCCACCGAGCAGGACGACTACACCTACGCCCGCCACGTCGAGTGGATGCGCCAGCTGCTGTTCGACCGGCTCGACCTGCGCGACATCACGTTCTTCGGACAGGACTGGGGAGGGCTCGTCGGCCTGCGTCTCGTGACGCTCGACCCCGACCGCTACGCCCGCGTCGCCATCGGCAACACCGGCCTGCCCACGGGGGAGGGGCGGCCCAGCGAGGCGTTCATGCAGTGGCAGAAGTTCTCCCAGGAGTCACCGGCATTCCCGATCGGCCAGATCGTGAACGGCGGGTGCGCCACCGATCTCGCCGACGACGTGATCGCCGCCTACGACGCACCGTTCCCCGACGACAGCTACAAGGCGGGCGCGCGCATCTTCCCGTCGCTCGTGCCCACCACTGCCGACGACCCGGCCAGCGACGACAACCGGGCGGCGTGGGAGGTGCTGAGCCGGTTCGACAAGCCGTTCCTGCTGTGCTTCAGCGACCAGGACGCCGTCACCAGGGGCGGCGACGCACCCTTCCTCGCCAAGGTGCCCGGCACGGAGGGGCAGCCGCACACCACGATCGAGGGTGGCGGCCACTTCCTCCAGGAGGACCGTGGGCCCGAGCTCGCACGGGTGCTGATCGACTTCATCGGTTCATGAGCGACCGGCTCGACCCCGACTGGCTCGACCTGAGCCGGCGCGCTTCGTTGGCGTCACACCGTCTCGTCGGCTGGATCTACTGGGATCCGACGGCGATTGCGAACTACGCAGCGCTCGGGGTGCCCGACGGGATCGGCTACTACATCGCCACCCGTGGAGCCTCCCTCGGTGACGCCGGCAACGACGTGGTGACGGCCGCCTTCTCCTCGATCCACCCCGACTTCGTCGCGTTCGGCCTCGACCGGTGCCGGGCCCACACGACGTTCGAGGACGCAGCGCGCGCCCGCGACGAGGCGGTCGTCGCCGGCTTGCACGCCTACGCGCCCGAGATCTGCGACGGGTTGGCCGCGATGGCGGCCCCGCTGTGGGACGCCGCCGACACCCTGCCGGTCGCCGGCCACGTGCTCTACGCGTCGTTGCGCGGCCGGCGCCGTCACGACGTCCCGCTGTTGTCGGCCTGGCTGGCCGTGAACTGCATCCGCGAATGGCGCGGCGACACGCACTGGGCGATCCAGACCGCCGAGGGGATCGGCCCCATCGCCGCGGGCATCCTCGACGGAGCCTGGCGGGGATACGCCGACGACTGGCTGCCACGCAGCCGTGGCGCCGACGACGCGATGCTCGCCGCCGGCTTCGCCGAACTCGAGCAGCGCGGCCTCGCCGCGGACGCACAGGTGAACGAGTCCGGCATCGCCTACCGCCAGGGTCTCGAGGACCGCCTCGACCACCTCGCCTCGGTGGCGTGGCGACATCTCGGAGCCGACGCCACGACGGCGTTCCTCCACCTCGTGGAGCCGGTCGGGGCGCAGCTCGTCGACCGCATCGACGCCACGGCGGGTCCCGACTGGATGCCCGCTGCACGGGATCGGCGGGTGCCATGATCCACGTGAGCCGCACGACGACGGTCGACGCCGACCTCACCGCCGTGTGGGACACACTGGCCGACTTCGGCGCCATCAGCCGCTGGGCGCCGAACGTGGACCACTCGTGCCTGCTCGTGCACATGCCGGCGTCGGCCGACGAGACGTCCGATCTCACCGGCGTCACCCGACGCATCCAGACCGGACGTACCGTCCTGGTCGAGCGCGTCACGGCGTGGTCGCCACCGGCACGGCTCGCCTACCGCATCGAGGGGCTGCCGCCGGTGCTGCGGTCGGTGACCAACGAGTGGGAGCTCGCACCGGTGACCGGCGCCCGGGGCCGGACGAACGTCACCGTGACGTCACACGTCGACGCCGGACCACGACCACCCCAACAGCTCATCGCCCGCGTCGCCGCCAAGCGGCTGGCGGGCGCATCCGAGGAGATGCTGCAGGGCCTGCAGTGCGCCATGAAGGAGATCCGCGTATGACCGCCACACCCCACGCACGTCCGGACGTGATCGTGATCATGACCGACGAGGAACGGGCGATCCCGCCCTACGAGACCGACGAGCTGCGAGCGTGGCGCGACACGGCACTCACCGGTCGGCGCTGGTTCGCCGAGCACGCCGTGTCGTTCGGTCGGCACTACACGGGCTCGCTGGCGTGCGTGCCCAGCCGGCCGACGATGTTCACGGGCCAGTACCCCGACGTGCACGGAGTCACCCAGACCGACGGCCTCGGCAAGAACTTCGACGACTCGCGCCTGCGCTGGATGCCGGCCGGCGAGGTGCCCACGCTGGGCAACTGGTTCCGCGCCGCCGGCTACGACACCCACTACGACGGCAAGTGGCACATCAGCCACGCCGACCTCACCGATCCCGCCACCGGGCAGCCGCTGGCGACCAACGACGACACCGGAGCGATCGACGCCGCCGCCGTGCAGCGGTACCTCGACGCCGATCCGCTCGGACCCTATGGGTTCTCGGGCTGGGTGGGCCCCGAGCCGCACGGCGCACCGCTGGCCAACAGCGGCACCGTCCGCGATCCGCTGATCGCCGACCGGGTGGTGGCCTGGCTGGAGGACCGCTACGCGCGCCGCCGTGCCGGTGATCCCGACGCCCTGCGGCCGTTCCTGCTGGTGGCCAGCTTCGTCAACCCGCACGACATCGTGCTGTTCCCCGCCTGGGCACGGCAGGGTTCGCCGCTCGACGACCGGCCGGAGCTGACACCGCCGACGGTGCCGGCCCCGCCCACCGCCGACGAGGACCTGGCCGGCAAGCCCGCCGCGCAGATCGCGTACCGGGAGTCGTACCCGAGCGGGTACGGACCGCCGGCGCTGGTGTCGCGCCTCTACCGCGACAACGCCCAGCAGTACCGCGACCTCTACCACCGCCTCCACGCCGAGGTGGACGCTCCACTCGATCGGGTTCGGCGCACCGTCACCGACGCCCACGACTCGGGCGGCTTCGCCGAGGCCGTCGTGGTGCGCACCTCCGACCACGGCGAGTTGCTCGGTGCCCACGGCGGGCTCCACCAGAAGTGGTTCACGTTGTACGACGAGGCCACACGCGTCCCGTTCGAGGTGGCTCGCGTCGGTGGCGCAACGACCGCGGCTCGCCGGATCGACGACGCACCCACGTCCCACGTCGACCTGGTACCGACGCTGCTGGCGGCGGCGGGCATCGACGAAGCGGCCGTCGCGCAGGTGCTGAGCGAGCAGTTCACCGAGGTACACCCGCTGCCGGGCCGCAACCTGATGCCGATCGTCGACGGAGAGGACGCGCCCGCCGACCGGCCGGTGTACATCATGACGCGCGACAACATGCTCGAGGGCGACTCGGGAGCTTCGGCGATGGCCCGCCGCCTCGGCCGGGTGGCCAAGCCGCCGGCGCCGATGCGGATCCGTGTGCCGGCGCACGTGGGCGCCAACTTCGAAGGCGTCGTCGTGCGGGTGGACCAGGAGGTGCCCGGCGGTTCCGGCCACCTGTGGAAGCTGGTCCGCACCTTCGACGACCCGGCCACGTGGACCGAGCCGGGGATCCGCCACCTCGCCGCCAACGGCCCCGGTGGTGACGTCTACCGCAGCGAACCGCTGCCCGACCAGTGGGAGCTGTACGACCTCACCGCCGACCCGGTGGAGGCCGACAACCGCTGGCACGACCCCGATGCCGTCGCCGTGTTCGACCACCTGCGCACGGTGCTGAAGCACGAACGTGCGCACGGCGTGCCCGAACGCAACGTGCCCTGGCCGTACGCCCGGCGCCGTCCCACCGCCGGCCCGCCGTCGAAGCGGGTGCCACCGCCGGCGCGTCTGCTGCGCAAGGCCGTCCGGAAGCTCGGGCTGCACCCCGACGACCCCGACGTCCGGGAGTTCGAGCTGCTGGGCCGGAGGGCGCTGATCGTGTGCACCAACCACGGCGTGCTCGACATCGGCAAGGCCACCGGCGTGTTCGCCAGTGAGATGACGGTGCCCTACTACGCCTTCCTCGACGCCGGCATGATCGTCGACCTCGCCAGCCCCGACGGTGGGGTGATCCCGGTCGACCCGCAGAGCGTGAAGCCGGTGGTCCGCACCGCCGAGGACGACCGGTTCCTCGCCGACGACGACCTGCGGGCGAAGGTGACCGACTCGTTGCGGATCGCCGACGTCGACGTGGCGTCGTACGACATCGTCTTCCTCGCCGGTGGATGGGGCGCCGCCTTCGACCTCGGCGTGTCCGAGGCGCTCGGGCACAAGATCACCGAGGCGAACGAGCACGACCGGATCATCGGCGGGGTGTGTCACGGGCCGCTCGGCCTGCTGAAGGCGAGAGCGGCCGACGGCCGTCCACTGGTGGAAGGGCGACGGGTCTCGGCCGTGACCGACAAGCAGGTGCACGAGCTGGGCATCTCCTCGACGCCACAGCATCCCGAGACCGAACTGCGCAGCCAGGGGGCGGTGTTCGAGAGTGCGACGGCGTTCCGCGACCCGCTGGCCAACCACTGGGTGGTCGACGGCAACCTCGTGACCGGCCAGAACCAGAACGCCGGGCCGATGGTGGCCCGGGAGATGATGCAGTTGCTCGCGCAGCGACTGCAGGAGACGAGCTGATGGACGCTCCCCGCTACGGCACGATCGACACCGAGTACGCGATGCGACTCGCCACGACGCCCGCCGAGGACGACGGGCCGGTCTGGATGGTGAACCTGATGAAGTACCGCGACGTCGCCGACTACGCCGACGGCAGCGACAACGCCATCAGCGGCCGCGAGGCCGACGACCTCTACGCCCCGGTCGGCCCGCTCGCGGCGATCGGCGCCGAGATCGTGTTCGTCGGTGACGTCGACCAGCAACTCCTCGGCGACGCTCCGGTGTGGGACCGCGTCGGCGTGGTGAAGTACCCCACGCGACGCTCCTTCGTCGAGATGCAGCAGCGCCGGGACTTCCAGCAGTTGCACGCTCACAAGGACGCCGGGATGGAGCAGACGATCGTCATCGGCTGCCGACCGATGGACGGCCCGGCGGCCCCCGACGGCGTCGAGCAGCCCGACTGGGACGACGTGCCCCACCCGCCGACCGACGACGACGGCCCGGTGATGGTGCTGCACGTGATCCGCTTCGAAAACGCCGCTGCAGCCGACCCCACGCCCGACGCCACTCCCGAGGACATGGAGGCCTACACCTCCCACGCCGCAATCGTCGCCGCCCGCCACGGGGCGCGCATCGGTGGCTGGTTCGCCGCCGAGGGCACGATCGTCGGTGACGGCCGGACCTGGCACCAGGCACGCTTCAACGCGTTCCCGAGCAAGCGTGCGTTCATGGAGGTCGTGATGGACCCGTCACGTCTCGAGGCGCAGAAGCGGCATCGCGAAGTCGCCATCGCCGACACCTACACGATGATCCTGCGCCCGACGATCGACCGGCTCACCCCGACCTGACGGCGGTCACCTGGTCGTGGACGCGCCACCGTCGACGGGCACGACGGCGCCGGTGGTGTAGGCGCCGGCACGGCTGGCGAGGAAGATCACCGTTCCGGCGATGTCTTCGGGTGAGCCGATGCGGCCACGGGGCACGCTCTCGGCCACCATCCGCCGGCTCTCGGGGTCCTCGAGCATGTAGGCCATCATCTTCGACTCGAACGGCCCCGGGGCGATGGAGTTGACCGTGATGTGCTCGGCCACGAGATGGCTGGCCATGTGGCGCGCCATCATGTGCACGCCGGCCTTCGACGCCGAGTACGAGTAGTTGTCACCGATCGGCACCCGGATGCCGTCGATCGACCCGATCATGATCACCCGGGCCGGATCCTCCGCCGTGGCACCCGCCCTCAGCTGGGGGAGCAGTGCCTGGGTGAGCATGAACGGCGCCTTCACGTTGATCGCCAGCACCTTGTCGAACCCGCCCTCGGGGAACTCGCCCATCGGCGCACCCCAGGCGGCGCCGGCGTTGTTCACCAGGATGTCGAGCCGTGACTCGCGCTCGGTGAACGCCGCCACGAACGACGCCACACCCTCCGACGTCGACAGGTCGGCGGGGATCGAGATGCACTCGCCGAACTCCGACAGCTCGGCCGCCGCCGCATCACAGGCCTCGGCCTTGCGCGCCGTGATGTAGGTGCGCACCCCGTTGGCCACCAGCCCCGACGCGATCATGTAGCCGATGCCGCGTGGACCGGTCTGATGCGCTCATGGCCCGGTTGTAGCACCATGCTGGGGTGATGAACCAGATTCTCGAGGTCGACCGCACGTCCATCGGCCAGACGCGACTCGTCGACGCCGACGAGCCGGATCTGACCGACGGCCAGGTGCGCCTGCACGTCGACCGCTTCGCCGTGACCGCCAACAACATCACCTACGCCGTGTTCGGTGACGTGCTCGGCTACTGGAACTTCTTCCCGGTCGACGACGAGCGATGGGGCCGGGTGCCGGCGATGGGGTGGGCCACCGTGGTCGAATCACGCCATCCCGACCTCGCCGTGGGGAGCCGCTACTACGGCTGGTATCCCATGGCGCGCACCGTGGTGTTCACCGCCACCGCCACCGACGACGGGTTCCGTGACGACGGCGAACACCGTCAGCAGCACGCGCCCGTGTATCGCCGCTACGTGGCCACCGATCACGACCCGTCGCACGACGACGCCCCCGACGGCGAGGATCGCCACGCGCTGCTGCGGGGCCTCTTCTTCACGGGGTACCTCGCCGACGAGTCGTTCGACGACGCGTGTGGAACCGATGCGGCGCCGTACTTCGGGGCCGAACAGGTGGTGGTGCTCTCGGCGTCGTCGAAGACCGGCATCGCCTTCGCGCAGCGGGTGGCCTCTCGCCGCGACGCCGGAGCCGATCTGCGCGTGATCGGGCTCACGTCGGCGGGCAACGTCGAGTTCGTCGAGTCGCTCGACTGGTACGACACCGTGCTCACCTACGACGACGTCGCCTCGATCCCCGCCGACGTGCCCACCGTGTCGATCGACATGGCCGGCAATCCCACCGTGCTCGCCGCCGTCCACCGGCACCTCGGCGACCACCTGCGGTACTCGATGACCGTCGGTCGTAGCCACCACGACGCCCCGCCACCGGATCAGGCAGCCGAGCTGCCCGGACCGACACCCACACTGTTCTTCGCCCCGACCGCAGCCAAGCGCGGCGTGGTGCAGTGGGGTACGGAGGGCTACGCCCGCCGCTCGGCGGAGGCCCTGCGCGACTTCGTGGACGCCAGCCGGTCGTGGCTCACCGTCGACCGTCGCACCGGCGCCGACGGCGTGCAGTCGGCCTGGACCGACGTGTACACCGGGTCCGTCGCCCCGTCCGTCGGCGTCGTCGCCGGCTTCGACCGGCCGTCCGGCGGATCGTGACCGGTCCCGCCCCCACGCCCCGCCTGGCCGACATCCCACCGGCGGCCGGGCGACGGCTCGCCGTCCGCATCACTCCCGACGCACTCCGGCAGGTGCGCAGCGGCCACCCCTGGGTGTACGCCGACTCGATCACGTCGATCGGCCCCGACGGCCACCCCGGGGCAGCCGGTGATCTCGCCGTGATCTTCGACCGTGACCGCTCGTTCGCGGCGATCGGGCTGTACGACCCGGCCTCACCGATCCGGATCCGCATCCTGCACGTCGGTCGCCCCCGGCGGATCGACACCGACTTCTGGGCGGCCGCCGTGGAGGCGGCCGGCGCCGTCCGACGCCCCTTCGCCGAGGCCGACCACGCGAACGAACTCGCGTACCGGCTCGTGAACGGGGAGAACGACCGGCTTCCCGGCCTCGTCGTCGACCGCTATGGCGGCGTCCTCGTGGTGAAGCTGTACTCCGCGGTCTGGTTTCCCCACCTGAACGACCTCGTCGGCGTGTTGAGCGACGCCACCGGTGTGGCCGACGTCGTGCTGCGCCTGGCCCGCAACGTCGCTGCCGGCGACACGCACGGGTTCGTCGACGGCGACGTGATCAGCGGCAGCGTGCCGGACGGACCGGTCCGGTTCCGCGAAGGAGATCTCCTCTTCGCGGCCGACGTGCGCCACGGTCAGAAGACCGGACACTTCCTCGACCAACGCGCCAACCGGCTGATGGTGGGGGCCATGGCAGCGGGGCGCGACGTCCTCGACGTCTTCGCCTCCACCGGCGGGTTCAGCGTGCACGCCGCCGCCGGTGGCGCACGATCGGTGCTCGCGGTCGACGCCTCGGCCCCCACGCTCGCCGCCGCCGAGGCCAACATGGCGCTCAACGCCGACCGGCCCGAGGTGGCGGCCTGCCGTTTCACGACCCGGGTGGGTGACGCCTTCGAGGTGCTCGCCGACCTGGGCCGGACCGGCGAGCGGTACGACCTGGTGGTGGTCGATCCGCCCTCGTTCGCCCAGCGCCGTGCCGACGTCGCCGGCGCCCGGCGCGCCTACGGCCGGCTCACCCGGCTGGCGCTCGAGGTGCTCCGTCCCGGCGGCACGCTCGTGCAGGCGTCGTGCTCGAGCCGGGTGTCGCGCGAGGACTTCTTCGACACCGTCACCACGGCCGCCACCGCCGCCGGACACCGCCTCCGCGAGATTCTGCGGACCGGCCACGACGTCGACCATCCGGTCGGCTTCCCCGAAGGCGAGTACCTCAAGGCGGGCTTCTGGAGCGTCGAGCCCGATCGGTAGCGTCGCCGGCATGGCAGCCATCCGTCGGCCCCCGCATGCCGACTACCACCTCGCCGACATGGCGGCCGACACCGCCGGTCTGCTCGACGCCCTCGAGATCGACTCGGCGCACCTCGTCGGGGTGTCGATGGGCGGCATGATCGCCCAGAGCCTGGCGATCGCCCATCCCCAGCGGGTGCGCTCGTTGACGTCGGTCATGTCCCACACCGGCGACCGGAAGAACGGCAAGATCGCCGGGAAGATGATGGTGAAGCTCGCCCGTCTGCCCGATCCGACGCCCGAGAACGCCGTCGACCGGGCGGTGGAGCTCTTCACGCTGATCTCCGGCCCCGACTTCGACCCCGTCGAACACCGCCGGCGCGCACAGCGCAGCCACGACCGCAGCTTCCGTCCCGAGGGTGTCGCACGACAGACCGCAGCCATCATGGCCAGCCCCGACCGCACCTCGCAGCTCGCCCGGATGACTGCACCGACGCTGGTGGTCCACGGACTGGTCGATCCGCTCGTGAAGCCGAGCGGTGGCATCGCCACGGCGAAGGCCGTGCCGGGCTCGCGACTCGTGATGTACCCCGACATGGGTCACGACCTCCCCCGCACGAGGACCAGCGAGATGATCGGGGAGATCCGGCGCAACGCCGACCGGGCCGGCTGAGCGCCGACGGGTCGGGCTCAGCCGAGGATGCGATGCCCGACGGGCGTGGCGCGTCGCACGTGCCCCAGCAACATGCTCGCCTTCACCGTGGCGTTGGCTCCCTGCGGGACCGCGTTGCGTTCGTTCGTGCGCCACGCCACCACGTCGTCGGACGAACCGTCGTCGACCGCGATGTACAAGCTGTAGCGGTCGCGCTCGAGCCGGCGCAGCACCGAGCGCGGCAGCGGCGACACCTCCACCGGTCGCCGGGCCCGCACGATCACGCCGGTGCGTTCCACCGATCCGAGAGCGTCGGCCGCGCCCGCGAACGCCATCCACAGCCCGAGTGCGATCGGGAGCCACGACAGGAAGGTGAGTGCGGTGGCGGCGTCGGCGATCAGCCAGTCCTGCTCGGGGAACTGTTCGTACGCCCAGTCGAAGCTCTCGCCCCGGGCCACGTCGTCGAACCATCGCCGCCCCTGCATGCCGGCGAACGCGACGACGGCGCCGACGGCCAGCGACACCCACGGCGCCATGCCGTAGGCGGGCCGCACGGGGTAGCGCACGCGCACCAGCCGGGCCCTTCCACCCACCGAACTCCACGCCCGTCGAGGATCCTCGCGGGCGAGCGGCAACTCCACGGCTGCGCCGTCGGCCAGACACATCGCAGTGGCGTAGGCCAGCCGGCGGTCACCGACCTCGATCGCACTGGGTGCCAGGTCGGCGAATCCGGCGCCCACCAGTTTGTGCCGGACGGCCAGCCAGCGTGACGTGGCGGCCAGGCCCTTGTCGGTGTGGGTGAACGCCGGACGCACCAGGTGCAGTGCCATGCGGAGGCCCACCACGACGAGCAGCACCAGCAGGCCCCAACCGATGATGCGACGCTCGACGGACTCGATGACGGCCACCTCGGTGTCGCCCGAACTGCGGGCCACCCACCAGGTGAGCACGGCCACGGCCCACGCTCCGGCGGGGAGCAGGAGATCACGCGGCGACCAGCGCCGTCGCACCAGGCCCGTCTCCCTGGCGTCGTCCTCCACGAGGCCCCGGAACCGTTTCCACCACGAGCCGTGGACGTCGACGGCGAGGTAGCGGGCCGGGATGGCACGGTCGCTGGTGTACCGGGCCATCACGTGCTGCAAAACGAGTCGCTCGTGCGGGCGCAGCGAGTCGCCCTCGTAGGCCGCCGCCGACGGCCGGACGCGGCCCAGTTCGTCGTCCTGGTCGTCGGGTGGCAGCAGTCGCACCCAGCCGCGGGCGGCGAGGTCGATCAGCGTGGCGCGGAAGGCGGCGGCGGTGACGGTGGCGTCGTTGGTGAGCATGTTCACCACCGCCGGCGTGTCGGACCGCAGCGCCCCTGCCGAGTCGGCGGGTGTCGGGCGGGTCGGGGCGGTCTCGGCCTCCGCCCGGCGCAGCAGCACGACGGTGGCGACGAGCGCGATCGCCGACAGCACGAGCCAGCCCGGCGCATGCGCAGGTGCGACGAAGCCCGCCAGCATCGACTCAGACATCCGCGCCGTCCTGGCGGAACCACACGGTGCGCTGCGGGAACGGGATCTCGATGCCGGCGCCGTCGAGGGCCCGCTTGAGTTCCTCGCGCAGGGCGCGCTGCAGGCCCCACTGGGTTCCCGGCTTGGTGCGCACGGTCATCCGGATCGTGATGCCGTCGGCGCCGAGCGCCTCGACGCCGAGCAGGTTCGGTTCCTCCAGGACTGCGTCGCTCCACTCCTCTCGTGTCGTGACCTCCTCGGCACATTCGAGGATGACACGTCGGGCCTCGGCGAGATCGGAGTCGTAGGCCACGTCGACGTCGACGAGCGCCACCGACCAGAGCTGTGACATGTTGCCGACCCGCTGCACGTAGCCGTTGGGAACGTGCCAGACCGTGCCGTCGAGCCCGCGCAGCACCGTGGTGCGCAGGGAGATCTTCTCGACCACGCCCGTCGCCTCGTCGAGGTCGACGACGTCGCCGATGCCGTACTGGTCCTCGATCAGCATGAACAGCCCGGCGATGAAGTCCTTGACGAGGCTCTGCGCGCCGAAGCCGAGTGCGACGCCGGCGATGCCGGCGCCGGCGATGAGCGGACCGAGATTGATGCCGACCTGGCCGAGAACGATCATCACGGCGAGCGACCAGATGATGATCGAGATCGTGCTGCCGAGCACCGACGTGATCGAGTTCACCCGTGCCGCTCGACGTGGATCGGTCGCCGCTCCCGCCAGGTCGGGGGCGATCAGCGCATCGGCGCTGTCGATGCCGAGCCGGTTCAGGTGACGGGCCGCCGCCGCACGATCAGGCGCCATCATCCGGGCGATGGCCCGGGCCAGGTGACGACGTGCGAGAGCCGACAGCACCCAGGCCAGCAGCAGGATGAACACCACCGTGACGACTCGGTCGGAGATCTGGGCGAGGAATCCGTTGCCGGTGACGTCGTAGACGAACTCGCACAGCCATCCGGGGTCGTCGCCGCATGCGTCGATCAGGTCGGCGTCGGGCTCGGCCTGGCGAATGGTCGTGTCGATGAGCACGCCCAAACCGTACCCAGCCCAGCGGACGGTTTCCCGCACAGGCGCAGCGGTACACTCGCCGCACCGGTGTGCGCCCGGCGCTGCGCGCATCGACCCGTCACGTCCAGGCCCCGGAGGTCCTCATGTCATCAGTCACCGACCATCGCTCCGGTATCCGCCTCGGTGTGGTGGGGACGGGGTACGTCGGTCTGACGACGGGTGCGTGTTTCGCGTCGTTGGGGCATCGGGCGGTGTGTGGTGACATCGATCCGCGCAAGGTGGATCTGTTGAACGCGGGGCACATCCCGATCGTGGAGGACGGGCTCGAGCAGGTGGTGAACGATGCTCGGGCGGCGGGGTTGCTGGAGTTCGTGTTGGGCGCGGAGGCGGCGGCCGACGGTGCCGACATCGTGTTCCTGTGCGTGCCGACACCGCAGGGCGAGGACGGCAGTGCGGATCTGTCGTACATCCAGGCGGCAGCGGCGCAGATCGCGCCGGTGTTGAAGCCGGGTGCGGTGGTGGTGAACAAGTCGACGGTGCCGGTGGGGTCGACGTTGGCGGTGGAGCGGGTGTTGCAGCGTGACGACGTGTTCGTGGTGTCGAATCCGGAGTTCCTGCGTGAGGGCACGGCGGTGGCGGACTTCCTGCAGCCGGATCGCGTGGTGATCGGGAGTGCGGATCGTGGGGCGGCGGAGCGTGTGGCGGATCTGTACGCGGGGATCGACACGCCGATCCTGATCACGGACCCGGCCTCGGCGGAGACGATCAAGTACGCGGCGAACGGGTTCCTGGCGATGAAGATCTCGTTCGTGAACGCGGTGGCGGCGATGTGCGAGGCGGTGGGTGCCGACGTGGCGGCGGTGGTCGACGGAATCGGGTCGGACAAGCGGATCGGTGGGCAGTTCCTGCGGCCCGGTCCGGGTTGGGGTGGTTCGTGTTTCCCGAAGGACAGCCGGGCGTTGGTGAAGATCGCCGAGGATCACGGGTACGACTTCTCGATGATGCGAGGTGTGATCGAGGTGAACTCCGAGCAGTTGGAGCGGATGGTCGCCAAGATCGAGCGGGCCGCCGGCCGCGATCGGGGCCGGTTGGACGGCGTGACGGTGGGTGTGTGGGGGCTGACGTTCAAGGCGGGCACCGACGACCTGCGCGAGTCGCCGGCGTTGGCGATCATCGCCGAGCTGCGCACGGCGGGTGCGACGGTGCGGGCGTTCGACCCGACGATCGATCCGGCCACGGTGGCCGAGTCGGCGCCACACCATGCCCGGGTGCTGGACGGCATCGAGTTGGTGTCCGATGTCCTCGACGTCGCCGATGGCGCCGACGTGGTGGCGCTGTTCACCGAATGGCCCGAGTTCGCCAAGCTCGACCTCGACGCCGTCGCAGCACGGGCGGGTGCGGGCACGACGATCGTCGACACCCGCAACCTGTTCGATCCCGTGCTGGTGCGTGAGGCGGGGCTCGACTACGACGGGGTCGGTCGCCGCTGATGCGCGTGCTGGTCGCCGGCGGGGCGGGTTTCCTCGGCTCGCACCTGTGCGATGCACTGCTGGAGCGGGGCGACGAGGTGGTGTGCGTCGACAACTTCGTCACCGGCAGCACCCACAACGTGGCGCACCTGGCCGGCCATGACGCGTTCCGACTCGTCGATCACGACATCTGTGCGCCGCTGCCCGATTCACTGCGCGCACCGGTCGACGCGATCATGAACCTGGCCAGCCCGGCGTCGCCGAAGGACTACCTGGCCGAGCCGATCGCCACGCTCGAGGTGGGGTCGACCGGCACCCGCAACATGTTGGAGCTGGCCCGGCGGCACGACGCCCGGTTCTTCATGGCCTCGACCAGCGAGGTCTACGGCGACCCCCTCGTGCACCCGCAGCCCGAGTCCTACTGGGGCCACGTCAACCCGATCGGCGAGCGCAGCGTGTACGACGAGGCGAAGCGGTTCTCCGAGGCGCTGACCGCCGCGTACCGCCGCACCCACGGTGTCGACACCCGGATCGTGCGGATCTTCAACACCTACGGCCCGCGGATGCAGGTCGACGACGGGCGAGTGGTGTCGAACTTCATCGTGCAGGCCCTGCGGGGCGAGCCGCTCACCATCTACGGCGACGGCACCCAGACGCGTAGCTTCTGCTACGTCGACGACGAGATCGCCGGCTTCCTCGCCCTGCTCGACAGCGACGAGCCGGGCCCGGTCAACATCGGCAATCCGGTCGAGTTCACCATGCTGCAGCTCGCCGAGCTGGTCCTCGAGCTCACCGGCAGCGCCGCCGGCATCGAGCACCGGCCGCTGCCGAACGACGACCCCCAGCAACGTCGGCCCGACATCACCGTCGCCCGCCACCGGCTCGGGTGGGAACCGCACGTGGCGCTGCGCCGCGGGCTCGAACTGACCATCCCGTACTTCGCCGCCCAACTCGCCACCACCGGCTGACGGCAGCGCCGGCAATGCCCGGACGCGTCGGGAGGCGACGTAGAGTAGGTGGTCGTGCTGGGTCGGAAGGTGTCACTCGATTGGCGCCCCTCCAGCTTCGACATCCGGACCGGTGAGCTGCGCGATCTCGTCCGCCGGTCACGTGAGGTGGTCCTGCTCGCGGCCATCACCGGCGCCGTGACCGGGCTCTTCGTCCGTTTCTTCGAGTACGTGGTCGTCGAGGTCCTCTTCGAGCACGTCGTGCTCGAGGGGCCCCTCTGGTTCGGCGCCATCGCTCCGGGCGTCGGGCTCGTGCTCTCCGCTCTCCTGCTGCGCACCCTCGGCAGCGGGGCGTCGTCGGCGACGTCGGACGAATACCTCCGGGCCTTCCACGACCCCGAGTACCCGCTGCGCCCCCGGGCCTTCGTCGGCAGGATGGCCGCCGCCATCACCACGCTCGGTTCGGGCGGGGCGATGGGCCTCGAAGGTCCGTCGCTGTACGGGGGGTCCGCGCTCGGTGCCATGATCCAGCGGCGGCTGCCGGCGTCGTTCCGCGGCGCCGACCATCGCACACTGCTCGTGGCCGGTGCAGCCGCGGGGGTGGCGGCGATCTTCAAGGCGCCGGCGACCGGAGCGATCTTCGCACTGGAGGTGCCCTTCCGCGACCAGATGGCCCGGCGGATGCTGCTGCCCGCGCTGGTCGCCAGTGCGTCGGGGTACCTCACCTTCGTCGCACTGAGCAGCACGAATCCGATCTTCTCCTTCGAGTCCGACCGGGGAACGGCGTTCGAGTACAGGGATCTCGTCGGCGCCATCCTCATCGGCGTCACGTGTGCCGTCGGGGCGCGAGCGTTCTCCCGCCTGATCCGTGCTGCCAAGGCGTTCACGCTGCGCCCCATCGTCGTGCGACTGGCCCTCACGAGCACAACACTCGCCGTGTTGTTCGTGGTGTCGAGAGGGCTCACCGGCGAGAGCCTCACGATCGGTCCGGGGTACGAGGTGATCGGCTGGCTCGCCGAGGAGCACTCGTTGTGGCTGTTGGCGGCGATCTTCGCGATGCGGGCGTTGGCCACCGCGACCACCCTCGCAGGCGGCGGTGTGGGTGGGCTGTTCGTCCCGCTGGTGGTGGGCGGTGCGATCGTCGGGCGGGCCGTGGGTGACATCGTGAACCCGCTCGATCCCACCTTGTACGTGCTGCTGGGCATCGCCGCGTTCCTGGGCGCCGGGTACCGGGTCCCGCTGGCCGCCGTGGTGTTCGTGGCGGAGGCGACGGGACAGCCGGGTTTCATCGTCCCTGCACTGTTCGCCGCGGTGGCGGCCGAGCTCGTGATGGGCGACCAGTCGATCACGACCTTCCAGCGGTCTCCCGACATCGCCGACTGAGATCGCCGACTGAGATCGCCGTGGCCGTGTCGGATAGACCGGTGCGGTGAACATCGAGTCCGAACTCCAGGGAACGATCGTCGGCGTCTTCGTCGCGCCGGGTGATGCCGTGTCGGCCGGCGCGGTGCTGGCACTCGTCGAGTCGATGAAGATGCACCACGAGCTGGTTGCCCCGGCAGCCGGGGTGGTGACGGACGTCGACGTGGCCGATGGTGCGACCGTGGCGGTCGGCCAGGTGCTGTTCCGCGTCCGGGAAGGGGCGTCCCACGACAGGACGTCGGGGAGCGATGCGGCGTCGGCGCCGGCGGTCGGCCCGACGGGTCTCGACCGCGACGATCTCTCCGAGGTGGTGAGCCGGCACGCGCCCGGCCTCGACGAGCATCGACCCGACGCCGTGACGCGACGGCGTGCGCGTGGCCGGAGGACGGCGCGGGAGAACGTTGCCGACCTGGTCGACGAGGGGTCGTTGGTGGAGTACGGCCCGCTGGTGATCGCCGCCCAACGCCGCCGGCGCGAACTCGACGACCTGATCCGCAACACACCGGCCGACGGCCTGGTCGGCGGGGTCGGCGACGTGAACGGCGACATGTTCGGCGATGCACGTTCCACCAAGTGCGTGGCGGTGTCGTACGACTACACGGTGCTGGCGGGGACCCAGGGCACGCAGAACCACCGCAAGAAGGACCGGCTGTTCGAGGTGGCCGAGCAGTTGCGCATCCCGATCGTGTTCTTCACCGAGGGCGGTGGTGGCCGTCCCGGCGACACCGACGGCATCGGCGTGAGCGGGCTCGACTGTCTGGCGTTCCGCTGGTTCGCCGAGCTGTCGGGCACCGTTCCGCTGGTGGGGGTGAACGCCGGCTACTGCTTCGCCGGCAATGCCGCGATCCTCGGCTGCTGCGACGTGGTGATCGCCACCGAGGACTCGAACATCGGCATGGGGGGTCCGGCGATGATCGAAGGCGGTGGCCTCGGTGTGTTCGAGCCCACCGAGATCGGCCCGATCGACGTCCAGCGGTCGAACGGTGTCGTCGACGTCGTCGTCGCCGACGAGGCGGAGGCGGTCGAGGTGGCGAAGCAGTACCTGTCGTACTTCCAGGGGCGGACATCGCAGTGGTCGGCGCCCGACCAGACGGCGCTGCGCGACGTGGTGCCGGTCGACCGGCTGCGGGCCTATGACATCCGTGCGGCGATCGACGGCCTGTTCGACGACGGGAGCGTGCTGGAGCTGCGCCGGGAGTTCGGCGTCGGGATGGTGACGGCGCTCGCCCGCATCGAGGGACGGCCGGTCGGCGTGGTCGCCAACAATCCGCTGCACCTGGCGGGAGCGATCGACTCCGACGGCGCCGACAAGGCGGCGCGTTTCATGCAGCTGTGCGACGCCTACGGCTTGCCGCTGGTCACCCTCGTCGACACGCCCGGCATGATGGTGGGTCCCGACGTGGAGGCCACCGCGCTGGTGCGGCACTGCAGCCGGCTGTTCGTGACCGGAGCGAACCTCTCGGTCCCGATGGTGTCGGTGGTGACCCGCAAGTCCTACGGTCTCGGCGCCCAGGCCATGATGGGCGGGACCACGAAGGCGCCGCTGGCCTGTCTGGCGTGGCCGACCGGCGAGTTCGGCGGCATGGGCCTCGAGGGCGCGGTGCGCCTCGGCTACCGCAAGGAGCTGGCCGCCGTCACCGACGACGCCGAGCGCGACGTCCTGTTCCGGGAGATGGTCGACCGGATGTACGAGCACGGCAAGGCGGTCAGCGTGGCGACCCACTTCGAGGTCGACGACGTGATCGATCCGGCCGACACGCGTCAGTGGATCACGACGCTGCTGGAGGCGGCACCGGCGACGCACCGCAGCGAGACCGACCCGTCTGCGCCACCGAGGCGACCGAACATCGACACCTGGTGACGCGCGTCCGGCAGGGGGTCAGGCCCCGCAACCGTTGGCGAGGACCTCGGTGAGCCCGTCGGTCCCGTCGTGCTCGTACACCACCACCGAAGCGGCGCCGTCGCCGGCGTCGTCGTCCCAGACGTGGACGACGACCTCCATCCGGGCGTCGCCGTTGAGGTCGAGCACGTCGAGGACGCGGAACCGCTCGGTCAGCGAACGGGCCACCGTGGTCGAGGCGCGGGTGGAGGTGTCGACGAGCAGGAGAGCGGAGAACCCGCCGGGCGCGGCATCGTCGGGGACGTGTTCGAACACCACGAGCGCCTCGTCGTCGCCGTCGCCGTCGAGATCGGTCACGACCGTCTGCTCGACCGACCCGAGCGAGCCGTCGACCGGTTCGCCGTCGACGGCTGCCTGGCCGTCCACGGCTGCCTCGCCGAGGTCCTGGTAGACCGCGGCGCCGCCGGTGACGACCGCGATCGGGCGGGGCTTGCGGATGCGGTCGGCGGCGGGGACGGCGATCGCTGCATACCCGAAGCCGGGCGGTTCGGGGGCCTCGATCTCGACGTCGACGGTGGGCCCCCTGCGGCCGTCCGGGCAGACCTCGACGTTCGGGCCGAGCCGGGCCGTGGTCTCGGGCCGTCCGAGGGCGTTCACCGCGAACAGTGGATTGGCGCCTCCGCCCGTGAGGTCCGTGTCGATCGGATCGCCGTCGTCCCCGGTGGCGCTGCGCCACTCGTCGACGTTCCACACGCCGAGGAACAGCCATCCCTCGGCGCTCCCGCCGACGATGATCGGGATCGACGTCGCCGCCGGCGCCGCCGGCAACGTGGTCGTGGTCGTGGAGACGGCGGTCGTGGTCGTCCCGGCCTCGATCGTGGTGGTGGGTGCCGATGTGGTGGTGGTCGTCGTCGTGGTGGTGGTCGTGGTGGTGGCCTCCGTCACCGGCACCGTCAGCGTCGGGCGGGGTGTCGAGGACTCCTGGGTGGAGCACGCCGCGAACCCGACGGCCACCACGACGAGTCCGAGTGCCCGTCGCCTCACGGCGACACCGACTGCAGCCGTTCACCCGGCTCGAGCACGCGGAGCCGGGCGCCCTCGCCGATGCGTTCGAGGTGCTGCTCGAACAGGGTGGGCGGCGCATCGAACCAGTCGGGCGTTCGACGGCGGCCGTCCTCGGGCCGGTAGGTGCCCCAGTGGATCGGGACCACCAGTTCCGGTCGGATGATGGCGGTGGCAGTGGCGGCGCGTTCGGGGTTCAGGTGCCCCTCGCCGAGGGTGGGGCCCCAGCCCCAGATCGGCAGCAGAGCGACGTCGATGGGCCCGAGGTCCGCCATCTCGTCGAAGAGATCGGTGTCGCCGGGGAAGTAGACCCGGCGGCCGGCCCCCTCCACGACGTAGCCGACCGGTGGCGCATGCACGCGTGAGTGCGGTCCGCGGCCGTGCTTGTGCTCCGCGGGCACGACGCTCACCTCGACGGAGCCGCCGGTGAGCCGGTCGCCGACGTCGACCTCGGTGACGTCGGAGAAGCCCGCCTTGGTGAGCAGCCTGCCCGAGCCGCGCGGGGTGAGCACGTGGGCGGAGGGCCGGAGCTGTTTCAGCGACGGCAGGTGCAGGTGGTCGAGGTGCACGTGCGACAACAGGATCATGTCGACGTCGCCGACGGCATCGTCGGGGACGGGCCGGCTCCGGCGGAGATGCGCCACCCGGTTGGTGAGCAGCGGGTCGGTGAGGACGCGATGGCCACCGACGTCGATCGCCGCCGTCGCATGACCGATCCAGCCGACGTCGAGGCTGGCGTCCGTGCGGAGGTCCGGCGTGGCGGTCACACCGTCATCGTACGGGCAGCGGCGGTGGTGGCGCCGCCGGCGGGAGCGACCAGGGCGGGGCTGCTCCGGGGGCGCTCATGTCGACGATCCAGCGCTTGAACAGGTGGTGCACCGCAGCGGCACCGACGACCGGCCCCTCCGGCGCCGTGAAGGTCGCCGGATACAGCAGGAACGGCTGCGCCTGCTCGCCGCCCAGCCCGCCGTGGAAGCCGATCAGCTCCTCGAACGCAGCACCTTCGTCGGCATCGGGGTCGTAGAAGCTGTTCACCAGCAGATCCGGCGCATTGTGGAACGCGTCGGTGCGGCGCAGGTGGTCGGCGGTGTGGGCCCCGAACGGTGCGAGCGGGTCGCTGCCTTCCACGCGGTCGTCGACGAGGTAGCGGATGCCGCCCGGGCCGATCGCCAGGGGGCCCAGCGACTCGGAGCGGACGAGGACGAACCCGATCCCCGGATGCGAGGCGAGCGCACCGACGAGGCCGGGATGCCGCCGCTGGATGGCTTCCAGGCCGGCGCGCTCGTCGATGTCGGGGAACGACACGAGGCCGAGGTTGCCCGACGCCAGCACGATCGCGTCGGCTGCAGACCCGTCGGTGCCGACCGGTGCCCGGTCGGGGTGGTGCTGCTCGGCACCTGCACCGAGGACGACGTCACCGTCGACGACACGCTTGCGGGTGGCCAGACGGATGGCCGCACCGAGCCGGCTGTCCTCGTCACGGATCGCCTCGGTGAGAGCTCCGTTGAGGTTGCCCCATCCCTCCGACACCACCTCCGGTGCCGACACCTCCGAGCCGTCGGTCATGTTCGAGCGCACCAGCTCCTCCAGGGTGAGGCCGTACCGCTGCAGGAACGTGGCGCCCTGGGTCTGGCCGTGGTCCGACAGCACCACCACGTGGTAGGGGCGTGGGGCGTCGGCGATCGCCTGCTCGAGACGCGCCAGCTGTTCGTCGAGACGTTCGAGCGTGTCGAGGGCGGTGCGTGCGGAGATGCCCGAGTGGTGGGCGACCTCGTCGTAGCCGACGAAGTCGGCGAAGGCGGCGGGCACCCCGCGGTAGATGTCGCTCATCAGGGTGTAGATCGTGAGGTCGCGCAGGATCGTGGTGGTGGCGGCCCGCAGCAGCGGATAGACACCGCCGCGCCGCAGTCGGGGCTCGATCCGGCGCCGCCGGGTGCGTCGGGCGTCGAGGATCTCGCGGCCGATGTCGGCCAGCGACAGGGCGACGAGGCGGGTGACGGCATACGGGTCGGACAGGATGTAGTTGGCGGTGTAGCGGCTGTGCCGTCCACGGTCGAGCAGGGTGCTGAACGTGAGGATCGACTCGGTGCTGTCACCGGAGAACACGTTCGAACGCGAGGCGCCGCCGTCGGCGAGCAGCCCCGACCCGTCGGACTGCAGGGCCTCGATCTGGGCGGCGTCACGCGGGCGGTTGGAGGTGAACACCCGGCCGGCGGCCTTGTCGTACCAGCGGAACGCCGGCATGTTCTCGTTGTTGCCGTGGAGGATGCCGGCCTGGCTCGCACCGGTCTGCGACGACAGGTCGCACTCCCAGCCGCTGATGCGGTGGGTGCCCGAGCGCACCCACCGGGCCAGGGTGGGCACGCTGCCGTCGGAGATCGCCCGGCGCAGGACGGGCTCGGCGAGCCCTTCGATCTGCAGGAACAGGATGCCCGGCTCGTCGGTGTGCGTCGGCGGCTCGAGCCGGTTCACCATCCGCTGCAGCATGCGTCGCCGCCAGACCCGGTCGTCGTCGATGGCGAGCAGCGTGCCGACGGCGATGCCGACGGCGGTCATCACGACCGAGGCGATGATCGCCGTCCACACCGAGTCGACCACGAGGGCGTCGACCAGCTCGGCGGCGAGCAGCAGGATCCCGCCGTGGGCGACGAGGGCGAGCAGGCCGGCGGTCCAGAGGATCAGCCGGGAGAAGAACCGGGCGACCAGCGGCCAGATCACGGCGTTGAGCACCGCAACCGCTGCCGCTCCGGCCACCGCACCGGACCAGCCGAGCACGTCGAGGCCCGGCAGCACCCAGGCGGCGACCCAGAAGCTCAGCGCCGAGACGGCGAACTCGACGAGCAGACGGCGGACCGGGATGCCGTCCATCGCTACCCCAGGTCGGGCCAGCGGCGCCGTTGCCGCCGCCGGAGTCCGGCGGTGCCGAGCTTGCGCCGCTCCGCCAACGCCCAGTCCCGCCGCCAGCCGGTGTGGTCGGGGCCGGTGAGCACGGGGCTCGTGCCGGCGGCCGCACGCCGGCGTGCCGTCCAGAAGTCGGTGAGTGCCTCGTCGCCGAGGGTGGTGACCGCCGCCTCGATGCGGGCACTGAAGCGACGGGTGCTCTCACCGTCCTCGGGGCGCATCGCCGCGCCGAACACCACCTTCGCCCGGCCCGGCTCGGGGCGCTTCATGCCCTTGCCGAAGATGGCGCCCGTGCCGTCGATGAACACCGGCACCACCGGAGCGCCGGTGCGCGACGACAGGTAGGCGGCACCGCCCTTGAAGTCCTGCCCCCAGCCGTCGGGTGAGCGGCCGCCCTCGGGGTAGATCACCAGGCTGTAGCCGTCGTCCACCAGGGAGCGGATGGCGTCGGCCGACCGCCGGCCGGTGACCTCGCGGTCGATGGGGATGGCGTTGAGCGACAGCGCCGACAGCGCCGCCTTCCAGCGCTTGTCGAAGAAGTAGTCGGCCGCCGCAGCGACCACCAGCTTGCGCCGCCAGACGGCCGGCACGGCGCGGATCATGAGGCCCGTGTCGAGATGGCTGTGGTGGGTCGGCGCGAAGATCAGCGGTGGCGGCTCCTCGAGTGCGGCGAGGTCGGCGAGCCGGTCGGTGCCGAGGATCTCCGGAGCCGTGATCACCTGGGCGGCGAGCCGGATGGGACCCTCGACGATCACGTTGCGGACGCTGCTGGCCAGCGGCCGGCGTGCCCACTCGGTGTCGTAGTGGGCGCCGAGCCCCGACGCCTCGTGCGGTACCTCGACGCCGCGGGGAACGGTGGGAGCCCGGTAGGGGAACCCGAAGTTGCGCAACGGCGTCAACGTGGTGCGCAGGGCGTCCTCGGCCGTGCCGGCCAGGCGCTGCGCCCGTCGGAGCTGCTCGTTGGCCACGTCGTCCTACTTCACGTCCGCGATCATCAGCGGTGGCGTCTTGATGTGGGTGATCGTGGGCTGGCGACCGACGGTGTCGGAGGCGATCTCGAGGGCGTCGTTCATCGTGGACGCCGGCGTGAACCCGAGCTTGCGGACGGTGGCGGCGTCGCCGCCGACGATGATCACCTTGCCGACGTGGCGCATGCCGTGGCTGCCCCAGTACCACATGTAGAACGGGTGCACGCCGTGGTAGGCGTGGGTGGTGCGGTAGAGGTGGCGGTACCAGTCGTCCTCGGCATACTGGCGCTCCCACTTCTGCGACATCTCGTGCGGGTCGGTGGTGTCGGCCAGCACCTCCTCGAAGAAGTCGATGTAGCTCGGGTGGTGCACCGGGTGGAACTCGTTCTGCGTGGGATGGGTGAGGATGACCACGCCGCCCTCACGCACGAGCGGCTTGCCGCGGTACAGGTTGAAGAAGTAGCCGAGCCCGGTGCACATCACGAGGATCGGGTTCATGATCGAGTGCACGTTGTACGGGCAGATGTACGGGATGCCCATGGTGAGGATGTCGGTCTGGCCCTCCACCTCCACGAGCTGCTGGGCGTAGACGTTGTCGGTGGTCTGCTTGTGGACCGCTTCCACCTCGCCGCACTGGATGCTCGTCATCTGGTGGGGTGCCTCGATGCCGTGGAAGATCTTGCGCGCCAGTCGCGGGGGTGTCTTCGCCAGGGACTTGGCCGTGCCGAGGTAGAGCGCCCGGTCGCGTGCGTTCCACTCCCACTCGCGCTTGGAGAGGAACTCGAACGGCTGGGGGAAGGTGTCGGTGTTGAGCGTCGTCTCGATCTGGAAGATCTTCGGGCCGTGCTCACGCATCACCTTGCCCATCCGCCAGTTGCTCTTGTGGAGCTCGGACTTGTGCTGGTCCATGAAGGAGTGCGAGGCCTCCATCGTGGCGGGGTTGTGGTGGTGGCGCAGCGAGCGGTAGCTGGCGAGCCCCGTGGCGGTGGACTTCCAGCCGCCGTCCATGGCCACCAGGTTGATGTTCACGTAGATCAGCAGGTCGGACTCGGCGGCGCGCTTGTTGATCTCGATCTCCTCGCCCTCCGGCGTGGTGCCGAGGAAGGCGAGCTCGTCGGGGTCCTCGGCGTCGTGCTGGTAGAGCAGCCCGCGTGGTTGGAAGGCGTCGTACACGCGGTCGCCGAGTGCGTGGCGGAGTTCGAACTCGTGCATCCGGCGGTGCAGGGCCAGTGCGGCGATGATGTGGACGTCGTCGACGCCGGCGTCGGCCGCCATCGTGAGGACCTGCTCGATGATCCGCTGGCGGAGGTCGGGGCGGCGCATCTTCGGCAGCGGCAGGCTCACGTCGTCGAAGGCGATCGTCAGCTTCATCCCGGGGAAGAGCAGCGTCGGCAGCGGATCCATGTCGATCGGGTCGAGCAGCGCGGTGCGGATCGCACCGTCGACGTCGTCGATGGCGTCGTGGGGCTCGGGGGCGTAGATCACGCGGCTGCGGTCGGCCGGGAGCTTCTCGAGCCGGAACCCCTCGCCGTGCCAGAACAGCGTGGGCGGTGTCGACTTGTCGACGTTCAGAACGAAGCCGGGTCTGGGCATCAGGAGTCCTTCTTGCGGAGATCAAAGGCGACCTTCACGGCGTCGCGGCGGCCGGCGGTGGCGGCGTGGGCGATGGCGTCGACGTGATCGGACAGGGGATAGGTGGCCGAGAGCAGCCGCTCGGCGCGCACGGCCGTGGCGGTCTCGATGGCCAGTTCGAACGTGGAGCAGGTGCGGCCGTCGGGGAGATGCTCGGTGCCGTAGGTGTAGGCGCCCTTCAGCTCGGTCTCGCGGTGCCACAGGCCGGTGAGGTCGAGGGTGACGTCGGCGGGCATGCCGAGCAGGACGACGCGGCCGCGCGGGCGGGTGATGCGGAGGCTGTCGGCGACGGTGCCGCTGGTGCCCACGGCGTCGATCGTGACGTGGGCGCCCGAGCTGAGGTGGTCGCCGACCACGTGGCAGCCGGTCGCGCGGCGGACGGCGCGGGGGAGTTCGTCGGGTGCCACCACGACGTCGGCGCCGAACTCGCGGGCGAGCCTGCGCTGGTGCGGGTAGCGGGCGCCGACGACGATGCGGACGTCGGGGACGTACCGGCGCAACCCGGCGACGGCGGCGAGGCCCATGGTGCCCGCACCCAGCACGGCGACGATCGCCGGTGACCCGGTGTCGTGGCGGGCGGCGACGGTGGGCAGTGCGAGCAGGGCGGCGTGGATGCCGCCGGCGAACGGCTCCACGAGCACCGCCCGCTCGTCGGGGAACTCGTCGAGGTCGGTGTCGATGCGGTGCAGTTGCGACTCGTGCGCCACGAAGTGGGGTGCCCAGCCGCCTCCGGTCGAGCAGCAGAACCCGGTCTGGATGCCGGGTTCCAACTCGCCGGTGGCGAGGTGGGCGTAGTCGTCGCCGTCGCCGGGCCGGGCGCCGGGGAACGGGGGAGCGAACCCGCGGGCCTCGTGGCCGAGCACCGGTTCGAGGATCACGCGGGTGCCGTCGTCGAGCTCGCCGACCACCTCGTGGCCGGGCACGAACGGGAAGGACACCCAGTCCTCGAAGTACAGCGAGGCGTGGCCCTCCACGAGTGACAGGTCGGAGCCGCAGATGCCGGCGAGCCGGGTGTGGACGCGGTGCCAGCCGTCGCCGGGGAGCTCGGGGTCGTCGACGGTGGTGTAGTCGAGCGGGCCGACCCGGGTGGCGGTGACGGGGGAGATCGCCGAGGCGATCCGTGCCATGCCGAGCCGCGGCACCGACCGGGAGATCTGCAGCGCCTTCACGTGCGCACCCCGAACCGCTGGCGCCGCTGGCGCTCGGACAGCAACGGACCGATCGGCAGCTTCGGGCGTGGGCCGCCGGGCGCCTTCGACCAGTGCTCCACGAGCCAGCCGCGTTTGCGGGCGATGGCGGCGAGGCGTGTCTCGGGATTGACGGCCACCGGGAAGCCGACGGCCTCGAACAGCGGCAGGTCGGAGCTCGAGTCGGCGTAGGCGACGCTCTCGTCGAGGTCGAAGCCCTCGGCGTCGCAGTAGTCGGCGAGGATCTGGGCGCGGGCCTCCCCGGTGGGCGGCACCGTGATCATCTCGCCCGACAGGGTGTGGTCGGAGCGCACCGACATCTCGGCGGCGACGATCTCGTCGAAGAGCGGTCGCAGACCCTCCACGTTGAAGCTCAGGGCCCCGGTGATGAGGATCGTGCGGTGGCCGAGTGCCCGGTGCTGCCGCACCCGCCGGATGCCCTCGGGGAACGACTTGGTGATGATGATCTGGCTGAGCATCTCGGCGGCGTCGGCTTCGATCTGCTCGATCGGGGCGTCCTCGTAGCGGCGGTAGAAGTCGCGGAGGAAGTCGGTGCGGTCGGAGCGGTCGAGCTTGGCGAGGCGGGGCGCCTCGGCGAGGGTGCGCACGATGTAGCGGAGCCGTTCGGTGCGGTCGAGTCGGCGGGTCGCCAGCCACGAGTAGCTCTCCACGACGTTGGAGGCGATCAGGGTGTTCTCGAGGTCGAACGCGACGACGTGGCGCTTCGGGTCGAGCACCTGACGACGCATCCGACCCATCCGGTCGGTCGACGGCGACGGGCCGGGCGTGGTCTTCACCCGGGCGTGCTGGATGATCGAGGGCAGGTGGACCTGGGTGATGTAGGCCGGCCAGTCGACCGATCGGGGGTCGAAGTTGAACGCCGCCCGGTCGTCGTCGGCGAGCTCGCCCCAGCTCAACATCAGGTTGTCGACCTGGTAGATCGCCTCGCACTCGGTGTAGAGCCCGTAGAGCTCGACGTAGGTGAGCGCACGGTCGACCTCGGAGCGCTTGTTCTCCACCTGGGCCGACCAGTCGGCCTGCCGGCCGCGCAGTGGCAGGTTCTGGAGCACCTTCTCGGCGGTGGTCAGCACCCGGTCGGCGCGCCGGAGTTGCCCCTGCACGCGGCCGCGGCCGGGGAAGCGGAACTCGGGGACGACGATCGGCTGACCCTTGGAGTCGTAGATCGGGTGTTCGAGGAACCAGCCGCTCACGTTGTCGACGAGGGTGCGGTACTTCAGCGGGTTGATGCCGCCGGAGGCCACCTGGGTGATGGGTGGTGCGGTGTCGGGCCCGAGTGCCGCCACGGCGATGATGGACGCCACCACCAGGTCGACGGGGATCACGTCGACGGTGCCCTCGGGGACGCCGGGGAACTCGCTGAGCAGGCCCCGGGCGTAGGAGATCAGAACGGGTTCGGCCATCCGGAAGCCCCGGATCCAACCCGGTTTCGGTTCGGCGAGCGCCGATTCGATGATCGACGGACGCACGATCGAGACGGGCACGGGCCCCTTCACGTCGGTGAGCGCCTGCTCGCCGAGTGCCTTGGTGAAGGCGTAGGCGTCGGGCCAGCCGACGCTGGCGGCGCGTGCGCGACCCGCCTCCACGAGCTGGTCCCGCACCCACTTCTCGCGGAGCTGCTCGGTCTTGGTGGCCAGGGCCGGGGCGCCGGCGGCGCCGAGCTCGTCGCGGGCCTCCCGGCGGAAGCGGGCGAGCTGGTCGGGGGTGCGGCTCGCGGCGTCGGCGTCGGAGCGCAGGCGCCGGCTGGCGGCCACCTCCGAGCGCCAGTCGATGCCGACGTCGAAGGGCCCGTCGCTGACGAGCGCCTCGGGTGCGTTGCCGCGCCGGTTGCCGGCGACGTAGCAGGTGGACACCGCCACCAGGTGGGGTGTGATGCCGAGCTCGTTGCACAGGTCGGCGATGCGGGTGGGGCCGAGCAGGTTGATCTCCACGGCCGAGTCGAGCGGTGAGTCGAACGACACGGCGGCTGCGGAGTGGATGACCACGTCGCAGGAGGCGAAGATCGTGCGGTCGGCGTCGTTCAGGCCGAGCCCGTCCCGGGTGACGTCGCCCGCCACCGTGGTGATCCGGCGGCCGGCCATCTCGTCGAAGTCGGTCCCGTTCTCCGCGCACTCGGCGCGCAGGCGGTCGAAGGCGTCGTTCTTCAGGATCTCGCGCTGGGTGCGCCGGGCGGCCGGGGTGCGCTTGCCGTCGCGGACCAGCAACACCAGCTCGCAGCCGGGCACCGAGCGCAGGAGTCGCTCGACCAGCGCGGTGCCCACGAATCCGGTGGAACCCGTGATGGCGATCCGTTTCCCGGCAAGCGACTCGGCGATCACGATTGACGGTTCTATCACAATCGTCTACCAATTGGTAGAGAGATGCAGACCCGTGACCGGATCCTCGACACCGCGCTGGTGCTGTTCGGCATGCGCGGGGTCGACGCGGTGTCGCTCGACGAGATCGCCCGCACCGTCGGGGTACGCAAGCAGACCGTGCTGTACTGGTTCGAGAACAAGGACGCACTCGTCGACGAGGTGCTCGCCGTCGCCGCCGCCGAACTCGTGATCGTCATCGACGCCGCACTCCGAGCGGCCCCCGACGATCCGCTCGACCGGATCGACGCCGTGATCCGCGCCGTGTTCCGGCCGGCGGTGAGGCGCCCGGCGCTGCTCGGCCTGATCCGGGAGGTCAGCCGGCTCGACACGGCGCAGGCCGGACGGTTGCGCGAGCGCCTGGCCCCGCTGGTGGACCGCGCCGTCGGCTACCTCTCCGCCGAGATGGACGCCGGCCGGCTCCGCCGCGGCGACCCCGGCCTCGTCGCCGCACTGGGCTACGCCACGCTCACCGGCATCGCCACCGAACCCGAGGCGCTGCGCGCCGTCGGCTGGCAGTCGGATGCGGCGGGCCTGCGGGCGCTGCGGGACGAGCTGCGCGGATTCCTGCGCGCCGCGCTGTCGCCCTAACGTTTGGTGTTGCGGCGCCGTCGGGCGTGGCGTTCGAGTGCCAGGTCGACCAGGCGGTCGATCAGCTCGGTGTAGCTCACGCCCGAGTGGATCCACAGCTTCGGGTACATCGAGATCGGGGTGAAGCCGGGCATCGTGTTCACCTCGTTGCACAGGAACCCGCGGCCCGATCCGTCGGCACGGCGTTCGTAGAAGAAGTCGATCCGGGCGAGGCCGTCGCAGCGCAGCGCCCGGAACACGTCGAGCGCCATCGTCCGCACGTCCTCGGTGGCGGCGGGGTCGAGCGGGGCGGGCACCAGCAGCTGGGCGCCGTCGGTGACGTACTTGTCCTCGTAGCTGTAGAACTCCTCGCCCGGCACGATCTCGCCGGGCTGCGACGCCTCCGGCGCCGTGGTGCCCAGCACGGCGACCTCGATCTCGCGGCCGGTGATCGCCTCCTCCACCACGACCACGTCGTCGTAGGTGAGGGCGTGGTCGACGGCGTCGCGGAGCGCCTCCACGGTGGACGCCTTCGACACGCCCACCGACGAGCCCATGTTGGCGGGCTTCACGAACACGGGCAGGCCGAGGTCGTCGGCGATCTCGGCGAAGGTGCCCGGGGTGACCTCGTGCTCGCGGAAGGCCCGGGAGCGGGCCTGGGGGATGCCGGCGGCGGAGAGCACCTGCTTGGCCATCGCCTTGTCCATCGACACCGCCGACGCCAGGACGCCGCTGCCCACGTACGGCACGTTCGCCAGGTCGAGCAGGCCCTGGACCGTGCCGTCCTCGCCCATCGGGCCGTGCAGGAGCGGGAGCACGACGGTGATCTCGTCGGGAGATGTCGCAACCTCTGCGAGCATCGGTGTCGGCGAGACGGCGGAGCCTGTCGGGTCGAGGCGGCCCGGGACCGCGTCGGGCCCGTCGGCAAGTGCCGCAACGGCGGCGTCGGCGAGGGCCCACTGCCCGCTCGTGGAGATGCCGACCGGTGTGATCCGGTAGCGGTCCGGGTCGGCGGCCTTGAGGACATGGGCGGCGGTGGTGCACGACACGTCGTGTTCGGCCGACTCCCCGCCGAACAACACGAGAAGATGGATCTGCTCACGCCGGGCCACGGACCGCACAGTACCGTCGGTGGACGTGAAGCTCCTGGCATCCGAAGCGGCCGCAGCGATCGGGGGACGGCTCGTCGGTCCCGACGTGGAGTTCGACGGCGCCGACTTCGACTCCCGCTCGATCCGGCCCGGCCAGCTGTTCGTGCCGATCACGGCCGACCGCGACGGTCACGACTACATCGCAGAGGCCCTCGCCGCGGGTGCTGCGACGTACCTCACGAGCCGGCCCGACCCGCATCGCCGCGACCACACCGCCATCGAGGTGGCCGACACGGGCCGGGCGCTGCTGGCGCTCGCCCAGTGGGCCCGTACCCGTCTCGACGCGCAGGTGGTCGGCATCACGGGCAGCGTCGGCAAGACCAGCACCAAGGACATGATCGCCGCCGCCTGCGGCGCCGGCCGACGCACGGCGGTGAACCTGCGCAGCTTCAACAACGACCAGGGGCTGCCGGTCACGATCCTGAACGCGCCCGACGACACCGAGGTGCTGGTGCTCGAGATGGGGATGCGCGGCTTCGGGGAGATCGCCCGGCTGTGCGAGGTGGCCCGGCCCGACATCGGCGTGGTCACCGTGGTCGGTCACTCGCACACCGAGCTGGTCGGCGGCCTCGACGGCGTGGCACGGGCGAAGGGCGAACTGGTCGAGGCACTGCCGGGGTCGGGGACCGCCGTGCTCAACGCCGACGACGAGCGGGTCGCGGCGATGGCGGCGCGTACCGGAGCGTCGGTGGTCACCTACGGCTGGGCCGGTGACGTGCGTCCCGCCGACATCGAGCTCGACGAGATCGCCCGGGCCCACTTCGTGGTGCACTCACCGTGGGGCCGGGCGGAGGTCGTGCTCCCGGTGCCCGGCATGCACATGGTGTCGAACGCCACTGCGGCCCTGGCGGTCGCCGGAGTGGTGGGCGTCGACATCGACGATGCCGCCGAGGCGCTGGCGCACTCGGTGGTGTCGGGGATGCGGATGGAGGTGTCGAGGACGCGCAGCGGGGCGACGGTGATCAACGACGCCTACAACGCCAACCCCACCTCGATGGCCGCCGCACTCGACGCACTGGCCTCCGTGCACGGACGGCGCCACGTCGCCGTCGTCGGGAAGATGGCCGAGATCGAGAACCCCGGGCCGGCCCACCTGCAGATCACCGCGATGGCGGCGGAGCTGGGCGTCGAGATGCTGCCGGTCGGTACCGGCCTCTACGGCGGCGTGGAGCCGATCGACGACCCGGCCGACGTCCCTGCGGCGCTGGGCCCGCTCGCGGACGGTGACGTGGTGCTCGTGAAGGCGAGCCGTTCGGTGGGCCTCGAGCGGGTGGTGGAGGCGTTGCTCGCCTGACTACACCAGCCGCGACGCGTTGGACGGCGTGAACGGTTCGCCGCCGTCGGCCTCGGACAGGAAGGCCGACTCGGGCATCCGTCGCAGATCCACCCACCAGGCCAGGAACAGGGCGAACGCCGCACCGAAGCCGAGCACGGCCCGGGCGCCGATCCACTCGATCACCACACCGAACACGAGGTTGCCGATCGGCACGGTGCCGCCGAACACCATGAACCACAGCGGCATCACCGTGGCCCGTTCGGTGTTCTTCAGGTTGAGCTGCAAGGTGGTGGTGATGGCGGTGGCCGTCATGAAGTAGCAGAAGCCGAGGACGAAGCCGATGGGGAACGCCAGTTCGGGGCTGCGCAGCTGGGAGAACAGGCCGAGGGCGATGGCGAAGCCGACGAAGCCCCGCACGATCAGCAGCTTGCGGTCGACGTGCGAGAAGAAGGTGCCCACGGCGATCGCACCGAAGAAGGCGCCGGCGCCCCAGGTGGCGTACAGCCAGCGGTAGACGGCGCCCGCCGAGTCGATGCCGAAGTTGAGGCGGGCGACCGACGGGAACAGGCCGATGTAGACGAGGCTGAACAGTGAGAACAGGAACATGCCGAGCAGGAGGCGGCCGAGCACCGCGCGGTGCTTGGCGATGCGCAGCCCGATCAGCAGCACGCCGAAGCCGCGGTCGGTGTTGCCGCTGCGGACGTCGGGCATCGAGACCACCAGCAGGGCCACGATGAAGAAGAAGTAGGTGCCGGCGTTGATCACGAAGATGCCGGCCACCGACATGCCGGCCACGGCGAGGATCGCCGCGAACACCGGGCCCATCACGCGGGTGCCGTTGATCATCGCCGAGTTGAGGCTGATCGCGCCGGGCAGGTCCTGGCGGTGCACCAGCAGGGGCATGGAGGCCTGGAAGGCCGGGGCGTTGAACGCGTTGGCGATGCCGATGCCGAGCTGGGCGGCGAAGATCGTCCAGAGCGCCGTCTCCTGCCACACGAAGTAGGCAATGGCGAGCGTGAGCACGACCGAGGCGCTCTGTGCGGTGAGCTGCAGCTTCTGCTTCGACACCCGGTCGGCGAGCACGCCGGCGGGGATCGACAGCACGAGCAGGGGGCCGAGCTGGGCGAAGATCATCAGGCCCACCAGCGCCGGCCGCCCCGTGCGGTCGTCGATGTAGGCCGGCAGCGTGAAGTTCTGCATCCACGTGCCGATGTTCGACAGTGCCAGCCCGACGAAGATGATCCGGAAGCCACGGTACGACAGCGCCGCCCGCGCCGTGCCGGGCCGTCGACCATGTTCGGGTGGCGGCTCGGGTGGCGGCTCGGGTGGCGCGTCGGAGGTGGAGGAGGTGTTCATCGAACTTGACCGGTCGGTCAAGTTATCGGAAGGCGGCGAAGCAGGTCCGGAGGTCGTCGACGAAGAGGTCGGGCACCTCGAAGGCGGCGAAGTGGCCGCCGCGCGGCTGCTCGGCCCAGTGACGGATGTCGGTGAACGAGTCCTCCACCCAGGCGCGTACGGGCGGCACGATCTCCTTCGGGTACACCGTGAAGCCCGACGGCACCGACACGGTGAAGCGAGGGCCGCGGGCGAAGCTCTCCCAGTAGAGGCGGGCCGAGGAGGCGCCGTTGCCGTTGATCCAGTAGAGCATCACGTTGTCGAGCAGCTCGTCGCGGGTGAGCACGTTCTCGGGATGGCCGTCGCAGTCGGTCCAGGCCCAGA
>Ga0102928_1000030_pt1 | contig 67698 bp, 55 predicted proteins | sample SalPonR1_B_D1_MG_FD_78504 | JGI IMG/M metagenome (GOLD analysis project Ga0102928, IMG submission 78504) | Salt pond soil microbial communities from South San Francisco under conditions of wetland restoration - Salt Pond MetaG R1_B_D1_MG | ecosystem: Environmental > Aquatic > Marine > Intertidal...
TATGCTTATCCGTATCTTTCCCCAAGATTGTTCCATCTATAAGAAACTGTTGCTATTAGAAGCCTGTCAAAGAGATCATCAAAATATCTTCTATTAAATTTGTAGCAATATTCATTCAAATAATTCTGTAGAAAATCATCATCAACTCTGTGGTACATGTCCAATAGCATTCGCTTTGCATTGCTAATGGTAGTATGAACCCAGGGTAATGCTTTATTGACTTTATCTTTGGGAATTAACTTTGCATCATGCTCATAATCTTGGTCTAAATCCACAAAACTTGTAGATTTATCAGATTTAATATGAGTGCCTTCTTTAACCGATTCTTTAACCTTATTTGTGATTTCTTCTTTTCTTAAAGATTCTAAAACTCTCATTTTTAAGTAACCTACTTTTTTATCCTTACCGTGTTTCTTAGGGTCATAGTTGTCTCCACCATCTTTTGATTCTACGCTTACCAGCACATTAGATTGACGTTGACTACCACGCCCTCGTTTTAGAGGTTCGTCAAGATTCCGATTTATGGATACAGTTTCGAAGAAACCATCATCAAGCTCTATTTCATTTTTAAGTTTGTATTGGTCGTCTCTAAGTCCCATAACACATCTTATTTTGTGCATCATTAACCAAATGGGCTCATAACGTTTATGACCTATTTGCCTCTGAACTTCTTTAGCTGAGAATGTTTTTTTTGTGCTTGTAAGAAGATGCATTGCTATAAACCAATATTGGAATGGTAATTTGCTAGCATGCATAACTGTTCCGCTCTTCAAGGTAGTTCTAAAGTGGCAACTCTTGCATTCCCATTGTTCACGATTCTTCTTCCAATAATGGGAAGTACATCCACATTTTCTACAAGTTATACCAACTCGTAATCGATAGGCTTTAAAGGCCTCTTTACAGCTTTCTTCGTCAGGAAAGTATTTATAAAAATCTATTAATTTCATATTTAAAGATACGAAATTTAATTGGGGAAACTCGCGGATAAGCATAAAGATTAATCTTTAGCTAAACTTGATATCGAGGTATAATCGTAGATGTGTTTTCCTTCCTCTTTTACCTTTGATGCTTTAAGCATAGCTTTCGCCACAACTTTAGCTTGTATAGGTTTATACTTTGGAGGCAGTAAAAAAGAAAACGCACTCATAAAAAGTTTTGCGATTCGTTCTCCGGTTCGATTTTCTTTTCTGTCTCCCAATAATAATGACGGTCTGAAAATATGTATGTTCTTATAACCAAATTCTGAAACTTTGTCTTCTACTTCGCCTTTAAGCTTAGTGTAAAAATTAGAGCTTTTACTATCTGCGCCAATAGAAGAGACTAAAACAAAAGATTTACAATCTCTCTCCAAACCAAATTTGGCTGCATTTACCGGTATATTGTAATCTACTTTGCGATATTTTTCTTTGTCACCGTCTACTTTACTTTGAGTCGTACCAACAGCACAAAATACGACACTTTCTGGTGCAATGGCATTTTGAAATGCCTTTTCATCTTCAAAATCAATCACAACCTCTTTAACCCTTGGGTGATTAAAATCGACCTGACGTCTTAATATAACATGAATTTCTTTGTAACTGGAGTCGTTTTTCAGCTCATCAAGAAGATGTCCACCAATTAAACCAGTAGCTCCGAGTAAAGTTGCTTTTGAATTTTTCATTTTTATAATTAAAGTTTCCAATATAAGCAAATGTATATTGGTATTCAGAGATAAAAGATGAATATATTTAATAATGCACTATTAATTAAGCAATTTTGTTTTATTTTGCATATTGGATTGTGCATTTTTGTATATTTGAAGAAAATTTTGCCACAATGGATGATCTTTTCGAAAAACAAAATATACTTCTAAAGAGCATTAAAACAAATTTTAGAAGATATCTATATGATAAAATTGCATGGAATAGCAGAATGATTGGCATTATTGGTGCACGTGGTGTAGGAAAAACTACAATGTTATTACAATACATTAAATCTAATTTAAATCCTGATGATGCTCTATACGTTTCAGCAGATGATTTATATTTTGGCCAGCATACTTTATATAGTTTGGCAGATGAGTTTTATAAAAATGACGGTAAACATTTATTTATAGACGAAGTTCATAAATACAAGAATTGGTCTCAAGAATTGAAAAACATTTATGATTCTTTTCCTTCATTGAAAATAACATTTACGGGTTCATCTATACTAGATATTATTAAGGGTTCTTCAGACTTAAGCAGAAGAGCTTTGATCTATAAACTTAATGGCTTGTCCTTTAGAGAATATCTTAAATTATATCATGACAAACAGGTGAGTGTTTATTCATTGAATGAAATATTAAATCAAAAAATTGAACTTCAGGATATATCACATCCACTTCCATTATTTAAAGACTATCTGAAAAGGGGTTATTTTCCATTTGGTCTTGAAAGTGAGATGAAGCTAAGATTAGACCAAATCATCATTCAAACTTTAGAGGGAGATATTCCTCAATATGCTAACCTTAATGTAAGTACTACTAAAAAGTTGAAACACTTATTGTCTATTATAGCTAAGAGCGTACCTTTTAAACCAAATTTTTCCAAAATTGCTGAAATAATTAAAGTAAGCCGTAATTCTCTTGATGATTACTTTTTCTATATGGAAAAAGCCGGACTTATAATACAATTAAGACAAGAAACAAAAGGAATAAGAAGTTTAGGGAAAGTGAGTAAAGTATATTTAAATAATCCAAACCTATTGTTTAATCTGGGAGCAGGTAACACAAATCCTGGAAATTTAAGAGAAACTTTTTTTTATAATCAGATGATGGTAAATCATCAAGTATTTTCTTCAAAAGAAGCAGACTTTATAATTGAAAATAAGACCTTTAAGATAGGTGGTAAAAATAAAGACCAAAAGCAACTCCCGAAGGACTCAAATTCTTATTTAGTTAAAGATGGAATTGAATACGGCTACAAAAACGTAATACCACTTTGGGCTTTTGGTTTGAATTATTGAATTTTAAAATTTATCTCCCAGCCTGATTAATTTTTCTCGCTGAATAATATAAAAAAGTGATGAAATATGGGGTATAATAAACATACTCAAAAGCCAAAATATTTTATTGTAAACTTTATTGCGTATTATATCGACTAATACAATGATCCAGGTAACTAAAAAAGCCACTACTGCTGCACCATATAAAAAATCTGAAAAGTCTAAATTGTAAATCTTTGTAATTACTCCATATATCAGGACGCCTAAATTAAAACAAAGCATAATCAATAATCTGTTCTTTGGTATAGGAAGCTTCTTACCAATCATGATTTAAAAATTTAATTTTAGAATAATTGTTATAAATTTTCAGCCTCTGCAATCATCTCCACAACGTCGTAAACTTTTATACTATCCTGCTTTTCTTTATTTTTTACTCCGTCGGTCATCATGGTATTACAAAACGGGCATCCGGCGGCAATCGCTTCAGGTTTGGTCTCTAAAGCTTCTTCCGTCCTGTGGATATTAACTTCTTTATCTCCCGGTTCAGCATCTTTAAACATTTGTGCTCCGCCGGCTCCACAACAGAGCCCACGACTTTTACAGCTTTTCATTTCAACCAATTCTACATCCAGCTTTTGTAAAAGTTCGCGAGGCGCTTCATATTCTCCATTGGCGCGGCCTAGATAACACGGATCGTGAAAGGTAATGCGTTTTCCTTTAAACTGACCGCCTTCAATTTTAAGTCTGCCGTCGTCTAAAAGCTGTTTTAAAAATTGTGTATGATGTACCACTTCATAATTTCCGCCTAAAGCAGGATATTCGTTTTTTATGGTATTAAAGCAATGCGGACAAGTTGTTACGATGTTTTTTATCTCGTAGGCATTAAGTACTTCAATATTGGTGGCTGCCTGCATTTGAAACAAAAATTCATTTCCAGCACGTTTGGCCGGATCGCCTGTGCAGCTTTCTTCTGTACCTAAAACCGCAAAATCAACGTCGATTTTGTTGAGAATTTTCACAAAAGCTTTGGTAATTTTTTTGGCCCTGTCATCAAAACTTCCAGCACAGCCTACCCAAAATAAGACTTCCGGCTGTCTACCTTCTGCCATTAAACTCGCCATTGTTGGTACGTTCAAATTTTCACTCATATTTACTCTTTAAAAACTTCAATATTTACGTTTTTCATAACCAAATCGGTAAATTTTCCCTTGTAACGTGTGGCTTTCACTAAATGGTTATCAATCCAATGATAATTACCACCACGGGGTTTGCCCATCAATAAACTATGATATTTAAACCCGTGTTTTTTTAACCAATTCTCTGTGACTTCCCGATGCTCCTCTGTTCTGGAGGTAAAAAAACAAATGCGGTGACCTTTTTCATACCAGCGGTTTAAGGTCGCTAAAGCATCAGGAAATGGTAGACATGTTGCCATACGTTCCGGTTCTTCGTTGGGGACATCTTCGGTAACCGTACCATCAATATCAATCAAATAATTTTTGATATGTTTTGGCAACATTGGACTGAGGTGTTTATCGCCCTCTACTACATCGTTTAATAAATCGTCGTTTTGATTGTTGTCTGACATAAAAATATATTTTGGTTAGTTTTCATTAACCCAATTCAATCTATCCTGTTGGTTATAAGGCCATGGCGCAGCATTATTTTCAATGTTGGTCATGGCGTTATTGAGTTCCATTGGTGCAGCGCTTTCTTCCATAACCAAATACTGGCGCATGTCCATGATTATAGATAACGGATCTATACCAATAGGACAGGCTTCTACACAGGCATTACAAGTGGTACAAGCCCAAAGTTCTTCTCTACTGATATAATCATCTAACAATTGTTTGTCATCTGCCTTAAACTCGCCATTCTTATCAATATTTTCTCCAATGTCTTCAAGCCTGTCTCGGGTGTCCATCATGATTTTACGTGGTGATAACTTCTTACCGGTTTGATTAGCAGGACATTCAGACGTACATCGTCCACACTCTGTACAGGTGTAAGCACTAAGCAATTGAAACCAGTTGAGATCGGTGACATCACTGGCGCCAAATTTTTCAGGTTCAGCTTCATCTTCAGCCGGAGCAGCATAGGGATCTGCATCAGGATCCATCATCATTTTTACTTCATTGGCCACGGTTTCATTATGCGAAAACTTTCCCTTTGATTCTATTCTTGAATAATATACATTGGGAAATGCCAGTAAAATATGCAGGTGTTTGGAATAATATAGGTAATTTAAAAAGAAAAATATACCTAAAATATGGAGCCACCAGGCTGAGCGCTCTATGGCAACTAATGTAGCATTGCTCATGCCTTCAAAAAGCGGAAGCATAAACTGACTTACAGGAAATGCCCCGGCTTTAGCGTAACCGTCGGCAGCATTGAGTTGAAGTTGATAGTCTGTGGCGTTCATGGTTAGGAATAATACCATCAAAACAACTTCAAAATACAATATATTATTGGCGTCATTTTTAGGCCAGCCTTTCATTTCTTTAGACCAAAAGCGTTTGATTTTTGAAATATTTCGACGTGTCCAAAACAAAATTACGCTGACTAAAACCAATAAGGCTAAAATTTCAAAACTGCCAATTAATATATCATAAACCGGCCCGATAGATGCAAAAACACGATGTGTACCCAGAATACCATCTATAATAATTTCAAGCACCTCAATATTGATGATAACAAACCCCACGTAAATAAGGATGTGTAAAAATCCGGCAATTGGTCTTGTCACCATTTTGGACTGCCCTAAAGCCACACGAATCATTTTTTTTAGCCTCACAGGTTTGTTATCTGTCTTGTCTATGTCTTTGCCAAGTAAAATATTTCGTCTAAGTCTCCCAACATTTCTAGTAAAAAACCACACTGAAAATGCCAGAGCGGCAACAAACAGTATTTGAGGTATATATTCCATAAATTAACTTATTCTTCGTTTTCGTCTGCTCCCTTATATTCTCTGTTTTTCTTTCCAAATACTGAAAAATGTACATAGCGTTTGGGGTTCATTTTCATGTCCCGAAGCAATTCTTCCATCTCCTTGGTCGCATTTTCCAGGTTAGTATACATGTCTTTATCATTAATCAATTGGCCTAGGCTGCCATCGCCATCATCAATTTTTTTAGTGATGCTCTTTACCTGCGCCAAGGTAACTTCCAGCTCGTTCACTACTTTATTGAATTCGATTTTTGATAGTGAATCTGAAATCGTGTTGAATTTTTCAGACATGTTTGATAAGTTACCCATTGTGTTTGTAAACTCATCTGAATTATCCTTAATCAAATTGTTAATATCTGATGATGTTGAACTCAAAGTATTTATTGTTTTATTAAACTTTAAAATACTATTCTTCAAGGATTTATTGGTATTATTATCCATTATATAATTGATAGAATTCAATAAAGTATCTACACTACTTACACCATCTTCTATTTTTTTCTGCAAGGGTGTTAACCTGTCATTTACAAGCTCTAAAAGTCCGGCTTCAATTTTACCATGTAGTGTATCTCCGGGTTTGGCTAGTGTTTTATTATCAAAATCGGGAACGATAGCAACAGACTTACCCCCTATCAAGTTACCTCCATAAATTTCAGCAACACTTGATTTTGAAAAAGGAAATTTATTTTTGATATTCATGCTTACCACAAGTTTAGCATCTTTTCTGATATCTATATTTGTAACAGACCCAATTTGTAAACCATTAATGGTAACGGCAGATGACTGACTGAGGCCTTCTACCTGATCGTAGACGGCATAGAATGTTCTGGAGTCTTCAAGTAAGTTTTTTCCTTTAAGGAAATTATACCCAAAAATTAAAAGTGCTATGGCTACAATGGCCATAATACCTATTTTTACTTCATTAGAAATTTTCACTGTGTGCAATTTAATTAGGGTAAAAATAATTATTTGATACGGGTTTTCAAGGCTTCTTTAATACTAATTTTATCACCATTCAAATAAGCCACTATAAAAGCACCTTTATAACCTTTGTCTTTAGCCTCTAAAAGCTTGTTTTGTATGTATTTATGGGAGTGGGATTCGTCAAAATAATATTTATATAATTCACCACTCTTAACCCTTTTGATTGGTGATAATCCCTTAAAATTTTGAGGACTTTCGCTTAGCTTACGTCTAGCCGCTGCAATTTGAACGTGAAATTTAGCTTTATATTCATCATTTAGTATTTCATTCTTGTTGATTGAACTTTCGCTGTAAGTTGATAAATCTTTAATATCGTTGACATGAAGTGAGTTTTTATATTCAATGATTGCTAAGGAAATCTGTTCAGCGAGTTTTTCTTTGCCGTTTTTAGATTTTAGGTAGTTGTTTTCATTTTTATTGGTCAGAAAACCTAATTCTACAAGAACGCTAGGCATGTATGTTTCTCTAAGGACTAAAAACCCTGCCTGCTTTACTCCTCGATTTTTACGCGACAAGTTTTTAGTAAAATTATTTTGAATATTACTGGCCATTAAAATACTTTGGTCGAGATATTCTTCTTGCATTAAACTGAAACCTATGTAAGATTCCGGTGATTTTGGATCAAAACCGTCGTACTTTTCTTCATAATTTTCTTCTAGCTTTATAACTTGATTTTCTCTCATGGCTATTTCAAGGTTATCTTGATTTCTGTGAAGGCCCAGTACAAAAGTTTCCGTACCATAAGGTCTGCTATTATCTACGGCATTGGCATGTATAGAAATGAATAAGTCAGCTTTAGCGTTATTGGCAATATCTGCTCGCTCTCTAAGTCCTATAAAAACATCAGAATCTCTTGTGTATAAAAAATCAATATCAGATCTTTCTTTAAGTAATCCTCCTACCAAAAGAGCGACGTCCAGGGCTACATCTTTTTCATTGATACCATACTTTTGAGCACCGGGATCTTTACCACCATGTCCCGGATCAAGAACAATCTTAAATGTTTGCTTGTTTTGAGCCTCTGTTATGGATACATGAAAACAAATAAAAAACACAATAAAGACATAAAGAGAAAGTTTCTGTACAGACTGCGGCATTATATTTGAAGGGTGCTTTAATTTTGATTTTCTTAATGTAATCATTTAATAATATGTAATTTTGAGCTTTTTTCAAAAAAGCAATAATTTAAACAAAAATACGACTATATATCTTGCAGGCAAAGATACCACACATACTTTTGTATTTTACATTACTTTTCAGTTGTGCTTTATTCGGACAGGTTGAAGGTGATACTTTGCCTCCGACGCCAGAAAGCTTAAAGAAATCTGTTATTATAGCTCAAGATACACTACAGTTAAAATCAAAAGGGATTATAGAAAAAAAACAAGATATACAGAGAGACAGCACTCAAAAAGATACCACAAAAAAAACCTTTTTAACAGATGTCGTTAAAACAAACGCCACTGGCTATAAACGGCTTTCAAAAGTAGAAAATAAGATGTATTTGTACGATGAAGCTAAGATTGTTTACGGTGATGTTGAACTCACGGCAGGGTTAATTGTACTAAACAATAATAACAATCAGGTATTTGCTGCTGGTATTAAAGATTCTACAGGCTATACCCAAAGCCCTGTTTTTAAGCAAGGAAGCAAAGTGGTAGAGCCGGATAGTATCATTTTTAATTACAAAACAAAAAAAGCATTAATTTACAATTCCCGTACCCAGGATGGCGAATTAAATATAAAAGCAGAGTCGTCAAAAAGGGTGAATGATTCTGTGTATTATATGCAAAATGCAAAATTTACAACTTCAGAAGATATTGATAATCCTGAGTATTATTTTTTAGCTCGAAAAATTAAGTTTGTACCGGGCAAAAAGGTAGTAACAGGTTTAGTTAATATGTATATTGCAGATGTACCAACGCCACTGGGTTTACCCTATGGATTTTTCCCCTTAGCAGACAAGCAGTCCTCCGGTTTTATTATTCCATCTTTTGGAGACAACAGAAACCGTGGCTTTTTTCTTCAGAACGGCGGCTATTATTTTGCCATAAACGACTACGTAGATTTAAAAGTACTAGGAGACATCTTTTCTAATGGAAGCTATGGCATACGCCTGGATTCTAACTATGCTTTGCGGTATAAATTTAATGGGCGAGTTAGCTTTAGATATGAAAAATTGTTTATAGAAGAAAGAGGTTTCCCAAATTTTCAAGAGCAAACCATTTTTAATTTTAGGTGGAACCATAGTCAAGACCAGAAAGCTAGTCCGAGCTCTCGTTTTTCTGCATCTGTAAATTTGGGCTCAAGTCAATTTTTTAGACAATCTGTAAATCAAGTAAATACAGGCAATTTCTTAAACAATACATTAAATTCTTCTGTGTCTTATTCTAAAACTATTGAAGCTGGTCCCGGGATGAATTTAAATATTTCTGCTACCCATAACCAAAATACAAATACTGAACTTGTAAACCTCACCTTACCCACTTTGCAATTTAGTATCAATAGAGTTTTTCCTTTTGAACCAAAATTTAGAGCAAAAAAAGGAGCATTAGAAAATATAAACGTTCAATATAATTTAAGAGGAGAAAATAGAATACAAACCACAGATTCATTATTTCTAAAACCTCAGATGTTTGACAATTTAGACTCTGGTTTACAACATTCAATACCACTAACCACGAATTTTAAAGTTTTTAAATACTTTAGTGTATCCACCAGTATAAATTATGATGAAACTTGGTTATTCAAAACCTTCGATCCCTTTTTTGACGAACAAACACAAACCGTTCAACGAGATACCATAAACGGATTTGATTCTTACAGAACCTACAGTGCAAATGCCAGTGTGGGTACAACCGTTTACGGCATGTTTCCTTTTGGAGACGACAAAAAAATTAAAGCCATACGTCATGTCATGAGACCAAGTGTCTCCTACTCCATTAACCCTGGATTTGATCAATACTATGAAGACATCACAATTCCCGGAGTTGGTTCTGCACCTGACCGAATACAACAAGTGTCCAGATTTGAAGGTACATTATACGGCGCTCCAAATCCAAACTTTTCTAGTGGTTTATCCTTATCACTTACCAATGATTTTGAAGCAAAGGTTAGGAAAAAAGACACCACTCTTACCGGTGAAGAAGCTTATAAAAAAGTGAAACTGCTCAACAATCTGGGATTTAGTACCAATTATAATTTTGCCGCAGACTCTTTAAAACTTAGTCCTATTGCCGTTCGTGGAACAATCCCACTTTTTGATCAAAAGGTAAACATAAACCTCATTGGGGCTTTCGATGTTTACGCTTTGGATAGTAATAATAGACGTATAAACACGTTAAACATTAATAATGGCGGAAGTTTGGTGAGGCTAACAAGAGCCAACGTCAGTTTTGGGTATAAGCTGTCTAGCACAGATTTCGAAAAGGGTAGTGAAGATGAGGAGGAAGATGAAGACGATCTGGACAATGAAACATTTTTGAGTGGTGGTCGTAAAGATGATTTATTTGGCTCCGGAGATCCTTTGAACCCCGGCCTTAACCCCAGAAATCAGGAGGAATCTAAAAAAGACGACAATGAGTTTTACAATTACAAACCACCCTGGAATCTGAATTTACAGTACGCCATGACTTATAATAATTCAGCCAGACAGAATCAAATATCCAGTCATTCTATCATGTTTTCCGGGGATATAGAACTCTCTCCGCGATGGTCTATTAGTGCTTCTTCTGGCTTTGACCTTGTAAACCCCGGATTTACCTTTACGCAGTTTCAGTTTAGCAGGGATTTAAAAAGCTGGCAAATGAGTTTTAACTGGAGGCCCATTGGAGAGTTAAGGTCTTGGTTTTTCTTTATAGGTATAAAATCCGGTATATTTAGAGACATTAAATACGACAAGAATAGAGAACCTGACAGAACATTAAGATAACAACATTAATATGAAAAAAGAAATCGTAAATTCAAATCAAGCGCCGGAACCAATTGGTCCTTACAATCAATCTGTAAAGTTTGGAGAACTATTATTTACTTCAGGTCAAATCGCTCTGGATCTCGAAGGCAATCTTATTACCGATGACATTGAAAGTGAAACCCGACAGGTATTCAAAAATTTACAGATGATTTTGAAAGCATCAGGTCTTGATTTTGAAAATGTTTTAAAAGTCAGTATTTTTTTGAAGGATATGAATGATTTTGTAAAAGTAAATGAGACTTATGCCTCGTATTTTACATCTGATGTTGCTCCAGCACGAGAGACTGTTCAAGTGGCCAAACTTCCTAAAAATGTCAATATAGAGATTAGCCTTATCGCAGGTAAACCTTAGTTATGTGGCACTATACCCTAAAATAGGCGGTAATAATTACCCTCTTATTATAAGTTTGTCGTTCTATTCACAATTGGACAAGCCATTTTGTATTTGCTGAAATATTATTTTTTAGGATTAATGTCATGTGGATAGATAATTTACAAGTTGAGAATAAAATTTAGCTATTCCATATTTCCCATGACTTTTCTGCCTGAAACTTGAGCATATCATAGCCATTACAGATTTTAGCCCCTTGATTATTGCCCTGAGCCAAAAAAGTAGACACTTTAGGATTATACACCAAATCGTATAATAAATGTTTTTTACCAATAAAATTATAAGGGATATCTGGAGATTGATGAATATTTGGTGAAGTACCCAAAGGCGTACAATTAATAATTAGCTTATGGGACTCTATAATGTCCTTATCTAAATCGGCATAAGATATGTGGTTTTTCATTTTAGGCTTTCTTGAAACTATAAGATGAGAAATATCAAATGAATTTAATCCATGACAAATGGCCCTTGACGCACCTCCGGTGCCTAAAACTATGGCTTTTTGGTGATGTTTTTCAAGAAGGGGAAACAGAGATTTCACAAAGCCATACACATCTGTATTATACCCGTATAGTTTGTTGTTTTTTAATTTTATGGTATTTACAGCTCCAATGGCTTTAGCGTTATCATCTATGATGTCAATAAAGTCGATGACATCCTGTTTATAAGGAATAGTTACATTCAAACCTTTCAGGCCTTTTTCCTTATGAATGATAGTCCTAATTTTCAATATATTATCAATATCGAAATTTTCGTAATGGGCATCAATGTTAAGGTTTTCAAATTTTTTATTGAAATAAGCTTTTGAAAATGAATAATTTATGTCTTTTCCTATAAGTCCGTATTTATGCATATGGCGTCGTTTTGTTTTCTTTGTCATACCAAACTAAAGAGTGTATGAAAAAGATGCATAAAAGTATAAATAAAATTGCAATCCGTGTTGATGTCAGCTCAAAATTCTGGCCAATCTTTTTGATAATTTATAATAGGTTGTTCGTTAGAATCTATTAAAATTTCTCCCATGTTGTTTTTTTCTTTCTGAACCAGACAAGACTCATGCTTACAGTAATGAAGCCATTAAGGGTATCAAATGTAATTTTTTTAAATTTTTTTTATACTATAATTTATAAAATAAAATATGCTTACAAAAGCAATAACAGAGCCTGCGGGAAATACATCAATAATTTTGTGTAAATTAGTTCTATTAGCATCTTCAAATAAGCTGAAATCCCATTATATATAGCAGTAATTTTGAGATAGAAAGTATCAAGAGTTTCCTCTAAAAACAACACCTAATCACCCAGCAACATAATAAGAAATGAACCTGATAGCTCCGAGAGAGTCATCTTGGTAACTCTGGCTTCACTACAAAATAATACAAACTACACATTATCATTCTGAGCTGCCGGATTTTGAAGACCAATAGCTATACCGGAAGCAAGGCCTAGAATTGTGAATAAAATTTAACTTCTGGCTTTTATATTAAAATAATTATTTAAAAAATAAATTGAACCGATTATCATGCTAAAAAAAAACCGACCCGGAAGTATATTTCATCTTTCAAAATAAGACAATCTAAAATTTTTGAAACACTAAAGTGGCAGATAATCATGCCAAAAATAAAGAAGAAAATAAATTTGAAATTGATGTATTGAATAAAGCTCTTAAATCTGCCGTGTAATAAAGGAAAAAAGCTTTACAATTGAACTTTTGAAGCATATACATAAACTATTCAGAAAACCAGCGAAAAAGTCATAATTCCACTGTAAACTCCAGAGAGTTTGTTTGCTGCACCCATCACGATACCTTATACCACAAGTAAAATTTTACGGCTAAATATGCGTATAGTTTCCATCTACATTTTTTTAAATGACCATTTTTCTAAGATAAAAATAGTTAAAAAACCAAATGTAGCCAAAGCAATTGGTAAAAGTAACTGTGGGTTTTCACTATAACTAAACGGAGATATACTTTTTTCTAAAACAATTTTATAGCTTTCGTAATCATTTGATGTTTTTTGGAAAGTATCTAAGTTAATATGATTTGATACAGTTGAAAAAGATAGAATTTCTCCAGTATTTTTATCCATCACCCTTAAGGTTTTTTTCCAGGGCCAAATTTTATTTAAGGATCCAAAAACGAAGCCGGTAAGTATAGATAATGTGAGGTACTCGTGTCTATTAAAAAGCCATTTCAGCAACCTGGAAAAGGATAAAATTCCAGCTATGGCACCAAGGCCAACTGCAAAAATAACTTTAAAATCAAAATTACTTACAGCTTCAAGTATTTGTTTGTAAGCCCCAAGGAGAACAAGTATAAATGCTCCAGAGATGCCGGGAAGAATCATGGCACAACTAGCTAATGATCCACAGAAAAACAAATACAGCAAACTTTGGGTTTCTCCTGCCGGGGTCATGGTTGTAATGAGATAAGCCAAAACCGTTGCGACAACAAAGCTAATGATATGAATAAGTTTCCATTTTGGAATTTGTTTACCGATATACCATACACTTGCCAGAACCAATCCAAAGAAAAAAGACCACACCAGAATTGGGTATGTTTCTAATAAAAAGGACATTAATTTCATTAATGAAAAAATACTAATGGCTATTCCTGTGAATAAGGCTAATAAAAAATTTCCATTTAGCTTTTTCCACATATTCCAAAACCCACCGGTTTTCCAAGCTTTAAGTAAGTTTAGGTCAATATTACTGATGGTGGTTACTAACTCTTCGTAAATTCCTGTAATAAAGGCAATTGTTCCACCAGAGACTCCAGGAACTACATCTGCTGCTCCCATAGCAATGCCTTTCAGGGTAATGGTCATGTAATTTTTAAACCTTCTATCGCTCATCTTTTGCTTTAAAGTGAATCTCTGAAAAGTCTTTAGTCACTTTAAACGTAGTGTTTTCCTTATCGTATTCCAGTTCACTTAGACTTACTGAAACATTATCAATCTCAACCTCAGAAATCTCAAATGGTATACCTATTAGATTAATTAAAAACTTGTCGTATCCATTATTGTATTTTCCTAGTTTATGCTGAGTAATGATAAGTTCATCGTTTTTTCCTCTCAGTTTAAAGTTTCTATAGCTGTATCTTCCCTTTTGATACTCATATCCATCCTGAGCATCTTCATAAACATGAGAAATTTCTTTTCCAAGCATAAAATATACGTCGAGTTTGAGTTCTTTAATTTGTAATTCACCCACATATTGTTGAACAGGATATCTTGGGATAATGGCACCTGATTTTACAAAAATTGGTATTGAATTAATGTCTGCATCTACCCAAAGTTCTTTGCCTCCGGATATCAATTGGTTATCCCAGAAATTATACCATTCTCCACGAGGTACGTACATCCTTCTTCCTTTAGAATTGGGCTCTAAAATTGGACACACAAGAATTTTTTCGCCAAAAATAAATTCATCATTTCTATAATGTGTGAGAAAATCGTCCTGGTCAAAGTAAAACAAGGATTTAATTACAGGTATGCCTTCAGTTGAATACTGGTAAAATGCAGTATATAAATAAGGCAACAAAGTGTACCTGAGCTCAATAAATTTTCTTGATATATCAGTAGTTTCATCATCAAAAGACCAGGGTTCTTGGTCTCCGTGATGGCCGCTGGAGTGGGTTCTGCATAACGGATGAAATACGCCTAATTGAATCCATCTAATAAACAGCTCACTACCAGGTTGTTCTGCAAAACCACCAATATCTGATCCTGTAAAAGACATACCGGATAAACACATTCTCTGCACTTGATTATTTGCCACCCATAAATGTTCCCATGTGGCGACATTATCACCAGTCCATGAAGACCCATAACGTTGAGCACCACTAAAGGCAGATCTTGTAATTACAAAAGGCCTTTTGGGGTAAGCATATTTTTTAACCCCTTCGTAGGTTGCCCTAGCCATTTGTGTGCCATAAACGTTATGTGCTTTTCTGTGACTGCAGGGATGGCCATCGTAATCATGCCTTACATCATCCGGAAATGTTTTTGTAGGAACTTCCATTACGGCAGGCTCGTTCATATCATTCCAAACGCCTTTAACGCCAATATCAGATATGAGTTCTTTGAACAAATCGGCCCACCAACTTCTCACTTCCGGATTGGTGTAGTCGGGAAAACAACATTCACCTGGCCACACTTTGCCTATCATATGAGGGCCATCTGCCCGTTTACAGAAATAATCGTTTTCTAAGCCTTGTTTGTATATTTCATAGTCTTCATCAATTTTTATACCCGGGTCAATGATGACAATTGTTTTAAAGCCATCATCTGCTAAAGCCTTAACCATTTTCTTTGGATTCGGAAAATGCTCTTTATTCCAGGTAAAACATCTAAACCCGTCCATATAGTCTATATCCAGATAAATTCCATCACAAGGAATTTCTAGTTTTCTGAATGTACTCGCTATTTCTCGTACGCGACTCTCTGGAAAGTAGCTCCACTTACATTGATGATAACCTAAAGCCCATAGTGGTGGTAAATCTGGAAGACCAGTCAAATCGGTATAATTGCTTACGACATTTTCAACTTTAGGCCCGTAAATAAAATAGTAATTCATTTCACCTCCTTGTGCCCAATAGCTGGTGATATCGTGTCTTTCGTGACAAAAGTCAAAAAAAGTCTTGAATGAGTTATCAAAAAAAATACCGTAAGCTTGATTATCGTTAAGTCCAATATAAAAAGGCACAGCTTTGTATATTGGGTCTTTATCTTTATTAAATGCGTATTCGTCTGTGGGCCAATTTTGTACTCGTTTTCCCCTTAAATTTGCCTGCATAGGTTTATCGCCAAGGCCATAGAAAGATTCTTTTTTTTGAGTTTTTTTACTCATTTTTACAACACTTCCACCTTTATCATAAAGCTCCTCGTAGTGGAAACCTATTTCGTCTTCATTGAGAAGTTGACCTTTGATATCGTATATTTTCTTTTGCAGGCTTCTTTTTTCAATTTTACAAACCAATTTTTCAGTAGTGATAATATAGTTATCAACATCTTCAGATATTTCTAAGTGGTTATACCCTTTAAAGGCATTCTCAGAAATGGCATAAGAAAAATCAGGTTCAAGTTGTCCTCTTGTTCCGTATCTAAATCTTAAAATAGAATCCCGCAGGACACTCAATTCTAAAATAACTTTATTATGCGTTTTGAAATATAGTTTATCGACATCCTGATTAAACGAAATAATATCATCGGGGAATTGGTTTCCCAATTCGTGCAACTCAGTGTTTGTAATCATATTTTAAATAAATTAATTTTAACATCGCAAATATAAGATTTGAAAACTTATAATGCTTTATAAATTAAAAATCCTAAAGGGGGTAAATCTAAACGTATTGACGAGGCTTTGCCGTGATGTTGGATGCTTTCTATTTTAACATTTTCATTTTTATAGTATCCTGTACCTGAATATTTTAAATCATCTGAATTCAACAATAATTTTAATGATTTAGTTTTCTCCAACCCTATTCTGTACTTTTCTCGAGGCACAGGTGTAAAGTTACATATTACGATAATTTTATGTTTGTTGTTATCTGTTCTAATGTAAGAAAGAACAGAATTCTCAGAATCATTATAATCGATCCATTCAAACCCTTCTGGTGCAAATTGAAGATCGTGTAAAGCAGATTCTTTTCTATACAATGCATTTAAATCTGTTATTAATTCTGAAATCCCTTTATTTAATTTGTTTTCAAATAAGTGCCAATCTAAGCTTCCCTGAAATTTCCACTCGTCGTATTGTCCAAATTCACCACCCTGAAAGACAAGTTTTGTTCCGGGATGGGTAAACATGTACCCAAACATCAACCTTAAATTCGCAAATTTCTGCCATTGATCTCCGGGCATTTTATTTACGAGAGATTGCTTACCATATACCACTTCGTCATGAGACAGAGGCAACATAAAGTTTTCTGTAAAAGCATAGTTCATGCTAAAGGTTAACTCATTGTGATGATGCTTTCTATAAATAGGCTCTTTACTGAAGTATTCTAAGGTATCGTGCATCCAACCCATCATCCATTTCATACCAAAGCCTAATCCACCGGCGAATGTAGGCCTAGAAACCATGGGATAACTGGTCGATTCTTCAGCAATGGTCTGTACATCAGGATAGTTTTTATAGACCTCTTCGTTGAATTCTTTAATGAAAGAAATCGCTTCTAAGTATTCGTTACCACCGTAGATATTAGGCTGCCATTCTCCTTCTTCTCGTGAATAATCGAGATATAATATTGAGGCAACGGCATCTACACGAAGGCCATCGATATGATACTTATCTAACCAAAATAAGGCGTTACTAATCAGGAATGCTTTCACTTCGTTTCTACCGTAATTAAAAATTAAAGATTTCCAATCGGGATGGTAGCCTTTACTTCTGTCTGGATGTTCATAGAGGTGTGTACCGTCAAAATTCCCTAAGCCGTGTGCATCTTCAGGAAAATGAGATGGTACCCAATCTAGTATAACTCCAATATCATTCTGGTGAAATTTTTCTACTAAAGTCATAAATTCTTCAGGATAACCAAAACGGGAGGTTGGTGCAAAATACCCTGTAATCTGATAACCCCAACTGGGGTCGTAAGGATATTCCATTATGGGCATAAACTCCACATGGGTAAAATTATGCGACTTGACGTATTGTACTAAATCTTCGGCTAACTCAAGATAGCTTAAGCTACGGTCTTCTTCAACTATTTTCTTCCACGACCCTAAATGCACTTCGTAGACAGAATAAGGCGCCTTAATAGAATTTTTAGACTTTCGTTTTTTCATCCACTTGCCGTCTTTCCATTTTTTATCCAGCTTCCACACCACAGAAGCTGTTTTTGGTGGATGCTCACAGCGTTTTGCAAAGGGATCTGCTTTTTCTGTCTTAATGTCATTATTATGAGATAGTATTTTATACTTATAGATGTCGCCTTGCTTTACTCCGGGTATAAAGCCTTCCCAAATACCGCTTTCATCCCAACGTACAAACAAGGAATGTTCACCTTCTATCCAATAATTAAAGTTCCCTATTACAGAAACCTTTTTCGCTGATGGTGCCCAGACCGCAAAATAGGTGCCTTCTACCCCATTGACTTTCATTGGGTGAGCGCCTAATTTTTCATAAAGCCTAAAATGTTTGCCGGACTTAAACAGCTCTATATCAAAATCAGTAAATAAACTATAACTTTCGACTTCATTCATGTGTATATTGTTTTAATATATTATATATGCCTTTGAGTGGTATAATAGACCATCTTGGCCTCGCATTGAGTTCATAACCTAATTCATAAATTGCTTTTTCCAGTAAACAATATTCTAACAGAAACTCAATTTCTTTGATGTAGCCTATGTTGAGGTTATTGTTTTGAACTTTGTCAATATAGGTGTTTAAGAACACTCCTACCATATGAGAATAAACGACTTCTGCGGTATGAAACAAATCTTCAATATCGTGATTATAGTTCTCCATATTATTGAAAATTGTGGCGTAAATTGAATAATTGAACGATCTGAACATACCAGCGACATCTTTTAATGGTGGTTGTTTCACCTTTCGGTCTCGGATGGTACTTTCCGGTTCACCCTCAAAATCTATGATGTAAAAATCTCGATTTTGAACTAAAACCTGACCTAAATGATAATCGCCATGCAATCTTATTCTTTCACTTTTAAGTTTACTTTCATCAAAATCTAAAAACCGTTTTTTGACTTCTTTCTTGTTGTCTAATAGGTGTTTAGCCATATCTAACATCAATCCATCAAGCTTATGAATATTATTCTCTAAGAGGTTTACCCTATTATCTAGCATGTACATTAACCTGTTTTTGAGCCATACTGTATAATCGTAACTATAAGTTGCCGGAGTAAAGCTTGCGATAATGCGTTCCATGCCCAAAGAGATATGCATTTCTGCTGTCCTTAGGGCCAATTGCCTAACATCTTCAAATATTTCACGATCAAACCACTTAAGTAAATCAGGGGTGATATCGTTTATCTTAATCTGCTGGTATTTTTGAAGAACACTCAAGCTTTTCACGTCTAAGCGTTCTTCTGATAGCTTAGAATAACATTTTTCAATATTATGCACAAAATATTCCCATGCATCACCTTGATTTTCGATTAATTCCTGCATTAGAGCCAAGGTCATTGTATTTTTATTGCTAAACTTAAGCGTAATACTCCCACAATAGCCCGGTGTATTTGTAAAATACCCTTTGTTCGTTAAATACTTACTGATTTCATAATCAGGATTTTGGTCGGTGTATACTCTTCTAAAGAATTTTAAAATATATTTATCATTAAATATAATGGAGGTATTGCTTTGTTCACCACTTAGAAACTTAGAACTGATGTAGGCATCGTCTCTGCATTTTCTGCCCCTTCTGTACTCTACATTTTCGTATTTGTATTTGTCGCCTTCTACTACTTTATTGAATACCTGAGTTCTAAAAGATTCTAATAAAATGGCATCTACCAGATACCCTTTTCTACCCTTAAGCTCTAGTCTTGAAATAATGTTATCATCAACATAATCTCTTTCTTTTACTAAGCCCATCGGCAGGAAGTATTCTTGAACAAAGGCCTCTTTAAAATTGACTTCAACTAGAACACCGTAGAATAAATCTTTTTCATTTTCAATTTTGAAAAAATCTACGATTTCAATATATTTCATGACACTGGCTTTGCCACCATACCAGCGTTGTTGTACAATATAATCTTCTAAGACATCACTGCACAACTCATTTATAAAGCGCTTGTTTTCGAATAAGTCTTCCCATTTGGTATCATATTTGAAAACATCATTTATGTTATCTTTCTTATCCAAAATTAATGGGGGTTTAGTTTAAAAATGTGAAACGGTAAAGTTGGATTGAGTTCTACATAATTCCATTCATCGTACCAATCATAATGGTCGTTGGTTATTAAGTCTGTTAATGAAAGATGTTGGCCGGAGTAAAGTTTTAAAGTGTCGTAGGGTATTCTAAGCATGCCTTTTTGAGTGTAATAAGAATCTAAATTGACAACTATTAAAATTAAATTAGTCAAATCCTGATTCCATTTCACGTATCCAATTAAATTTTCATTTTCTACATGGCAAAACTCAATTAGCTTAGTTTGCTGTAAAGCAGGGTTTTGCTTTCTAATTGTATTGATTTTTGAGATGATATAGGTGATTTTATTTTCTATAGACCAGTCCCAATGCTTTATCTCATATTTCTCAGAATTGAGATATTCTTCTTTACCTACAACTGCTTCTGAAACCATTTGTTCAAATACTGGCCCATAAACACCTGTGTTACTCGATAATGTAGAAGCCAAAGCATACCTTATTAAATGCATAGATTCATTAGATCCCTGCAAGTGATAGGGATTTATGTCAGGGGTATTAACCCAGAAATTTGGTCTGTAGTATTCTTTCATTTCAGACTTTGTAAGTTCATTAACGTATTCAGTCAATTCGTGTTTACTTACACGCCAGGTAAAATAAGTATAAGATTGATTAAAGCCTTGTTTTGCTAACTGTTGCATGACTTTAGGTCTTGAAAAAGCTTCTGATAAAAATATGGTATCGGGATATTTATCTTTTATACTTTTTATAAACCAATTCCAGAATCTATAAGGTTTAGTATGGGGGTTATCTACCCTAAAAATTTTTATTCCTAGATCTGCCCAGTACATCCCAATGCTTAATAATTCATTCCATAACTCCTCTACAGCATCGCATTCAAAGTTAAAATTAACAATATCCTGGTATTTTTTAGGAGGGTTTTCTGCATATTGAATGCTGCCGTCTGGTCTAAACTTAAACCACTCTGGGTGTTCCTCAAGATAAGGATGATCCGGAGCAGCTTGAAATGCCAAATCCATAGCGATCTCTACATTAAATTCAGAGGCTTTGTGAATCAAAGCCTTAAAGTCATCTAAGCTTCCAAGCTCCTGATGTATACTTTTATGTCCTCCATGCCTGGAACCTATAGCCCAAGGAACTCCAGAATCTCCTTCCTCTGCATGTGTAGTATTATTTTTACCCTTTCTGTTTTTTTCGCCTATGGGATGAATTGGTGGAAAATACAGTGTATCAAAGCCCATTTTTGCAACTCTTTCAATAAGACGCTCGCAATCTTTAAATGTCCCGTGCTGGCCATGATGCTCAGCAGCTGAACGCGGAAAAAATTCGTACCATGTACTGAATTCAGCTTTTTTTCTATCAACGTATATCTTAAAATTCTGAGTAGAGGTGACAAATGATTTAAGTGGAAATTGATGAAATAATTGCTTCAACCTTTCAGATTTTGCAGCATTACAGGCTTCTGTATACCTATTTTCATCCTGAAAAAGCGGAATGAGACTCTCAACATAATACATATCGTCCTGATCACTAATTTGGTGTTTAAGGTTTTCCAAATACTGAACACCCTCTAGCAGCTCGCTTTTTACATAAGTTTCTGCAGCTATTTTGGCGGTAATACCATGGTGCCAGTTAAGCGGGTGATCTACCCAAGCGTTTAATTTATACTCATAAAAGCCTTGATGTGAAACCTGAAAAGAACCTGTAAAATAATCGTTTACATGTTGTGTGAGCCGTGTTGAAAAGTCATGCTTTCCTGCTGAGTGGTGTACTTCTACTTCGGCTTGGATAAGGTCGTGTCCGTCTGAAAAAATATCAGCAGTAATAAAAACAGCTTCATCAACAACTCGTTTTATAAAAAAATGACCACAATTTATTTGTGGCTTGACATTTTCAATTATTAAGCGCTGTTGTTTTTCCATTGATTTTTAATTTGATGTTAAAGTAACTGATTTTATACATATTTAGCAAAAAAAAGGAGCATATTTTTTTTAAAATTCAATAGCTCTAAATTTAATGCACCTCATTTGAAAGGTATTGATAAAATTTAATATTTTTAATGTATTTTACGCTAATTTAATCGCCAAAAAAACTTTCTTTACTTTAATAAATTAGATCTCTCCTCATGATTAGAATGAATATAGCTGTTATCTTAATTACATCCTTTATATTTTTTAACCTTAACCTTTATTCCCAAACCTATGCCAAACAGGGTATAGTTGTATCTTCAAGTAAAATTGCTTCTAAAGTTGGTGTTGACATATTAAAAAAAGGGGGAAACGCAATTGATGCCAGCGTTGCCACAGCTTTTGCTCTGGCAGTCACTCATCCCTCTGCCGGTAATATAGGAGGAGGAGGTTTTTTAGTTTATATGAACAACAAAGGAAAAGCCACAAGTATTGATTTTAGAGAAAAGGCGCCTATTAATGCTACTTCGGATATGTTTTTAAATTCTAAAGGACAATTACCACTGGCTAAAAATTTATACGGTGGTTCAACTACTGTAAATCATGTTGGTCTTAAGTCGGTTGGCGTACCGGGAACTGTGGCCGGACTTTACTTGGCTCATGAAAAATACGGTCAATTACCTTGGTACGACCTGGTTCAACCTGCAATTGATTTAGCTGAAAATGGTATAAAAATGAGCTGGAATTTAGCTCAGGATGCTAAAACATTAAACAGCACTACAGATGTTAGGTTTTTAAAAAATTACTTTAATAATGAACACGATACCCTCGTAGGTTTTGGAGAAACCTGGGTTCAACCAGCCTTGGCAAATACGTTAAAATTGATTCGAGATAATGGTAAAGATGGGTTTTACAAAGGTGAAGTCGCACAGGAAATTGCCCGTTACATGAAAGAGAACGGTGGTATAATTACAGAAGAAGATTTGTTGAAATATGAAGCTATTGAAAGGAAACCTATAAAAGGAAATTACAAGAATTACCATATATATGCTATGCCTCCACCAAGTTCCGGTGGTGTTGTACTTGTGGAGATGCTAAATATGTTAGAAATGGCAGACATTAAAAACAATGAGTTTAATTCTACGCCTTATGTTCATCTCTTAGCTGAAATCATGCGTAGAGCTTATGCAGACAGAGCTAAATATTTAGGAGATGCAGATTTTAACCCCAGTTTACCCTTAGATAAGCTGACCTCTAAAGCTCATGCCAAAACAAGATACGAAAGTATTGATATGCAAAAGGCCTCCGTTAGTGATTCAACTCAGTTTGGACAGCTGTATGAAAGTGAGCACACTACACATTTTTCTGTTGTAGATAAAGAAGGTAATGCCGTATCTTTAACTTACACGCTCGAACGTAGCTACGGTTCAGGAATGGGTTCTAAACAATTGGGCTTTATTTTTAATAATGAGATGGGAGATTTTAACCCAAAGCCGGGTATTACAAATACGCGAGGCCTTATAGGAACAGAACCAAATCTTATAGAACCAGAAAAAAGAATGTTATCCAGCATGACACCGACAATTGTTGCCAAAAATAATAGGCCTTATTTAGTTATTGGTTCACCGGGCGGAAGAACAATTATCAATACTGTATTTCAGACGATAGTAAATGTTTTGGATTACGATATGCCTATTCACAAAGCGATTGAACATATGAAAATTCATCACCAATGGCTACCAGACGTCATTTATTATGAAAAACACTTGATGTCACCGGATACTAAAAAAAACCTAGAGTTGAAAGGGCATAAACTTAAAGACAGAAAAAATCTTGGTCGACTGATGGGCATTATAATTGACCATAATGATAACATTAAGATTGGCGCAGCAGACTCCTCAAGTCCTTCGGGTAAAGCAATTGGGTATTAATTTATTATTTAAATGATGTTTCTGAGTTTTGCATGTATAAAATTGTATATCAATCACTATTAGAAATTAATCATAAACCAACTGTTTAAGGTCACGTCGAGCTTGTCTGTCGAACAAGTAGGCCTGTCTACCAAACAGACTGACATGGCAGGCAATCCCGACAAAAATTTTGAGACCACTACCATTGATGCTTTTTTGTATGTGTTTGATATCTTGCCTTTTGAGTTTTACTTTGAGGCTTCGCACTGAGTTTACAGAAGTGGAAATGCCGATAGGCATTTGTGCTGAGCCAGTCTAAGTAAAGGTTGTTTAAGAATTTAGAGAAACACCCATCTCCCGTCCAAGCCTGACCGGACTGGCAGGTTCTTTCTCATTTCGGCTTAGCTCAATGACATAGGGAAGAAGCTTGATATTAATCACTTTTAAACATCACAAACCATTACATAAAATTTGCAAAATTTTCGGAGGTTAGACCTGCCAGTAAAACTTTGACATGGTGAAATATAAATATATAATTGATTAGCTCTGAAACTTCAGTTATTGAATTGTGGTGTACTGTTAAGGTTAAGTGGTTTAATTACATTTTTTAATTTAAATTTTAAATTTGTTAGGTTAGAAAAGAAAAATTGAACACCAAAAATCAGAAAATGAAGTTAAGTTTAAATATTTTAGTATATTGAGAACTAATTAATTGACCTAAATTTTATGGAATATACTTATAACTGGAAAAAAGGGCTTTTTTCCAATACTTACTTGATTTATTATAAGGACAAGCAAATTGGTTTTATAAAGCGTTCTTACTTTTTAAAAACAACAGCTGAAATACGAGGTAATTTGTATAACTTTAAACATGTAGATTTTTTTAATAGGCAGTACGATATATACGACGTATCTCAAAAAAGAATAATAGGTAAAATAAAGTATAATAAGTGGTTTAATAAAGCCAGAGTATCTTCAGATAGAAATACTGTATATTGGAAATACGACAATATTTTTCGTAACAAATGGAAAATACACGATGCCAGAGGCTTGAAAATCAAATACAGAAGTTTATTTTTTAAAGGAAAAATTACTTCTAATACTGATGATGAACTTTCTCTATTATCTGGGTTGTACCTAGGCCGTAATTATTTTATATTTACCGTATTCATTATAGTAGTAATTCTATCTGTATTGTATTATAATTCAGGTTTTGAAATTTAAATTATTGACTAAAATCAGTAAAATGAATAATGTTTTCTTTAATTAAGCGTTTATTCTTATCTTAGTACAAATAAAAATATATACTTATGGATATTAATTTTAATTACGTTCACGTAACAGCAAGTGAAAGACTAGAAGAGTTTACAAGAAAAAGACTAAACAAACTTAAAGATAGGTACAGTTGGATAGTGAGGGCAGAAGTTTTTATCAAAAAAGAAAATACATCGAGCCCGGAGACCGGAATGATTTGTGATATTGAGATTAGTGCTCCTGGTCAAAATGTATTTACGTCTTCTAGTGAAAAAACATTTGAAGCTGCTATTAGTAAAAGCATAGATGAATTAAAACGACAATTGCAAAAGAAAAAAGAAAAGATGTCAACATATTAATCATCTTTGCGTAATAGCAAACAAAAAAGCGGTTGAATATTCAACCGCTTTTTTTATAGTTTTATGCATTAGTAATTTAATTACTTTCTGTCTCCTGAATGAGTTTATCCATCTCATCCGCTTTTTCGTTTTCGCCTACCTGATAGTATATGCTTTTCAAATATTTCATTGCATTGGTATTTGAAGAATCTAATTCAATTGTTTTACTAAGGTACGGTATTGCCTCTTTTAGTATTTTAACTTTTTCAGCTTTTAGCTTTTCGTATTTTTTTGTATCATCCGGTGACATACCCAATTTATTCATTTCTTCGGTAAGGACTCTGTCTTTTGCTAAAATAATACTGGCAATATTATTGTAAGCATTGGCCATTTCAGGATCAAGTTCTATGGCTTTCAAATAGTACGCTTTAGCTTTATCAAAATCTTCAAGTTTTTCAGCACTTACACCAAGATTGTAAAAAACAACGGGATCTGTAGGATTCTTTTCAGCTATGGATGACATGATATCATTATATTTTTTCATATCACCCATATTGTAATATAAATCTGCTTCAGCCTGGAGTAATGAAACATCATCAGGATTTTCAGCTTTAGCTCTTTGCATAGCTTTTATAGCTTTTTCGGGTTGCTCCTGTTCTATATAAATCAAAGAAATATACTTAGCAATTTCTCCGGTTTTAGATGGTGTAACCTCATCATTAGGCTCTGTATGGGTTCCAGATTTTACAGAAGCATCTCTAAGCGTCTTATTACCAAATGTTTCGACAACGCCGGATTCAACATTCTTGGCTTGATAAAGGGTCTGCGAACCATCATAACCGAGATCTAATAATTCTTTGTAGTATTCAAGCGCCATCTCGTATTCTTTTCCGTTTAAAGCACTACCTGCTGCATAATACAGATATAATGTATCTTGTTTTCCTAACTCATAGGACTTGTATAGTTTATTTGCTGCTATAAGGTTCTTTCCTTTTTTTTGATCTTCAACAGCAGTGTTGACTAATGCCGCTCTTACCTCTTGCAGACCTGCTTCTGCATCGCTGACGTCTTCACCAAGATCTATTGCTTTTTGATAGGCCTGAGCAGCAGTTTTTAAATCTTCAAAAGAAGCCCCTAAACCATTGCCTAAATAGGCTTTAGCTTTAGTAAGTAAATACTTAGACTGCCACCTCTCATTTTCATTTGTGTATGTATCCTCTACTTGTTTTAAAAGTGTTTTTGCCTCAGAATACTCCTTATCTTCAACTGCACTTTCTGCTTTTCTTATTTCTCTTTTTTGCGCGTAAGTGTTTAAAACAAAACATACTAAGACGCTTAAAAAAATCTTGTTTTTCATCGTATTAATTTTTATTCAGTTTTTATTTATTATTTATTCTTCTTTGTTTTCAGATTCGTCTGAGTTTTTAAATTTCACTTCATCTTCGGTGTCTTCTATCATAACTTTTGCTACGGCAGCAATGGCATCACCGTCTTTTATATTAATTAATTTAACACCTTGCGTAGCACGTCCCATGGTTCTTACTTCGCTCATAGACATTCTAATAGCTACACCAGACTTCTTTATAATCATTAAATCATCTTCATCTGTAACAGATTTCATAGAAACCAGATTACCGGTTTTTTCAGTAACAGAAATCGTTTTTACACCTTTTCCGCCTCTATTGGTTTGTCTGTAAATTTGATCACCTGTTTCAGGGTCATCAATAAATGTTCGTTTTCCATAACCATTTTCTGATACCACTAAAACAGTTTCATCTTGTGGATGATTTACAATTATCATACCAACAACCTCATCATTATCATTACTTAAAGTAATTCCGCGCACCCCAGCAGCTGTTCTTCCCATAGGTCTGGTTTTGCTTTCATCAAATCTAATGGCTTTACCGCTTTTCAGCGCCAACATGACTTCACTATTTCCTTTGGTAAGATTTGCTGACAATAATTCATCACCTTCTTTAATAGTAATAGCATTAATTCCATTTGTTCTGGGTCTAGAATATTGTTCTAAAGATGTTTTCTTTACCTGACCTTTTTTTGTGGCCATCAACACATAATGGCTATTAACGTATTCTTCATCTTTTAAATCCTGAGTACAGATAAAGGCATGTATTTTATCATCAGATTCAAGATTCATCAAGTTTTGAATTGCTCTTCCTTTTGAAGCTTTACTTCCCTCGGGAATTTCATACACTCTCATCCAATGGCATTTACCGTTTTTGGTAAAGAAGAGCATATACTGATGATTTGTGCCTACAAAAATATATTCGAGAAAGTCTTCATCTCTGGTAGTAGAAGCTTTTTGGCCAACGCCACCCCTACTTTGAGTTTTGTATTCTGTAAGCGGTGTACGCTTAATGTAACCGGCATGAGATATTGTAATAACAACTTGCTCGTTAGGAATCATATCTTCCATGCTTACATCTCCTCCGGCGTAGTCTATCACACATCTTCTTTCATCTCCATATTTTTCCTTTATCTCAAACAATTCATCTTTTATGATTTGCATTCTCCGATGTTCACTAGATAGAATGTCTTTAAGGTCTTCTATGGTCTTGAGTAATTCCTCATATTCATCTCTTAATTTATCCTGCTCCAGACCAGTTAATTGTCTTAACCTCATTTCTACAATAGCTTTGGCCTGCACTTCTGTAAGCTCAAATCTATCAATGAGTTTGTTTCTGGCTTCTTCTGCATTAGAAGATGCTCTAATAAGCGCAATCACTTCGTCTATATTATCTGAAGCAATGATGAGGCCTTCTAAAATATGTGCTCGATCTTCTGCTTTCTTAAGTTCAAATTTTGTTCTTCTTACTACAACTTCATGCCTGTGTTCAACAAAATTACTGATAAGGTCTTTAAGGTTGAGCAGCTGTGGTCTGCCTTTAACCAGTGCAATATTATTTATACTAAAGCTAGATTGTAAGGCTGTATGTTTGAACAGTGTATTGAGGATAACATTGGGAACAGCATCACGTTTAAGGAAATATACTATTCGCATGCCGTTCCTGTCAGACTCGTCTCTAATTAAAGAGATGCCTTCCATTTTTTTATCATTAATCAAATCAGCTGTTTTCTTTATCATATCAGCTTTATTGACTTGGTATGGAATTTCTGTCACAACAATACACTCTTTGCCGTTGACTTCTTCAAAATGGGTTTTGGCGCGCATAACTACTCTGCCTTTTCCCGTTTTGTAAGCATCTTTTACGCCATCATGACCGTATATAGTGCCACCGGTTGGAAAATCGGGGGCTTTTATGTGTTCTGTAAGTTCTTCAATTTCAATATCATTATTATCTATATAAGCAATAGTACCATCTACAACTTCACTTAAATTATGAGGTGCCATATTTGTAGCCATGCCAACGGCAATACCACTTGCACCATTAACGAGTAAATTGGGAACTCTTGTAGGCAATACTGTTGGCTCTTTTATAGTGTCATCGAAGTTTAATTGATGATCTACGGTATCTTTATCTATATCAGACAACATCTCCTCGCTCAATTTCTGCATTCTGGCCTCCGTATAACGCATCGCCGCAGGGCTGTCCCCATCTACTGAACCAAAGTTACCCTGCCCATCTATAAGTTGATAGCGCATACTCCATTCCTGAGCCATTCTCACCATTGTGTCGTATACAGATGTATCGCCATGGGGGTGATACTTACCTAAAACTTCACCAACAATACGTGCAGATTTTTTATAGGATTTATTTGATGTAATTCCTAATTCATGCATTCCAAAAAGCACTCGTCTGTGCACAGGTTTTAAACCATCTCTAACGTCAGGTAATGCCCGGGAAACGATAACAGACATTGAATAATCAATGTATGCGGTCTTCATCTCATCCTCAATGTTTATAGGAATAAGGTGTTCTTTTTCTGCCATTTTCTAAATTTTAATTGTATTAAAATAGTAATTTGCTAATTTAATTAATTTTGTTTAACTGAAATCTAATATATCAAGATTTCCAGTTTTTTTATTAACAAAGAATTATTAGGTTGTCGTTAATAACTTAGCATTAATTTATGAGGCATTTACCTAAAAATATTGTTATTTGCTTTCCTAAAGGGGTAGATTTTACTACTTTTAACATGAAAAAGAATTTTTAAGTATGGATGATAATTTTTCACCAAAAGTAAAAGACGTAATTGCATTTAGTAAAGAGGAGGCATTGCGCCTGGGGCATAGCTTTATAGGAACCGAGCATTTATTGCTTGGGCTTTTAAGAGAGGGCGATGGCAAGGCTATTGAGATACTGAATAATTTATCTGTAGATTTAAACCATTTGAGGCGAAAGGTTGAAATTTTAAATCCCACAGATTCCAATCCTATTCATATCTCCAATGAAAAGAAAAATCTTCATTTAACAAGACAGGCTGAGCGTGCGCTCAAAACTACCTTTTTGGAAGCTAAACTTTTTCAAAGCTCTTCCATAAACACAGCCCATTTGTTATTATGTATTTTGAGAAATGATAATGACCCTACAACAAAATTGCTAAACAAACTTAAAATAGATTACGATATCGTGAAAGATAAATTTAAAGCTATTAAAGGTATGGAAGACGATTTTATAGAGTCGCCTTCTGCAAGTTCATTGTCTGATGAACCCGATGATGATAAACGCAAGAATCCTTTTGAAAGCAGCAAAAGTTCTAAAGCTAAAAGTTCTAAAAAATCAAAAACTCCTGTGCTCGATAATTTTGGGCGGGATTTAACGGCTTTAGCTGAAGAAGGAAAACTCGATCCTGTTGTTGGAAGGCAAAAGGAAATAGAGCGGGTTTCTCAAATATTAAGTCGACGAAAGAAAAATAATCCTCTACTTATTGGAGAGCCCGGTGTTGGGAAAAGTGCTATTGCCGAAGGATTAGCTTTAAGAATAATTCAGCGTAAGGTTTCTCGTATACTATACGATAAAAGATTAGTAACCTTAGATTTGGCAAGCCTTGTTGCCGGAACAAAGTATCGAGGTCAATTTGAAGAAAGAATGAAAGCCGTTATGAATGAGCTCGAGAAAAACGATGACATCATTTTATTTATAGATGAGATACATACCATAGTAGGTGCCGGTGGAGCCACAGGGAGTTTAGATGCCAGCAACATGTTTAAACCTGCTTTAGCCAGAGGCGAAATACAATGCATAGGAGCTACGACACTAGATGAATTTAGACAAAATATAGAGAAAGATGGAGCTTTAGAAAGACGTTTTCAAAAAATAATTGTAGAACCTACCAATAAAGAGGAGACTATTGAAATTCTAAACAACATAAAATCTAAATACGAAGATCACCACAGTGTTATCTATAAAGAAGAAGCTATTGAAGCTTGTGTAACCTTGACTTCTAGATATATGACCGATCGCTTTCTCCCGGACAAAGCCATAGATGCTTTAGATGAAGCTGGCTCCAGAATACATATAACCAATATTAGAGTTCCGCAAAAGATTCTCAATTTAGAAAACAAATTAGATGACATAAGAAAGCACAAAAATTCTGTTGTCAAAAAACAAAAATACGAGGAAGCAGCTAAGCTGAGGGACGACGAAAAAAATGTAGAACAAGAATTAGAAATTGCTCAAGATGAATGGGAAAAACATTCTAATGAAAATCGTGAGATAGTAACTGAAGATCATATTGCAGATGTCATTTCTATGATAACCGGCATACCTGTAAATAGAATTGCTAAAACAGAAAGTAATAAGCTGGCTCATCTGCCAGAGTCAATTAAGGAAAAAGTGATTGGTCAAGACGATGCGGTAGCTAAAATATCTAAAGCTATTCAACGAAATCGCGCAGGATTAAAAGACCCCAATAAGCCCATAGGTTCCTTTATATTTTTAGGACAAACAGGTGTTGGTAAAACACAATTGGCAAAAGTATTAGCAAGTGAGTTATTTGACAACGATGATGCACTCATCAGATTAGACATGAGTGAATATATGGAGAAATTTGCCGTATCCAGATTAATAGGTGCTCCTCCTGGATATATAGGATACGAAGAAGGCGGCCAGCTTACAGAAAAAGTAAGACGCAAGCCTTATGCTGTTGTATTGCTTGATGAAGTAGAAAAAGCACATCCAGATGTGTTTAACATGTTACTTCAAGTTTTAGACGATGGCTACATTACTGATAGTTTGGGTCGAAAAATTGATTTTAGGAATACTATAATTATAATGACATCCAATATTGGCGCTAGAAAAATTAAAGACTTTGGTCAGGGTGTTGGTTTTGGAACAAAAGCCAGAAAGGAACAGGCAGATTCTAATACAAGAAAAATTATAGAAGGTGCACTTAAAAAAGCCTTTGCACCAGAGTTTTTAAACAGAATTGATGATGTTGTAATTTTCAATGCTCTGGAGCAGGAAGATATATTTAAAATAATCGACATTGAATTGACTAAACTTTTTAAGCGAATAAATGAAATGGGATATAATTTTGAATTATCTGATGAAGCTAAGAAATTTATAGCAGAAAAAGGTTTTGACAAACAATACGGTGCTCGACCCTTAAACAGAGCCATACAAAAATACATTGAAGATGCACTGGCAGAAAAAATTGTGAATTCCGATATCAATGAAGGCGATTACATTAAAATGGATTTTAACAAAGACTCAAACGAGTTGGTTATTGATATTCAGCATCAACCTGCTAATTAATTTACTTTAAAGCATTGGCTGTAAACTGAAGCTTTATGGTCAATGCATTTTTATTATTCCCTTTTTAGTTTCCATAATACTATCCGGTTATATAACCGCTAATGTTATTTATCTCTTAAGTATTTCAAAACTTAAAGTCAAAATAGGGTTTTATATTATTTTTGCAAAAATTTTGAGATACTATAAAAATCATTGTCTCGTTTATATTATTTATGCCCAATACTAAACATCAAAAAAAGCCAAGGTGGAAATTACTGCACCAATACTATACTTACACAGGGTTCTATAATTTTATTGGTAGAAGTTTACTGAAGGCTACTCCTCCAATTGTCATTTTTATAGCGGTTGTATTAGGAATTCATTTTTTTGTGATTGATATAAATGACATACTAATTTACGTCACCGATAATTTTCCTCCAATTGGTGTATTTGCTGTATTTTTTGCCTCAGAATCAATTTTAGGACTTATTCCTCCAGAGATTTTTATAGCATGGTGTGGCAAAAATACCTATCCCTGGATATTTCTAAGTATTTTGTCAGTCTTGTCTTTTTTGGGTGGAATTATATCCTACTTTTTTGGACGTGGAATAGCAAATATTCCTAAAGTATTTGTTTACTTAGAAGTTAAAATGGCTAAACACATCAAGAACATGAGAAAGTGGGGAGGCTTATTGATTATTGCTGGCGCACTTTTACCTTTGCCTTTTGCTATATCCAGTATAGCAGCGGGTATTATAAAATTTCCTTTTGGAAACTATTTATTATTTGGGCTATTGAGGTTTTTACGCTTTTTGATATACGGCCTATTGATTTTTGGTATTCTCTAATCCATGTAGAGCTCATTAATCTTAGACCTCAATTTTCTTGTATAATCTTCATATAGCCAATCTCTATAATTTTTTGTATTTCTAATTATACATTTTGAATATTGCTTTATGCGATCCTGAATATCCTCTTTTAATTCACGAGCTAGAATTCGAGCATCAAATACATCTTCAGAATTTTCCACACACATTTTGGCATGTTGTTCTACAGACTCTTCCAGCACCAATTTAGATTTTTCGCCATTATTAATAGTTTCATCATAACGCTTTTTTATATCAAAACTAATGTCTTCGGTATTACTGAATTTTTCTCTTACCTCTTCGGGCATTTCGTAGACAAACTGGCTTTCTATTTCTTCATCTGAAACCACATTTTCTAAGAAATAATCAGGGTTTTTAAAAATCATTTGCCAGTCTACCTTAGCATCCCAAGGCCCAAAACGGGCAAAATTATTACCTAAATCAATGACATTAAAAGTATCTTTATTTGAAAGTTTTCTTGACCCTCTACCAATCATTTGAAAGTAGAGTGTCAATGATTTTGTCGCTCTGTTCAAAATAATGTTTTCAACTGTTGGTTCATCAAAACCGGTAGTCAAAATACTTACAGAAGTCAATACAGCGTCTGGTTTTTCTTTGAACCATTTTAATATGGCCTTCCTCTCTTTTTTATTATGGGTGTTATCTAAGTGTTTTATTTCGTAGCCAGCCTCTTTAAATGTATGGTACACATACCATGAAGTATTGATACCGTTATTAAAAATTAGTGTTTTTTTACCTTTACATTTTTCTTCATAAGCCTGTAACAACTTAGTCTGCATATTCATATTGGTATATAAATCTTCTGAAGATTTTACGGTATAATCGCCATTTATACCAACCTGAAGTTGACTTAAACCTACATTATATGAATAAGTATTAGCCTTTGCTAAATAGCCTTGATTAATTAAACTAGGTATAGACTCTCCAACAACGAGTTTGTTGTAGTTTTTATACATAGGTAGTTTTATGTTAGAACTTAAAGGTGTTGCAGTAACGCCTAGCAGAAAAGTGTTTTCAAAAAACTTAAAAAGTTTTGTAAAAGAATTATAGTGCGCTTCATCAATAATGGTAAGTCCAATATTTTTTAAGGTAACTTTCTCATCGTTTAGTCTGTTATTTAGTGTTTCAACCATGGCTACAAAACACATATAGTCGTTGTCATCACTAAGCTCTTTAACCTGACTGTTTATAATTTTATTATTGACGCCAAACTGCTTAAGCATTGCTGAAGTTTGCTTACAAAGTTCAATTCTATGGGTAAGCACAATCACTTTTTTACCGGTTTGATTGATATACCGTCTTACAATTTCAGAAAAAACCACGGTTTTGCCTCCACCTGTTGGGAGTTGGTACAACAAATTAAAGTCTTCTTTCTCATTTTTAATGTGATCGAAAATTTTTTCTAAATCACGTTCCTGATAATCATATAATTCTTTATCCGCTGTTTTCGTTAACATTGAAGTGCTATTTAATTTTTAAAAGACTTGCAAAAATAAGGAGAAATAAAAATTATTTAAAATATAAAAGGTTAAAAAGCATTAAAATGCAATTCTTAAGTTTGATACCTTAATAAAAAATCTATTTTTGTAATTTAAATTTAACTGATTGTGAAAAATAAAGACGCCTTAAAATTAATAGAACATATAATCAATAATATTCATCAAAAAAGTATTGAATCTGATAAAATTTCTAAAGAATTACAGCAATTGAGAGAATTTGCTGTGGATGAAAAGCGACCTGTAGTAGCAAAAGCTTTACGTCTGGCCTATGAACATATAGAAGAGAATGAGAGTTTTATTATTCCAATCCCAACAGACGAACCTCTTGAAGGCGAAGAGGATGATGTTCAACTTATAACGGGTGATGAAAGTATTATCTATTTACTCAACCTCATTAAAAATTCATCCAATAAAATTAATCTCCAAGAGATAAGAGAATACAATCGACTTATGGAGATCTAATTAAAAAAAGCCGCTGTACAACGGCTTTTTTTTAATTAAATAATGCAGATGATTTACTGAATTTCGTTGAAAATTGAATGCATCAAACGCTTTTTATCGTTTATACTTTCTTCAAGAGATATCATAGTCTCTGTTCTTTGAACCCCTTCAATATCATCAATTTTAAAAATAACTTCTTTGGCATGATCGGTATTTTTTGCTCTTAGTTTACAAAATATATTGTATTTACCGGTTGTAATACTAGCAACTGTAACATTTGGTATTTCTTTAATACGGTTAATTACAAATTGAGTCTGAGAAGTCTTTTTAAGATAAATACCAACATAAGCTATAAAGGTATAACCAAGTTTTTTGTAATCTAAACTTAAACTCGACCCAATAATAATACCCATCTCCTCCATTTTTTTAACTCTTACGTGAACAGTACCCGCTGAAATTAAGAGCTTTTTTGCAATATCGGTAAATGGCGTTCTCGTATTTTCGATAAGCATGTTTAGTATTTGATGATCAGTTTCATCTAACTTTACTTTTGACATATTATTAAATTTTAGATAAATGATAAGCAAAAATAATGCTTTTTATGCAATAAATAAATATGTTTTTAAGGAATTTTATATATCTATGTCATATTTAGCAAATACCTTATCTATTTTTCAATGTTTAAATCCACATATTTATCAAGTATTTTAATGCTTTCTATACCTAAATCAATCTTAAATCTTGATTTTTCATTTATTGTAATAGGATTATGATAAGCATCTATATACCGGTGAGCATATACTTCAGAAAGATTATCAAGGCTTTTTATGTAGGGTTTAAATGCAATGCCATTCTTATTTAAAATTTCTCTGTATTGAATCCCTACAAAGCCTGATTTAGAATTTGACACATTATTAATAATAATGTCTAGAAACAACTTCTTATTTTTAGGAATATGGTTGTATTCGTCAATACTATTACTATCTATATTGGAATAGGCTATATCCTCAATCATCTTCAGTAAACTTAAGGTTACAAATCTTCTTACGTTATTTCTTTTATAATCCATTTTGTAGTGTCCGGCTTCAATTAACACCGTAGAAATTCCCATGTTTTGAATATAATCCCCAAAACAATTGGGATTATGAGCATCATCATACCTTCCTATATGGCCGGGAATATAAGCAGAAAGCAGTTTAGCTGCACTTACAATAAGCTTCATGGCTTTACCTCGACTATTATTAATGGTTAAACCATAGTCGAATGAAGGCGCAAGGAAAGACAATGCAGCAGATTTGTAGGCCTCTCCGGCACTAAAAATTGTTCGTTGCCCGTGCATATTGAAACAATAATCCGGTTTAAAACTTTCTAAACACTTAAAAAAACACTGTGTTTCTTTCTGACTCCTATTCAAAGCATCTCTGTTAAGGTCTACACCATTGATATTAAATCTTGTATACATGTTCGCACCATCAGGATTAAGTATCGGAATAATTTTAATTGTGCAAGAGTTGAGTAAATAATTTACAAACGAATGAGAGCTGTTAGTTCCTATAAAATTCAAAACATCTAAAATTGATTTTGTAGTCGTACTTTCATTACCATGCATTTGTGACCAAATTAAAATCTTTTTAGAACCCTTGCCCAGATTAATGCCATATATAGATTGCCCCGATTCAGATAACCCTATAACCTCGTGCTTAAAGAAAGTTGATAATTCATTTACCAAATAATACTCAAAGTCACTATAGTGGATATACCTGTCTAGAAAGTTTAAATTCTGATACTGAGAATAATTTTTATACAGATTTATATAATCAAAATGCCTTACCATGTTACAAATGTAAATTAATTAAATTTTACAAGTGTGAACATCATGAAATACACATATGTAAACTGTTTGTGCTTTCTTATTATTTTTGTAAACTACCCTGTTAATTTCTTTAAGGAATATTTCCAAAGACTTATACAAATAAGCGTATATTACTGTTTATCATATTTTTAAATGGTTCTACCTAAATATATTGTTTATGTTTTATCTTTTGTGTCCAATCGCTTTGTTCACAAGAAAAGTTTATATACATTTGTGAATAATAATTGATTAAACAAATTGTTTACAATGGTAAACACTGAGGAATTTTCTAAACGTTTACAAAAGGTATTTGATTATTACGATCTTAATGCGTCTGCTTTTGCTGATAAAATTGATGTTGGTCGGGCTACAATATCTCACCTCCTTTCCGGACGAAATAAACCTAGCCTTGATTTTGTGATGCGAGTAATTAAAACTTTTCCCGAAGTAGAGTTATATTGGCTCTTAAATGGTAAAGGTAGTTTTCCGAAGTCGGAATCTTCTATTTCAAAGGAAAAACCTAAAAAAGAAAAAACGGCCGAATCCCCTAAAAATGCAATTCAGACAACTTCTGAGGAGGAGGTTTCCAATACAATGAAAGCAAGTGTTCAGTCTTCTTCTCCAATAGAACGCATTGTAATTTTTTATAAAAACGGGGTTTTTAAAACCTATACTCCCGAATAAGATATATTTTTGTAGGTATGAAATTAATCTGTGTTTTCAGTTGTCTATTGCTCTATTCATGCTACACACCGCAGAGAAAATGTAATGACTTTAAAACCGGAAGCTATAAGTACGAAGCTTTCATTGATGGTAAAATTCAGACCACAATTTTTGAAAGAAGTGACAGCCTTCAAATAGAAATCTATAAAGGTAAAACTGATACTTCAAAAGTTAGGTGGATAAACGATTGTGAATTTATTCTTACGCCTTTAAATCCTGAAAGTATCCTAGATCAATACCAGATACATATGAAAATTCTTTCCACTAATCAAAACACTTATAAATTTCAGTACAATGTAGTTGGTGAAAAGCAAAAAGAAACGGGCATTGCAGAAAGGATTGAATAAGTTTTGTCTAATAATCAAAAAGAATTCCTCTAAGCTCTGCCTCGAAGAGAATTCGTTTCAAAAAACAATTTATTATACCACTATTCGAGATAATTTCAAATTTTTACCTAAAATACATGGTAAAAGTTTCTAAAATATGGCAGACGATATTTCAATTTTCTATAACACAGCTTGTAAAATACATCTTGATACATATCGGCAGAATATTTAGAAATCAATGACTTACGGCATCTAGCTTGATGCAACACGCTCCTGCCCGTCAGGTAGAGTAATTTTGGGGTTTATGACGCAAAGCTTAATGAAACTAAAAATATATCAAAATCCAATTCTCACACAACTCGATACATCCCGGCGGTATGCATCGGGACTGCCTCGATGCGACGAGAAAACTCATATAACATACATTCTGAAAATCATAATATTAAACCAGATGTTATATAAACGACTGAATTACCTGTTCTAAAATTGTTCATTTTAAATAATAATGTATCTTTGCAGCCGAGAAAAGTTCTCATACATAACAATCATTGAAATAATATTTGCATGTATCTCACTACAGAAGAAAAAAAAGAATTATTTGCGAAGCACGGTAAAAATGAAAAAGACACCGGCTCCACAGAAGGACAGATTGCGTTAATGACAAAGCGCATTCAACACATTTCAGATCATTTGAAAAAAAATCCAAAGGATTTTAATTCAGAACGAACATTAGTAAAAACAGTTGGTAGACGAAGAAATCTACTCAACTATTTAATGCAAAAAGACATTATGCGTTACAGAGCAATTGTCAAAGAATTAGGTTTAAGAAAATAAGTTTGAAAACACCAGGGGGCATTTTAGCCCCTTTTTTATGATTTAAATTTGCTTTCCTTGTTTTAAGTTTCCTCGGGTCTTTACAACATCAACAACACAACCGGACCGTCACGAAAGGCGGAAACTATAAAACAATATTATGATTCCAAAAACATTTAAAGAAACCATCGATTTAGGCGATGGCAGAGAAATTTCTATTGAAACCGGAAAATTAGCTAAACAAGCACACGGTGCTGTAGAAGTGCGTATGGGCGATGCTGTACTTTTATGTACAGTTGTATCATCTTACAAACCTACAACGATGGATTTTTTTCCATTGACCTTAGATTACAGAGAAAAATTCGCTGCTGCCGGCCGTTATCCCGGTGGGTTTTTAAAACGAGAAGGCAGACCAAGCAATGATGAAATTCTTGTTATGCGTCTTGTCGATAGAGTTTTAAGACCTTTATTTCCAAGTGATTATATGTTTGAAACTCAAGTGATGATTCAACTCATGTCTCACGACGATGAAGTCATGCCGGATGCCTTGGCAGGCTTAGCCGCTTCTGCTGCTATTCAGTTATCTGATATTCCTTTTGAATATCCTATTTCTGAAGTAAGAGTTGGTCGTATCAACGGTGAATTTATTATTAACCCCAGTCGATCACAAATTGAAGAATCTGATATCGACATGATTATCGGTGCTTCTGAAGACAGTGTCTCCATGGTAGAGGGTGAAATGTTAGAATGCTCTGAGGAAGATATGACAGAAGCTATTAAATTTGCACACGAAGCCATCAAAACACAGTGTGAAGCCCAGAAAAAATTGGTAGAACAAGTTGGAAAGAAACCAACACGTATATACGAGACAGCTCAAGAAAATGAGGATCTAAAACAAAAAATTCACGATGCAGCTTACCAAAAATCTTATGATATTGCCCAACAAGGCTTAAGCAAAAAGGAGCGTTCTGAAGCGTTCTCATCGCTCAAAGAAGAGGTGAAAGAAATGTTCTCTGAAGAAGAACAGGAAGAATTTGGAGGTATGATTTCCAGATACTTTAAAGAAGCGCATAAAAACGCCATTAGAGATTTGACCTTAAATGAGAGAGTTAGGCTAGACGGTAGAAAAACAGATGAAATCAGACCAATTTGGTGTGAGGTAGATTATTTACCTTCTACTCATGGTTCAGCAGTTTTTACCAGAGGTGAAACTCAGGCCTTAGCCACAACAACGCTAGGAACATCTCGTGAAGCAAACACCATAGACAATGCTACATTTCAAGGAGAAGAGACCTTTTACTTACATTATAACTTCCCGCCTTTTTGTACCGGTGAAGCTTACCCAATAAGAGGAACCTCAAGACGTGAAATTGGACACGGAAACTTAGCACAACGAGCGCTAGTCAACATGATACCAGACGATTGCCCTTATACCGTTAGAGTTGTATCTGAAGTTTTAGAATCAAACGGTTCATCCTCAATGGCTACCGTCTGTGCAGGTACAATGTCACTGATGGATGCTGGTATTCAACTAAAAAAACCGGTGTCCGGAATCGCCATGGGGTTGATTTCAGAAGGCGATAAATATGCAGTCCTGTCTGATATTTTAGGCGACGAAGATCACCTTGGCGATATGGACTTTAAAGTTACGGGAACAGAAGACGGCATTACAGCTTGTCAAATGGATATTAAAGTGAAAGGCTTATCTTACGAAGTCTTAATAGATGCTTTAAAACAAGCCAGAGAAGGGCGTCTACATATCCTTAACAAAATTACAGAAACCATTGCTGAACCTGCTGCATCGGTTAAAGCTCATGCTCCTAAAATAGTGACAACCACTATTCCCGGAGATTACATTGGCAGCTTAATCGGCCCCGGCGGGAAAAATATTCAGGAGCTTCAAAAAGCAACTGAAACTACAATTGTAATTAATGAAGATGAAGAAACCGAGCAAGGTATTGTAGAAATTTTAGGAACTAATCAAGACGGCATTGATCAGGTATTGGCCAAAATTGAAGCCATGTTGTTCAAACCCGAAAAAGGCAGTGTATATGAAGTTAAAGTGATAAAAATACTTGACTTTGGAGCCGTCGTAGAATACGTGGAAGCTCCAGGTAATGAAACCTTGCTTCACATCTCTGAATTGGCCTGGGAACGGACAAATGACGTGACTGATGTGTTAAAAATTGGCGATGTCATAGATGTCAAATATTTAGGATTCGACCCCAGAACCAAAAAGGAAAAAGTATCCCATAAAGCTTTACTTGAAAAGCCCGAAGGTTATAAAGAACGCTCTTCTAAGCCAAGACGTAACAACAACCGACGCGATAATAGAAAATAGTAAAACTTTTTGTTTAGAAGTTTAAAAGCCTGTCATTTTTTTGATGGGCTTTTTTTCTTTCCTACGTCCTCTCCTATGCTATCCCAAACCTCCCAAAAATACCAGACCTTGTTTAATAAAAATTTCGCTTTGGTGTCTAAGAGCATTTACGGGTCAACATCAATGTTTAACCTTACGTTTCTAAACTGTGATACGTTTTCATACCGATCTATGCCTTTGTTCAAATACGCCTTAGTTTTACTTAAAGACTGTTTAGGAGGAATTTTAATGATGATATGTTTAATGTATTGATTTCGAATTCGAGCAATTCCCGGAAACTCCGGTCCCAATACATTTTGCTTGAAAATTTGTTTCAGGTAAACCCCCATCCAATCAGCAGCTTCATTTAAACGGTTATAGTCTTTAGACTTAAAGCTAAGTTTTATCATCTTATAAAATGGCGGGTAATTAAAATGCTTGCGCTGTTCCATTTCTACATTGTATAGCGCCTTAAAATCTTCGTTTATAACATTTAAAATTACCCGATGTTCAGGTTGAAAGGTCTGAATAAGAACTTCACCCTGTTCTTTGGTACGCCCTGCCCTACCCGACACCTGAGTTAAGAGTTGATAACTTTTTTCTAAAGCTCTAAAGTTTGGGAAATGGAATAAGCCGTCGGCGTGCATGACAGCCACCAAGTCAACATTTCTAAAGTCTAAGCCTTTAGTAAGCATTTGAGTTCCAATGAGAATGTCTATTTCTAAATTTTCAAAACCGGCAATCAGCTTTTCAAAATCGTATTTACCCCGAGTCGTATCCAGGTCCATACGCTTAATTTTTGCATTGTCAAAAAGACTTTTAGCTTCCTGTTCAATTTGTTCTGTACCAAAACCAATCGCGCTAATGTCACGACTTCCACAAGCCAAACAGCTTTTCTGTAATGCCATTTTATAACCGCAATAATGGCATCGGAGGGTGTTATTAGATTTATGAAGTGTAAGGCTTACATCACAATGTGGACATTGTGGAGAATGCCCACAGGTAAGACATTCTACTACAGGTGAATAGCCTCTTCTGTTTTGAAAAATGATGACCTGCTTGCCTCTGGATAAAGTTGCTTTTATCTTTTCAATCAATTCATCAGAAAAATGGCCCTGCATTTTTTTTCGCTTGTACTTATCTTTAAGGTCGATGGTTTTTATAGCAGGAGGTTTAACATCGCCGTATCTCGTATTGAGCTCAACGTATTTAAATTTTCCTGTTTCTGCATTATAAAAACTTTCCAAACTTGGGGTTGCAGAGCCTAAAAGGACTTTAGCTTTATGAATATGACCCAAAATCACAGCCGTATCTCTGGCGTGATATCTCGGTGAAGGATCAAATTGTTTGTAGCTATTTTCATGCGATTCATCAATAATGATAAGCTTTAAATCCTTGAACGGTAGAAATATAGAAGACCTAGTACCCACAATGACTTTAGGTGCCGAGGCATGCAATACGCTTTTGTATATCTCTACCCTTTCATTGGCCGAGTATTTACTGTGATACACCAAGACTTTTTTGCCAAACTGGCTTTGAACTCGCTTAATAAGTTGAGTAGTCAGCGCTATTTCGGGTAAAAGGTATAACACCTGTCCTCTACCCCTCAAAATTTCTTGGATGAGCTTAAGGTAGATTTCGGTCTTACCGGAAGAGGTTACGCCTTTAAATAACGTGACATCAGCATCATTAAAATTATCTTTAATTTTTTTGTAAGCCGAATTTTGCGCCGATGAAAGAACCAATTCAGCCCCGGCATTCTTTTCTTTTGCTTTCACTCGATCATGTTGAATGCTGTATTCTTGAAATACAGCTTTATCAATGAGTGATTTTATAACAGAATCACTCACATCAACCTCTTTTTTGATGGCTTTTTTGGTAAGGGGTTTTCTGGATTGTGCTCGTAATTTAAAATAAGTTAACACCGCTTCTTTTTGCTTTTCAGCCCCTCCTAAATCATCAAGTAATCCTTTTAAACCTTCCGTTGAATCGTATTGCTCCGCCAATTTTATGTATTTTACAAGTTTAGGCTTGTAATTTCGTCTTACCTGCCGGTCTAGGCTGATTATATTCTTTTGAATAAGACTATTTACAATTTTTAGTCCGGATGCTTTTCCCAATATCTTCTGGGCGTCACTCATTTTAATTTGAGTATGTTTTTCTATGCCTTCAAGCAAAATATATTCAGCGTCTGTGGTATCAATTGCAGACCAATCAATATTTTCATTCAGTTGAAGTAATGTTTCACTTTGAACCAATAAAGCACTTGGAAGACAAGCTTTTAAAATTGCGCCGTAAGAGGTGAGGTAATACTTTTTTAACCACTTAAACAACTTGAGTTGTTCAATATTTATAATGGGAAAACTGTCTAAAACTTCTTTTACAGGTTTAGCATTGTAGTGTAAAGGTTTATTTTGATGTATATTGACAATAACGGCTGTAAATAGCTTTTTTTTACCTAGCGGTACAGCAACTCTTGATCCTATTTGGCACTGAGGCAATATATCGTCTGTAAGTTTATAGGTGAGCAACTGCTTGATATTTAAGGGTAAAATAACATCAGCAAAGTGGCTCATATGAAAGTTTAATTGCTATTATTTTAAAATCAACTTTTTAACTGAAGAAAGGCTTTCTGATTGTAATTTCAGTAAATACGTTCCGGGATTTAAACTATCAAGACTCAGATGAATATCATTTGTATTTTCAAATGTATTTTCCAACATTACCAGCTTTCCTGTAATATCATAAATCTCTACACGTTTTAAATCGATTATAGAATCAGGTACGCTAATATTCACAAAATTATGTGCGGGGTTTGGAAAAATAGAAAAATCTTCTAACAGCTGATTTTCAGTTGAAAGCATTGTCGAATAGCATATCTCGATGGCAAATTCGTTGATAGTCCCTCCATTATTAGGATTGGAATCTTCAACCGTTAGAGTCCAGTTACCATCAAAATTTTCATTTACAAAACTAAATAAGTTATCTAAGGGTTTTACTGTTCCTGTTAAGTTTGGGTTAGACATGTCGTTGCAGGAGACATCGCTTCCCCCATCATCAAAAATAACATTGAGACTTTCATAACCATTACATTGATTATCAAACAAGGTTATCGTGGTACCGGATGGACTTGTTAAGCTTATATTTAAATCTTGAATACTAGAATGAGTTACATCAACAGTGACGTTTATATCGTTTAAAGGTATTGCTGTATCATCATCAATGTTTATAATAGACTGTAAAGAACTCTCTGCATCATCTGGAATTACAATCGGCGTATCTGTCGCAAAGACTATTGGCTGGCACTCTGAATCTTTTGTCATAAAATTAAATGTAAAGTATTGACCGGTCACACATTCATTTATTGGCCTTACTCTTACATAATAATCGGTGAGTTGACTCAACTCTGGTGATTGTATCGCGGTGTTTTGAGTTACTGCACTAAAAATGATATTACTAAAGTCTGAAGTCGTGGCTAACTCTAATTCATAAAATTCAGCATTGTTGATGGCATCCCAGGTAAAAACCGGGTTCAATTCTATCCAATCCCAGGAAAATGGCGAAGAAAATACACTAGTAATATCATCCAGGGGGTTTACTTCTAAAATATTTAATGTGAGATTAAAACTATAAGAAAGTGCACCAGAAGTAGCTGTTACTGTAAATGGATACTCACCAAATGGAACTGCCGAAAGGTTATTTATGCTCAACAAAGATTGGCCTTGATTGTTTATTGTGTTATTGCTGAAGGATGGACTTAATTCAGGTGGAAGCCCGGATTGGCTGAGCGTAATAGAACCTGTAAAACTATCAATTGAATTTATATTTAAATCAAACATCGCCTGTTCGTTACCACAATAACTTTTGTAAGCTTTTTCTGTGGTTATTGCAAAATCAGATTCTGCAATGCCACTTACAACAAGCGAATAATTTTGAAATAAATCCTGTAAGTTTCCTTTATGACTTATCTCGATAGTGTATTGGCCAAGGGCATTTTCAATTTCTACCTTTTCAACATTATCTACTGTATTATCGGCTTTGGTAGCGGCAGCACTTGGATTAGTAACAGAAAGTGTCCAAGGTAAAAATTCTGTAAGTGCATCCGGAGCGATGATTTTTAAGTCTAAATCGTTTACCAATCTCGGTGTTGGATCGTCTGCCGTTGAAGTGTCTTGAATAGGCCCGGCGGGGTCTGTCCAGACCAAAGTCGCTACAAGAGGGGTATTAGGATCTATGGCGTTTACAGTCAAAGTATGAGTTTCTCCTTCATTAAGTGTATTTTCCTCTATGGTAGTTGTAAAGTTTTTGTTTGTGATGAGGTCAGCGGCCACAGAAGTATCCATTAAACCCCAACCGTATATATAATCAGGACCGGGATGATTTCCGGCTTCTCTTGCTGAATGAATTACCAAAGCCTTCATGCTCGATGCACTAAGAAAATTGTTGTACAGGTTATTGTGGTGTTCGTGCAAGAGCCCTATGCTTCCACTCACAGCAGGTGCTGCCATAGAAGTCCCTGTTTTAAAAGTATAACTGTCATCTGCATCAGAATCTGTAGAATAAGTTTGGCGTCCTTTAGCAGAAATATCCGGTTTTATGCGCCCATCATCTGTTGGTCCCCAACTACTGTTACCCCAAATATTAACACTAGAAGCATCCACATAATTATCAACCTGTTCTACGTTGGCAACACATAAGATATTTTTGGCGAGATTAGAACCCGATATCAAATCATATCCGTTTTTGGTAGGATTATAGGGAGGTAATGCATTATTACTGTTTCCAGCAGCAAATACAGGCAGATAATTAGGGGCGTTGTAGGTGAGCAAGTCTATGTTTGCCGCATTATTGAGATAAGCACCAAACCACTCGAGTGGAATTTGATTTGGCGATAGACCATAAGAGTGATTAGAAACAAGCATACCATTGGCTGCTTGAGTTGTCATTTCTGAAATATCATTGTTAAAATCATAAGCAATTAATGAGCCTTCAAATGACATTCCTTTTGCATCAGAATCTATTCCGGTAGCTATCATAGTGCCTGAAACATGTGTAGCGTGACTGCTTAAATTATTAGGATTATCTTGTTGTGCTACCCTGCCTGAAAGTTCCTGATGGCTCGCTCTTACAATACCGCCGTCCCAAATACCAAAAGTAATCCCTTTTCCGCTCAATGAAAGTCCATTGGCACCGCCCTGATATACGTCGTTAGTATTTATAGTATTTGCCGATCCAGCGTTAAAGGTCGTAAAATAAATTGGCGTTCCATCCTCAAGTATACTTTGGAGTATGGAAATACCACCATTTTCTTTTTCTAAGATGATTTCAATATCGTTTTCAAGGGCATATTCTATCGCGCGTTGTTTTTCCAATCTATATATTTCTGAAAAAACAACAGACATAGTGTTTAATTTCTCAACATCATAATGCTGTGTGATAATTTTTCGTTCTAAATCAGTTTGTGCAGATAATGTATTCACAAAAAGAAAACTGATAACAAATAGAACAATAAAATTGCGAACTTTCATGTGTTTTGTTTATAAATATCGTGTAAAACTAAGTAAATTAGCAATATTTAAAATATATTTGTTTTCAAAAATAAGTTAAAATATGAATTTTATAGTATCCAGTTCTTATATGTCCCAAAAACTTCAGGTTTTGGGTGGAATTATCAATAATTCTAATACCTTAGCCATACTTGATAATTTTTTATTTGAATTAAGTTCCAATTCTTTAAAAGTTTCAGCTTCTGACTTAGAAACTACCATAACAGCCAATATCGAAGTAGAATCTGAGTCTGAAGGAAATTTTGCTATTCCTGCACAAATTTTGCTAGACACTCTTAAGACGTTTCCAGAACAGCCTTTAACCTTTTCCGTTAAGGACAATAATTTGGTTGAAATAAGTTATCATGGTGGTAAATCTGAGGTGGCGTACGTTGACCCCGAGGATTTCCCGAATGCTGTTGAAGTTGAAGATGCCTCAAAAACCTCAATTCTTGGAGACACTTTAGCTACTGCTATAACTAACACCATATTTGCGACTGGCAATGACAGCCTAAGACCCGTGATGAATGGTGTGTTTTTTCAATTTCTAGAAAATGACACTCGTTTTGTTGGCACTGATGCTCATAAACTTGTTAAATATACCAGGTCTGATATTCAAAGCCAACAAACAGCAGAATTTATAATGCCTAAAAAGCCTCTTAACTTGCTCAAATCTGTTTTGTTGGGCAGTGAAGAAGATGTTGTCATAGAATACAACGAAACTAATGCTAAATTTTCTTTTGAGGATTACGAACTCCATTGTAGACTCATTGATGGTAAATACCCTAATTACCAAGCCGTTATTCCAAATGAAAATCCAAATAAACTGATTTTAGACCGTTCTCAATTTTTAAATACCGTAAAGCGTATTGCAATCTTTGCCAACAAAACCACCCATCAGATTAAACTTAAAATGTCCGGTGCTGAACTTAAAATTTCTGCACAAGACCTGGATTATTCCAACGCTGGAGAAGAGCGCCTGGAATGCCAATACCATGGTGATGATATGGAGATAGGCTTTAATTCCCGTTTTTTAATTGAAATGTTGAACAATTTGAGCTCAAAAGAAATTCAATTGGCCATGAGTTTGCCTAATCGTGCCGGGATTCTGACCCCAGTAGATGGTTTGGAAGACGGTGAACAGGTCATAATGTTGGTTATGCCCGTCATGTTAGGGAATTAGAGGTTTTCCAGCTCAAAAATTAGTTAATGTTTTATTGAAAAAGATTAACAATTACAATCCTTTGTACATTTAAATTAATTTTGCAAATATGTTTAGACGATTTGCTAAGATTTCTCTTATCCTGATTTATCTTGTCATCATTGCAGGTGCAGTTGTCCGTATGACTGGAAGCGGAATGGGCTGTCCCGACTGGCCAAAGTGCTTTGGGTATTACATTCCGCCTACAGAGCAGGAACAACTGGAATGGAAACCTCATCACAACTATTTTAAAGGTCAGGTTATCATTGTAGATGAAGCTCTTAAAGTAGCCCATCTAGCATTTAAGTCTGGTTCAAAATTTAATGAAGAAAAATGGGCTAACTACAAAAAACACGATTATGCCAGGTTTAATGTATGGCATACCTGGATAGAATATATCAACAGGCTTTTAGGGGCTCTATCTGGGGTTTTTATCTTACTAATGTTTTTGTCTTCTTGGCGTTACAGAAAGTCTAAGCCACAATTTATCTATTGGTCTTTCATAACATTATTACTTTTATTATTTCAAGCCTGGCTTGGAGCTACCGTTGTTTATTCTAACTTGTTGCCGGCACGTATCACCATTCATATGGTGGTTGCACTTATTATTGTAAGCCTGCTGCTTTATATTGTTTACATTTCAAAAGATAACATAGACCGTAACCCGACATCTGGAAGATTTAAATCCCTTATAATTTTTGGGTTAATTTTATCGCTTATACAAATCGGACTTGGTACTCAGGTGAGACAATTTGTGGATGAGACCATAAAAATGGTTGGATACGATCAAAAGCAACTATGGTTAAATGAACCAGACGTCAAATTCTATATTCACCGATCCTTGTCTATTTTAGTCCTGTTGACTAATGGATTGATTTGGTACCTCAATAAAAAATATAATTACGGCTTAAATATGTTGACCAATGCTTTAGTCGCCATTATCGGTTTTGAAATACTTACAGGAATATTTATGTATTATTTTGATTTCCCTTTTCTCACTCAACCTTTACATTTAGTAATCGCTGCCTTGATGTTTAGTTTACAATTTTATATATTCGTAAGTATTCGAACTCTATCGAAAAAAACTAAAATGATATGATTTACAAATTCAGAATAACGCTAGACGTTTTAGATGATGTAATTAGAGACATTGCTATTCGAAATACAGATACATTCGAAGATTTACACTTCGCTATTGTCCAGGCCTTTGGATTTGATGGTAAAGAAATTGCTTCGTTTTATAAAGCTGATGATAAATGGAATCAAGGCGAAGAGATTGCTCTAGAAGACATGAGCGATGGGAGGTCTGCATTAAAAATTATGAATGATACTATACTGAAAGATATCTTATCAGAAAAACAAACCAAATTAATTTACGTTTACGATTTTCTAAACATGTGGACATTTTATGTAGAGATGGCAGATATCACCGAGCCGGAATCTACAAAAAGTTATCCAGATTTGCTTTTTGCTCAGGGACAAATCCCTGAAAATCCTCCAGAGAAAACCTTTGAAGCTGATATGTTTGATCAGTTTAGTGATGAATTTAGTGAAGAATTAGAAAACGATGGTTTGGATTTGGATGATTTTGAAGATTTAGATTTTGATGAACGATGGAATTGAGAATTTTAAATTTAGAATTAAGGATTTTAAATAAATAGGACGCTATAAACACCGAAAATTTATAGTTTTACAGGTATAAGACTGCAAATCCTATAAATATTGAAATGGATTTTAGTCGCTGAAGCGAGCAATTTTCCTAACAATATTAAACAACTTACGGATAATGATTCTGACTCTGAATCTGAATCTGAAAAGAAAATGAAAACCTCTCTAAAATTTAATAAAAACAAAAAAATATTCATTAACCAAATGGGGAATGAATATGATGCTACTTATAAACTGACTGACTCAACTCTGACTCTTGGGGACCGCAATTATATCATTGTTCAACTTGATAAAAATAGACTTATATATAAATTTAAAAACGGAATATTTAACAAACATTACGAATATAAAAAAGTGAAATAAAATCGTGTGCTAACACTATGTATCTTCAATGGCGAGGCTCGGGAGCTGAAACGAAAAGTCTGGGATTTATTCGCTAAATTTACGATTGAAAAACGAAGTACATCGCTTCTATGGTCGCCACTGAAATATAAATTTCCTGTTACTTTATTACTTCATAAATTAATATCAACTTAAAATGACTAACACTAAAAAAACTAAACGCCCAAACCGCTTCAGATATTTACTACAAGAGATATTCATTGTCGTCATAGGTGTACTGATTGCCATTTCTCTAAATAATTTAAAAGAAAGCATTAGTAATAATAATTACGTGGAGAAAACACTAAGCGTTATCAACAATGAAATACAGGACAGTCGAACGGAAGTGGATACCATTTTAAAAATACATTACAAAATGGTGGAGACCCTTGAAGAACTGGGGAGGGAAGAAAATGACCAAAAGCTCGGCGAAATGATCGTTGAGCTAGGCGGGTTTCAAAAAGCAACCATTAAAAATGTCAGCCTTCGTTTTTTTGTTGCCAATAAAGCGGAGCTGGTAGATTTTAATGTCATTTCTCAATTGCTTGACATCGAATCCAGAACTGAAATTCTTAGTGCTAAAATAGAGCGCTTAGCAGATTTTGTCTATGAAAATCTCAATAATACCTCAGTAGGATCTAAACTAACCTTTACATTTTTGCTCTATGACATCATAGAAAGTGAAGAAAGTCTTTTGGCAGGCTATGACGATTTTATCAATCAGAATAAAGATATTTTAGGTCAATAAGATTCCATGAACATTCAAAGTGCATCTTTTGGTGACACTGTGGTGGATATGCTCTAATTTATCTACTTATCTATTAAAAATTCTGATAAAGTTTTAGATCGGGCCTTCAAAGAATAAATGTAACTTATAATTATTCATTAAAACTTAAAATCTCTGTGTCCTTTGAAAGCTGTGGTAAAAAAAATAACCACAAACCTGCCTGACGGTTATTCAGGGGCACAGAGAGCAAAGAGCACATTATAATCTGAGATGGATTGATGTCCATTGATTTTAATTCATGGCAAATATAGATTTTTAAATCCTTGTCCTTCCGACACAGCTAAGCATGAGATTCTTCCTCATTCTTCGTCAGCATGACAAATGAATGCGTGTTTATAAAAAATCTCTTAGTTTTTCACCCCAAACTTTTTTAAAATGTCCTCCAACAAACACCATTTGGTCAAAGACGATTGTAACAAATTAGCACCGACAAATGCGGTAAACCATAACCAGTTGATGTTGACGTAAACGGCTAAAACAATGCTAATCAGCACAAATGTACCAGCTACTCCTCTTACTATTCTATTTTTCATAATTTTTATTTTATTGTTTATTATTTAGTGTTTCAAGTTTTCAGATATTTTTTAAATTATGAGATGCTTACCTTTTAATATCTAACTTTTAATATTTAACTTCTCACTTCTAACCTCTAAGTCAAATTCGCTACAATTTCATCTCTGCCAACCAGCCTTCCTTGTACTGCTTAATATTTAACCGCATAATTTATTCCCTCTTTGGGGGTTAGGGGGCCTACCTATGATTTTTTCTATCAATTAAATAATACACTAGTGGCACAACAAGCAGAGTTAATACAGTTGCCGTAATCGATCCGCCCATTAAAGCAATTGCTAATCCCTGGAAAATAGGATCAAACAGAATGACAAATGCCCCAATAACAACAGTTCCGGCTGTCAGTAATATAGGGGTTGTCCTGACTGCACCGGCTTCAATCACGGCCTCTTTCAGTCCAATACCATCTTCCAAACGAAGGTTGATAAAGTCAATCAGCAAGACTGAATTTCTCACCATAATTCCCGCTAAAGCAATGGTTCCTATAAACGACGTGGCGGTAAAAAAGGCGCCCATGATCCAGTGGCCGAGAATAATACCAACCAGAGATAATGGAATGGCCACCATCATCACAATTGGTGCTCTAAAGCTTTGAAACCAACCTACAATCAACATGTAAATGATAATAATTACCCCTAAGAACGCCAATCCTAAATCTCTGAAAACTTCCAGCGTGATCTGCCACTCGCCATCCCATTTCACGGTAAAATCTTCCGTGCTCTCCGGCAGGCCCAAATACATTTCATTGATGTTGTAACCTTCGGGCATAGCGATGCCTTTAAGTTTGTCTTCCATGCCTAGAATGGCATAGACGGGACTTTCCAGTTTACCTGCCATTTCGGCGGTGACATATACCACCCGACGCTGATTTTTTCTGTAAATGCTTTTATCTATGGTTTTTTGTTCTACCGTCACAAAATCAGATAGTGGATAGACCATGCCCTGTTGTGAAACCACAGGCACATTCAAAGTTTGGTTAATATCACTCTTATCGGCATCTGATAATTTAAGTGAAATACTGGTCGGCAGGTTGGCCTTTTCTTCGTAGAGCTGAGCTACAGGTTGATCCTGCATGACGAGGTTTAAATTCTGAATGATTTGCGCGGACTGAATACCTTTCAACTGGGCTTTTTCTTTATCAATAATCAGATCGTATTCCTGCTGTGGGGCTTCCACGCGCCAGTCGATATCTACGACATCTGTAGTATTGCCTAAGATGCTTTTAATGCTATCGGCCAATTGAATCTGCATGTCATAATCCGGTCCGTAGACTTCAGCCACAATGGTAGAAAGTACAGGTGGTCCGGGTGGAACTTCCACGATCTTAATCTCAGCTCCAAATTGGTCCGCGATAGCTTTTACACCGGCTCTGAAGTCTTTGGCAATGTCGTGACTTTGCGCCGAACGGTCGTGCTTATCGGTGATATTTACTTGAATATCAGCTAAATATTTATTTTGTCTTAAATCGTAATGTCTTACCAGACCGTTAAATGTAATGGGTGAGGCCGTACCGACATAGGATTGGTAATTCAAGACCTCTGGTCTTTTTCTGACATATTGTGCGATTTCTTGTGCAACGGCATTAGTTTGTTCTAATGTGCTGCCTTCAGGTAGATCGATGACAATTTGAAATTCGTTTTTGTTATCAAACGGCAACATCTTTACGATCACCGAATTGGTAAAGAATAAAATGAAAGACGCAAATAAAATTAAAAACGTAACTCCCAGGAATCCCCAGCGTTTGGCTTTACTGTCCAAGAGGGGTTGCTGGAGTTTCTTATAAATTTTGTAGATTTTAGTATCCGTAATGTCCTGTGATTCGTCTTCTTTTTCTTCTGTAGAATGTCCCGTTTTTTTGAGAAAGACAAAACCAAGATAAGGCACTATGGTCAGTGCGACAAAGAGCGACAAAATCATAGCTATGGATGCGCCAATTGGCATAGGACTCATATAAGGCCCCATTAATCCGCTGACAAACGCCATTGGCAACACTGAGGCGATGACCGTAAACGTAGCCAGAATTGTCGGGTTCCCCACTTCATTGATGGCATAAATCGCCGCGTCTTTAAAGCCCAGCTTTTTCATTTTAAAATGCCGGTGCATATTTTCGGCAATGATAATCGAGTCATCCACCACAATACCCGTTACAAAAATCAGCGCAAACAGGGTAATTCGGTTGAGTGTATAATCTAAAAGATAATAACTTAAAAGCGTTAAAGCAAAGGTTACCGGAACCGATAAAAACACCACCAAACCACCACGCCAGCCCATCGCCAGCATCACGATGATGGTCACGGCGATAATAGCCCCAATAAGGTGAAGTAAAAGTTCAGATACTTTTTGTGAAGCCGTTTCGCCGTAGTTTCGGGTGACTTCAACTTTGATGTTATCCGGAATAAAATCTTTTTTGTAAGTATCCAGATTTGCAATGACGATATCAGCCAACTGCATGGCATCTGCACCTTTACGTTTAGCGACGGACAAGCTTACGGCGGGATATTCAGACGGATAGTCAGCCTGTTCATTAGAAGCTGCGCCGTAGCCAAAACTCACAAAATTCTGTGGACTTGAGGCCGCATATTTAATTTCGGCAACCTGATCAAGGTAAACAGGTTTTTGACCCATTTGACCGACTATCAGTTGTTTTAAATCTTCAATATTGCTAAAGAACTGCCCTGTTTTTAAAGAAATACTTTCGTTAGATTGAATCAATTCACCGGTAGACATTCGCATATGGTTTGCGGTCAACATCTGCTGAATCTGGGTGACGTTTAGTTTAAACGTGCTTAGTTTCTCGGGATTAACGATGATGTCAATTTGTTCCCGTCTTCCGCCAATATCTTCAACGACTGAAATATCTTCAATTTGTTCGATACGATCCTTGAGGGTTAAAGCGATTTTTTTCATTTGGGTGTCATCAACCTCTTCACTCCACAGGGTCAAATTCATAATGGGAACATCGTTGATGGATCGGGTTTTCACCAAAGGCGGCGTCACGCCCTGAGGCATGCGGTTCATGTTTTTCATCAACTCGTCGTAGAGTTTGACGTAGGAGCGTTCAATATCTTCGCCGACGACAAATTGAACAATCAGCATGGCTTGTCCGCTCATTGAGGTGGAGTACACGTATTCCACACCGGTAATGTTGGAAACGATTTTCTCCAGAGGTTTCGCCACTCGAGATTCCACTTCCGCCGGACTCGCGCCGGGATAACCCACAAAAATATCGGCCATAGGCACATCGATTTGTGGTTCTTCCTCACGCGGAATTAAAAATGAACTGTACACCCCGATGACCATAAATACGATCATCAATAAGATGGTGAGCTTAGAGTCTAAAAAGACTTTGGCTATATTTCCTGCTATTCCGTTTTTCACGATAGTTGTTTTTTATGAGTGAAACTTAATTTTGAACAATAGCGAAGCTATTATTTCAGAATTTTTAGTTGAACTAATCCCACTTTCTCGTGCTGAACTTTTTTCAGCATTAGCGGGATCTTTTGTTTGTAGTTCAACGCTATTCATCGAAGTTTTATAATCTTATTCTTTTTTAGTATTTCTCTTGCTTTGTTTCGAGCTAGTTATTTCTTTAATTTGCAGTCCGTTATACAATCGGCTTTCCGCTGAAATGATGATCTTATCCTTAGGTCTTAAGCCCGATAGAACTTCAACCTGATCGCCTAGTTGTCGGCCGGTTTTTATCCATCTGAGCAGAGCGGTGTTACTTTTGCCATACACGTAAACGCCTTCCAAGCCGTTTTTTTCAACTAAAACCGCCTTGGGGATGCTGACTAAAATTTGTTTGGAATCGCCATTATTTTCAGCCATGGTGTAGATTTTAGCAAACATGCCGGAAAGCACTTCTTTTGGTGCATTTTCAAAAGTAGTTTTTACAAAGTATCGACTACCGTTGGCTTCTGATGACGTACTGACTTCGGTGATCGTACCTTCGAATGTTTTCCCAACTGATGGCACTTCTATGCTCACTTTCTGCTGAGGCTTAACCTTGGTGATTTGCGATTCACTTAAATCTGATTTCACTTCAAGTTGTCCTGATGAGGTAAGACTTAACAAGGGCATACCTGGCATGGCCATATCACCTTCCTGAATCATTTTATTGCTGATGGTGCCGGTAAAAGGCGCTTTAATATTGGTATAATCCATCATCGCTGCGACCTTATTGTAGCTCTGTTTGGCCTGTTCTAAAGCAGACAGGCTGGATTGGTATTGGAGTTGTATTTGTTCCAATTCTTTTTCAGAAATGCTGTTGGAAGCCTTTAGGCGTTCAAATCTTTCTAAATCCTTTTGGGCGATTTCAAATTGTTTTTGCGCCTGATCTTTACCGGCTTTTGCCTGCTGAAGCTGCGCCTGGAGTTCTGCATTATCAATTTTAAGCAACGTCTGATTCTTTTGTACCTCATCTCCTACGTTGACCAGAATGTCCTTAACGTATCCCGCATGTCTGGTTTTTAAGGTAGACATTTGTTCTGCACTGATGGTTCCGCTAAAACTAAAACCACTTTGGGCAGAGGTGTTGACGGTCACGGTCTGAACATTAACAGCTGGCGTGTCTGAACTCTCGCTTTTTTGGTCTGAACCACCGCAAGCTAAAAGTGTAATAGTCAATAGGCTGAATATGAATTTATATGTTGTCATGGTCTTTATTTTTCAGTTAAAAATTGATAGTATAAAAGGTTATAATTATAGTTGAAAACACTTTGCAGATAAGATAACTGCATATTGGAATACCTACTTTCTGCCGCCAAAAGATCTGTTGTTTTTTCCAAACCTTCCTGATAGCGGTTATTGATAATTCTAAAAGCTTCTTCGGACTGGTCTACAGCAACTTTTTGGGTATTCATCTGTTGTTCGGCCAGCTCAATGGCTCTGATGCTTTCTTTGATATCGTTTTGCTTTTCCTGTATATAATTTTGTTCTTCCAGTCTAACTTTTTCGGCTTCGGCTTTTTGTTTTTGAAGGTTGGCAATTCGGGTATAACCTTTAAATAAATCCCATTTCAGCTCGGCTCCGAAAAAATAATTATCGCTGGAAGTACCAAAAATGTTATCATCAAAATATTGAAATTGTCCAAAGGCATTTAAGGTTGGTAGAAAACTGTATTTCTGTGCCTTATACAATTGGTCGTAAGATTGCTTTTTATAGTCAAATGCTTTGATATCGCTGGTGTTAAGATTTGACGATTCCTCAAATTGATCATTGCTCCACAAGCTCATCACCTTCAAGGAATCTGCTGGTTTTAAAATTAATTCAGAGTCCTCCTGCATGAGTTGCTTTAACTGGTCTGATAAATTTTTGATGCTTTGTTCCACAGACTGGCTTTGGGTTTTGACTTCAGATAAACGGATTTGTGCGGCGAGCAAATCAGCTTTTTGGATGAGACCCTCGTCGTAAAAATTCTGAGCCTGATCATAATTTTTCTGAACCATCTCCTGGGTTTCATCGATCACTTTTTGAGACTCATAGGTTAACTGCAGCTGCATAAAGGTTGTTTGTGTTTTTAGCAATAGGGCAGAAGTTCTATAATTATTCTGAAATTCCTGTGCTTTATAGGCATACTTTGCCGCTTTTCTCTGGATGAGCTTATCGATGTTTAGCACTGGTTGCGCTACCTGAAATGTGGTGGTAAAGTTGGTAATAGCTTCAGGATTGTTAAGTGCATTCACATCAAAATCACTTTGGCTGAATATGCCTTGATTCAATCGGCTTCCAAAAGCAAAAACCGGGTTGTTGGTTCTAAACCCCTGATGGCTGGCGCTTATCTGTGGTAGAATGGCGCCCAGACTTTCTCGGTATTTCGCTTGAGAAATATTCAGGTTTTCCTGATTGATTTTCAGGCTTAGGTTTGTAGACTCCACCTGAGTCATCACCGAGTCCAGGGTTATGCTTTTGTACTCCTGTGCCTGTAAGCCGTTGAACAGCAAAAACCCTAATAGGCTACATAACATGGTTTTCATACTCAAATTTTTTATGCAAAAATAGAGCTGTAGTTTAGTGTTATCAGTAACATTTGTTACTTTAGGCGAGTGGTGAGTTTTAAGGTTGTTCGACTTTCACTTATAAATAGCATTGTCTTCTTTCAAAATATTATTTATACCATGAAACTGCATTAGTGGCTTCAAAAATCGTTACCAGAAACACTAGTTGTTTTTTTAAAAAAACTGTAGTAAACCAGATGATGCATAGTTTATGTTGGCGCTTTCAGACAAATTATAATCTTTTGGTTTAAAATCTAAAAGTAGTGCAAAAATTATAAGTGCAATAGTGGCTGTGAAATTTGCAATGAAGTAATTTACGAACCAGAAAAGTTTCTCTTAGAAGAAAATTTTTTATTTGCTAATGAAAGGCAAAATTAAGTTCTAAACCTGGGTCAAATTAAATACAAAACAGTTTATTGAAAACTTATTACTTTGTTTCTAAAATCTTCTGAATATCAGGTTTAAAATAGTTTGGTCCTTTAAGGACTTTGCCGTCTACCCTGTAAACAGGTTTACCGTCTTGGCCTAATTTACTCATATTGCTGCGTTGAATTTCATCAAAAACCTCTTCTATTTTGTGCTGCATTCCGTGTTCTAAGATGGTTCCACATAAAATATAAAGCATATCACCCAGAGCATCTGCTACTTCAACCACATCATTTTGCTCAGCAGCTTCTAAGTATTCTTCGTTTTCCTCTTTCATCAGGTTAAACCTTAATTTATTTTTAGATTTCCCTAAATCTGCTAGGGGTTCTTGCTTCACACCCAGTCCAAAGGCTTTATGAAATTCTTCTACGGCTTTAATCGGTTTTGTTATCATATCGTTTAGTTGCTAGTTTCTTGGTTTTTGTTTCTGGTTTTTGGTTTCAGTTTCGGGTTCCTGGTTTGGGTTTTTTTCGGGTTTCTTCGAGTTCTACTGAATACTAATTACTCCACACTATTTATTAATCCCTCCAGTTTCATTCAGCACCTGATCAATTAATTTTAAATAGTCACTTCTCTTGTCAACAAAATCAAAATCTGTAACATCGATAATTTTTGTTTTAAAACGGTTTTCATTTTTTATAAAGTTTAAATAGCCTTGGTTAATTTTTTCAAGGTAATCAGATTTTATGTTTTGTTCGTAGGTTCGGCCACGTTTTTTGATATTTTCTAAAAGCCGTTCTGTGGATTGGTAAAAATAAATATACAAGTCGGGTTTTGGAATCTCTCGGTAAATAATATTGAAAATCTTTTTGTAGAGTTCAAATTCCTGTTGCTGTAAAGTGACTTTAGCGAAAATAAGGCTTTTGTACAAATCGTAATCGGCTACGCTAAACTGAGCAAACAAATCTAACTGTGAAATATCATCAACAAGCTGCTGATGTCTGTCGGCCAGAAAAGACATTTCGGTGGGAAAAGCATAACGCTTAGGATTTTTATAGAATTGAGGTAAAAACGGATTATCCTTAAAGCGTTCCAAAATGAGTTTAGCCTCTAAATCCTGAGCCAACATTTGCGCAAATGTGGTTTTACCGGCTCCGATGTTGCCTTCAATACAAAGGTAATTGACCAGAGGATAGGGTATTGTTTTAGGTTTTAGTCTAATACCTGTTTTGGTGATTTTAGACTCCGGTTGAAGTTTAGATTTTAAAAGTTCAATGGTTTCTCCCGTAACAGGATGTTTTTTTTGAGGAGCAATATCTGCCAGCGGGTAAAGCACAAAGTCTCGTTTAGACAATTCCGGATGTGGAATTTTTAAATAAAATTCTTCAATAATGTCTTGGCCATAGAAAAGAATATCTAAATCTAAAGTTCGGTTTTGGTAGCCCTTTTTGCTTCTAATCCTTCCAAAATTAGTTTCAATATCCTGTATATTTTTTAATACAGTTTTTGCACCCAACCGAGTGTTTACCTTAAGACAGGCATTTAAAAAGGACTGACCTTCAAAACCCCAAGCCGGTGTTTCATATACTGCGGAAACTTCAGTTACCGATCCAATCTTATTGTAAACCTCATCAATAGAAGATTGTAAATAACGCTCTCTTTCTCCCTGATTGCTGCCTATGGCAATGTAAACGCTTGTAAGTGTGTTCAATATATTAAGAAAATTTTACCGAATGATGAGTCATAATTTTTAAGAAATCTTATGCTACAAAGCTACAACCCTTTATTTTTGCTTGCAAGAAAATCATATAGACCATTTTGGAATCTTCAAAAGCAAACAGACAAGCCTTTTTCATTTATATGATTTTATCAGGCTTATTCATTGCCTCTCTAGTTGCTTCAAACCTCATCTTTAAAAAGTTTTTTTACTGGGACTTTTTTGGCATTTACAGGTTTGAAATTTCAGTTGGAATTTTACCTTATCCCTTAACTTTCTTGATAACAGACAGCATAAGCGAAATTTATGGGAAGAAAAGAGCTAATCAGGTGGTAAGTGTTGGCATCTTTGCCTCATTATTTACGCTTTTCATTGTCCTAATCTCCAACGCCGTTCCGGCCATAGAAGGTTCGCCTATTGGTGATGAGATTTTTAATAGCGTATTTGGTTCGACTGGTATTGCCGTATCAGCCTCTATGATTGCCTATCTTTTAGCGCAATATATCGATATTTCTATCTATCACTTCTGGAAAAGACTCACTAAAGGTAAACACCTCTGGTTGAGAAATAACTTTTCTACATTTAGTTCACAATTCGTCGATACATTTACCATCATTGCATTACTGAGTGTTTTTGGGGAACTGCCCTGGGATAAATTTTGGGTATTGCTCCTCTCCGGCTTTTTGTTTAAAGTGGTAGTTGCTATTTTAGACACCCCACTGCTCTATCTGATTGTTTACGGATTTAGAACATATTTTAAGCTTGAAGTAAATGAAGAAATTGACTTTATCAAGTCATAACAAATATGGAAAGTGAACTATAAAACCATTCTCAAGCTTAAATTGATAACTTATATTTGCAAAAAAAATTGAATGCATAATTCTGTAAAGCCCTATAAAGATTCTAACGACAAAAAGAAAGAACAGGTTAAAAGCATGTTTGATAATATTTCATCAAATTACGATGGCCTTAACCGTGTAATTTCTTTTGGCATAGACCAATCCTGGAGAAAAAAAGTCATAAAGTTGATTTGCGACAGTAAAGCTAAAAATGTTGTAGATATTGCCACAGGTACGGGAGATTTAGCAATAGCTCTGGCCAAAGAAAATATCGAACATGTTGTTGGTATAGACATCTCTAAGGGCATGCTGGATGTAGGGCGAAAAAAAATTAAAGCCCAAAATCTATCTAAACACATAGATATGGTACAAGCCGATTCTGAAGATTTACCTTATCCGGACAATACCTTCGATGCCGCAACAGTAGCCTTTGGTGTTAGAAATTTTGAACATCTGAATAAAGGGCTTTCTGAAATAAATCGGGTATTGAAACCCGATGGACTTTTTGTAATTCTCGAAACTTCAAACCCAACAAAATTTCCTTTCAAACAAGGCTATTTCTTCTATAGTAAATACATTTTACCATTTATCGGGAAACTTTTTTCTAAAGATAAAAGTGCTTACCGTTATCTTAGTGAAAGTGCGTCTGTTTTTCCATTTGGTGAAGCTTTCAACAATATTTTAAAAAAAAATGGGTTTATAAACGTGAAAGATTTTCCCCAGACTTTTGGGGCAGCAACCATTTATATAGCTTCAAAATAATTTATGAAATTCATATATTCTTTAGCTTTAGTTTTATTCAGCATATCAGGGGTTTACGCCCAGGGCTTTTTCAACAAAGAGAAAGTGCTAAACAACCGTAACTATCTAGAACAAAGACGCTGGTCTTGGGGGTATTACCTTGGTTTTAACAGTCTGGATTTCAAAATTGACCGTAAAGTTGAAAGCGAACCGGTTTTAGTGACCAAAAATGTTGGATTTAATGTCGGTTTGATTGGAAACTTCAAAATCAATAATTATTTAGATTTAAGGCTGGAGCCCGGCGTTATATTTTCAAACCGCGATTTTGATTTTACTAAGTTTGGAGATGATGACATTGCCAGGCTTAGAGAGACCCGCTCTTCTTATATTTACATTCCTTTAGTTTTAAAATTTTCTACAAAAAGATTGAACAACTTTAAACCCTTCGTTTCCGGTGGAATTGCATTTGCTCATAACTTGAGTAGTAATGAAGATAACCCCAGTGATAATTCTGCAGGGCAGTTTAGGTTAACGACCAGTAATTACTTATACGAAGTTGGCTTTGGGATTGATTTTTACTTAGAATATTTCAAATTTACGCCCTCAATTAAGGGTATTTTTGGGATAAACGACGAGTTGGTCAGGGACATTGACCCGAATAGTCCTTGGACCAGTAATATTGATCAATTGAATACCAGAGGCATTTTTATCAATTTTACATTTCAATAGTTCGGCGCTTGAATTCGCTTAAAATTATAGAACCGGCCATGGCAACATTGAGGCTTTCGGTCTGTCGACTTTTTCCAAACTGAGGTATGCCAATTTTTTGTGTTACTAATGGTTCAACTTCTTTAGATATGCCATGAGACTCACTCCCTAAAATCAAAACGGCGTTTTGTGATACATCTGCTGTATAAATGGATTCTCCGTGCATATCAGCGCCATATACAGAAAGATTGGCCTGCTTTAACTCTTCTGCCAGGTCAACGTAATACACTTTAACTCTTGACAGTGATCCCATAGAGGCCTGAACGGTTTTGGGGTTGTAACAATCTACGGTGTCCCTGGAGCATACGAGTTTTTTTATCCCAAACCAATCACACATCCTGATGATGGTTCCCAAATTACCGGGGTCGCGAACGCCATCTAAAGCAATACTTAAAGATTTCAGCTTCAGAGGTTTTTGAGGTTTTATTTCAAATACCCCTAAAGCGACCTGAGGTGTTGTCAAAAAACTAATGGCCTTTAAATCATGAGGCGTAATAATTTGAACCGCATTATGTTTTAAACTAAAAATGTCGGCAGCACTATATAAACTGTGCAAAGTATATGAACTATTTAAAAATTCTTTAATCACCTTTATACCTTCTACCACAAAGAGACCGTTCTTATGTCTGTATTTTTTATATTTTAGGCTGTTAATTAATTTTTGTTGATTTTTGCTGATACTTTGCATAGACGTTTATTAAACTGTAATTTTTAGGATTGAAACACCATTTTACAAAAATATCATTTCTTTTTGGTATCCTCGTATTTCTTTTTGCTTGTAATTCTACAAAAAGAGTTGCAGATGGTGAGTACCTGCTTACTGAAAACAACATTGAAACGGGGGTAGATACGATATCAGGAAGTGCATTAAAACCCTACTTAAACCTTAAATCAAACTCTAAATTTCTTCTTGGTATTCCTTTGAAGCTGCATATCTACAACTTTGCTAAACCTCACCCGGATTCTGCGTTTATAAAGTGGCTTAAAAAGAAACCAAAACGCGAAAAACAACTCGTTAATTTTTTATCTCAACGACAACTAAAACGTTTGGGGGAGTTTTATATCGGTTTAAATGAAGGACTTAAAAAAAACGGTCAGGAGCCGAGTATAATTTCAGAAGCTAAACTGGAGAGTTCTAAAAAAAAGCTAGAATCCTGGTATTGGAGTAAAGGTTGGTTTGATGCAGAAGTAGGTTATGAAGTCAACAAAAAAGAAAATTCGAAAAAAGCCAGCGTTAAATACACTGTAAAGCCGCACTCTCCCTATAGAGTAGATAGTATAGCTTACAATATTCAATCGCCGGTGGCAGATTCCATTTACAATGTCATTAAGAATGATGCATTTGTAAAAACGGGACAGCAGTTTAATACTGATTATTTTGCCAAAGAAAGGCTCAGGATAGAAGAATATTTCAGAAACCATGGATTATATTATTTTGACCGTGACTATGTAACCTTTGTAGCCGATAGTCTGGTTTTGAACCCTAATAAAGTAAATGTTGATATTAATATCAAAAACAGAACGCTTGAAGTAAACGACAGTCTACAAAGTAAACCTTTTAAAGTACACAAGATTAGTGAAGTGAATGTTTTTACAGATTACGACAGCTCAGAAAACAACTATGTTGCTAGAGATTCAGTGCATTACAATCAGAAAATATTTTTTGCTAAAGATAAAATTCAAGTCAGGCCAAATATTTTATCAGATGCTATTTTTATTGAAAAAGGACAGGTTTTCAGTGAAAAAAACAGGACAGACACCTATAACAGATTTTCTAATATAAGGGTTTTTGAGTATCCTAATATTCAATATCAGAAAGACCCTAGAACCCCAGATGAGGATAAACTTATTGCTAATGTTTTTTTGACGCCTAAGAAACGCTTCGGATTTACGCCAAACCTAGAAATATCGCAAAGTAACATTCAGGATTTTGGGATTGGTCTCAACGCTTCTTTTTTTGCTCGTAATGCTTTACATCTGGCAGATATTCTAGAACTGTCTTTTAGAGGTAATATTGGCTCCTCTAAAGATGCTGCCAGCAGTAGTGATCAGTTTTTTAATATCAATGAATTTGGGGGAAATTTAAGTTTAAGTATTCCTAAGATTTTATTTCCTGTTCCGATATCGTTCATCAAAAAGAATATGCAGCCATTTACAAGAATTACTTATGGGTTTAATACCCAAAGGAATATTGGCTTAGATCGCCAAAATCACACTTTTAAATACGACTACAATTGGACACCCAACCGAAAAGTAACGAATAGATTGTCATTGGTTGATTTTCAGTTTGTAAATAATCTTAATGTAGATAACTACTTCAATATTTTTACAAACTCTTATAATGACCTGAATACCATTGCCGAAGATAATTTAGACGAAGTAAATCCAGAATTCATTAGCGAAGAGACTAATGATTTAATCATTTCCTCGGGAACCGATGGGTTTATTAATCAGGTGGAACAAGATGAAATCGGTTTGAATGATGATGAACAGGAGTTGTTCAATTCTATTGTAGAACGTCAGGAACGGCTCACAGAGAATAACCTGATAATTGCTACGAATTTCTCTTATGATTACACCACACGAGAAAACATAGATGATGAAAATTTTTTTCAATTCAGATCTCGTTTTGAATTGACTGGAAACCTCATGCAAGGCTTAGCTTCTGCACTTGATCTAAATAAAAATAATAACGGAAATTACTTGTTGTTTGACGTGCCATTTTCTCAATACGCCAAGTTGGAATTGAATTATATCAAACACTGGGATTTAGGCAATGATAACATTATTGCTACGCGAGCATTTGGAGGTTTTGCCCTACCCTATGGAAACTCACAGTCAATTCCCTTTGCGCGAAGTTTCTTTGGAGGAGGACCAAATGATAACAGAGGCTGGCAGCCTTATGACCTTGGCCCTGGCAAAACCAATGGTATAAACGATTTTAATGAAGCAAATTTCAAACTTTCATTCAATTTTGAATACAGGTTTAATGTTTTCGGCAGTCTTAACTCGGCCTTATTCGTAGATGCCGGTAACATTTGGAACCTGGCAGACAACGTTACCGACCCTGATGCCACGTTTGATGGCTTAAGAGACCTTGAAGACCTTTCCATTGCCACAGGATTAGGATTTCGATATGATATTAGCTTTTTCGTCATTCGCTTAGATTTTGGGTTTAAAACTTACAATCCCGGCGATCCAGTACAAAAATGGTTCAACGATTATGAATTCAGTAAAATGGTATTTAATTTCGGTATCAATTATCCATTTTAGAACCCTGTATTTTGTTGTAACGGGCAACACCAAGTCTATATAACCTATAACAAAGCAACCCAATAAGAATACCGACGATAATCCCGGTGAAGACATCACCGGGATAATGCACACCGACGTAAATCCTGCTATACGACACCAAAACAGCCCAAATAATAAGGCCCGTAAACATGTATTTATAGTGTGTCCTGAAAATTAATCCCAGATAAGCTGCAAGCGCGAATGAGCTGGTAGCATGACCAGAGAAGTAACCATAAGAGCCACAATCTGCCACAAACCGTCCCATGCCTTCTAAATCTGGTTCACCGCATGGTCTAAGCCGCATGACAGTGTGTTTAACAAAATAAGACAACTGGTCAGTAATGGTAATCATGACTGCAACTACCAACAAAGCAATGATCGTTTGCTGTAGACCAATGTTTTTATACAAAAGGTATACCAGTAAAGCATATAATGGAATTGAGGAAAACTTATGCGTAATAAACAACCATAACGGATCAAAAAGTGGCGTGCCGAGGTTATTTAAATACAAGAATAATTCTTGGTCTAAGCCAATGAGCGTGTCCATTAGTTGGTGTATTTTTCAATTTCACTATCATAAAAATCAAAGGCTTCTTTGACTAAAGTTTTGTATTCTTCTTTATCTTCAGTTTCATCAAATGTTTCCCAAAACTCAAGTTCATCTGTATTAATATTGAGAATAAAACGAGGAAATTCTGTATGAATGACGAATATATATTCAGAAGCTGTATTATCAGCCATTAAAAATCTTGGGTATTTCATGAATCATTATTTTATGCAAAACTAATATTTTTTTATATAGGCGTTAGAAACTTTGTAAAATCTAAGGTACAACATAAATGCAGAGGCAGAAAGTCCGGCAAGCAAGCCAAGCCAAATACCCTTACCTCCTAACCTGTTTGAATCTCCAAAATAAAATGAAATAGGAAAACCAATACACCAATAGGCCACAAAACAAATAAGTGTTGGAATATTAACATCCTGTAAACCACGCAGAGCGCCTAAAATACCCACCTGAAGGCCGTCACTTATCTGAAATAAAGCTGCAATTATTAAAAGATTTGAAGCCATTTGAATGACCGTAGTATTATCAATATAAAATCCGGGAAGCACATTTTTAAGCAATATAAACAATGTTGCAAATACTAATTCTATCAATAGAATCTGAAAGAAAATTGAATGCGCAATATGTTTCATGTCAAGAAACTGCTTTTTGCCCTTTTGATTAGCTACGCGAATTGTGGCTGTAACGCCTAAGCCCACACCAACCATGAATGTCATCGATGCAAGGTTTAATGCAATTTGATTTGCAGCCTGAGAGTTGGTACCTAAAGTTCCCGCCAAAATAACCGAAGCGGTGAAAATTCCACCTTCGAAAAGCATTTGTAAAGCCGTAGGAAACCCTAAAGCTAATAAACGCTTAAAGATGATCTTGTCAATTTTTTGAATGAGCTTTGAGAAATAAGATTTTAACCTTGATCTTGATTTTAATATATAAATAATTAATATTAACATTACAATTCTAGAGATTAGTGTTGAGATCGCAGCACCCTCAACTTCAAGCCTTGGAAACACCCACACCCCGTAAATAAGCAGGTAATTCAACACGATATTTAAAAAATTGGCTATTAAGGTTGAATACATGGCGTATTTGGTTAAAGACAAACCGTCTGCAAATTGCTTAAACCCCTGAAATACCATCAATGGAATCAAAGAAAATGCGACAATATTTAGATATGGAAACGCCAATTCTACAACTTCCGTAGGTTGGTCTAAATAATACAATACTGGTTTTATAAAATAAATGAGGACAAAAAGCAAAACGCCATTAATGCCACACATGACCAAACCATTCTGAAAAACCTGTCGGCCGCGTTCATGGTTATTTTCGCCATCTGCTTCTGCAACCAGAGGTGTAATCGCAAAACTGAAGCCTATACCTATAAAAAGCCCAAAAAAAACTAGTGTGTTTCCCAGCGAAACAGCTGCCAATGGCGCTGCACCTAATTGCCCTACCATAATATTATCGGCCAAACCTACCACCACATGTCCAATCTGTCCTATCATGATAGGAAGGGCTAAAGTAAAATTCTTGGGAAACTCACTAAAGTAAGCTTTTAGCATAAGTATTTATTTGAGGCGCTAAAATAACTTAATTTTAATGGCTAAAATAACACAAGAGATACATAATTTAGAATGTTTTAATTTTTAGACTTATTTTAAGTCACCGTCGTTTTAAACATGCTTTTTTACTCAAAAAACCCAAGTACAGTTGAAATTTAAAACTTTATAGATGTATTTTTTGGTTATCAAGTATATTCTCAAATTAGTAAAGATAAACCTAACAAAACATTGTTTTCATCAGCCCTCAAACAAATTATGCCACTTTGTAACTTCTGCTCTAAGCAAACTACTTCAAATCTCAGTAGGTAATCTATTTATAGAATCATAAAAGCATTTACAGCAGACTAATGCATAATTTGTTTTGAATCATGTAGTCTTATTTATGAAAGTTTAATGTGAATATTTTGCAGTATCAAAATTGCGAAGCATTGATTCTATTGAAATTATCAACGTTGAACATTCTAAAGGTTTCAAACGTTGCCCTGAGCACAGCCGAAGGGTTCCAGGCGTTGCCCTGAACATAACCGAAGGGTTTCAAACGCTGCCCTGAGCACAGTCGAAGGGTTATAAAATTATAAATTCCAGATTCCAAATTCCAGACGCTGCCCTGAGCACAGTCGAA